>Ga0233432_10001944_pt1 | contig 19571 bp, 15 predicted proteins | sample SI_122_August201_6_FD_179870 | JGI IMG/M metagenome (GOLD analysis project Ga0233432, IMG submission 179870) | Seawater microbial communities from Saanich Inlet, British Columbia, Canada - SI_122_August2016_10_MG | ecosystem: Environmental > Aquatic > Marine > Inlet | place: Canada: British... | reverse complement strand
TGTGGGCCTGCAAGCCGCTACCAACCAATGGGACTGGGCCAGGGATCACAGCGAACCAGGAATCGCCTGGATATGGGAAAATTTAAACTATGCCGAGCAAGATGGAGTGGTTGCCTTCCAGGAAAACAAATTCGACTGTTCCGATGCGGGCATGATTTACTGGTGGATGTCCGGGGCTGACGTTGGTGGCAGTAGGACGTCAACGCCCGCCGAAATGAAAGAGCTTTTACAGTGGCATGCACGAGTGAAGGTCTCCCGTTAACGATTCTCAGTTGGGCAATCGCGGTTTTAAGAGATGTCGTCAACAAAAGGGTGGCGTGTGGACTCATTAAACCTCATTTTTAGGATCTTTAATGGAGGTATATTGTATGGAGCTAAATCAAGTTTTTCGTTCACTTTTGGCCCGCGTTTCGATTTTGGTTTTGATTGGCGGAACGATCTCTTCTGCAGATCCGGATCGACTTATTGTCTTGGCGGATATGGGTCATGATCCTGACGAGGAACAGCAGATTACTCATCTCCTAATGTGTTCGAATGAGTTCGAACTGGAAGGGCTGATTGCCGTAACGGGAAGGTTTTTTGACCGAATCCGACGGACTCAGTGAAATGGTTGATGCCCCATCTCTTTCACCAGCTTATCGATGGTTATGAGGAGGTGTATCCTAATCTCCAACGTCATGCCTCTGGTTGGCTCTCGCCGGACTACCTTCGGAGCATCGTGGCGAATGGACAAACGGGCAATGGTATGATGGATGTAGGTGAGGGGCGTTGGAGTCGAGGCTCTCGCCTAATTATCGAGGCGGCGACCAAGCCCGATCCGCGACCTTTGCATATAGTCATAAATGCGGGAGCTAATACATTAGCACAAGCGTTATTCGAATACCGTTCCAGTCACTCGCCTGATGAAGTCCGTGCTTTCGTGGACAAACTTCGAGTATACGAAAATTCAGGACAGGATGAAGCGGGCGCCTGGATTTGTCACGAGTTCCCCAATATTCATTGGATACGTAGTGTCGAACAATCGCCCAGTTACGGAGGGCCTTCGAATTCAAAATTAGGCCCACATTATTGGAAGCCGTATCCGTACACTACGGAGGGACAACATGAGTGGGCTCATGAGAACGTTACGACCGGACATGGCGCTCTAGGGGAGCTCTACCCGGATCGCGCAGTCGGCGGCACGGTGCACTTTATCGAGGGAGGTGGTACCATTCCGTGGATGAGGTTTGTGAGTGGTGGATTAACGGATACTGCGGAGCCTTCGTGGGGCGGATGGAGTGGACGTTATTCCATTAATAAAGTCCCCAATGTCTCATCGCTTTACAAAATTATCCACGAAGACGAAATTAAATATCAACCCTATTTTGCGTTTACCGACCGTGATCTGATTCCGGATAGATGGGGCGATCCGGAGGATGGAACGGTCTATCAGGGTCGGCACACTGCAGTGTGGCGCTGGCGACGAGCGATGTGGAATGATTTTTAAGCACGCATGGATTGGAGCGTGAAAGCGTTTGACCAGGCGAACCATCATCCGGTGGCGACTTTGAATGGGGATACCAGTGATCATATTCTGAAGTTTTCCGCGAAGCCGGGGCAATTGGTGGCGTTCGACGCGATGGGTTCCAGTGATCCCGATCAGGATGACATCCGGTTTGCGTGGTGGGTTTATTCTGAAGCAGGCCCTCGGCCTTACGGTAAGCCGCTTGCTATAGAGAACGCGTCTGAACCGGAGATCCAATTAAAGATTCCCAACGACGCGGGTGGGAAGGAGCTCCATTTGATATTGGAGGTTTGGGATCAGAGCTCGATTGTTCCCTTAGTGGATTATCGAAGGGTGGTTATCGCAGTTTCGTCTGTACACTAAAGTCAATTCCATTTTATAATCTCAAAACCTATGATTCCTGTATTCTCTTCTTCTCCTACAAGCCCCAACGCTGTGTCCAGTTATACCGTACGTAGCCAATGCCTTATCGGGCGTAGGCGGGAGCTGGGAGAAACGGGGATGGGGCCAAAAGGTAACGTTCAATCTGTGATCGTATTGTCTTTTCTTGCAGTGGTAAGCATCTCGTTGCTCAGTCGGGCAGCAGCTCAGTCGTCGAATTCCTCGTGGCAGCCTCAGTCAAGCGTCATTGAAATGTGGAGCGAGAAACGTTCAGAACATAATTTCGATGAATCCCGCGTGCCGGAATATGAGCTGCCGAATCCGCTTGTATTGGAAGGTGGTCAAGATATCCGGAACCAGGAGGAGTGGATGGAAAAAGGGCGACCTGCTCTCTTGCAATTATTTCGTGAATACGTCTACGGCGTCCGTCCGACTACCGAGTATCAGATCGAATACGAGGAGATTGGCAGGAGGGAAAACGCTTTCGGCGTTGGGGCTACTGGGCGACAGATTCGGGCAACGATCCATGCCCGAGGTAGATCTCATTCGTTCGATTTCGTTATCGTCGTCCCGCGGTCGAAAGCGCCGGTTCCAGTGATCGTTCAAATCAACAATCGTTATTTGATTCCGTTAGATAAAGCGGTTGATGAGTTTGATCCTTTCTGGCCTGTCGAGAAGCTGCTTCGTCGCGGTTATGCGACGGCGAGTTTCCATACGTCGCATGTTGATCCCGACAAGCGCGATGGTTATGAAGCGGGGATTCGCTCCCTCTTGGATGATCCGGACTCGGATCCGGAAACGCGATGGGGTGGCTTGTCTGCCTGGGGATGGGCGGCAAGCCGGGTGCTGGACTTCGCTATCCAGCAGCCTGAAATCGACCCCGAGCGAAGCGTCGTCGTGGGGCATTCGCGGGGCGGCAAAGCGGCTTTGTGGGCGGGAGCCGAGGATGAGCGGTTTGGAATCGCTTATAGCAATAATTCGGGCTGTGGTGGAGCGGCGCTTTCGCGGCGGGGGTTCGGGGAAACGGTTGCCCGTATTAATCGAAATTTTCCTCACTGGTTCTGCGATCGCTTTAATGCGTATAATGATCGCGAGAGCGAGTTGCCTATAGACCAACACGAATTGATTGCTTTGGCTGCTCCGCGCGCGGTTTATGTGACCAGCTCCGATGAAGACTTGTGGGCCGATCCTCGCGGCGAGTATAGCTCATTGGTCGGGGCAGGACCGGTGTTTGATCTGTTCGGCCTCGAGCATATTACAGAGCCTGTAATGCCCGAGCTGAATACGCCGCGCCACGTCGGCTCGACTGGCTATCATATCCGAACCGGTGTTCACAATTTGACCGAGCAAGACTGGGGCTATTTTCTGGATTTTGCCGACGATGTTTTCGAGAAGTAGGCTATAGCCGGATTGTAGGATGGGTCGCTGACCCGTCAACCTATGCACGACTGTCGCCTCAGTGAGACGACCTACATCGGATTGAGCCGTAGTCGAAAATCTATACACTGCGCCACGCCCGGAGGTCGTTGCCCAATCTTGAACGCTATTCAGTCATGGGGATGTGGGGATGCATTTGTACAAGAGAAACCCCATTTGTGTGCTTGTATCGGAATGATCGTTGAAACGTAAATTTAAAGGGGAACATTATTGGTCCCTAATGCAATTACTAGTCCAATCGATCTAACTGCGGGGGAATTACATATGAACCCTAAAAATTAAACGAAACTATCCTATGAGAACTACCCTATTTGATCATTCAGAGATTACCCAGTACGGTAAACTCTACGAGCAAGGCTCGACTAAGAAGAAATGGCTCGGCATGTTTGCCGCTGTTTTAACGCTCAGTTCAATGGGTGTCCAGGCCCAGGACGAAGACGAAGATGTCTTCGAGCTGAGTCCGTTCTCCATTGATGCGTCGGATAATCAAGGCTACGCCGCCACTTCGACTTTGGCAGGTACCCGCTTGAACACAAATTTGAGGGACATCGCGGCTTCAATAAGCGTTGTTACGAAGGATTTTCTAGAGGATAGCGCGTCTACAGATTTGAAGGAGCTGCTAATTTACACGCCCAGTACCGAGGTCATTGGGCCTTTGGGGAATCTTGCAAACGAAGGCGGACGAAGTGGCGAAAATACGGTCACTGAGATATTCGATAGGCTGAGTCCCACCACGCGCGTTCGAGGTTTAGCGTCTGCAACGCTTACGCGAAACTTGTACGAAAGCAGTCTTCCTATGGATTCTTACAACGTAGACCGCGTGACTATGAATCGCGGGGCGAATTCCATATTGTTCGGTGTTGGCAGTCCGGCAGGCATCATCGACACAACTAACATCGCACCCGTTTTCAGGGACGCTACTGAGCTAACGGCTCGAGCGGGTTCCTATGGCTCATACCGAGGTACCTTCGATTTGGAAAGAGTTCTCATTGAGGACAAAATGTCTGTTCGAATAGCAGGGCTGATGGAAGACACTAAATACCAGCAGAGACCTGCGTTTGAGAGAGATAAGCGCTTGTTCGCTACCCTGAGTTGGAGGCCGACCGATACCCTTTCTATCAATGTGAACACGGAGCAGGGAGATATCGACTCGAACCTGCCCAGACAGTTTCCTTTGGCGAACATGGTTAGTATTTGGTTTGATCCGCTTGCCCGTCCAGACGGCTTGGTTCAGCCGACTCACAATGCTCTCGCCACAAAAGCGAATGGCACATATGGAAGATCCTATAATGGACCAAATCCTGCAATCTTTGTACCTCAGGTAGCTTGGTCGGAATCCGGTTCGGGCAGCGTTAACACAAGCTTAAATGCGAACGGGACAGCGGGCATGCTAAACCTTAAACAGCCTTTCTGGCACCCGGCAGGGAGCCCTAACCGGCAGGCAGACTGGTGGGCATCTATTCGTGGATCGGGTCGTAATCAGGAAATCTGGAACGGAGGCGTAAACTCTGAAATCTCGGGTGAATTCACTAACAACCAAATTACGGATACATCTATAATCGATTTTAGAAATCATTTGATCGATGGAGATACGAAAGGTGAATCTTTAAAATTCGATACATACAATGCATCGATAGAACAATTATTTTGGGAAAATAACATCGGGATTGAATTGTCCTATGACAAACAAACCAATTCGGCTCAGAATCATAGACTGCTCGCTGGTGGCCGTTCGGATGCGCTTCAGATTGATCCAACGGAAATACTGCCTGACGGCTCTGTAAACCCTAATTTGGGTCGTCCTTCAGTTGGATTCAATAACGGTTCTTGGAGTAAAACAGATAATGAAAGTAATGTCTTTCGCACTACTGCTTTCATAAAACTGAATGCTTCCGAACGGACGGATGGGCTGATCAGCAAGCTTGTGGGAAACCACACGATTACCGGGCTTTTTGAAACGAGGGAGGCGAGCAGTTACAATCGTAACGGCCATCTGTACAAGTGGGGAAGCGACTATGCTGAATTTGGCACGTATACGAACGGGAAATATGTGCACGCCAGTCTTCCTCGCGTGAGCGGGCACCGCAATTTTGGTGGGATTGTTTATCTGGGCGATTCTCTCTATGGAGCGTCAACTCCAGTCGGCGCTAATCTTCAGGGGAGTATTCCTACGCTCGAGGTAGAAGATTCCTACACCATCACGGTGCACAATCCTAAAACCGACGCCTGGGAAAACAGAAGTTTTTCAGTTGAAAAAAATCCGAGCACCGGGGGATCCAAGAGTCGTTTGGAGCGGGATTCCGAAGCGCTGGTTGTCAGTAGCCGTTTCTGGGATGATCATATTGTCGCGACCTATGGCTGGCGTAAGGATAGCCTCAATTCGTTTGCGGAAAACGCGCCGATTACGTCTCCCGGTCGATACCCGATTCTTGACGACCCCGATTTCCAAGTACTGGATACGTCGAGCGGGTCGGAAGATAGCGATACTACCTTTTCATGGGGAGTAGTTGGACATGCTCCTAAGGCCTGGGTCGAGAATCTACCGGTTAGTTCGCTCAGCGTGCGTTACTCGACTGCGGAAAATCGAGTCGCCAGCGCCACTGTTCGCCACGATCTTTTTGGTCGCGAATTGGCCTCTCCTCGAGGTGAAACGGAGGAGCATGGAATTTCGTTTGGACTATTTGAAGACCGGGTTTCCGTTACGGCGACCTGGTATGAAACCGTTCAGTCTTTGAGAACGGAAACCCGTTTATCCGCTCTTAATGGATTGCTCCCATTCGTGCTCAATCGAGTCGGGGAAAACGCTCGTGCGGTTATCGATGAAAATTTCTACGAGCAGGATGATATCGAAAACTTGGCAAACTATCCTGCTGAGTCAGCAGAGATCATACAGGCTTGGGATATTCGGGACGATGGAACGGGAACCGGCACCTTGATCTGGGATCGTCCATCCGGTCTGGCAACCACCAGCGATGGGGTCTCAGAAGGATTCGAACTCGAGGCGGTTGGAAGCATTAATTCTAATTGGACTATTTCCTTGAATGCGAGTAAGACAAAGGTATCGAATAGCAATACAGCTCCCGAGTATCAGGAATACCTTTACGGAGATACCAATCGAGCCGCTCTATGGGGGCAGGATCAATTCGGGAAATATCCTTCCGCCTTGGGCAATCTCTTCACCATTGGTGAACGGATCGATCTCATCTACTTGAGTCCTTTCAATCTGGCAAGGCAGCAGGATGGCGCTGGATCCATCGACCAGATTCGTGAATGGCGGTTCAATATGTTTACCAACTACCGGTTTGAATCGGATAGTAAGCTGAAAGGCTTCACGGTCGGAGGGGGTGCTCGTTGGCAAGATGAAGCTGCCATCGGTCATCCTCAAATATTCGATAGTGCGCTAGATGGGTTTAAGCCCGATATCACGAACCCGCACTTTGGGCCGAGCGAATTCAATATGGATGGTTTTGTGCGGTATAAAAAGCGCCTTTGGGACGACAAGGTCGATATGACGCTGACTCTGAATATCCGGAATCTATTGGATGATGATGACTTGATTCCCGTTGCGGCGAATCCGAACGAAGCATCGATGGGACTTGTCGCTGTTTGGCGGATACCAACTGAACGTACCTATTCACTGACCGCGAAGTTTAATTTCTAATAGTTTGTTAGAGTAGTTTGTTTGAGCCAGCTCTGTCCATTTGTGGGCTGAGCTGGTTTTTTTTGGTTTAGGGATGGGGTTGTCGCCTCGGCGGGCGACCTGCATCTAAATATTGTAGGACGGGGCGCTGACCCGTCAGCTGTCTTGGGGTAGTAGGATTGACCTGTCAGCTCATTTTGATTGAATGGCCTCTTATGCGACCTCCTCGTGTAGGGAACGTATGGATGAATAATCCAACGTATTTCGTTACTACCTGCGTTGAACAGCGAAAACCTGTTTTGGCATGCGACGAAGTGAGGAAAATTTTGGTAGAGGAATGGGCGATGGCATTAGATCGTTATTCTTGGGCGATCGGTCGCTACGTGATAATGCCGGATCATATACATTTTTTCTGCTCGAGTTTAGAGGAGACGACACGAATGAGCCTCTTTATCGGTAGATGGAAAGAATGGACCTGTAAATCGATCCGAAAGCGTACATCTATGGGAGACTTTCGGTGGCAAAAGGCCTTTTTCGATCATTTGCTTCGAAATCATGAGTCTCGTTCCGAGAAATGGGACTATATTCGAAGCAATCCAGTGAGGGCGGGTTTGGTGAAGGTGGCGGAGGATTGGCCTTTTCAAGGCTTTGTTGATTTCGAGTAGGGGCTGTCGCCTCGGAGCGGCGACCTACATTGGGAGAGTTGTAGGACGGGGCGCTGACCCGTCAGCTGCCTATCCGCGTTGCCACATGGGCAAATGCATTTGTCCATTGGTTTGACAGGCCTATAGTTGGTACTCTTCCTTTTTAGAACCCCTTATTCTTCTCCTCGCTTTCCGCAAATGAACATCTCCGTCATCGATCTCTCTATCGTCATTGGTTATTTTATAGTGATTCTCTGGATCACCGTACGTTTGAGCGGTGGTGTCCAAGATACGGATGACTATTTCTTGGCGGGGCGTAAGATGCGGTGGCCGATGATCGGAGCGTCGCTCTTCGCGACAAATATTTCGGCGGAGCAATTCGTGGGTCAGGCGGGATTGGCGGTGGTGATCGGCGTCGCAGTGGCCAACTACCAAATGGCAGGTGTTTTGGGCTTTGCCCTGATGGGAATCATCTTCTTGCCGGTCTATATTCGATTAGGAATCGTCACCACACCTCAGTACCTGGGTGTGCGTTATGGTCGGGGGTCGTTGCAATTTACCTCCCTGTTTCAGGTCCTCTTTCTAACCCTTAATGTCGTGCCGCTTTCGCTTTACGCGGGTGGACTGGTGATGCGGGATTTGTTCGGTTGGGAGTCGATCGTACCGGGAGTCTTGATACTGGCGGCAACCACAGGCGTTTATGCTGTGTTGGGCGGATTGAAGGCTGTTGTCGTGACTGATTATATTCAGATGTTCATTTTGGTGGCGGGTGGATTTTTGGTTCTGTTCTTCGGATTACAAGCAGTCGGCGGTATCGATGTGTTCATGACGAAGGTGCATGCGTATCAGGACTCGGAGGGAGTGGATCTTATGTCGATGATTCGAGGGACGGACGATGAGCATGTCCCGTGGACGGGCATTGTATTTGGTCTGACTGTTCACTCGCTTTACTACTGTTCTATGAACCATGCGGTTGTGCAACGGGCCATGGCGGCTCAGAGTATTCATCAAGGTCGAATGGGTGGCTTGTTCGCGGCTCTCTTAAAAGCGATAACCTTATTCATTATCATTATCCCAGGGATCATAGGCTTGATTTTGATACAGGATGGTTACTTCGCGGTGGCTCCAGAATCGCCGGATCAAATCTATTCTACCATGGTGCGAACTCTGTTGCCGACGGGATTGGTTGGAGTGACCCTAGCAGGACTCGTGGCGGCTTTGATGAGCTCCGTTGATTCGAGCATTTGTTCGGCCTCGAGTTTGATCACTATGGATTGGTACTCGAAGCTTAGGCCCAAGGCTTCGGAGCGCGAACTCGTTATCTCTGGGAGAGTAGCGGGAGCGATTATAATTGTATCCAGTATCTTTTGGGCGATCTGGGTGATTCCTCATTTTAAGTTCATCTTCGATTATTTGGCGAAATTCACTTCCTATTCGGTAGGGGGAGTCTTGGCCTGTTTTATGGGCGGTTTGTTTTCGCCCATCCCTAATCGAAAAGGCGGGTTTTGGACTTTGGTGATCGGTTCGCTTGCAGGCGTCTTTATGTGGCTGGTAGCCGATAATGCGATGGTGGGAGCCTGGGCGGATCAAGTAGGTCTAAGCTTCTTGAAGATGCACTTCCTGCACGCCGCTGGATTTCTGGCGGTATTCGGTTTTTGTCTACTCTTCGGGATATCGTTGCTGACGAAGGAGAGCGGGCGCGAATTGTTTGAAGCTTCGCGGAAACGCGTTCTGGCCGACATGGAACCCACCGCTAAAGAGAATAAACAGTTCATTTTCTGGATAGGCGTGGTAGCAATAGTCTACTTTGGAACCTATGCTTTGTTTTGGTGATGGATTTTTTCCACGTCGAGTTTTCGACGTAGCTACGACGGAAGGCGGCGTGGGTTATGTTCGGCAAATGTTTGCAGTATGATGGAAAATCCGGGAAAGTGACTATTATGATACGAAATGCATTTAAGATGAAACTCAAAGCGGGCTTTGAGGCGGAGTATAAGAAACGGCATGACGAGATCTGGCCGGAATTGTCGGCGGAACTGAAGGCCGCGGGCGTATCCGATTATTCGATATTTCTAGACGAAGAAACGCTGACGCTGTTCGCGGTGCAGAAGTTATCGGATGACCATTCCGCGGATCAATTGCCGGAAACAGCCATCGTCAAGAAATGGTGGGCTTACATGTCGGATATTATGGAAACCAATCCCGACAACTCACCGGTGGCCATCGAGCTGAAAGAAGTCTTTCACGCAGACTGATGGGCTACCGGATCAGAGAGAAGTCCTGTTGAGTCGTTGATGATAAGGTTTTAGCCCCTCGTTAAAGGGGCCTTTGCTCGCATCAAAAAAGATGGGCCGCTTTTACGCTTTGCTGAGTTTGAAGTCCCAGCCCTTGCGGTACTCTTTGGTGATCAACTTGTTGGCCTTGTTGCTGTTGGTGAATCGAAGATTCGGACCATCCCAGGCTAGTTTCTTTCCGGGGTGGCGTAGGCAGACATTGCCGAGCTGAATGGTTTCGGTGAATGGGCCGGCGTATTTGAAGTTTGAGCCGGGGTAATCATAGGGTTTATTGCCGATCGCTGCTTCGCGAAATTCCGTGTGGTGGCCGATTGATGGTTCGTAAACGCGGGCAGGTCGGTGGTCGCCCGTCTTCTCTTTGAGTTCCATTGCTAATGCTCTGTGGGACTCGCTAGGAATGATTCGAGAGCTGTCACCGTAGTCGCCTGTAACCAGTAACGTGTTTTTGGTACCGATATAAATGTTGCCGGAGTTCGCGAGGGTCTCTCCCTGTGCAATTTCCTCGAGGCGCTCATGACGGCGCGGTTTACCGTTCTTGTCGGTGTAAGCGTTGTCGGTACCGTCGTACCAATAGACGTCGAAGCCAGGACGATTAGCGGTAGGCCCGAAGGTCCATCTTAAGGTTGAGCCCTTGGGAAATGCAGAGTCGGTTAGGGTGTCGACATTGAGCGCCTCGACGTGGGTCGGGAAGCCGGGGTCGAGTGACATGAAAATCGAGTCCATTGTATGGCATGCCATGTCGGCTAGCGCGCCGCCACCAAAGTCTAGCCAGCCACGCCAGTTGAAGGGTAGGTAGGAACCGCCGCGCTTTTTCGCTCGACCTGCGTCGAGGCCGCGGTCGCCGAGGAATGGGCGGTCGGCTGCGCAGTCTAGCCAGTTTTGCCAATCAAGCGTAGCGGGTACTGCGTCTCCGCCAGACGGTTTGACGAATCCCTGCGGCCAAACCGGGCGGTTGGTGAAGCAATGGATTTCTTTGATGTCGCCGAGGTGTCCTCCTTGGACATAGGCAGCGATTTGGCGATTACCTTCGTTGGCGTGTCCGTGGTTGCCCATCTGTGTCGCCAGTTTATAGCGATCGCAGGCTTCGGCCAGCTGGCGAGCTTCCCAGACCGTGTGGGTCAGGGGCTTTTGCGTGAATACGTGTTTGCCGTGTTCGAGTGCCATGACGGTCGCCGGGTAGTGGCTATGGTCGGGCGTGCCGATCATGACCGCATCAAAACTGTTTGCCGCCTTATCGAACATTTCGCGGTAGTCCTGGAAGGGCTTAGCCGCTTTCCATTGTTTTGCCATCCAGCTGTTTCCGCTCTTTTCAAGTCCGTCGATGCCCTCGTGAATATTGGTGTAGCGGCTGGAATCGACATCACAATAGGCACCGCAGATATCACCGTGGTCGAGGGTATCTGTGATGTGGCGTCGGTTTATTCCTCCCGTGCCTATGAAGGCGACGCGCAGCTTGTCACCCTTGTTTGCAGCGTTGAGAATGGCTGGTGCTCCCAGCACTCCTACGCCGGCAGCAGTTGAAGTTTGGATAAATTGGCGACGTGTAAACTTTTTCATTGGGTGATGTTGTTTTGGGTTGTTAGGAAATCTAATTATTTCAGTAATAAAAAAATACTGAAGACTCGGTTTTGCCGTATCAAGATGTAAATTTCATGAATCGGTTGGATCAAAGTTGATTCCGTCCAATGACGCTTTCGACTGTTTGCTGATCTACGGGGCGGTCAGTGGTGCTTGGCACTTAAGGGTCCTCCCCTTTGAGTACCCGATCGAAGAAGGTCCGAATAGCAGCGATATTCTGCGGGTTTTCAGTTACCTGATGACTTTGTCCTTCTTCGATAATGTATGGGTGTTTGGCTCCCACGGCGAGTAATGCTTCGTGAAGTTTACGCGATTGAGGCACTCGATACGAATCGTCGCCGCCTACGATTAAAAAGAACGGTGGGGCCTTGTCGGTGATCCAGTTGACGGTGCTTGGGGCATCCCAGCGGTCGGCGCTAAGGATAGGATCGCCGAAGTGTGCTATGTATTGCTCGAATTTCTTTGGGCTGAATCCATCTTCCAAGAGCGTGCGATGATCAAACCGTCCCGCTTGACAAAGGACGGCTTGGATTGCGCTGGATTGTTCGGGGTGAAGGCCGTCGCCTTCAAGATCAGCTGCTGTGCCGGTCGCGGCGAGTAAACCTGCCATGCCGCTGCCGCGTGAAAATCCCAGCACGCCGATTTTGGATGGATCGTATCCGAAACGTGGTGACTCTGCCCGTAATGTTCGCACGGCCGATTTGAGTTTGTATATGGATTCAGGCATCGGGTCGATCCCGTTATAGGGTGGCGCGACGGGGTGGGCGACAACCGCAACGGCGTATCCGCAGGTCATTAATCCTTCGAGCAGCGAATCGCGAAACTTCACGATGGAGTTCATATTCATCCGGGCGTCATTGTTGTGCGGGATTTGAATGATGAGCGGCACTTTTGCAGTATCGGCAGTCTGTTTCAACGCCGGGTAGCGCACATCCATCCGGTAGGTCTTTCGATCGTCACGGTAAAACTCGATGTCCCGTGCCAAGCGATAGCCTGCAGGCAGTATGTAAACGCGGTCAGAATTGATGAGATGTGGTGCTGATAGTTCGGATACATGTTGTCGTAAATTAAGAAGATCGGAATTGATCCAAGGAGAGATGGCGTTGGCGGCTCCCTCGTAGTCCACGACGATCACGCCCATTCCCGCTCGGGTTAATTCGCCGATAAGCGTTGCATCTGGAACTTGCCCTGCTCGCGGTTCTGCGAGGCCTTTCAAGTAAATCACGATGTCGCGCGCGGTTTCCTTTGGCACGCTGGGCATTACAATGTCCACTGGAATTTCACGTTCCACGGTCTCGCTGTAAAATGTCGCTCCGAAGTTGGGCGAGGTGATGCCGCTAATTAACAGAATTGTCCAAATGAGGGAGGCGTATCGTGTCATTTAAAAAGCCAGCTAATGTTTATGTGCCATGGGTTTTCAGGAATGTTTTCGCCAATACTGACGGAATCTAAGGAGTTAGAGAGTGTCTAATAAATCGATATTCACAATATGATAACCAACCATACGGATACGCTTAATAGGCACTTTATTAGTAATCCCAGCCTATTCTTAAGGCTTTCTATTGATAATCTTTCCCGTTCAGACTTCTGACGACGGAACGCATCCAGGCATTCAGCTCTTTCTTCATCCTTTCACGTCGTAGTGAGTGTTGGGGACCTTTGGAGAGATCGGTTTTCTCCATCGGGTCATCGGCCAGGTTGTACAACTCAAAACTATTGCCATTGATGCGATGCAACTTCCAAGGCCAATCGGTCCAGGCGGCATGCCCGGTCACGGTTTGTTCTGGAAACTGTGGGAATTCGTCAACGTCTTTGCACATTCTTGGGGGATCATGCGGCAGCGGCGCGCCGGCTTGCTGCTTCTCCATGATCGCTTTCTGGATCCGGTCGCTCCAGGTTGCCTGCCCGTCTTGGATCATGTGCCAAAACCCCATCGGCTTCTTGCGCTCTGTAACGTATCCCGCAATGATGTCGCTCACATCTATTCCGTCTAATGGATGCGGTGCGTGCAATTGTACGCCGGCCATGGCCAGGATAGTCGGGTATATGTCAAAGGTCGACACCGGCACCGAGGTTCGACCCCTCAGTTTGCGTGCGGGCCATTCGATGATCCCCGGAACACGTAGACCCCCTTCGTAGATGCTGCCTTTCTTTTCGCGGCCCCCGGAAGTTTCCTCTACTAACCCGCCGTTATCACTGCAGTACCAGACGATCGTATTATCTGCTATGCCCATCTCCCTGATCTCGCGACGCAGGCGTCCTAATTGCTGATCAAGCAGCGTAATCTCGCGGTAGTATCCAGCATGTGGTTTCCCATCGTACAGGCTGGGCCCTTCTGGCACTTCCTCGTGCAGGTCGTGAGGAGACGGGAACCAGACTACCGAAAATATCGGTCTATCACGGTCCTTGTGGCTCTTGAGAAAAGCGATGGCTTCATCCATCAGGATGACTGAGCCCTTGCCCTTGGGATGCTCGATCTTTCCCTTCCGGCTTAGGTAGGGATCGTTGTCAAAGAAGTTGAGGCCGATCACCCATTCATCGAATCCCATGCCACTCGGGTTGCACGGAGAGTCGGGTTGCCCCGAGCCTAGGTGTACTTTGCCGAACATCCCGGTCACGTATCCTGCTGACTTCAGCGTTTCCGCGATTGTCTGCTCATGCGGGCGCATGTAACGTCCATGGTTAGTCACCTTTGTTCGTATCGGGGTGCGTCCGGTCATTACGCTGGCGCGAGTCGGTGAACACACTGGTGCAGCGGCATAGAATCGGTCGAATACGAAGCCATCTTTCGCCATGGTATCAAGTGCTGGTGTATTCACAAATGGATGACCATTGTAACCGGTGTCTCCCCAACCCTGATCGTCAGCCATCACCAGGATGATGTTCGGCTTGTCGGAGTTTGCCGCAAAGGAGATTCCACAACAGAACAAGTATAGCGTAGTTGCGAGTGCCGTTAAACCATTTAGTCTATTCATCACGCTTTTTTAAAGCCTTTCTCGGTTATTGTAGAGCCTAAAATTATTTTATAGGCACTAACTGTGTTGCGCGTCCCATGGGGGCTATGTTCAAGATTGAAAACGGTGATTATGGATGGAAACCCGCTGCGAGCTCATGCTCGATGATGAGTTCGAATTGGATAGCGGCATTCACTTCGATTTCTCCTCCTGGATGATCGCCACTCTAATAGTCTGATTTGCTCTTGCCTTGCAAGCGTATGGCCTTAACCCGATCCGCACATCTGAGATCGTCATGTCGGGATTAAGAAGCACCGACCATTCTCATTCGATTTCAGCCTTCGTTATGAAAGATGAACGCCTGTTGCTTTCAAACGCCTATCAGAGAGAGATATTACGGGGATCGATTGGGAAAAGAAGAAGAACGATCCGGATTTTCTGGAAGTCGCTCAAGGCGTGTCTAAAGCGGTCGGGGGAGAGGAAGCTGCAATATTCTTGAGAAGCAATCAAGAACTTGAGGCCATCGGTGCCCGGCATTATGAATCCACCACGCTCGTATAGAGCCTTGCTTGTTGTCGATTTTCCGATCAACTGCTGTCGTAACTCAAACGTTTCCTTACCATGAATAAACCGTCTTCCCCTTCCGTTTTAATCGCTGGTAGCGGTGCTGTTCGCGCTCATCCCACGCGCGGTGGACCGTGTTACTTAGTAACGATCGACGACCAAAACCTGCTTTTCGATTGTGGTCGCTGCGCGGTGCACAATCTTTCGCGATTTGGGATACCGGTGGAATCGATTTCCGAAACGTATATCACCCATCTGCATTTCGATCACATTTGCGATCTGCCTCTCATGTTGCTCTTGTCGTGGAACAATGGAAGAAGCCGACACATGCCTATCTTTGGCCCAAAGGGGATCGGTGCGTTTTTGGAAAACGGACTTCGCCAAGCCTATGTCGCTGACATCAAAAGCCGCACCGCTCATGGCAAGAGCTGGGATGGCTTGGACTGGGATACGCATGAGATCGCAAAAGAAGGACTCGTTCGGGAAACGGATTCCTTCATCATCGAATCGCTCGCCACTAAACACGCTGGACTGCTCAACTACAATTACCGGATCAAAACGCCTAGTAGTAAGATTGTGATTACAAGCGACTCCGAGCCGGATCCGCGCTTGATAGAGTTTTGCCGAGACGCCGATCTGATGGTGGTTGAGTGCTCGGGGACCAAAGAATTTTATGACACTCAAGCCTGGGGAGGGTGGCATATGACGCCTGAAGACGTGGGACGAATCGCCCGCGAAGCCGGGGTGAAAAAGGTCGTCCTAAAACACCTCGTTATCGAAAGCTTTTCAAAGGATCCTGATGTCTCCGAAAAGATGGCCGAAACAATACGCTCTTTACATCCCGACGGCGAAATCCTCGTCGCTGAAGACGGTATGCTCTTCGATGTGTGATTTTGGTTTGGAAACGTCACTAGTCATCTGGATTCCCAATAAGGCCTCCTAGTTGGTGCCCCTCAGATGTTCAAAAGGTAGCGACCGATCTCCGAGCGGCCATTATTTTTGAAGTAGCTGAACGATTGGATCGTTCTATGGCCGCTCGGAGATCGGCCGCTACTAAGACGAGTAGCGAAGCCAGTAAGTCTTAAACCAATTCAGCCTAAATCCGGACCGCAAATAGCATAGGTGCGAGACCAGTCGGTCGCTAAAGCGGTCCCATCGATCCCCATCCGAAGAAATTCGCGCTGAGGCGCGAAGCCGAAGTGTTTCAGTGTTTCAACCCATTTGGTATTCACCATCGGCGCATCAACGAAAACAGGACTTGCTATTTGGCTTAACGAGTGCCTCAACAAGGCCTCAGCTACCGTTCGAGTTTCGGCAACAATCGGCCCGATCTGCGTTGCGATACGTCCATCGCGTCCAAGGACGAAGCCGCGCAATGATCCGGATACGTCTCGAGCGACCCAAGCCGCTTCCGATTCGCGGCGATAGAAATCGGCGAGAACGTTCTCTCGGTCGATTCCAATCACTCTCAGGTCTAGGTTTGCAACTTGATCAATATCTTCCGCTCGCATTGCTTTCAATAAAAGGCCATCGGCGGACGAAGAGATCGGAGCACTTGATTCAGTTTCCGATTCGCGATACAAACGTGCGATGCGATTCTTTCCCGAGAAGCCGAATTTTGAATACACGTTGAAGCCTAAGTCCGTGGCGTCTAGCATGGCGAGTCGCTGGGCACTCGCTAAATCGCCGAGACACGCGGCCATCAATTCCCGAGCAAACCCTCGGCCACGATAAGCTTTCGCTACTAGGACCATATTGATCCACGCGTTCCGTTCTCCAAGCTCCCATGCCATCGTCGTACCAGCCAATCCGTAACCAGGAACATCGATCCCGTATCCACTGCATACTTGCAGAAGTAAGCGCCAGTCGTTTTTGTTCTGATTCCATCCAGCCTCTGTCGATAGAGCCAAGCAACTATCCAGATCATCGAGGCGCAAAGCTCGGATCGAAGGGTCCTGATTTTGGCGCTCTGTTGGGATGTTAGTCATGTATTATAGTTCCTGTGGTACTATCCGTCATGGTTTTGCTTTTGAAGCAAGTCACTTTGCCTCTAATCTGTAGGATTGGGTTTACCCCGCGATTCCTCATTTCTATCTTGTGTGAACCAATACAATCGCGGGGTAAACCCGCTCCTACACTAGCTTATTCAGGCAATAGAACGTTACCACCAATGCGTAGCCTCTGCGGTTTCAAGCGCCTCATCCAGCAAAGGCAAATATGCATGCCACTTTCGTCCCCACTCCAAGCTTAGCGGACCTGAATATTCAATGCTCCTCAATTTATCGAGTAGAGCCTTCATCGGAAAATGGCCTTGTCCCGGCAGCGTATGTCTCGCAGTCCGTTCGGCTCCCGAGCTTATGATACCGTCCTTCACGTGAATGTGCACCGTTGCTTTGGCAATTGCATCCAACGTATCGACGGGTAGCTCTCCTCCTTTGACCCAAGTATGAAAAGCGTCCCAGAGTAACGCCGTTCCAGAGGGGGCCGCTTTGAGGAAGCGAAGGATCGCCGGGGTCGTCACCAGCGTGTCATGAGTTTCGATCATCAAATCGCAGGCCCAACCATGAGCAGCGCGTTTTTGTATCCACCATTCCAGGTTCGCAACAGCGCGATCGAGTTCTCCTTGATCCAGCGTTGAGCCTCCATCGAAAACACGGATGCGCCCAGCTCCGAGAGCATCCGCCCAGGGAGCCAATGCGAGCAATTCGGATCGGCCTTCGCTATCGTCGTCCGAAATCAAACAACACGATGCATCCAAGGCGACGACACGTATTCCAGAAATCGCTACATGCGATGCCAGAGCTTGAGGCGTCTTGAAGCGGCGACTGAAGTATTCCGCCAAATCGATCGTGCCGCCTAGAGCCCGTAATTCCACCTCCTCGATTCCGTGACGCCGCGCTAGGGTCAAGACATCGTCTAAATCGAGTTCGTGACAACCTAGACTGGAAAATGCATGTCTTATAGAGTCGCCCTGGCTATGCTCGCGGTTCGCTTTCATTCGGTCGCTCGATTATCGAGATCAAACATTCACCTGTATCCGAGGTACTCTATTTGTATCTTCAATACGACAATCGACCGAAGCCGCCGACGTTTTCAGAACGACGTCAATGGCATCCACCGATGAGGTGAACGAAATTTTCGGGGCGGTATCTCCGCGACGACCTAGACCAAATGCGGTCACTATTGTCGTCGCCATTGTCGCCTCGGTTTTCACCGATACGAAAGGATGTTTGACCGCTCTTTCTTCGGGGATCGGCAAGCGATCCGTCTCCACTGAAATCGCATTCCGGCTAAACGTCCGAGCCTGAGCGAATGCATCTGGGCGACGGATAGCAAACCCTGCGCTCTCGGTGCTCAACTGGCATTTCCCATCCCAGTTGTCACCGAAATACCGAGCCTCGATTTTCGACGGCCTATCAAACTTACTGACACGATCGATCACCACTACGGCGGGCACATCAAAGAAAACAACCACTGAGCGAACGACGCTTTGCACTTCTACATTGGCGACGCGATAGGCATGCGTCGCGTCACTGGTGAAATAGGCATATCCTTTGCCAGCCCCTTTGTCGACAACCCGAGCCAGCGCGATCGTGGCGTTGGTGCCCTCCACGCCGTTATGGTAGAGATGGCCTTCGCCATCGATCAGGATAGCGCTGTGTCCCGCTGTCGTGCGCATCATCCACGACGGGTCCGCATACGCATAAGGTGGACGGATCGGATCGACAATCAACTGCTCCCCATAACATTTGATAATCATGCTATTGCGGTCCGCATGTTCGTGATTGTATCCGCCGCCGCTGCGTAGGCTAACGACCAGGTCGTTCGCTTCGAAACCGCTCCGAGCCACGACCCAATCCAGGTCGGAGTACCACACCTTGACAGCTTCGGTGGGTGCAATCGCCGTCACCGTTTCATCGAAAAAGATCAACGACCATAAGCTGTGTTCAGCTCCAAGATGATCGCCAAACCACTGAGCCGCCCCATCTCCAAACTTACGGGCCGTCCAGTAGGGAAGGGCCGATCGATATTCCGATCGCGCGCTCCTTGCGGCATCGCGATACCGGCCATTGTCTCCAATGTTAACCACCTCGTAGGGCTTCCCTTTCGTGGGCATGCTCATATTGAGCATGAATTGAACATTGCCACTCCAATTGATGCTCGAGTCCAGGTCCATCACACCGGTCTGCTTAAGGGCTTCGAAGGCCATGAAAATGCACTCGGACGTATAATTCGCATAGTGGATCCCTTCTCCGTACGAGCCATCGGGCAGGTAGACTTCCTCGAAAATCTTCAGGCTGAAAATCGCCATTTCAAGCCAACGTTCCATCTCCGAATTCTCTTCGCCCCATGCTCCGATCGCGGCTGCTCCAATAGCCAATCCTCCCGCTGGCGCCGCCCGAAGGTTGATCTTTTGAGTGATTTCCGGACGGCGAGTGCTGTCATTAGGAAACTCTGAACGTTCCGAATAATAATCGCTTTCCGGATTGATGGACCAGCCAATCGTCTCTCGCGGATGGCGAACATTGTTGAGACCAACATAACAAGGCTCGCACCCACGCTTTCCCAGAACAG
>Ga0233432_10001943_pt1 | contig 19572 bp, 14 predicted proteins | sample SI_122_August201_6_FD_179870 | JGI IMG/M metagenome (GOLD analysis project Ga0233432, IMG submission 179870) | Seawater microbial communities from Saanich Inlet, British Columbia, Canada - SI_122_August2016_10_MG | ecosystem: Environmental > Aquatic > Marine > Inlet | place: Canada: British... | reverse complement strand
TGGACAGGGCGGGTAAAAGCATGCCAGCAAGGATGGCAATGATCGCGATCACAACGAGCAATTCGATCAGCGTGAATCCACTCATCGAAGGTGAGGATCGAGATTTCATCCAGAAACATTATCAGTTGATGGATCAATGAATAGTCAATTAACAGAGGCTTCAATCAATCGTTATCAGCGTCAGCGACAGATGTGAATCAAATGATCCTTCATGTAGACATGGCTTCTATTGTCTTGATGGAAGTCTGATATGATCATGCAAAGCAATCGATTGATTTCCCGCCCCTCCCATTGACATCGATTGTGAATCCTTGATCTGACCGGGGCTACTCATTGTTCTTTCAATCAAAAGATATTTTCATTCCTGCGAGAACATGCCTTTGGTATGCACGTTTCGTTTTTCGAGTCAAGGGTCTGTCAGGGGACGAGTCATTCTGAATGTGCCATCGTCATATTTTGATTCATAGGTGGCCTTGAAATGTCCGTCAGAAATCGTTCCCTCGTAATGATACATGCCACCTGCCAGTTTTCCCAAATCAGCTTGTCCACTCAATGAGTATCCTTTGTCGGATGGATTGGAATTTACTTCGACGGCATAGGCAAAGCCCAGGAATTTCAGATATTTCGCATGATACCAGGTCGTATAAGTGCCGTCTTCGTTCTCGGTGAGGAGACAGCGAAGCCGCCCATGATGTCCGTTGGAATCACTGATCCATTCACCCTCCCATGCGCCTTCGATCATGGATGGTGGATAGCCTGGATTTGTTGTTACCTCCTGTCTCCACGCGCGATGAAATCCTGAGCATCCCGTGCCCAGTGCGATAATCCATCCGGTCAGGATCCAATGCATGATTTTCTTCATTGATGCATGATTCATAGAAAATATGGGATTCAGACGTTTGAGAACTTTCTTCAGATGACTGACAAGATCAAAAGTTAAACTTCTACCAATCAATGGTCAACGGATTAGCGATCCAACAACACCAAGACCCTTTTTAGATGCAATATTGGGTAATGGAAAAAACTTGGGTTAAATGGATATACGATATGAGTGTTATTTTGCGGTGCTGAAATCACTTTTTTTGTTTCATAAATGATTCAGAGTTACTGGGCTCTTTCTGTTTTTTGAAGTCAATTTATCTGACTCATTGGATTTTATTGGCATGGAACTCTTGGAGGTGGAATTAAAAGTCTTTCACCGTAACGGAGAAATCAGGCTCGACTGTCGCGGTTATCTTATAATGCCCGTTCGCTTCGAAATAGCCACTCGGTTCGCTTGAAAAATGTTTGCCATCGGCATCAAATTCAAGCTTCAGGGATGATTCACCCGTAGGTTGGATTGTAGCATGGCGTTTACCCTCAGGTGGAATCGAGCCCAAAGGCTGAGTGAACCCGCTACCACTGGCAACGACATTATCCAGCTTTGCTTTGGAGTCGTTGATCACGGTAAGTTTTGCCCCTCGCTTGCAAGCAATGGCTGAAAAAAGCATGCAAAGTAAAAACGTGATAGTCAGTCTTTGTTTCATAAATAAATATTGAAATATCAAATAATAGCGAAGATCTAGTTTTTAAAGGCGAAATAAGATCAGCACGAGTCCCAAGATAAATTGAAATTGAAAAAAAACAACTTCCTTGCGTCCAATCTGTTTGAGTCCGCCGACCCAGTTAAATCAGATCCGTTGATTCAAACATGTCCCAGATTTCCAACAAACCTGCATGGCTCCGGGGGGCTCATGGATCCAAATTTCAGTTTCGCTCCTCAGGTTTCATAAAGTTGATCGTTTTCCTGATTCTCTACAGTGATTCCAAAAACCGCAGCAAGTTGCTCAGATCAAGGTCAGAGAGGTCTTCCCTGATCATGTGACGATGTTCTTCAAAGACGCTCCGCAGGGACTTGGCCCGGCCGTCATGAAGCCATTGTGTTCTTTGTGATACCCCCAACAGGGAGGGGGGATTGAAATGTGTATGGCCGACTTCATCCGTGAGCCCTACGTCGTAGGATTCGGGATCGGTAAAATGCGGAGGGGAGTGGCATTCATCACAACGCATTTTTTCGAAAATACTCATGCCCTTTGCTCGCTCTAGCTCGGTGAGCGACTTGCGCAGTGCAGGGGCGGGAGCGAGTGTTTTCATAAAGGCATGCAAGGCTTCAGTCTTTTCTCGAGTGCTGACTTCACCCATGGTTGTTTCGATCGATTCGTGAATCGAATGCATGAGATCATTGCGCTCTCCCAGCCAGCTCCACGGAGCAGTGTCGACGACACCCAGAAGCGAGAGCACTTTCTTTGGAGCTCCGAAACCTCCATCCGCGGCATTGTCGTTCAGCCTTCCATTTGCATGACCCTCTGTATGACAACTATGGCAACTGAACCAACCGTGAAAAGACTGGTGCGCGTCGTAAAACAGCCGCTCCCCTCTGGCAATCTGGTTCATCTGCTTGCGAGGGCCCAACCTGATGATTCCTGTCGTTCTGGGTTTTGGTGCAAGATGGATGATTGTAACGGAGTCGGACAAGCTGTTCGCAACAAAAGCGCGCCTGTGTGCCGGGTCATAAGCGATGGCGCAAGGACGCCTCCCGACGCCTAATCGAGCGCTTGTGGTAGAATCCTCATACAATATTGCGACTTCGCCGACGCCAGCCAATGCGACCAAAAGCTCTCCATGATCCGTCCACAAAACAGCTTCAGGATCCCCTGCAGCATTTCCGGGGCGTTCCAATTGCCCCATGGGCTGGACGGCATTCTGATGCGTGAATCGGACGGCTAAATCGTTCAACGGAAATCCACTGATCTTGTTTTCCATCAAGAACCCCCACTGAATATCCCCGCGCAATGTGGTGGCATCGGGGTGCAGGAGCTGATGCGCCATCCAAAGGGTATTTTGATCCGGGCTCAAGGCAAGGTCTCGGATGTTGTGAACAGGGCTCTTGAGAGTGTTTTGGATACGACCTGTCTGGAGATTCAGTATGCACATTTTACCGGCGAAGGCAGAAGTGATGACCCATGTTTTTAAATCAGGCAAGATGATCTGATTCCAGGGAGCAAAGGGAAGTTGTACTTCACTTTTCAATGTGTATTGGCTTGAAGAACGCGTCCCATGGGCATCGCTTCGTTCAAGTATGGAAACCCTGTGATTCCAGTGATGCAGGACATAGAGATATTTTCCGTGATGCGAACTAGTGATATCCACGGCATGGTCGGGAAGGTCCACAGTAGAAATGTCTGGGGCTGTGGTGGAGGAGGTTCCTTCAAAAAGAAAGGCTCGCCCGGGCTTGTATTGAAGCGCAACAAGTCTGGAAGTGCCGGGAATGAGATGTAAGTCGCAAAGCGGTCCCTCGCTTTGAAAAACAAGTTTCACAGATTTCGAATCCGGATCCAGACTTAGTATATTGCGCCCATGCTGGGTAACGGCCCACAGCGATTGATCATCAGGCACCCATGCCAAACTCACGGGTTTGTCAAAGTCCTGTTCCTTTGAGGAGGTGGCCATGATTGGGCCAACGCCTAATATCATGATAAAGAAAAGACTCTGGAACAGAAAAGAAACTTTTCTTTGTGGGGCGCGAACGGATGAAGAACTGAAACACATGACCCTTTCATTTTGTGCAGTTTTACCAAAGGGTCAAATTCGAAATTCAGTTGAAAGGTCGATAAATGAGGTAGCCTCGCAAGGACAATACTCATGACAAAGCCTGAAGTGAATTCTTCATTGAGACTTTTAAAAAGGAACTTTTGCAAGGGGGCGTATTTGAATCCCATGAAGATGCTCGCATCGTACTGTTTGAATACACCGATGAATATGATAACACCCAACGGAAACATTCCTTAATTGGCTACCAATCACCTGTCCAGTTCGAAAGAAATAATTAACTAAATTGTCAACTCAAAGGCACAAAATACGTTGCAATACATATATATAAACGCAAAAGATAAAATTGGATAGTGAGAAACGTTTAGGGTATTGCGGAGTTCCCATCTCGGATCCAAGATCACGATAAACATTTCTCAAGGTCTTCTTAGGTTCCTCAGACATGAATCCCCCCTTTAATTTGTGCGCCATATGTGTGCGTTATTCTTCTTGAAGAAGGTTGTTGTGTTAAACTCTCGCCTCACTTCGAGAAGAAGTTTGCAGATTAACGCTTAAAAGCTTTTGTCGAATACCATTAGCGATCGTCCAAAAGTGGCACCACCAGGTGCCATGGTTATTGAAGAAATGATGGTCGGGATTGTTTTCCCGAACCTGCACCGAAAGACTCCAGTTACTCATTGTTTTCCTCCCTCTGTTTATGGTTGCCACCGTATTTCGCTTGAATGGCAAGTGAAATACGGTGGAAGGAGGTACCCAAATACACAGTATCAATAAAGAGGGTTCTCGTACCAGACAACCCCCAAATTTTCACGTTCTTCACATGTCATGACATCGAGATCTCCATCCATGTCCAGATCCAGCAATTCGATGCGATCGAACTTGATGCCATGTGGTCCTGCGATGTCATGAAAAGTGGGCTTTGTTTTGCTTCCATTCCTTGAGGATGTTGGTGTGAACCAAGCCATGCCGGATTTCCCTCCTTCAGCCCCTTCGCAATTCACGACGAGATCCGTGTGGCCATCCATGTTCAGGTCTCCATGGCGCACTGCTTTGGATCGACTCATCCAATCGGGCATTTGAAAGATTTCCTGTTCCCACGTTTCGCTGAAAGGATGACCGGACTTCAGTTGCCAGATGATATTGGGTTTCACGGCTGCCCAGACAGTCATATTGGATTCCTGCGTCGGTTGCGAATAATCGATGAACAACACTTCACTACCCGTGGGGCCGACACGGTGTTCCTTCCATGTCAGAGGTCGCTTTCCCTGAACATTGTCATGCGGATTTTCCAGAAGCACCACACCGCTTTTGGACTTCCTTCGATCCGAAATGAGGATGTCCTGGTCTCCATCATGGTCAGCATCGAATGCCATGATACTCATGATCCAGCCCGCTTCGTAAAGTGGGTGCCATTGCCAATCCTCCAATACACGACCTTCACGGGGAGCTTCCAGCCATCCTACCGATGCCTTTTCCCCCTTGGATCCCACGATCAGATCGATCGACCTATTGTTGTCAATCCGTGCCGGTTGGCAGAACATCCACATGGACTCTTTCCTCAGACTCGGAATGGCTTCGGTTTCCCATTTCGATGCATTCAGATAATCATGTTTGTTCTTTGGCGCCCAGTGCACAAAAACCGATCTTGTTTTTCCTTCGCAGGCACTCACGACATCCATGATGCCATCCCGGTCCATGTCGGCGAAGACAGCATCCTCTGGGGATTTGACTTGTCCCACGGTGACAGATGGCCAGGGCGAATGCACCTCGTCTTTGCCGGGGTTCAGATAAATACGGACCAGCCCCCCTTCCTCCCATCCCGTTGCGATATCCATCAAACCGTCCCCATTGACGTCCTTGAGGCGTACTCCGTCTGCACCCTTCGAAGTATCGTCGATCGTGTGACGGTTCCATTCCGCGTTGAGCCCATGCCATAACGAGAGTGAGGCAAGCAAGAAGATCAGACGGATGGAAAGAGCTAAATTGTGTGTCATGGGAAATCGCTCAGGGCCTCACGGCTGTTCCGTCCCTTCTCCTGACGGGCGTCCAATATCCGGGGTGATCCGGGTAGGGATATTTTGCTGCCGCTTTTTCGTTGATGTCGATTCCAAATCCGGGCGCGTCGTTGACGTGCATGTAGCCCTTTTTCATGGTGGGTGCACCGGGGAAAACTTCGCGCATGGCCTCATTGAAGTGCACACTTTCCTGAATACCGAAGTTATGGATGTTCATGTCCAGATGCGCATTGGCGGCATGACCCACCGGTGACAAGTCACCGGGACCATGCCAGGCAGTGCGCACTCCGAACCATTCTCCCAAAGTGGCGAGTTTTCGGGCTGGAGTGAAACCACCGACTTGTGTGATATGAACGCGAATAAAATCAATCAGTCGATCCGTGATGAGGTCAACCCATTCATGAGGATTATTGAAAAGTTCACCCATGGCAATGGGGACACTGGTTTGGGCGCGCAGGTTTTTGAAATAACCGTTTTGCTCAGGTGCCAATGGATCTTCGATGAAAAAGGGGCGGTATTGCTCGAGTTCCTTGAGCAGACCAATCGCTTCAATGGGTTCAATGCGTTCATGAACATCGTGCAGCAATTCAATCGCCTCTCCACATGTCGATCGGATATGTTCGAACATTTTGGGCGTGGCGCGCAGGTAAGGCAACGAATCCATGTGTCCATCCGAATCCAACCCAAAACCTCCCTTCTTATAATGCGGTTCCGTGGAGAGGTGCGTCGAGCCATATCCACCCAGTTGAATGCGGATATGCCGATAGCCTTCTTCCATCTTGGATTTGACACTGTCCTCCAATTCCTTGAAATCACGTCCGCTGGCATGCGAATAGCAATCCACCGCAAAGCGGGATCTGCCTCCCAGAAGCTGGTAAACGGGCATATTGGCTCGTTTGCCCTTGATATCCCACAGTGCCATGTCGAGCCCGCTCAGTGCGTTGTTCAAAACAGGCCCGTTTCGCCAGTAGGAGCTGGTATAGGCGTTCTGCCACATATCTTCAATGTCATCGACATCCCTGCCTCTTGCAAATTCATCCAGATACTCATTGACTGCCGTGACGACGGTCAGAGGCCGTTGGTTGTAGGTGCCGCAACCAAGTCCGTAGAGACCAGGTTCATTGGTTTCTACTTTGATGATGACCAGTCGAGCGCTCATTGGGCTTGTCGTGATGGCTCTTACTTTGGTGATTTTCAAGGGTTCGAGACCTTTGGAGGCGTTCTGAATCTGGTCGGCACAGGCATTGGGTGCCGAGGCATTAAAGCCAAGTGCTCCAAATGCGCCCATGCCCAAACCTTTCAATGCATTTCTTCTGTTCATGGCGATTTCTTGGGTTGGGTGAATCAATGAAACCTACCGAACATCATCAAGGAAATGAATAGAAAATGACTGACAAAGTTTGAGTTCTGCTTTTAATTGTAGGTCGTATGCCGAAAAGAACGGACATTCATTCAGTGTTGATCATTGGTGCAGGCCCCATTGTCATTGGGCAAGCCTGCGAATTTGACTATTCAGGCACTCAAGCCTGCAAAGCCTTGAAAGAGGAAGGGTTTCGTGTGGTGTTGCTGAATTCGAATCCAGCGACGATCATGACGGATCCCGAATTTGCGGATCGCACTTATATTGAACCCATCAACCCCGAAACAGTGGTTAAAATCATTGAGCTGGAGCAACAGATCATGAAAGACATGGGGGCGGAAGGAAAGTTAGTCATCCTTCCAACGCTTGGGGGGCAAACTGCTTTGAACCTGGCGATGGACATGCATCGAAGCGGCATGCTGGACAAGCTCGAGATCGAATTGATCGGTGCGCAGCCCGACGCCATTGAAAAAGGCGAGGACCGTCAGGCTTTCAAGGAGGCCATGCTGAAAATTGGACTGGATGTTGCCGTCAGTGGAGTCGCTCACAACTGGGAGGAATCCGAAGCGATCGCCAAAGATATTGGTAAATTCCCTCTCATCATCCGCCCCGCTTACACGCTGGGGGGATCAGGCGGCGGCATCGCCTACAACTGGGGCGAATATGAGACAATCTGCAAGCGAGGCTGTGAGTTATCTCCAGTCTCTGAAATCCTGATCGAGGAATCACTCCTTGGATGGAAGGAGTTCGAAATGGAAGTCATGCGGGATCATGCAGATAATTGCGTGATCATCTGTGGCATTGAGAACTTTGATCCCATGGGCGTGCACACGGGTGACTCCATTACGGTGGCGCCTACACAGACTTTAACGGACAAGGAATATCAGATCATGCGGGATGCTTCCTTTGCCGTGATCCGTGAGATCGGGGTGGAAACGGGTGGATCCAATATTCAGTTCGCGGTCAATCCAAAGAATGGTCGCTTGGTGGTCATTGAAATGAATCCTCGCGTTTCAAGATCCTCTGCTCTTGCTTCCAAGGCAACAGGTTTTCCCATCGCCAAAATTGCGGCCAAACTGGCTGTTGGTTACACCCTCGACGAAATCAGAAATGATATCACGCGTGTAACGCCGGCGAGTTTCGAGCCAACTATTGATTACGTCGTTACCAAGATACCTCGATTTACATTCGAGAAATTTCCGCAAGCTGATCCGACGCTCACGACTCAGATGAAATCCGTTGGAGAAGCGATGGCGATTGGCCGAACATTCAAGGAGTCACTCCAAAAATGCTTGAGATCAATGGAAATTGGGCGTGCAGGTCTGGGGGGCGACGGCAAACCATGGCGCCTCGGAGAAAACACTTATGGAGATCTGGATATCCTGCCGCGTGAGGTCATCACGCAGAAGCTGAGTGTCCCCAACGCGGAACGTATCTTCTTCATCCGTCATGCTTACCGAGCAGGTTTTACCATGGAAGAAATCCACAAGCTCACGATGATCGATCCCTGGTTCCTGGTGCAGATTCGAGAAATTGTCGAAGTGGAGGAAGAGCTTGCCCAGATGGCTTGATTGCTGTCTGAATGATCCTTCAGACTTTTTACGGGTGCCAGATGGATTTCAGGTTCCAGGCCCTCGGTGAGCTGAATTTTGAATCACCTCCCTTGGGGAAATATTCTATCGAGATATTGTCAGGCGAGGGGAAGATGCGCTCGGACAGGACCGTTTCTCCATGGTTGCCAAAAACCCCGATAGAGAAATCATCCAGAAAAATCTGCATAAAAATGGGATCATCCCAAGCCATCAAAATGAAATATACTCCTTAAAAAAGTTGGAATCGCTTTTTCAAGGAGTAATGGTAATAATCCTCCAAACATTTTGTCATATCATGAAAAATAAAAACCCGTACATACTTCTGTTTTTGACGTTGTTTATCTGCCTTTCACAGGCTCAGGACAAGCGTCCCAATATTCTTTTTGTATTCACTGATGATCACGCCCCTCATGCCATTGGTGCCTACAATGGTTGGTTGAAATCGGTCAACCCCACGCCAAATATCGATCAGCTTGCATCTCAAGGGATGCTTTTTGAAAACAGCTTTTGTTCCAATTCCATCTGTGGTCCGAGTCGAGCCGTGATTCTGTCAGGCAAACACAGTCACAAGAACGGATTCATGAACAATGGGAACAGCTTCGACTGGAATCAGCAGATTTTCCCCAAGATCCTTCGCGGATCTGGCTATCAAACTGCTCTTTACGGCAAGAGTCACCTCAAGGGGCGTCCTCAAGGATTTGATGACTGGGCTGTGCTTCCAGGGCAAGGGCTTTATTACAATCCTGATATGATTTTTCCAAACGGACGCCGCCGTGTTGATGGGTATTGCACGGACGTTGTCACCGATCTTGCCGTTGATTGGCTCAAGGAAAAACGTGATGCCGATCGTCCGTTCGTAATGATGGTCCAGCACAAGGCCCCACATAGAAACTGGATGCCTGCTCTGCGTCATTTGAACTTGTATGATGACGTGAACATTCCAGAGCCTGCAACGCTCTTTGACCGATACGAGGATAACGCGCCTCCAGCACGTTTTCAGGAACTGGAAATCGATCGGCACATGGATCTCAATTATGACCTGTTTGTAGACCTGACTCCTGAGTTCAATCAACCCCCTTCGCAGAAACGGCAGGATCGGTCCGCCTGGCACAATATGAAGCGCATGTCTACCGAACAGCTTCGTCAATGGAGAGCCGCTTACGGTCCGAAGGATGCCGCTTTTCATGAGGCAGACCTGGAAGGCAAGGATCTCGTACGCTGGAAATTCCAGCGCTATGCAAAAAACTACCTTCGCTGTATCAAGGGAGTCGATGAAAGTATCGGGCGTCTGAGAGATACGTTGAAGGAGCTTGATCTGGACGAAAACACAATCGTGATCTACAGCTCCGATCAGGGGTTCTACATCGGAGATCACGGATGGTACGACAAGCGCTGGATGTATGAGGAATCACTGAAGATGCCATTCATTGCGTATTGGCCGGGAGTGACTCAGGCCGGTTCGCGGAATACCATGATGATCCAGAACCTGGATTACGGTCAGACCTTCCTGGATATGGCTGGAGCTACCATTCCCGAAGACATGCAGGGTGCCTCACTCGTTCCTCTGCTGCAGGGAAAAACTCCTGCGAACTGGCGCAAGAGCATATACTACCATTACTACGAATATCCGAGTGTTCACATGGTGCCGCGTCATTATGGCATAAGGACCGAGCGCTACAAATTAATGCACTTTTATCAATTCGGTGAGGAATGGGAACTCTATGATTTGGAAACCGATCCAGATGAGTTGACTAATATCTATGGTAGAAACGAGTATGCTCAGTTGAGCTTTGATTTGAAAAATCAGCTATCAGAATTGCAAAGACATTATGAAGACGACAGTGATATTTCCGAAAAGTCGGATGCGTGGAAGGCGGAAATGAGAGGCAGTAACTAAATTAAGCATCTCGAAATTTTTCAAAAAGCACCTGTTGTCATCCCTGGATGATTGCAGGTGTTTTTTTATCCGATTCCTCAATGAGTGGTTGCTTTGAAGGTTAAGCAAAAGATGATATTCCATTGAAGGGTGCACATCTTTGCGTAGCCTTCTGGTTTCGCTCGAACCTTTGATCTCAAGGCAGTCTTTAACACGGGTGTTCTTGCTGCTGAAAACTTAAATGTCTGTTGAAGGAAAAGTGATTGCAGTTACTCTTCAAAAAAAAATAAAATGAGAACGCTACTGTATTTATTTTGTTGCCTGCCTGGTTGGTTTGCAGTTGAACTCTCCGGCGCCTCCCTGTCATCGCCGGATGGCAATATTTCATTGAACTTCGAACTCAGGTCGCTGGGGGATCTGGATCATTGTCCTGTTTATGAAGTGTCCTACCGAGGTGAACGCATTGTGAAACCTTCTCGTCTTGGTCTGGTGTTTGCAGGTGCCGATGCGTTGACTCACGATCTAAGCGTTCAATCCACTCAGTTCACTGAACACAACGGTCTGTGGAAGCCGGTTTATGGTGAGCGCAGTCAGGTGCAGGATCACTACAATCAGTTAAAAGTGTCGCTTTCACGTAGAGATGCTGGTGGCGTTATTCTGGAATGCATCTTCCGGTGCTACGATCAGGGTGTCGCCTTTTGTTATCGACTCCCCCGACAGGGCACCAGCGGAGCTATTCACATTGACGAAGAGCTTACGGAATTTGCGTTTGAAAATAATCACGCTGCCTGGTGCGTGTACTCAGCTCAAGGCAAGTATGTCTTGAAAACGATAGACACCATGGGGCGTGGTGTGGAACGGCCATTGACCTTGAAGACGCAAGAGGGTCGTTACATCGCCATTGCTGAAGCGGGTTTGGTTGATTATGCGCGGATGAGATTACGTCAACATGAAACGCGCCCTCATGCCATCGTCAGTGACTTGAGTGGCGATGTGATCGTTTCTCTACCGGCTGTCAGCCCCTGGCGCGTGATCCTGCTGGGGCAAAGTCCGGGTGAATTGCTGGAGAACAATGATTTGATCTTGAACCTCAATACGCCGAACGCGATTGAGGATTGTTCCTGGATTCGCCCCGGTAAAGTCATCCGAGAGGTAACGTTGACCACGCAGGGAGGTAAGGCCTGCGTGGATTTCGCCGTGGAGCATCAACTTCAATATGTGGAGTTTGATGCTGGGTGGTATGGACCGGAAAACAGTGAAGCTTCCGATGCGCGGACAGTGACTTTGGATCCTGCGCGTTCACCAGGGCCACTGGATCTACCGGAAGTGATTCGTTATGCCAGGGAACGTGACATCGGTATTTTATTATATGTCAACCGCAGGGCCCTGGAACGACAGCTCGACGAGCTTTTACCTTTGTATCGAGATTGGGGTATCAAGGGATTGAAGTATGGTTTTGTGAGCGTCGGAACCCAGAAGGCGACCGCCTGGCTGCACGAAGCGATCCGGAAAGCTGCAGATCACCAGTTAATGGTGGACGTGCATGACGAATATCGACCCACCGGATACAGCCGCACCTATCCGAATTTCATGACTCAGGAAGGCATTGGTGGTGATGAAACCGCGCCCTCCAATGAGCAAACCTTGACCATACTGTTTACGCGGATGCTGGCCGGAGCAGGGGACAACACCCTTTGCTATTATGACGATCGAGTGATTCGAGACGCTTCGCATGCCTATCAGCTGGCCAAGGCCGTTTGTTTCTATAGTCCCTGGCAGTTTCTTTACTGGTATGACAGGCCTCCGGGATCGCCTCGACGCAAAGGCGGCGCCGGAGGGCAGAAGGGGGTGGTTGGTAATGAGCCGGAACTGGAATTTTATGATCATGTGCCGACTGTTTGGGATGATACCAAGGTCATGCATGGCGCGATTGGTGACTATGCGGTTTTGGCTCGAAGGAGTGGTGAAGATTGGTTTGTCGGTTGCATGAACAGCGGAGAGCCTCGGACCTTGTCCGTGCCGTTTCATTTTCTACCCGAGGGCAAAACCTATGTTGCTCATGTTTATTCCGATGACCCATCGGTCAAAACGAGAACACACGTGAGAATCGATCGTTACCGTGTGGATTCGAGAACCGTCTTTGAGACGTCAATGACGGCTCAAGGGGGGCAAGCCATCCGTCTTGTTCCTGCCAGACTAGAGGAGACTTATCCTTTCTACGGGCAATGAACAAAAGATTTCCTCATGCATTCTTTCAAGTAACTTCATTGCGCTCGAGACGTGGGATTTAAATTGCTTTCCACTTTCTCAGATCTCCTTCGCGTATGGTTTGGCCCTCTTTATCGAGCTTTTCCAGCAGAGGGATTGCGATGCGTCGAGGGATTTCCAGAACCTGGCGCAGTGAACTCACGGAGGAAGGGCCCTGAGTGGTCAGGTGGTTTTTAATTTTGCGAAGATAGTCCTCGTGCACCGATTGAAGGACCAGAAGGTCCGTCCCGATTTCAACGACTTTGTTCATCCTGATGAGGCATCGAATGGCGTCTCCCGCATCTTGAGATGTATCGTAGTGTTTTCGGGCTGGAGGTTCGTTGGGAGTCAGGGAGAGTTCCTTCAGGATCTGATCAGCGAGAGGTGCCAGTCGATCGGGCAGAGTCACACTGTGGCTCTGATGGCAGAGGCATTCTCCAGCTTGTTCAATCGCGTGTTCTTTTCCAAGGTCACGCAGCACCATGGGTAACAGATCCAGTGAAGGAAGCAATTTACCAAACTCCCTGCGCAGTGTTTCCAATGGAATTCCCGGCTTGTCGGGATGTGTTTGATGAAAAAGGATCACATGGTCGGCCATGACGGTGAGGTTGGTGTTCCACCATTGGGTATCCAGCAGCCAGTCACTTCGCTTGATGGCCTGTTTTGCTTTCACTAGCTTGGCCGCTTCTCTGGCCAATTGCTTGGCCGTCCATTGTCCCTTTGCAGCGAATGTGTCCAGTTGAATGCCATGATCTCTTGCGAGTCGTGCTCTCAGGTAGTCGTGAGCATCTCCTGAGCTTGAGGACAAATGGTTCAGGTATGTTTGCTGCTCCAGGTGACTCAGTTTTCGGTGGGAGCTGTCCGCATCCCAAATACGGCCTCCTCCCAGGGTCCCTTGCTGTGACCAATCGCGAAGTACGAATCGATCTCCCTCTACCGCAAACATGGGGCGCTCAAGCCGGATGCGGGCAGCTGTTCGGGTTCCAGGAGGCATGGGTTCATGATTTGGAAAATGAATCCTGCCTGGAATGTTGTCTGATCCGATATGCACTCGGATGCGAGTGCCGCTCTTGATGCAACCGTTTATTGGATTACCGGGTTTGTCGAAACGTGAGGTGCGCTCCATGATGGCATCCAGACAAGTTGTGTTCTCTCCCAAACCGTCAATGGTGACAACCTGTCCACGCCCCACGGATGTGTTTGTAAACGCGTGTTCTTTTCGCAGCGTGGTTCCGGGTAAATTGAGAGCTGTGCGCATGCCGGGTGCGGCTGCCTTCTGCTTCGCATGATGGTGCTGAATCGATCTGATTTTCGTTCGCAGATTTCCTGGTTGAACGCAAACGGATTGGTCGGTGGTGAAGGGAGCCCCGATCAGCGTGCCGGTAACCACGGTGCCCATGCCCTTGACTGAAAAACAGCGATCGACAGGCAGGCGTGGTTTGCCAAGATCAAGATGGGCAGGCTGCACTCTCAAGATGTCTGCCACAGCCTTTCCCAGTGCATCGAATCCTTCATGCGTTTTGGTAGAAGTGGCAATGATGGGCGCTTCCTCAAAACGTGTTACCTTCAGTTCCTCACGGATCATTTCCATGACAAAATCCGCCTCACCTTCCGCAAGGTCCGATTTTGTCATGACCACGATCAGGTTGGGCACAGCCAGGTATTCCAGGATTTGAAAATGTTCTTCCGTCTGTGGCATCCAGCCATCATCTGCTGCGACGACCAAAAGACCAAGATCTACCCCCCCGACCCCGGAAATCATATTTTTCACGAAATCTTCGTGACCGGGCACATCCACGATTCCCAGGTCATACTGGGTGGACGGGTTTTCTGGATCCCGCAACAACCATTGAGCAAATCCGAGATCAATCGTGATACCCCTTCGTTTTTCTTCGGGTAAGCGGTCGGGATCCTCCTGCGTCAATGTCTTGACCAGGGCGCTCTTGCCATGATCGACATGTCCGGCCGTGGCGACAATGAATGGAATGGATCGTTTGGCTTCGTTCATGCTTCTTTTGATGAACGAAGGACGAGTTTCTCTTCAATTTGTTGGATGCATGCGGAGATGGTTTCGTCCTGATCAGAAAAGATCGTGCGAAGATTCAATCGAAATGATCCTTGTTGCACATAGCCGATTACCGGTGGGTGGCATTCGCGGAATGATCTGGCAATGGTGTCCGGTTTGATACTCTGGATACTCACCTCAATGGCAATCGAAGCCATGCGTGTTCGAGGCATGGTGCCTCCACCTACCTCAGAATCTGTTTCAATGATGTTCAAGTCGACGGTCCTGCAGTTGGATGCTTTCAATATGGCGTCTGCGCGGTCTTTAAGGTTTTGTCTGGATTGGCTCAGCAATTCATAGGCAGGCAAGTCTGGAAGCTTGGGCGACTCGGGGTCGTTTTTGGATTCGAGATGTTTCTGCACAGTGAATTCCAAAGCACTCAGTACCATCTTATCTGGTCTCAAGGCACGGAAAAAAGGATTGGATTTCAAGCGTTCAATCCATGTTTCTTTCCCTACAATGATGCCTGCTTGAGGGCCTGCCATCAACTTATCTCCGCTGAAGCAAACCATGTCCGCTCCTTTTTGAACGATGGATTCCGGAGTGGGTTCTTCTTCTATCCCAAAATGAGATGCTGTGTGGATCAAAGCGCCGCTGCCCAAATCGACTGCAAATGGTATTTGCTGGCTTTTGGCTAATTCTGCCAAGTCCTTGATCGAAGCTGATTCGACAAATCCATCCATGTAAAAGTTGCTTTGATGGACCTTCAGTATGAGTGCTGTCTCGTCAGTGATTGATTTCTTGTAATCATTGATATGAGTGCGGTTGGTTGTTCCGATCTCTTTCAATTGTAGCCCAGCTGATTCAAGGATCTCCGGAATGCGGAATCCACCACCGATCTGGACAAGCTCACTTCTGGAAACCAGCACTTCGCGACGATCCTTTAATTTACAGGCACTTAGAATGAGGATCAATGCCGATGCACAATTGTTGACTACAGTTGCCGATTCAGAACCGGTCAGGACCGCCAGCGCTTTTTCGACTAGAGCGCCACGCTTGCCGCGTTTGCCAGTGTTGAGGTCCAGTTCCAGACTGTTATAGCCGATCAGACTTTGATTCACATGCACGCAGAGGTCCATGTGGAATGGGGCTCTTCCCATATTTGTATGTAGCACCACTCCAGTTGCGTTGATGACCGGTTGCAGATGGCCTTTTTCGATACGTTCAAGATGCGAACCTATGGCAGCTTCGATAAAGGCGGTATCGGGCAAAGAATGTTCTTGTTGCCAAACACGGAGAAGGTCCTGAATCAGTCTTTTTCGGAGTAAACGCGGAATAGGATACGAATCGGTTTTTCTTAACAGCGAATCGATGGATGGGGGTCTTCTTCTGTTGGAATCTGACTGGTTCATCTGGAAACCCATCACATCCGAAATTAGTTGTTTTGGCAATGCGTAAGAGGGAATTAACCTTCTTATGAGGGGTATCGAAACCAAGATTCAAAACATACACGAGGAATTATGGGTAGATTTTTGTCTGGTGCTTGAATTTCAGCGATTGTTTGGGTAGTTTTTAAAAGAATGTTAGATGACCGGCCATACATGCAGTCCCCATACCATGCCCAAACAAAGTTTTCGGCGGTCGTGATACTCATTGTCATCTGTGCAGGCGTCTTCCTGCTTCAAATTTTTACCCAGCCCAGTAGTTCATCTCTAGTGAACTCGGTATGGGGTCAGTATTTTTACCTCAGCCAAATCGGTGTATCCCGCGGGTTTCTTTGGCAATTGATCACTTTTCAGTTCATTCATGGAAGCCTTCTGCACTTACTGTTTAATTGTTGGGCATTGTATCTCTTTGGGCGAAGTATTGAAGAATCGCAGGGCAAAGCTGGTTTTTTCAGAGTCTATTTTTTGTCAGGAGTCGCAGGCGGACTTTTGCATGTCATCATCGCCTGGGGTCTGAACGGTAATTCGGTCCCAATGTTAATGGTCGGGGCCTCAGCCGGTGTGTATGGACTCATTGCGGTGTTTGCCCGCCTCTGGCCTGATACACCCCTAACAATGTTCCCTATCCCTATCACCATCAAGGTGAAACATCTGTTCTTCATTCTCCTGGCGATTGCGGGTTTGGGACTGATCTTATCGCGGGGTAGCGGGGTTTCTCATGCGGGTCATTTTGGCGGAGCCATCGCGGGTCTGTTATACGTCTATTTCGCAATTGAGGGTAAAAAGGTGTCTTTCGCAATGTCATCAAGGCCTTCCCTGAGCAAAGTGCGCCAAGTTCACCCAGTGAGTAAAGTCGGCAGCGTGCTCAAGCGCGTGTCGAGGTCCAATAAAAACTCCTCCTCACTTACCGAAGAGGAATTCATCACTCGGAAAGTCGATCCAATTCTTGAAAAGATTTCTGCTCATGGAATCCACAGCCTCACCGAGAGTGAGCGGAAAATACTCGAATCGGCTCGATCTCGCCTCAAAGGACGATTATAGAACTCCAAGATCATTCTATTTGTTCTCTTTTACAAAGGTAGCTTTCTGAAGTGAGCATACTGAGAGCTCACAACAAACGAACCTTGAATCGAGGAGCACTGTCATGAATTTATTCCCTGTCTTAGGGCGTGAACTGCAGATCAGCGCCAGAAAACCGCTCACTCATCGATTAAGAGTGGTGATTGTATTTGTCTGCCTTGCGTTTTGTGGAAGGACACTCTTCCCCTCTTCCCGCATGGGAAACATGGGAGCAGGACAAGGAATCAATCTCTTTCTCACACTCACTGTCATTGCGGTTCTTTTCAGCGCATTTGCGGGTGTGTTTGTCTGCTCTGACAGTCTGAGCCGAGAAAAACGAGATGGCACGCTTGAATTATTGTTTCTCACCAATCTGCGACCAATCGACGTGGTGTTTGGAAAACTCTTTGCGCACGGATTGAATTTGTTTTACGGATTGCTTGCCTTCGTGCCCATCCTTGCGATGACTCTTCAAATGGGTGGGGTAAGTCTGGCCTTGGTGGGAAAAACGGTGCTTGTCCTCTTGAATTGTCTCTTCTTGTCGATCGCGGTTGGTATATTTGTTTCATCCATCAGCAAGGATGAGCGAAAAGCGCTCTGGGCCTCCATTGGCTTGTTATTCATCATCTATGTCGGTCCTTACATTTTGATTGAGTACGCGTCGCAGAACTTGGAATGGGGATTTGAGGCTTCTGCCCGCCTGTTATCCTTTATCTCTCCCCTGACGGCTATGAACCTTATCTTGGATGGCGGTTTTAATCGTCTTCCGACCTCCGGTTTGCGTGGATTGAACGCGGGTGGCATGGGTTTTTATATTGCCCTGTTGGTGCCCCACCTTCTTGGCTGGTTCCTTCTATATCGCTCAGGACGTTCTATTGCCAGGTTGGCTTCAGATAGCCCGCGCTCGACCTGGTTTGACGCTATTCGGGAGCGTTGGCACTACTTTCTGTTTGGGCGAGGAGAACAAAGGAGGGTTCATCGACAATGGTTGCTGGATCATCATCCGATGACGTGGATGGTCATGCGGGAAAAGTTGAAGCTGAAGTATGTCTGGACCTTCGTCGTCTCGGTTCTGTTCATCTGGGTGATGGGCTATATGTTCAATGGAGAAATCATGGCCGAACCCACCTTGCTGATCTCACTGGGAACGTTTGTTCATTTTTTCCTCAAAATATGGGTGGCCTCGGAGGCTGCTTCGGCCATTGCTGAGGATCGCAGAACAGGTGCTCTGGAATTGGTCGTCACGACTCCTCTGGGTGCTCATGGAATCGTTCATGGCATTTTCAAGGCCTCATTGCTTCAATTCTGGAAACCCGTCTTATTGTTAGTGGTGGCCGAGGTGCTTCTGGTCTGCACGATTGTGGCTCCTGGGCATGATCAGGACATGTCGCTGCTCCGTTTTCAATACCTGGCGGCCATCGGTATGCTGGTGGTAGACATGGTGTCGATTGGATGGGTTGCCATCTGGCATGCACTGAAAACGGGTAGTTCGCACAAAGCCATAGGGCGCTCGGTGGTATGGATGCTGGCTTTGCCCTGGGTAATTTACTTCTTCGGATTTCAAACATGGGACATGGTCTGGAAGCCTGCTGTGAGCCACATTAACTATTGGCTTCATGATGTGGTTTCACCCACTCAAGACCAGCGTAATGACATCAAGTTCCTTCACCAGTCAGGCCATATTGTCTTCTGGTGCCTGATTGGACTGGCTTGGAATTTCTGGTATGCCTGGCGCCGAACACGCCGTCGGGTGCTGAGCCGGTTTCAAACCATGGTTTCAGAATCGAGTCTTGAGGGGAAATCATGAAACAAGTGACTCCTTGCAAGACAGTGGCCAGAGTCATGCTTGCATTGGATAATGGTGGGCGATTTTTCAATTTGTTGACCGCGCTTGAGATGACGAAATTTCACAAAGCGAGGTTTCCAAAGCCGCTTGGATATCAGGGGGGGCAGATCAGTGCCTTGCTTTTTTCCAGTCAGTCATTGGAGGCTTATCTGCCAAGGATCAAGCCTCGCTCATTGATCATCCGACGGGAAAAATGCGCGATCGATTGCGGTATTCATCTGTCGGAAACATTCCAACCTCTCAATTCAGGCGGAGTTTTGAACTCAATCTGCCGTTGATTATCGAGGGATATCCTGCTTTAACGGTAAATCGCAACCAGGTCACGAGATGGGTGATGGTGCCCATAACGGCTAATAACACGACGGCAATGTTGATGATTCCGATCACTGAGCAATTTGATATCTACGAAGGTTTTTAACATGTGGACAAGACCCGGGCCGAGCGATGATCACCGTGCTTACCAAGGTCAGGGGAGGGCAGTAAAGCTGGAGGGGTATCCTGTGGCTTTTGCTCTTACTGTCAAGGAAATGGAAGTCAAA
>Ga0233432_10001942_pt1 | contig 19576 bp, 14 predicted proteins | sample SI_122_August201_6_FD_179870 | JGI IMG/M metagenome (GOLD analysis project Ga0233432, IMG submission 179870) | Seawater microbial communities from Saanich Inlet, British Columbia, Canada - SI_122_August2016_10_MG | ecosystem: Environmental > Aquatic > Marine > Inlet | place: Canada: British... | reverse complement strand
ACTTTGTTCGTCACCGAGTAACTCACCTGCACCTCTGATTTCCAGGTCATGGCTTGCCAGTACGAAGCCTGCACCTAAAGTGTCGGCAGCACTAATGGCATCCAGTCGTTTTAAAGCATCTGCACTCATCGCTTTTTTCCCTGGTGTTAACAGGTAGGCATAAGCTTGATGATGAGAACGTCCAACACGCCCGCGTAATTGATGTAATTGTGCCAATCCAAATTTGTCCGCCCGCTCTACAATAATAGTATTTGCCGTGGGAACATCAATGCCGGTTTCAATAATCGTGGAACAAACCAGGACGTTATAACGGCGGTGATAGAAGTCAGACATTATTTTTTCCAAGCGACTTTCCCTTAGTTGTCCATGGCCAACACACACTGATGCTTCCGGAAGTAATTTCCTTATTTCCTCTGCTGTATTTTCAATTGTTTTTACTTCGTTATGCAGATAAAAAACCTGACCACCGCGGAGTAATTCTCGCTGTATTGCTTCTTTCAAAAGTGCTGAGGAGGATTCCCTGACAAAGGTCTTTACTGATAATCTTCGTGCTGGCGGTGTCGCAATTATAGAAAGATCTCTAATTCCCGACATCGCCATGTTCAGTGTTCTTGGAATAGGCGTGGCTGTCAAAGTAAGAATGTCTACGTTAGCGCGCAGAGATTTAAGTTTCTCTTTCTGACGCACGCCAAAACGATGTTCCTCGTCGATAATCAGCAGCCCCAGGTTTTTGTATTTAACATCCCCCTGTAGCAATTTATGGGTGCCGATAACAATATCCATTTTTCCGGCGCCAAGTTCGAGGATGTTTTCAGCATGTTGCTTGCCCGCGACAAATCGTGACAAAAGGCCAATATTTATTGGCCAGTCGGCAAAGCGATCCTTGAAATTTTCATAATGCTGCTGGGCGAGGAGTGTGGTGGGTACAAGTATCACTACCTGGGTATTATTGTTGACGGCAACAAAGGCCGCGCGCAGAGCAACTTCAGTTTTCCCGAAACCGACATCGCCACATACCAGCCGATCCATAGCTCTTTCACTTTGCAGATCAGCCAGAACAGCATCAATAGTTTCTTTTTGATCTTCAGTTTCCTCAAAGGGGAAGGCGTTGGCAAAAATTCGGTATTCATCTTCCTGGATTTTAAACTGCGTGCCTTTCTGAGCTTCCCTGCGTGCATAAACATCGAGTAATTCGGCGGCCACATCAATGACTTTTTCTGCAGCTTTGCGCTTGGCTTTTTCCCATTGGTCACTGCCAAGTTTGCTCAGTGGGGCATGCGCGGTATCTGCACCACTGTATCGGTTAATCAGGTGCAGTGATGAAACCGGGACATACAGTTTTGCTTCATCGGCATATTCAAGTATCAGAAACTCAGTGAGCTGTGCTTCCACTTCAAATGTCTGCATGCCTCGATAGCGGCCAATGCCGTGATCGATATGAACTACCGGCGCGCCAACATGGAGCTCCGTTAAACTTTTAATGATGAAGTCGGCGTTATCAGTAAACTTGCCACGCCGGCGTGGCTGACTAACGTGGTCGGCAAAAAGTTGACTTTCTGCAATCAGGATGAAGGGCGGCTCTTCCATCCAGACACCGGTTTCCAGTGGGGCAACAGTAATGCCATGGGCGGGCATTTGTTCTATAAATTCCTGCCAGTTGTCCAGGGTTTTGGGTTTCACATTGATAACATTCAACAGCTCCAGCAATGCTTCACGCCTGCCAGGGGAATCAGCACAGAACAGGACCGGGATATCTGTAACACTTTCAAGAAATTGCTGCAGTTTGAGCATTGGTTTATCTTTTTTGTGCTCAATATCGATTTCAGGCACTTGCCTGGTGGGCAATCTTGCATGGCTGCCTTTACTGGCCGCAGCTCGCAAATTGACCTGGGAAAAGCTGTTAATCGAGGAAAACAGCTGGTCAGTAGGTAAAAATAACTTGTCGGGTGACAAGAGTGGGCGCTCAGGATCGACTCTTCGATCCTCATAGCGCAAATTGATGTCATGCCAGAACAGATCAGCAGCTTCATCAATCTCGCCCACAGTAAAGAAAAAGGTATTTTTTGGTAGATAGTCAAAAAGCGTACTCAGTTCAGAGAAAAACAGAGGGAGGTAATATTCGATGCCAGCAACAGAGACACCTTTGGATATATCTTCATACAAGGGACATTTTCTGACATCGATGTCAAAGGCTTCTCTGAAGTTTTGTCGAAAAGTAGTTACCCCTTGTTCAGTAAGCGGAAACTCTTTACCTGGTAATAATTTAACGGCCTGAATCTTGTCTCTTGAAAGCTGGGTTTCTGGGTCAAAATGACGCAGGCTTTCTATATCTTCGTCAAAAAGTTCAATGCGAACCGGTTCTGATCCACCCATCGGGAAGATATCCATGATGGATCCTCGCACCGCGAATTCGCCATGTTCATAGACTGATTCGACACAAAAGTAACCTGCGGCTTCCAGCTCCCTGCGCATGGAAATCAGATTGAGCTGCTGTCCGACCTGGAGGTTCAGACTCATTCCTTTGATATAGGATCCAGGGACGAGCCTGTGCATCAAGGTGCTTACGGGGATAATAAGTAAAGCGTCCCGGGAATCCGGAAGCTGGGAAAGTGTTGTCAGCCGTTGAGAAATAATATCCTGATGCGGAGAAAAGTTATCGTAAGGAAGAATTTCCCAGTCCGGAAACTGAAGAATGCTGACCTTGTCAGAACAAAAGAAGCCCGCTTCTTCTTGCAGTCGTTGTGCCTGCTGCGAATTTTCAGTTATCACCACAGTCAGGCCGCCAGCCTGTTCTATATGATTGGCGAGTACCAGGCTGCCGCCGGCACCAGCCATTCCATCCCAGCGTTGTTTCTCTCCGGCCTCAGTTAAGTGAGGCAGGCCGTGCAGTTGCAAAGTATTCATAGGGCTTCTTTTAGGGTGTTCAAATCAATGTCAGGCGAAGCCTGGAAGAAACTTAACGGCGCACGAAAGGCAAAATTTGCCTTAATCAGCTATTAACAACTCCAGATAATGGACTTCTCTTGCGCATCCTTGGATAATACGCGCCACATTTTCAAGCAGAATTTTACAGGAAAACATAACGTGGAACGACCAAGTGTAGACGACTATTTTGGTGATTGGAAAACACGAGAAGCATTAGCTCAGGAAATGCTGCCTATTATGGGCAAACTTGAGAATGAAAAAGGGGTTCAGATTTATCTCTATGGAAGAACGCTGAACAATCGCTCAGTTGCCAATATCATGAAATCACATCGTCGTGTGCGCGATGTAGCCCGTAATGAATTATCAGAATTTGAAAGCTCCCTGGTGCTTAAATCCCTGGCGAAACTGGATCTGTGCCCTGCGCAAATAGATCTTGGCAAGCTTACTGTCCACTACATGGAAGCCCTGGAAAAAGATCCTGAAGTAGACCTCGATGCCCTTGTTGCCGAAGAGTTATCTCATCTGGTTGGTGTTAACTACAAACCGATAGAAAAACCTACTGACGTTATCCTGTATGGCTTTGGTCGTATTGGTCGTCTGGTGACCAGACTGCTCCTGGAAACCACTGGCAATGGTCAGCTTATGCGTTTGCGAGCGATCGTGGTGAGAAAAGCCGGAGACGGTGATCTGGAGAAAAGAGTCAATTTGCTCCGTAATGACACTGTCCATGGGACTTTTTCCGGGACTGTGCGTGTTGAAGAAGAAAACAACAGAATTATTGCCAACGGTAATGTGATTGAAATTATCTATGCAGATAGCCCGGATTCTATTGATTACACCCAATATGGTATTGATGATGCCCTGGTCATTGATAATACCGGCATTTGGCGTGATGAAGAGAGCCTCGGTCAGCATTTAAAATCCAAAGGTGTCAGTAAAGTAATGCTGACAGCGCCCGGTAAGGGCACGCTTAAAAACATTGTCTTTGGTATTAATGACAACACCATCACTCCGGATGACAAAATTATTTCAGCGGCTTCCTGTACTACCAATGCCATAGCACCGGTCTTGAAATTGATTAATGACAAATACGGGATTGTTCACGGTCATGTTGAAACTGTGCATGCCTACACCAATGATCAAAACCTGATTGATAATTTCCACAAGGCAGATAGAAGGGGACGCAGTGCGCCATTAAATATGGTGTTAACGGAAACCGGCGCCGCTAAAGCAGTATCCAAAGCCGTGCCGGAACTGGAAGGAAAGCTGACCGGCAATGCTGTCAGGGTTCCTGTCGCCAATGTTTCCATTGCCATTTTGAACCTGACACTGCTGACCAAGTCCAGTGTTGAAGAGATCAACGAGTACCTGAGGAATTTCGCCCTGCATTCTCCATTGCAGAATCAGATCGGTTATACCGAATCTCCGGATGCTGTTTCCAGTGATTTTATTGGTTCCCGTGAAGCCTGCACCGTTGATGCCACGGCTACCAAGGTGAATGGGAAAAACATGATTCTTTATCTCTGGTATGACAATGAATATGGCTACAGTGCCCAGGTAGTAAGAATGGTAAACATGATGGCTGGCGTAAAATTTCTTACCTATCCGGAAAATGTCACAATGGCCTATTAGTATGAAACAGGCCGGCACTGGCGCTAAAACGGTACTGCCGGCTTTTTTCATCTTTTTTTCAGTTTTTTTTATTGCCTGGTATTTCTATACCGACAATAGCTATCCACAAATTTCTCCAGCCAGCCAGGCTCCCATCAGCGAATCGTCCCTGCTTGCACTGAGCGGGCAAACCATGGGGACACAGTACCGCATACTTTTGCATAACTCAGCCCTGAGCAGCGAGTCTGCCAAAGCAGTGCTGGCAAAGAGCATTAGTGATCGTTTGTATTATCTCGATAAGTCCTTGTTTTCCACCTATGCCCCTGATTCTGAGATTACTCAATTAAATCAGGCTGAACTGGAAAAGCACTTTAGCGTTTCCGATGAAATTGTCACGGTCCTTGTTAAAGCGCAGGAAGTTTATACGAAATCCTCCGGTGCATTTGATATGACTATAAAACCACTCGTGGACTTGTGGGGTTTTGGTAGTACAGGGCTTATGCATACAGTGCCGGAACAAGAGGCGATAGACCAGGCAAAAGCGCAAATTGGGATGGCTGGTCTGGAGCTCAATCGCGATACAGATAAGGCTTATGTGATAAAGCATCGAGACGTCTTTCTTGATCTTTCCGCTATTGCTAAAGGCTACGCCGTCGATCAGATTGGGCTATTACTGGATTCTCAGGGTCAGGATAATTACCTGGTGGAGATTGGCGGGGAAGTAATTGCTCTGGGCCGACGTCCCGATGGGGCTCAATGGCGTATCGGGATTGAGCGACCGCAACGCGGGCAAAAGATCCTGTTTCAGTGGATACAAAGCGAGCCGGGGAAAATTGCAGTAGCTACATCCGGGAGTTATCTGAATTTTTTTACTGATGATGATCAGCAATATTCGCATACCATTAATCCGCTTACAGGAAAGCCTGTCAGCCATAATCTGGTATCGGTCACAGTGGTCGATGAATCTGCAATGACAGCTGATGCCTGGGCAACGGCTTTGTTGGTTCATGGATTGGAAGAGGGCATGAAGCTCGCAAATGATTTACAATTAGCGGCCTTCTTTATAGTAAATAGCAGTACAGGATTTAAGGCTCTGCATTCCGACGCTTTCAATTCATACCTCTAATTTAATTGAAGACAATTAAGATCTATTTCATACGGAATTTTAATGCCCAAAACACACAAAAAATTTGACCTTCTGGTGATAGGAAGTGGCCCGGCAGGCGAAGCTGCAGCCATGAATGCAGCAAAGGCCGGCAAAAAAGTTGCCATTGTGAGTGATAAGCCGCGCCCTGGTGGAAACTGCACATTCCTTGGCACCATTCCCTCCAAGGCTATACGTTATTCTGTAAAGCAGGTGATTCATTTTCACACCAATCCGCTATTGCGCGATCTGTGCGATATGAAAAAACTGACCTTTCAACAAGCCCTCGAAAATGCGGAACGGGTGATATACGAGCAAAGCAAGTCCAGGCTCGATGCCTATGAACGTAATAATGTGCCCGTCTTTCAAGGCAGAGCATGTTTTATCGATACTCAGCAGATTGAGGTGACGGACGGTAAAATTAAAACCAGACTTGAGGCCAAAAACTTTATTTTGGCGACTGGTTCAAGGCCTTATCGACCCGATGATGTGGATTTTGACCATCCTCGAGTATTCGACAGTGACAGCATTTTGCAACTCAAGGATACCCCGAAAAAAGTCACCATAATTGGTGCCGGTGTCATTGGCTGTGAATATGCATCCATTTTTGGCGGGATGAAAATGAAAGTAGAAATGATTAATCCTGCTGAAACGCTGCTGTCATTTCTGGATACTGAAATTACCGATGCGCTGAGTTATCACTTGCAGAACATGGGCGTTCGCTGCCGTCATCAGGAGCATTTCAGCAAACTTGAATACCATGATGATCATGTAGTGACCTATCTGGAATCAGGCAAGAAAATCAAAAGCGATATTATTTTGTGGGCCAATGGTCGTACTGGAAATACCGATGGGCTTGATCTGGAAGCGATTGGGCTTGCTGCTGATAGTCGCGGCAGGCTGGAAGTAAACAAGCAATATCAAACTAAAGTCGAGAATGTTTATGCCGCTGGCGATGTCATAGGCTGGCCATCATTAGCAAGCTCGGCCTACGATCAGGGCAGGGCGGCGTGCAATGCCATCATTAACCCGGAGGAGTTTCACTATGTGAAGGATGTGGCCACAGGGATCTATACTATTCCGGAAATCAGTACTGTGGGATATACAGAGCAGGAGCTGACAAAAAAGAAAATTCCCTATGAAGTAGGCAAAGCATTTTTTCGCAATATCGCCCGGGCCCAGATTACCGGGGACGAAGTGGGGATGCTAAAAATTATCTTTCACTTTGAAACGCTGGAAATTCTTGGCATTCATTGCTTCGGCGACCAGGCTTCGGAAATTGTTCATATTGGCCAGGCCATTATGAATCAGCGTGGCAAGGCAAATAGTCTCAAATATTTTATTAACACGACGTTTAATTACCCCACCATGGCGGAGGCCTATAAGGTCGCTGCTTTGAACGGGATTAACCGCTTGTTTTGAACAATCGGGGCTTACTGTTTACCAGTAACAATTAAACATCCTGTAGGCCTTGATTTCTTTGGGTGTTTCCTGAAAAGTACTTGATCAGATTCGCCTTAAAGTGTAAATTGTCACCCCGCTTGATGCAGTGAAATTCGCCGGGTTTATACCAGTTTTTAAGTCCGATTTCCTGCCCACAAATATACAGAATTGTAGATTTTTGCGTTGGACTGGATTGGCTAGCCAGTTCTGAACATGTGTAGTTTCTTGTGCAGTTATAAGGTTGGCAGGCTTGAATATAGATCTCTTTCCCCTGATTGTTTATGGCGTAATCTCTGTTGGCCTTATTGCCGGCTTTATTGTCATATCTTCCTTACTCGGTCAGAAACGTAATGACCATGCCACCCATGATGTTTACGAGTCTGGTGTTTTGCCGGTCGGCTCGCCCAATATTAAAATATCGGTTCCTTTCTATTTAACAGCAATCCTGTTCATTATTTTTGATCTCGAGGCAGTGTTTCTCTTTGCCTGGGCAATTTCAATTCGTGAGGCAGGTTGGGTTGGTTTTATTGAAGTCTTCATTTTTATTTCCATACTGGTAGCTGGCCTGGTTTATTTGTATCGCAGTGGTGCGCTGGAATGGCGTACAAGCCGTCAGATAAGAGATCTGGGCGCCCTGGTTGGTGAAGGTGGAGTCGTTAATATAGGTAAGTCTCATGATGACGCTAAAAAAATTGATGACCACACCCATGGAGAGCATAAATGAGTTGGGAATTAGTCAGGCCTGAAGATGCTTCAGATCCACGCCCTGGAATGGAGCAATTTGACGACTATATTCGTAAGAATGTCGTGATGACGACACTTGAAGATATGCTGGCATGGTCGCGTAAGAATTCTCTTTGGCCATTCAATTTTGGTCTCTCTTGCTGTTATGTAGAAGCGGCAACAGCCATATCCAGTCGCCATGATATTTCACGTTTTGGTGCAGAGGTTTTCCGCGCTACTCCCCGACAGGCAGACATGATCATCATTGCTGGCACGGTGTTTAGAAAAATGGCACCGGTTGTTCAGCGTTTGTATGAGCAAATGATGGAGCCGCGTTGGGTTATTTGTATGGGATCTTGCGCTAATTCAGGCGGGATGTATGACATCTACTCGGTAGTGCAGGGTGTTGACAAGTTTTTACCTGTTGATGTCTATGTCTCTGGTTGTCCGCCACGCCCTGAAGCCTTGCTACAAGGGCTTAACCTCTTACAGGATTCGATTGGCAAGAAACGCCGTCCGGTAAGTTGGGTAATTAACGACCAGGGCATTTATGAGCGCGAAAAAGTTGAAATACAGCGTGAAGCCCGACTGAAAGACCGGATCAGCGCCACTGAGTTAGTCAGCCCTGATGAGGTCAGCCCCAGCTATTTTGATGTGGTATCCGGTAAAAAAGGCCCACACGACCAGGATTAAAGAGTATTAAAACAGGCCTAAAATCATAATATTGATAAGGCCTTGAACTAATTGATTGAGAAAAATAGAGACTAAACTTGAGTAAGGTAAGCGAACAAGTATCACAGCAAACCGGGGAGCAGATGCCTGCGGTTATAAGCGCTCTGTACCAGAAGTTTGGCGAGTCATCCTTTGTCCGTCAACACACGGCTGAAAGCATGCCTACGCTCTGGTTAGGCCGGGACAAGCTTCTGGAAGTATTGGCTTATCTCAAAAGTGAATATACTCCTCGCTTTGAAATGCTGCTTGATGTGACCGCCATAGATGAGCGTGTACGCGTTAATAGAGCAGGACAGCCAGACAGTGATTTTACGGTTGTTTACCACCTGATCTCCTATTCAGGTAATTGTGATATTCGTCTCAAAGTAGCTTTAAGTGAAGCGGATCAAAATATTCCAACTATTATTCCCCTGTGGCCTGCCGCCAACTGGCATGAGCGGGAAATGTGGGACATGTTCGGGATTAATGTTACCGGCCATCCAAACCTTTCCAGAATTTATTGCCCGCCGACATGGGTAGGCCATCCACTGCGTAAAGAGCATCCTGCCAGAGCGACGGAAATGGATCCGTACACTATGAGTGATGCAATTCAGGATCGCGAACAGGAAGCTTTGCGCTTTAAACCAGAAGAATGGGGCATGAGCAAGGGCACCGATACGTCTGAGTATATGTTTCTGAACTTTGGTCCCAATCACCCGGCGGCGCATGGTGTTATTCGCTTTGCCTTACAGCTGGATGGTGAATATGTGATTGATTGTGTCCCTGATGTTGGATATCACCATCGCGGCGCTGAAAAAATGGGTGAGCGTCAAAGCTGGCACACTTATATCCCTTATACAGACAGAATCGACTATCTGGGCGGCGTGATGAATAACCTGCCTTATGTGATGGCAGTCGAGAAAATGGCAGGAATCCAGGTGCCTGACAGGGTGCAGACGATTCGTGTGATGTTGTCAGAGTTTTTCCGTATCTGTAGTCATCTTTTGTTTTATGGCACATGGGCAGTGGACCTTGGTCAATTGTCGCCATTGTTTTACTGTTTTGTAGACCGTGAAAAAGCCTTCAATATTATTGAATCCATTACCGGTGGTCGTATGCATCCGAGCTGGTTCCGCATCGGTGGCCTGGCTCAGGATCTACCCAACGGTTGGGACAAGCTGATCCGCGAATTTGTCGATTACTTCCCGGCGCGTCTGGCGGAATACGACAAAATGATTATGCAAAATACAGTGATTCGCCAGCGTACCCGTGGCGTAGGTTCCATGACTACACAGGATGCTTTTGATTGGGGTATGACCGGTCCGGCATTAAGAGCAACCGGTCTCGAATGGGATTACCGTAAAGACCGCCCTTACAGTGGTTATGAGAATTTTGAATTTGAAGTACCCATTGCTGTTAATGGTGACTGCTATGACCGGGCGGCTGTCCGTGTTGAAGAGATGCGTCAAAGTTGCAGGATTATCAAGCAGTGTCTGGAAAATATGCCTGAAGGCCCCTATAAATCAGATCATCCATTAACAACACCACCAATAAAAGAAAAGAGCAAGTTACATATTGAAACGCTGATTGATCACTTTCTTAGCGTGAGCTGGGGACCGATTATGGACCCAACCGAGGTATCCATGACTATTGAAGCCACCAAAGGCTTGAATATGTATTACCTGATCAATGATGGTGGTAGTGGCTCATACAGAACAAGAATTCGTACTCCTTCGTTTATTCATATTCAGGCCATACCATTTTTAAGCAGAGGCTTGATGCTGGCAGACTTTACCGCCGTTGTTGCAACAACGGACTTTGTCATGGCTGATGTGGATAAATAAGAGACAAGATGCAAGCAGTGTGTAGGTTGGATAAGGCTCGTAGAGTCCTCACCCAACAATAAAGATCGCAGACAAACAGGAAAAAGCAGGTCGGAACAGAGCCACAGCTTCGTCATCCGACAATGACAGGTAATAACCAAGAAAATATTGATGAATAATTTAATTGCCACAACAGCCATCAAGGCCCGCCAACTAACGGATGAAGAGATCCATGAGATTGAGCATGAGAAAACTCATTATCCCTATACGCAGGCTGTAGGCCTTGAGGCGCTGAAAATTGTGCAGAAGTATCAGGGCTGGGTTTCTGATGAAAGCTTATTAGCGGTTTCAGAGTATTTGAATATCTCCCCTGATGAACTGGAAGGGGTGGCCACTTTTTTCAACATGATTTTCCGCCGTCCGGTCGGCAAAAATGTCATTTTACTCTGTGACAGTGTTGCTTGCTGGATGCTGGGCTGCGATTCCTTAAAAGCGCATTTCACCAAGACTCTGGGAATTGACTACGGGGAAACTACTGAAGATGACTTGTTTACCCTGATTCCTGTGCCGTGTTTGGGAGATTGTGACAAAGCGCCAGTGATGATGATTGGCCGTGAAACTTATCGCAATCTGACGACAGACAAAATCGATGAAATTATCGCTGAATACCGTAGTAAAAATTAAACCAGATTATTTAGATTCTTAAAGAGATTTAATTGACCACGATGGACAAGCCATTAACCAAGAATATTGAAGAGGGCAGAGCGCCCTTCAACTTCAAGCAATATGAAGCTGCCGGCGGCTATGACAGTGTCCGAAAAGTAGTGACTATGGCACCCAATGATGTGGTTACCCTGGTAAAGGATGCCGGCCTGGGTGGTCGTGGTGGCGCTGGCTTTAATACCGGTCTGAAATGGAGCTTTGTTCCAGCCCCGGACGGTGGTCCACGTTATCTGGTTATTAACGGCGACGAAATGGAGCCAGGCACATTTAAAGATCGTTTGTTAATGGAAAACGATCCTCATTTGCTTGTCGAGGGCATGATCACTACCTGTTTTGCACTGCAGTCATCATGCGGTTATATCTTCTTGCGTGGTGAATACACGGTTGCCGAGGAAAGATTGTTAGCCGCTATTGCTGAAGCCTATGAAAATGGCATGCTCGGTAAAAATATACTTGGTTCAGGCTTTGATCTGGACATTTATCTGCATACCAGTGCCGGACGCTATATATGTGGTGAAGAAACAGCGCTTATTAATGCCCTGGAAGGCAAGCGTGCTAATCCTCGTGCCAAGCCGCCTTTTCCACAGGTGAGTGGTTTATGGGGACGTCCCACCGTCGTTAACAATGTTGAAACCATCTGCAATATTCCCGGCATTGTCGCTAATGGCGTCGATTGGTATCAGGGACTTGGACTGGGCGAATTTGTCGGCACACGTATTTCTGGTGTTAGTGGCAGGGTTAACAACCCTGGCTGTTGGGAAGTGCCTGTTGGCATTACTTTTCGTCAATTGCTTGAAGATTATGCCGGTGGCATGCAGGACGGTTATGAGCTTAAAGCGTTTCTGCCTGGCGGCGGTTCTACAGACTTTCTGATGCCAGAGCATCTGGATCTAGTGATGGATCCTGGTGCCGTGCAAAAAGCAGGCAGTCGTTTGGGAACCTCCTTAATAATGGTGCTTGATGATAAAACCTGCCCGGTTGGCTGTATTCGCAACCTGATCAAGTTTTTTGCCCATGAAAGTTGTGGCTGGTGTACCCCATGTCGAGACGGATTACCCTGGACAGAACAGATGCTGGATAAGCTTGAAGAAGGCACCGGCAGCTTGAAAGATATCGAAATACTGAAAGAAATGACCGGCTATATGGGAATAGGCAATACATTTTGTGCTTTGGCACCGGGTGCTATGGAACCTCTGCAGAGCGGCCTGAAATATTTTATTGATGAATTTGAAGCCCATGTTGATCATGGGTGCGGTTATAGCAAGTAACAATATACATTAATATTTGTTTATAACTTATTGTAAATATTGATTTTATCGGAGTTTTAGATGGTTAAAATCACCATTGATGGCAAAGTCCTTGAAGTGGACGAAAGTAAAAATCTCCTGGAAGAGGTTCTCTCCCATGGGGAAGATTTGCCATATTTTTGCTGGCATCCCAGCATGGGCTCCGTCGGTTCTTGCCGACAATGTGCTGTTATTGAATATGCCAACGATGAAGATGAACGTGGCCGCCTTAATATGGCATGCATGACATCACCAAGAGAGGGCGCGCGTTATTCCATAGAGAAGGCATCACAGTTTCGTGCTCAGGCTATTGAAAGCATCATGATTAATCATCCTCATGACTGTCCAGTGTGCGAGGAAGGTGGTGAATGTCACCTACAGGATATGACCGTGATGTCAGGTCATAATTATCGCCGTTATGATGGTAAGAAGAAGACACACAATAATCAGTATTTAGGGCCATTTATCGGCCATGAGATGAATCGCTGTATTACCTGTTATCGCTGCGTGCGTTTTTACAAGGATTATGCCGGCGGTACTGACTTTGGCCCTCAGGCTTCCCATGACAACACCTATTTCGGTCGCTGGCAAGAAGGACCACTGGAAAGCGAATTTAGTGGCAACCTGGCCGAAGTCTGCCCAACCGGAGTATTTACCGACAAGCCCTTTAGTAAACATTATGTGCGCAAGTGGGATTTACAAACAGCACCATCTGTTTGCGCCGGGTGCAGTGTGGGCTGTAATACCAATCCGGGTGAGCGCTATGGCACCTTACGCCGTGTAGTGAACCGCTTCAATGATGAAGTAAATGGTTATTTCCTCTGTGACCGTGGTCGTTTTGGTACCGGCTATGTCAATAGTGATAATCGTATTAAAGAGTCCATGACCCGAAAGAGTCATGATGCAGATCCTTATCTGGCGAGCACTGAAGAAGCCAAGGCGCAACTGCAAGCCATGGCAGGCAGTGCCATCGGTATCGGCTCACCTCGAGCCTCAATGGAAGCTAATTATTCATTAAAAGAACTGGTAGGAAGCGATAATTTTTATGCCGGCATTTCAGCTCTTGAGTTGGGCATGTCAAAACAGATACTGGATATTTATGGTAGCAGGCCGGTCAATGTTGCCAATGTTGTCGATATCGAAGCCTCTGATGCCATTCTTATTCTTGGTGAGGATCTTACCAATACTGCAGCTCGACTGGCGCTTGCCTTGCGTCAATCAGTAAGAAACCTGGGCAAACAAATGGCCAGGGATATGAAATTCCCTGAATGGCAGGATGCGGCAATCCGTCAACTGACCATGGATCGAAAGAGCCCCCTGTTTATTCTCAGTCCACATTCCACTCGTCTTGATGATATTGCGGCGCATGTGCAAATAGGCAGTGCGGCGGATAGTGCCAATATCGGCTTTGCCATTGCTCATGAAATCGATAGCAGTGCACCGGCTGTTAAAGGTCTTGGTAAAGATGAGCAGGCGCTGGTGAAAACAATTGCCGCGGCCCTAAAAGAAGCCAAACAGCCTCTCATTATAAGTGGTACCGGCAGTATGAGTCCGGCCTTGATTGATGCGGCTGCCAACATAGCGACGGCGCTGAATACTGAAGATAAGAAAGCGAACATTGCCTTGATTACTCCTGAATCGAACACTTTAGGTCTGGCGCTTTTAATGGGGGATAGCACTGCGTCCCTTGACGATGCAATGGCTGGGGAAAGCAAATCAGCGATTGTCCTGGAAAATGATCTTTATCGTCGCGCAGCAACCGCACATGTAAGTGCTTTTTTGAATGCCATTGATCAGCTGGCCGTCCTCGACAGTTTAAAAACTAAAACCGGAGAGCAGGCTAATTTGGTGCTGGCCGCGGGCACTTCTTTCGAGACATCTGGCACTTTTGTGAATTATGAAACCAGAGCCCAGCACTTCTACTCGGTGTTCAAACCAGAAGCCTCTATTCGTCCAAGTACTTTCTGGTTAAGTGATCTCACGCTGGCAGAAATAACCCAGGCTTGTGCACAATCAATCGTTGGCGGGGAAGGGATGTCTCATTTAACACCCGATGCCGAAGACCTTGTGGATATGAAAGGCATGAAAGTGCCAAGACAGCAGCATCGTTATAGTGGTCGTACTGCAATGCGTGCCGATATCAATGTACATGAGCCCAAACAGGAGCAGGATGAAGAAGGAATAATGAGTTATTCCATGGAAGGCATTTCTGCGCTTAAAGATGCCACCGTATTTAATACCGCATGGGCAGGTGGCTGGAACTCCAATCAAAGTGTCTTCAAATTCCAGTCCCATACTGGTGGTGCGCTAAAGCAAGCCTCTAACGGACAATGTTTAATTCAAAGCACCGCTAAAGATAAAACCTGGTCGGAAATTAGTGAGACAAATGATGTCGCTTCTGACTTTCAGGCATTTCCCTTATATCACCTCTTTGGTAGCGAAGAATTAACTGCGCATGCAGACGCTATCCAGGAAAAAGCAACGGGCGCTTATATCGCACTGAATGAAGCCGATGCAGAAAAGCTTGGCTTACAGGCGAGTGATGGTGTCACGGTGATTAACGATGGCAATAATAGCGGTTCCGTTCCCTTTATCATTCGCAGTTCCATTGCACCGGGTTCGGTTGGTATATCTGTCGGATTGGCAGGTCTCGATCTTTACAATGTCGCTGGCAGCACATTATCACTTGAAAAAGATAATACCTGGACTGCACCCACAAACTGGAAAATGAATAATATTATCGTTAGCGACAAGGGGGCAGTTTAATGTTTGCTCTTGAAGTTGGATCATTACTAATCATTGTTGTGGTCTTCATACTGATTCTTATCCCGACGGCGTTATTGGGCTGGATTGAAAGAAGATTGATTGGCTTTTTCCAGGATCGTCTTGGTCCCAATCGTCTGGGCCCGCTCGGTGTAATGCAGGTCGCTGCAGACTTTATCAAGATGTTTGGCAAAGAAGACTGGATACCCCCTTTTTCAGACAAACTGACCTTTGTTATTGCGCCAATGATCCTGCCGATCGCAATGTTCTTAAGTTTTGCGGTAATCCCCTTTGCTCCAGGAGTTGGCATCATCGACCTTAATGTCGGTTTATTATGGATATTGGCAATGGCCGGTCTGGCTGCTTATTCGGCCATGTTGGCAGGAATTGCCTCAAATAATAAATTTTCCTTACTGGGTGGTTTACGCGCCGCAGCTCAAATGATCAGTTATGAAGTGTTCATGGGGATCTCGATTCTTGGTGTGGTAATCCTTTCTGACAGCTTTAATTTGCGTGAAATAGTCATCGCTCAGGAAGATGGCTGGTTTGTGTTCCCACAGTTTATCGGCTTCTTTATCTTTCTGGTTGCCGGTCTTGCTGAATCACATCGCTGGCCGCTTGATTTACCGGAAGGCGAAGCAGAAATTATTTCGGGTTATAACACTGAATATTCGGGTATGAAGTTCCTGCTGTTCTTTGTTGGTGAGTATATTGGGCTGACTTTGATTTCAGCGCTGATTCCAATTTTATTTTTTGGTGGCTGGCATGCACCTTTTGGCCTTGAATTCGGTAATGAAATATTTTCCGGTTTATTCTGGCTTAGCGTGAAAGCATCATTTTTTGCCTTCTTCTTTATTCTTGTCAGAGCGGCCATTCCCAGACCCAGGTATGACCAACTGATGGCTTACGGCTGGTTGATTATGCTACCGCTATCCTTACTTAATTTATTGATTACTGGCGCTCTCGTGCTTGTTCAGGGAGGGTAAAAATAATGAAAGTAATTATTCAGCAATTAAAAATGATCTGGACGCAGTGTGTATCTCTCTGGCTGGTGTTTTTACATTTGTTTCATGAGTCAGACACGGTTCAATATCCGGAAGAAAAGCCGCATACATTTCCTCGCTGGCGTGGCCGTATTATTTTGACCCGCGATCCTGATGGTGAGGAACGTTGTGTTGCTTGTAACCTTTGTGCTGTGGCATGTCCGGTAGATTGTATTGCCTTGCAAAAAACTGAAGACGAAGAGGGACGCTGGTATCCGGAATTTTTCCGTATTAATTTCTCCCGCTGCATTATGTGTGGTTTCTGTGAAGAGGCTTGTCCTACTCATGCTATCCAGCTGACACCAGATTTTGAGATGGCTGAATATGTCCGTCAGGATATGGTCTGGGAAAAGGAACATATGCTTATCGATGGCACTGGAAAATATCACGATTACAACTTTTACAAAGTCGCCGGCAAGGCCATAGGCGGCAAAGGTAAAGGCGAAGCACTTGATGAATTGCCACCTACGGACCGCAGGAGCCTAATGCCATGAGTGTACTTTTTTATGGCTCAGCGATTATCGCGATTTTGTCTACCTTGTTAGTGATTACGCGAACCAACATTGTTCACGCACTGCTGTACTTTATTGTTTCTCTACTGGCAATTGCTGTCATTTTTTACACGCTAGGCGCACCTTTTGCCGCAGCACTGGAAGTGATTGTCTATGCGGGTGCAATTATGGTGATGTTTCTTTTTGTAGTGATGATGCTGAACCTTGGACATGTCACCCAGGATCAGGAAAAAGCCTGGCTAGTACCGTCGATCTGGATTGGTCCATCTTTGCTGGCAATTCCACTCCTCATTGAAGTGATATATGCCATTAATCTTAACCAGGAAACCATGGCCACCAAGGTGGTAGGTCCCAAAGAAGTGGGTATAGCCCTGTTCGGGCCATATGTGTTAGCTGTTGAACTGGCATCAATGCTGTTACTTGCTGGCCTGGTTGGTGCTTATCACCTGGCCCGGAAATAACAGACAAAAAAGAAATATGCAGATGCAAGATTTTAGACCGAATAGATATTTAGAGGAAATGCACTGATGGAGATGCCAGAAGTCATTATGCAGGCTGTTCCGATGGAACATGGCCTTTTATTGGCAGCCATTTTATTCGTCATGGGATTGGTCGGTGTGTTGACCCGTCGTAATCTGATCTTCGTGCTGATGTCTCTGGAAATCATGCTGAACGCAACGGGACTGGCTTTTATTGTTGCGTCTTCGCGTTGGGGTCAAGTGGACGGACAAATCATGTTTCTGATGATTATCAGTTTGGCGGCAGCGGAAGTTGCGGTTGCATTGGGGCTTGTATTGCAGCTTTTCAATCAGCGTAAAACACTGGATATCGATGTACTCAGTGAAATGAATGGCTAATGAAAATTGAAGAAAGTTGAGCGTTTGAAACGCTGACAATTACTCAAAAGAAATAGTAAATACGAAAGAGCAAGGTAGATAAGGTAATAAAATAAGATGCTTGAATTATTGTGGTTGGTGCCGGTTATCCCGTTTATTGGGTTTCTGATTCTTACCCTGACATTTGGTAAGTTGCCACAAATGGCTGCGGGTATCATTGGTGCCGGCTCCATTGGCGTGTCATTTTTGTTCGCCTTTCTGGCTGGCAGCAGTTTTCTTGCCGGTGATATCAACGCCTATTCGCAAACCTTGTGGACCTGGATGTCTGTTGGTGATCTGGACGTCGGATTCACGCTGTATCTTGATGGTGTTTCTTTGGTGATGATGTATGTCATTACCGGCATCGGTTTTCTGATCCATGTTTATGCCACGGGATATATGAGTGGTGATGCAAGTTTCTCGCGCTTTTTTGCCTATATGAACCTGTTCGTATCCGCGATGCTCATCCTGGTGCTTGGCGACAACCTGGTACTTCTGTTTATGGGTTGGGAAGGGGTGGGATTATGCTCTTATCTGCTTATCGGGTTTTGGTATACCGATCCAAATAATGGCTACTGCGCCCGAAAAGCTTTTGTTATGACAAGAGTGGGCGATGCCTTCATGGCACTGGGCTTGTTTGCCTTGTTTGTCAGCACAGGTACTCTGAATATTCAGGAAGCGATGTTGCATGCTGAGGCTGAATGGGTTGTTGGTTCCGGCATAGCGACTGCGGTAACTCTATTATTATTAGGTGGCGCGGTAGGTAAGTCTGCCCAGTTGCCACTACAGACCTGGTTGCCTGATGCAATGGCAGGTCCGACTCCGATTTCAGCATTGATCCATGCAGCGACCATGGTGACGGCAGGTGTTTACCTCATATCACGTACCCATGTCTTATTCATCATGGCTCCGGAAGTTCAGTATCTGGTTGGCGTGATTGGGGCCATTACTTTGTTGATGGCTGGTTTTACGGCTTTGACCCAGAACGACATCAAAAAAGTCCTGGCTTTTTCTACTGTCAGTCAGATTGGCTATATGTTTCTGGCCCTGGGTGTTGGTGCTTGGAGCAGTGCAATCTTCCATCTGATGACTCATGCTTTCTTTAAAGCCCTTTTATTCCTCACAGCGGGTTCAATTATTCTGGCCATGCATCATGAGCAGGACATTTTCAAAATGGGTGGTTTGCGCAAAGATTTGCGCTGGTCACATGCCTTGTTTTTAATAGGCACGCTTGGTCTGGTGGCATTTCCCGGGTTTTCAGGATTTTTCAGTAAGGAAGAAATTCTGGCATCCGCAATGTCGAATCATGACGGTGGTTTCATTCTTTATCTGGCAGGCTTGCTTGGGGCAGTGATGACCTACCTGTACAGTTTTAGACTCTATTTCCTCGTGTTCTATGGCAAGAAAACCCATGATGGTCACGAAGTAATGGGCTGGCATTTACAAGGTCCTCTGGTACTGCTCGCTATTGGCGCTATATTTTCCGGCTTGATCCATTTGCCAGTGGAATCGGTATTTCCAGAAGCTCAAGAGCATCATGTTTCTCTCGCTGCACAAGCAGCCATGATCTTGTTACCCATGCTTGGTGCGGTATTGGCCTGGTGGGTATTTATAAAAGGTAAAGTTGATCTGGAAAAATTGGCGGGGCAGGGCATTGGCGCCAAACTTCATCGTTTCTGGTTTACCCAGTGGGGCATGGACTGGCTCTATGACAAGATTATCGTTACACCTTATACCTGGCTTGCCGAGGTCAACAAGAACGATTTCATTGACTCAATTTATAACGGAACAGCAAGTCTAGCCAGCTTCTGCCACAACATTATGAGTGAGACTCAGACCGGACAATTACGCTGGTATGCCTTTAGCGTTGCCTTCGGCTTGGTGTTCCTGGTCACACTGGGAGTGCTGTTATGATCCTGGTTTGGTTAATAGTTATTCTGTTCGCAGGCGGCATCGGTGCTTTAGTCGCTGAAAAACGTAGCGTTGAACTCCCT
>Ga0233432_10001940_pt1 | contig 19589 bp, 16 predicted proteins | sample SI_122_August201_6_FD_179870 | JGI IMG/M metagenome (GOLD analysis project Ga0233432, IMG submission 179870) | Seawater microbial communities from Saanich Inlet, British Columbia, Canada - SI_122_August2016_10_MG | ecosystem: Environmental > Aquatic > Marine > Inlet | place: Canada: British... | reverse complement strand
AAACGTGTAGTAGTAGTCGCATATCAGACTTCACAATTGTGACGGCACATTTTCGGATAATGATCTGCAACCCGTTGGGCGTACGACAGGTACTGGAAACCAGCGGGTGTGGGAACAGCCGTTGACCGTTGGAATTCTAGCAATTTCGTTCCGGCAGGGCTTGTCAAACTAATGTTCCATGGCTCTAACGTATTACGACACGCGATTTATGGACACTTCTACTGAGCAAAATAGATGGGGCGTGCTGAACGTCGTCTGGTCTCGATTCCAGTTCGTTGAACACTGGGCTTAGGTTATGGATTTATTAAGGTGGTGGCTGGAGGTGCGAAGCTGATGAGAATCGAGGAAACGGCACTGCGACCCGAGGCATGGGGCTGGCATTTACTTGGGCTGATCAATCCCCTTGTAGTGATTGCTGGAAATCTTCTTGGAGGTCCGTTTGTAGCAGCCGGTGTGATTTACATGCTCGGCATTGGTCCGTTCCTCGATTTTTTTTTAGGCACGAGTATTCGTCATCGGCCGGCACGTGAATCTGGGCGACCTTTTGAAGTCATGTTGTATGCACACGCGTTTCTTCAGTTGATTGCTGTGTGTACTCTTTTGCAACTTGCAAGCAGTAGGGTGCCGCTGTGGATTGTGGTCGTCGCTGCAGTGAGTACGGGTATTAATTCCGGAGCCTCAGGGCTAATCGTTGCTCATGAACTTGGACATCGACGCAAAAAAACATTTCCTTGGTGGATTTCACAACTAAATCTTGTATCAGTCCTTTATCTTCATTTTACAACTGAACATAACCAGACGCATCACAAACATGTGGCCACTACAGCTGACCCAGCAACAGCACGCTACGGTGAGTCTGTCTGGTGGTTCATAGCGAGGACGGTGCCAGGACAGTTTATTGATGCCTGGCAAATACATGCGAAGCGTGGTCATTTGCTGATGATGAATCCAGTTGCTCGGGGTGCTGTGCTTGAAATGCTTCTCGTAGTGAGCATTGCTGTAGCCTTTGGCATGCTTTCAGCGTGTGCGTTTCTGGTGCAGGCTGCCGTCGCTGTTTTTCTGCTTGAATACATCAACTACCTTCGGCATTACGGGCTTCAGCGAGAGACTGGTGCCCGTCAGACTGCCGCACATTCGTGGCAGTCTGAACATCGCTGGTCGCGATGGACGTTGCTGGAGCTAACACGCCATCCGGCACATCATCTTGAGTCAGGGAAGCCATTCTGGAAACTCAAGCCTCACGATGATGCACCGGAATTGCCGTCAGGGTACTACGGTTGTTTCTGGGTTGCGTTGATACCGCCCCTGTGGCGACGGCTGATTCATCCGAGGATGCCCTCAGTAAGTGTGCCGGGTGCTCGCCAGAAGCCTGCATAGGGATGGGCTGGAAAGGGCCGAACTAAAAAGAGCTAGGCGTTATAAGGTTGGGCATTTGTGCACCACTTTGAGACGATGCGTGATGGTGGAACCGTATTGGCGGGCAGGTCATAGAATGAGTGGGCAGGACATAAGTGAGCAGGCTTGAAACAAGCTTTGCTTAAAATGGAACGTCATCGTCGGCAGCTTCTGCGAGCACGTTATCGATGTCAGGTGGTGCCCCGGAAGAGTCGGACGAACTGCCTGTAATGACTCGGAATGACATCGCTTCTGCAGAAAGAAAATATTTTGGATCGCTTGATTCATCGCGCTGCCAGCGCCGTCCGCTGAGGCGGTACGACACCTCAATTTCATCACCAAGATGTAAGTCATCAACTGAATCACACGCATCTTTCAGAAACTCAACTGGTATGTAATTCGTAAATCCACTGCCCTTGTTCTGTTCAAGAACCACAAGTCGTTTCCGGAAACCTTTTTGTCCGTATGTCTTCGTTTCTTCAATAAGGTGAATAGTTCCTTTGACTGCGGCGTCACTCATTTTTATGGCTCCTGGTGCGTTCTAGTTGTCAGCCCTGTTTTTTCGGCAGAAACAAATGCTCGAATATGTGTTTCTCTCAAATGTATATTCCTATAGTCTACCGAATTCAGGCAGATGAGACGGAAAGTGATTGTTTTTCAGAAACCAAAAGGGCTCTGGTTCTGCGGTTACAGGTTTTCGTGCATGTTGTCCTATGGTGGTGAGAAAAAATGTAAACGGATTGCAAGGAATTGTAATTTCAGCTCTGACGAGGCTGGTGCAACGCTTGAGCGGTCTGCTAGTCTTCTGGGATGAAGAAGAGTCAGCAAGGAAAGCCAGGTCAGCCTGACGAGAGTCAATCGGACATACGTTCGGTTAGGAATGGTCAGCCGACTCGAATCGTTGGGTTTGACCCAGGGCTCAATATTACTGGCTACGGTGTGATTGAGGTGCTCGCGAATCAGCAGGTTCAGCTCGTTGAGGCCGGTACTATCCGGCCGAAAAGCAAAGATGATATTCAAGATCGACTTCACGTTATTCACTCAGGGGTTCGGGAAATTATCGAGACATTCGCTCCGCAGTCGATGGCAATTGAGCAACTCTTTGTACATGTTCGTTTTCCCAAAACAGCAATTCTTATGGGGCACGCCCGGGGTGTGATCTGTCTTGCTGCTGCACAAGCAGAAATTGAACTCCACCATTATCTGCCGAATCGAGTAAAAAGCATGCTGACAGGAAGTGGCCATGCGGGAAAAGAACAGATGCAACTGGCTGTGCAGCGAGAGTTACGATTAAAGACTCGTCCTGAACCAGCCGATGCTGCTGATGCACTCGCAATAGCGCTCGCAGACTTTTACCTGAGGCTTCGTGCGTTACCAGGAACGCAGGCCCAGTTTCGAGACAATACATAAGCATTGCTGGAATACTCTGAAAGGCCAAGATCGTATGAATGTCGTAGAATGCCTTGTCGTTGCTTGGGGAATGGAAAAATGATTCGCAAAATTTCGGGCAGTCTTGAGCGTGTAGAGCCAACAGCCATTGAATTGGCGGTGGGTAATATCGTGCACGAAGTGCTTGTTCCAGAAATGGTGAGAAGGCAGCTTCAGCCCAAGCTTGGTAAAGATGTTTCGCTGTATACGCTTGAGTATCTCGAGGGTAATCCGACACGAGGTAATCTTGTACCTCGTATAGTGGGGTTTCTTTCCGAGGTAGAGCGAGAATTTTTTGAGCTGTTCTGTGAAGTTGACGGGGTTGGGGTTCGCAAAGCGTTGCGAGCCATGGTCCGCCCCGTTGGTGAGGTGGCCACTGCCATTGAGGAGCAGGACACCAGTGCATTGTCAAAGTTGCCCGGCGTTGGTGCCGCAACGGCTGAGCGCATCATTGCGAAGCTTCGAAGAAAAATGCCAAAGTTTGCCCTTCTTGTCGCCAAGGATTCACCTGCTGGCGAAACGGCCGGTAGTGATGTGCTCACGGAAACGGCTGATGTGTTGCGAAGTCTTGGTCATTCTGAGGCGGATGCACGCAGGCTTGTCGATGGGCTGCGGGACAACAGCCGCAAAATTAACGATGTTCAGGCTGCGCTGGAATTGATTTACAGACAGACGCACGCAAAGAAGTAATACTTTGTTTTTAAAGCCCTTGTCTCTTGCGAGGGTGGTTCAGTGTGAGGAGGCTTTTGTGAGTGAATTTCGAGAACCATCGGTCGAATCCTTTGATGATTCGCAGCCCGAGGATCGTGTTCTGCGTCCACAGCGTCTCGAGGAAATGGTTGGGCAGCAAGATGTTCATGAACGACTTGCTATTGCGATCGACGCCGCTCGGAAAAGATCAGAGCCGTTAGGGCATATCCTACTTGATGGACCGCCGGGATTAGGCAAAACCACATTTGCAACATGCATACCAAGAGAACTTGGGACGACATTACAGATTGCCAGTGGTGCTGCGCTCGCTGCCCCAAAAGATCTGCTTCCTTATCTCACAAATGCCGGCGAAGGTTCGGTTTTGTTTATTGATGAGATCCATCGGCTTCCAATTGCCGTGGAAGAGTTTATGTATCCAGCCATGGAGGATTTCCGGATCGACATTACTCTTGGCGACGGAATGAGCGCCCGAACCATTAATATGCCACTCCAACCATTTACTCTTGTTGGTGCGACAACTCGGGCAGGTCTGATTTCAGCGCCACTTCGAGATCGCTTTGTTGTTCGGGAGCATCTTGACTATTACACCGTGCCTGAACTCGCGAAGATTATTTTTCGATCTGCTGGAAAACTGGATATGCCAATGGATGATGAGACCGCGACAGAGATTGCAGGAAGGAGTCGGGGTACACCTCGTCTAGCGAACAATCGACTACGCTGGGTACGGGATTACTCAACAAGTCGAGCTAATCGCGTTATCGATCTTGAGATTGCGAGGACAGCACTTGAAATGCAGGGTATTGACGAGCTTGGTTTGGATGGTTTTGATCGTCGGTACCTCGAGACGCTCCAGCGTGTTTTTGGAGGTGGACCGGCTGGTATTGAGGCTATTGCGCATACTATGAGCACCGCTGTTGATACGCTCGAAGATGATGTTGAACCGTTTCTTTTGCGGTATGAACTCATTATTCGAACGCCACGAGGTCGTCGTCTCACGGACCGAGGTGAGGCACATTTGGGCGATGCTCCGCGTTCTGGGCCGCAGCAGAAATTGTTCTGAAAGTATCCCGCTCGTGGCTGAAGAGAACGGTTCTTGACGGCTACTGCACTGGAACGTAGGTTTTAGGAGTTCCGAGAAGCTGGATCCGTCTTTTTTTTTTAAGATTCGGCTCTTTTTTATTAGGTAAGAAATTATGGCCGTCCCAAAACGCAGGCATTCCAATCGCAGAACTGGCACCCGAAGAGCACATGATTTCCTCACGCCTCGGCAATTGACATATTGCTCGACATGCGGGAAAGCCGTGCCAACGCATCGGGTGTGTGGTAACTGTGGACACTATATGGGTCGACCAGTAGTAAAGACTGAGGACTAGTCTCTTGGCGGACGAATCGTTCGCGCTGCTCTTTCCGGGCCAAGGCGCACAATACGTCGGCATGGCTGGGGCATGGTGCCTCGACTGCCCCCCTGCCCTGCGAATCTTTCAGGAGGCTTCCGAAGCTCTCGGGTATGATCTCCTTGAGGTGTGTATAAACGGGCCGTCTGAGCAACTTAACACTACTGCTATAAGTCAGCCAGCGCTTCTCGTGACGAGTCTTGCAATGCTTGAGGTTTTGCGACTGCGCGACGATACACCGTTTTCAGGAAATCATAGGGAATTTTTTACAGCGGGCCTTTCTCTTGGAGAATATTCTGCTCTCGTGCATGCCGGTGCCTTGGATGTGCAGTCAGCCGTACGGGTTGTTGACGTGCGAGGCCGTGCTATGCAGGCGTGTGCTGATGCGGAGCCGGGCGGAATGGTTGCGATTCTAGGGCTCGAACGAGATCAGATTAGTGAGGTGTGTGACACAGCCCGTGGCAGCGATGTTCTCTCGATTGCCAATGTTCTTTGTCCGGGAAATATTGTTGTTTCAGGGAGTCGATCTGCGTGTGACAGAGTGTCCGAGTTAGCCACAAAAGCTGGTGCAATGAAATGTGTGCCGCTCGCGGTCGCTGGTGCATTTCACACGCAACTCATGGAGCCGGCTCGCGACAAACTCGCAGAAATCCTCGATAAAATTGGTTTTTGTGAGCCAAAAATCCCGGTGATAAGCAATGTCGATGCAAGGCCTCATACTGATCCTGTGGAAATCCGTAGCCTGCTCGCACAACAGGTCTGTGGTGTCGTCGAATGGCATGCTTCAATGGAGCATTTGCTATCGACGGGAGTGGGCTGCTTGTGGGAAGTTGGTCCGGGCAGAGTTTTGCGAGGGCTCCTTAAGCGAATTGATCGAAAAAAACTCTGCAATGGCGTGATTGACGCGTAATCTAGTCCGTTCTTCTGGTATCGATTGCAAAAACGTGACGAAATATAAAAACAGATTTTAGAAAGAGAAGCGGGTACACGTTATGGCCGAAACAAATCAAGAAAAGTCATTGCGGGTCGATTTATCTGGCCAAGTAGCCCTTGTGACCGGCGCGAGTCAAGGCATAGGCCAAGCTATTGCAGTGACGTTGGCAGCCAACGGAGCAACAGTCTGTCTTTTGGCGAGGAACCAAGAAAAGCTCGCATCTGTCGCAGAAGTAATTGCCAGTGCCGGAGGCACAGCTGACCCGATGCCTTGTGACGTTTCTCAATCCGATGCAATTGAAAAAGTGGTGGAGACGGTTGTTCAAAAACATGGCCGGCTCGATATCCTCGTTAACAATGCTGGTGTGACTCGAGACACGCTCATACCCCGAATGAGTAATGATGAGTGGGATGAAGTCTTGTCAACGAACCTCCGAGCACCATTCTTGTTCATGCGGGCGGTGAGTCGTCCCATGATGCAGCAGCGATATGGGAGGATTGTGAATATTTCAAGCGTGTCAGGAATGATCGGAAATCCGGGGCAGGCTAACTATTCAGCCTCGAAAGCAGGTCTCATTGGTCTTACTCAGACGGTGGCGAAAGAGCTCGCTGGCCGGAAAATTACTGTGAATGCGGTTGCTCCGGGCTTTATTGCGAGCGAAATGACCGATGCTATGGGCCCTGCCCTTATGGATGTAGTGAAAAAACGAGTTCCGGCGAAGAGGCTTGGTCTGGCGACAGAAATTGCTGAAGCAGTCGCCTTTCTTGCATCGCCATCTGCTGGCTATATTACAGCTCAGACTCTTGTTGTAGATGGCGGTTTGATCGGTTAAGACGCCCTACTTGCCGTTTTTTTGGTACGAACTGGACAGGGCATGGTGTGACCCGGTATATCTTGCGGTACAGTTCCGTTGCTTTTGAACCGTTTCATGATTAGTTTGCGGCGGGTTTGTTATTAAAAACATTTCATATGTTTCGCGAGACCGGATCGCGATTCACAATATTTGGAGGATCAGACGTGGCATCAGTCCAGGATCGAGTGATCGACATCGTTGCTTCTCAGTTAGGCGTCAGCAAGGAACAGATTACTCCCGAGACATCGTTCATTAACGACCTCGGTGCAGACTCTCTCGATACCGTGGAACTCGTTATGGAACTCGAGGAAGAATTCGAGATCAATATTCCTGACGATGCTGCTGAGAAAATTCAGACTGTCGGCCAAGCGGTTGAGTTCATTGAAAACAATCAAGGCTGATTCAGCTTTTGTAAAGATCACATGTTTGGCTCAGGGTTGACCAAGGACGACATGAAGCGACGGATTGTGCTTACCGGTCTCGGAGTAGTTACCTCTCTTGGCAGACCTGTTGAAACGCTATGGAGTCGACTGCTTGCTGGTGACAGTGGCGTCGGACCAATCTCTCTTTTCGATGTTTCTGGCTACCGTGTTCAGTTTGCTGGACAAGTTCCATGGGACGGTTTAGCAGAGGGTGTTGCTGGCGTAAAAGAACTTCGGCGAATTGATCGCTTTACGCAGTTTGCGATTGCTGCCGCTGCTGATGCGGTCCAAGATTCAGGTATTGAGTTTCAAAAAGAAGATCCGTACCGATGTGGTGTTGTTGTTGGTTCAGGTATAGGCGGGTTGGCTGAGTTTGAGGCGCAGCATGAGAGATTGATCAAAAAGGGCATCGACAAGGTTTCCCCATTCACGATACCCAAGTTGATTGTGAATGCTGCGAGTGGTCATGTCTCTGCAATTCATGGCATCAAGGGGCCGAATTTTGCTGTCGCAACGGCGTGTGCAAGCGCTGCAAATTCTCTTGGTGAAGCGTTGCGAGCTATTCGGTATGGTGATGCCGATGTCATGGTGGCTGGAGGAAGTGAAGCGGCTCTTACTCCGATGGGTCTCGCCGGTTTTCAAAACATGCGAGCCCTCTCCTTTCGAACTGATGCACCACAGCAGGCGAGCCGGCCATTTGATAGCAACCGAGACGGTTTTGTGTTGGCAGAAGGGGCAGGCGTTGTTGTCCTTGAGGAACTTGAGCACGCTCGACAGCGTGGAGCAAAAATATATGGTGAGCTCATGGGGTATGGTTCAAGCGGTGACGCAGGACATATAACCCAGCCTGATGAGGAGGGCCGTGGCGCCGCAAGAGCTATGTCGATGGCGCTTGATGACGCGGGCGTATCTCCAGATTCGATTGATTACATCAATGCGCATGGGACAAGCACTCCGCTCGGCGACAAGGCGGAGACGTTAGCAATTAAAAAAGTATTCGGTGAGCATTCAAAAAGTCTTGTCGTTTCAAGTATCAAAAGCCATCTTGGGCACACGCTTGGTGCGAGTGGTGGTATTGAACTCGTGGCCTGCGCGATGGCACTCCAAGACAATGTGATTCCGCCAACAATCAATCTTGAAACGCCAGATCCTGAGTGTGATCTTGATTACGCACCAAATCAGCCGAGAGAGTTACAGGTCCAATTAGCGATGAGTAATAGTTTCGGTTTCGGAGGCCATAACGCCAGCCTTGTGCTTGGTAGGCATTCATGAACCTCGGTTTGCTTCTTCTGTGTACTGTGTAATTGTGAACTTGAGGGCACAGTTTGTTGAGTCTGTTCTGTGGGGAATGAGTTTCCGACAGCGATCAGGAAAGGTTACTGTGCGTCAAAGCCGGCAGGTTGGTTCTATGCAAATTTATGGAGCACCTCACTGTTTGGGGAAATCGCATCGACGTGTCGTCGTGTTGTGTGTCACGTCGGTCCTGCTTGTAGTGTGGGCCCCGCACCATGTGTTCTGCCAGATTCCATCAACTGCTGGGCAAGTATGGAAGACCTACGATATTGCACCTTTTGTACAGGTGGCTGGAGTCGGGAGCGAAGAACATGTCGTGCACTGGATTCTCCAGCAGACTGGGTATGAAAAGTGGCACGGGAAGCACGCGGCGTCTCTGTCGGCTTCTGGGGCAAAGCTTTCGTGCTACCACACCCCCGATATGCAGACCAAAGTTGCTGAGGTTGTTGAGCGATTTACTGCAGACGTTGCATTGCCACATCGTTTTCAAATACGTGTCATTGGGATCGGTTCGGTGCGGTGGCGTCAGCAGGCATCGGAGACAATGACGGCAATGCCGACTGCTACAGCAGGTGTTCAGGCGTGGGTTGTGCCCCGTGAGAATTCAGCGGAGTTAATCAGCCGACTTTTGGCTCGAAATGATGTTGAAGAATTACCGGTCGGGCCAGTGTTTGCAGCGAACGGTGTGCCCGCAACGTTATCCGGAGTTCGTGAACGGTCTTACATACAAGACATCACCATCAATTCGTCACTTCCAAATGGATGGCAACCATTGTCAGCCACGTGTCGAGAGGGCTTAAGCGTTGACGTTCAGCCGCTTGTCTCTCTTGATGGTGAACTTGTTGATATGGTTCTTCGTTGTCGGATTGATCAGATTGAACGTATGGCATCTGTCTCAGTAGCTGTACCTGTTGGCAATCGCCCTGATGTGAAACTAGAAGTCCCGCAGATTTCGGCAGTTCGGATTGGTGAGCGATTCCGTTGGCCAGTATCTCGAACACTTGTTATTGGCTTGGGCTTAGTGCCTTGGCCAGTACCCGGTCAAAATAAGGCGGCGTCAGCAGGGCTTTTTACTGAAATTAAACGAAGTGACGCAATTGTTGTGATTGAACCACGTCTTCGTAACAAGGTGCCACAGCAATCCGCTATGCCTCCGTCAGATCTAGGATGGATGGAATCACTCTCGTATTGTAGCCTTTCTCGGCGACATCAGCACTCTGACTAATGGTCGACCTGTTAAAAGTCGACCTGTTACTATTTGTATTAGCCTTTTGAGAACATGGACTCTGGTTTCTTTTATGAATGCAACGAATCATCGCCGGGTTGTCGTGACTGGTGTAGCCGCCATCTCACCGTTTGGTCTTACGGTTGAAGATCTCTGGGCAGGGTTGATCGAGGGGCGTTCGGCTGTTGGGCCCCTGTCTGCTTTTCCTGTTGATGGCTTACCGTTGCGTTACGCCGCAGAAGCAAATTCTTTTACGGGGCATATCAGCGAGTTTGGAGAACTCGATGCGAGTCGGAAGAAGTCAATTCGAAAGGGATTGAAGGTAATGTGTCGGGAGACGCAGATGGCAGTTGCGGCTGCACAGCGAGCCCTTTCCGACAGTGGTCTTGTGACTGGAGCGTCACCAACTGTGACCCCAGAGCGATTTGGGTGTGTATTTGGCTCTGACTATATGCTAACGATGCCAGAAGATTTTACGGCAGCAGTTGAGCGTTGTCGTGGAAGCGATGGGCAGTTTGATTTCAACAGATGGGGTGCCGAGGGGCTTCCTTCGATGACACCTCTTTGGTTGTTGAAGTATCTGCCGAATATGCCAGCAAGTCATATTGCTATTTTCAATGACCTTCGTGGTCCAAGTAATTCCCTTACAGTGCGAGAGGCGAGTGGTCATATAGCTGCCGGAGAGGCAGCTATTACTATCAAACGCGGAGCTGCTGATGTCATGCTGGTGGGAGCGACAGGCACTCGTATTCACCCGATGAAGATGGTTCATGCAATCTTGAATGAGCAGGTGGCTTTGGGTGATGATTCGCCAGAGACTTGGAGTCGTCCATTTGATCGTGATCGAAAGGGAATGGTGCTGGGCGAAGGCGCAGCTGTGCTCGTCTTGGAAGAGCTTCAGCACGCTCAGAATAGGAATGCACGAATCTATGGTGAAATTCTTGGGCATGCAGCGGCGTCACATGTTGCAGGGATGGCAGTCGGTCAACGCAAATCTGTTGTGCGATCAGTGACTTCCCGAGCGCTAGCATCAGCAGGTATCAGTCCGGATGCTCTCGGACATGTTCACGCACAGGGGTTAAGCACAACTGAGGGTGATAAGGAAGAATATGGCGGACTACGAGAATCACTCGGTGAAACGATGGACCAACTGCCTCTCGTCTCAGCAAAAAGTAATTTTGGCCATCTAGGAGCTGGTAGCGGACTTGTTGAATGCATTGCAAGCCTCCTGGCACTTCAGGAAAACGAGCTTTTTCTGCTTAAAAATTATGAAACACAGGATTCCGAGTGCCCGATTCGTGCAGCAATCAGAGGAGATTCTGCTGGTGATAGCTTTCTGAGCTTCGCAGTAACTCCGCAGGGTCAAGCCGGTTCGCTTGTTTTCGGGCGGTGCCCAGAAGGGGCTATTGGGGCTGCTTCTTGACAGTTTCCTATGCCTATCTTACCTTCTGAGGCTAGGAAGGTGCCTTGTAGGACCTTCAAATTGGTTTGTTGCGTGCTGGTTTGAGGAAACGCTGAGATCGCCTTTATCGGGTGCTTTTGGACGGCCACGGTTTCGTGAAGCGTCGACTTTTCCGGCACGACTTACAGGTGCTGGCCCCCCGATCACTGCACTTGGAAGTAAAAATGGCGGTCGTTGATATATCTGGATCGGGTTAGTGAGTTCCGAGACACGCATGAAGCCAGAAGAAATTCTCCGAATAGTCGACGCAATCCATCGCGATAAAAACATCGACAAGGAGATCGTTTTTCAGGCGATTGAATCTGCGTTGGTCACCGCATTAGTACGCCATTATGGCGAAGATGCTGAAGTCATCATACAAATTGATCGGGAATCGGGTGCTATCGCTGGAACGTGCGATGGCACAAATATTGACCCAGAAGAGATCACTGGACGAATCGGTGCACAGACAGCCAAGCAAGTGATTATTCAGAAAATCCGCGAAGCTGAGCGGGATTCAATTCATGATGAGTATGAAGAACAAGTTGGCCAGATGGTCTCTGGGCTTGTGACGCGTTTTGACGGTGGCGTTGCCACCGTATCTCTCGGGGCGACCGAGGCGATATTGCCTCGAAGTGAACAGATCCCTGGTGAAAGTTTTCACGTGAATGAGCGGGTGCGAGCTACGATTTTCGAAGTTCGAAAATCAGGTAGTCGTGTCAAAATAATTCTGTCGCGGATTCGGCCACAGTTGGTACAAAGACTTTTCGAACAAGAAATCCCGGAAATTATTGATGGCGTTATTGAAATCCGTGCCATTTCTCGAGAGCCTGGGTACCGCAGTAAGGTCGCAGTAATAAGTTCTGATAATCGGGTGGACTGCGTCGGGGCTTGCGTTGGCGTCCGAGGCAACCGGATCAAGAATATTGTTGAAGAACTTGGTGGTGAGCGGATCGATATTGTTCGTTGGAACGACGATCTTCAGGTGCTAGTTCCTAATGCTCTTCAGCCAGCCGAAGTTGACGAGGTGATTCTCTGCCAGATGCTTGGTCGCGGCATTGTGCTTGTGCGTGAAGATCAACTGTCACTTGCAATTGGACGACGAGGCCAGAATGTCCGCCTCGCCAGCAAGTTATGTGGCTGGGATATTGAAATTATGACGCGGGAAGAACTCGATCAACAGATTGAACGCGCCGTGGATGGATTCTCTTCAATTACTGGCCTCGAGGAATCAGTCGCGGAACGACTTGTCGGTGAAGGGTTTCTGTCGTACGACGACCTCTCCGTTATTGAGCCTGATGATCTTATGGAGATGGGCGAGTTATCGGCAGAAGCAGTCGATACGATTGTGAATGAAGCTGAAAATCGAGCAACTGTCGCTGAGGAAGCGGCTGCAGACGAACGACGGAAGCAGCGCGAGCAGGAGCATGTTGAGCCGGGCTCGGTAGAAGCAAATGCAGAAGGTAGCGTTGAGATTGCTCCAGGGGCTGATGGAGAGGTGCAGGAGCAAGAGGCGACTTCACAAGGTGAACCCTTAGATGCTGAAATTGCATCAGGGGAACCGAGTGAGGCATCATCACCTCCGCAATCTGGTTCATGATGTTTCAGGAATTTTTACAGTGCCGGCAAAGTTTTTTTTGCTGGCCACAGAGGATCAAAAAAGGTCGGAGTAACATTCGTGGCGGTTCGCATATACAGTCTTGCGAAAGAATTAAAACTCGACAGCAAAGAGCTCGTCGAATTGTGTTCTCGCGCGGGTATTCAGGATAAGGGTTCTGCTCTTGCTAGCCTTGATGACACTGAAGTTTCTCGGATTAAAGAATTTATTGCAGGGAAAACCAAGACGCCTGATCGGCCAAAGGCAACCGAGGCCTCGGCACCCCCGAAAACTCCTGCGGTGCTTACGCGAGAAGATTATGTCGCGCCGACTGGCGCGGCCCGCCAAGGTCGACCAAAAGAATTGGGCTCAAAGACCCCTGCTCCAAAGCCTGCCCCTCTAGGAAGGGCCGCGAGACCCACTAGCGAACGCCCGGAGTCAGACGATCAAGGTGAGGAAACAACGCCACCGATACAGGTGCGGCCGGGAGCAAATCGGGGACCACGTTCAGGGAATAAGCCAGCGCCAAGGCCTACATTTAAATTGCCGCCAATGCCAGCAGCTGGCCGGAAGCCTGTGGCGAGAGTGTCCGACGAACCAGTTGCGCAAAAACCTGATGTAAAGCTCCCACTTGATGCTATTCGAAGCGCAAAAGCGGGCGGCACGAAGCCTCTTGCAGAGCATATGCGGAAGCACGAGGGGCGGCAGCAAGATCAGGGCACTGGCCAACGTGGAGGCCAGCGTGGTGGTCAGCGTGGTGGCTTATTACGTGACGGGATGGCGGGTGGTGGCCTGGCTCCACCGGTTCCACCGTCAGGTGCCGCTGGCCGACAGCGGAAGTCTGGCAAAGGAGGAGGTCAGCGAGAAGATCTTCTTGGTGGCCGTGAGATGCGACAGTTGCATCGTAAGCGACCCGATCGACGCGGCCGTGGAGACGATGATGACCGGTCAATGAGGCGTCGCCGTCCTCGTCAAAGACGCGGCCCTGCTGTCTCCACTGCAGCTCCAAGAAAAACAAACGCCTCAGTGCAGGTCCCCTGCACAGTCCGTGCGTTCTCTGAGGCAATTGGGCTTGCTGCCAGTGAGGTCTTACGAAAACTTCTCAGCTTTGGTCTCGATGTGATACCAAACATGAGCACGACACTTGATAAAGATACCGTCGAGTTAATCGCTGCTGACCTAGGAGTTCAGCTCGATATTAAAACGGCAGAAGATCTTGAAAAAGAATTGCTTGCTGGCTTCGATGCTGTTGATGAAGACCCCGAACTGCAACAGGCTAGAGCACCAGTTATTACTTTTCTTGGACATGTAGATCACGGTAAGACATCCTTGCTGGATAAGATTCTTGGCAGTGATGTAGCTGCGAGAGAGAGTGGTGGTATCACCCAGCACATGCGTGCCTATACCATCGATCATAGTGGTCGGCCAATTTCATTTGTCGATACACCCGGTCACGAGGCATTCACACAAATGCGAGCTCGGGGAGCAAATGTAACCGACTGTGCTGTGCTTGTTGTTGCAGCGGACGATGGCATTATGCCACAAACAGAGGAAGCAATCAGTCACGTTCGCGCAGCTAGTGTGCCGATCGTCGTTGCGATCAATAAAATTGATCTTCCGGGTGCAGATATTGATAAAGTTTTCCAGCAGTTAGCTGCAAATGAATTGTTGCCGACAGAATGGGGTGGTGATACTGAAGTTGTCAAAACAAGTGCTACAACAGGAGAGGGTGTTGATAATCTACTTGACACCCTTTTGACTATTGCTGAGTTGCATGACGTTCGGGCAAATCCAGATCGATCTGCTGCCGGTGTTTGTCTGGACGCCTCTGTACACGAAGGACAGGGCGTCATCGCCTGCCTGCTTGTTCAGAAAGGCACGCTTCAAGTTGGAGATGCGGTTGTTTGTGGTGAGGCAACAGGCACTGTCAAGTCGATGCAGGATACTTTGAAGAATCGACGAGTAAAACAGGCAGGCCCATCGCGAGCGGTCATGGTTGCTGGGTTCGATATTCCACCGGGTGCGGGTGAACGCTTTCAGGTTGTTGATGCGATTGCTCTTGCTCGAGAGGTTGCCTCGAAGAGAACAGATATTCGTAGGCAGACGAATCTTCTTTCTTCGCCTGTTCATGTCACATTTGAAAACCTGACTGAGCGTCTTGGTACCCAGAAGACACCAACACTGAATTTGATCATTAGAGCTGACGTTCGTGGTTCGATCGAAGCAATTATGAAGGAACTAGAGAAACTGGAGCATCCAGAGGTACGAATCCGTATTCTTCAGGCGTCGGTTGGAGGGATTAGCGAAGCTGACATTCAGCTTGCAGATGCATCCGACGCTGTAGTTATCGGGTTTAATGTTGTTCCGGATGACCGGGCCAGATCACTTGCAAATGATCGTGGTGTTCAGGTGCGTCGCTACGACATTATCTACCAGGTAACAGACGATCTGAAAAATGCACTTGAGGGCATGCTCGCTCCAGAGAAACAGGAAGTGGAACTTGGTCGGGCCATGGTTCAGCGAACATTTTCGATCAGTCGAATTGGGGTTATTGCTGGTTGTCGAGTAGTGGGAGGCATCATCTCTCGAAACGGCCGGTTACGAATTATTCGTGATAGTAGGGTTCTTGGTGATTACCCAATTGATACATTACGACGTGAAAAAGATGATGCAAAAGAGGTTCGGGACGGCCTCGAGTGTGGAATAAAAGTTGCAGGTTTTAATGACGTAAAGGAGGGCGACATTCTCGAGTGTTATAAAATCGAGGAAGTCGCACGAACACTTTCGTGAGTACGCGTAGACTTCTCAAGGCAGCAGAAGCAGTACGGGGAGTGGTCAGCATGGCCATTCTCACCCAAGTCCGTGATCCTCGAGTCCAAGATGTCACAGTGACCGGTGTCGAAATGGCTCCAGATATGCGTTCAGCCAAAGTTATAGTATCGATTATGGGAAGCCCGGCTAAGCAGGAACTGGCGCTGCGTGGGCTGTCAAACTCTGCTGGTTTTTTGCAGGCGAAGATTGCTGAGCGAATCGACACTCGTTACATCCCAAAATTACGGTTTGAAATCGATGAGGGCGTAAAGCATTCTCTAGAGATCGCTCGAGTTCTTGGTGAAGTGTTGCCCGTTTCAGATCAGGATGAAGTGCTCGGTGAAGAATCAGGCTCCGCTCAATCTTCACAGATTTCCAAACAAGACCCTCAGGATGACGCTGAAAGAACTGTATGACCGCTAAGAAAAAAACAACGAAGTCGAACGTCCAAAAGAAGCCAGCCGCCAAGGTGAAAAAAGCTGCTGCAAAGAAGCCTTCAAGTAAGAAGACAGCGAAGGCTAAAAAAAGCACGACTGCTACTAAAAGTAGTTCTACGAGTAAAAAAGTGTCTAGTAAGAAAAAGAGTTCGGCAAAAGCTAAGAAGGCTACAAGCCCTAAGTCGAAGAAGGCAAATCCTGCTGTACTCAAAAAGAGTCCGACAAAAGCTAAAAAGGTGACTGCTGCAGTTGGAGACAAAAAAGCAAAGCCAGAAAAAAAGAAGCCTGAACTTACAGGAGCTCAGAAGCAAAAGCTAATTGCAAAGATTCACAAAGTGCTGAAGGGGCACTACTCACCAAAGTTACCGAACACTTCTCGTCCCTTGTTAGATCAAGTACTTTTTGCGTGCTGCCTGGAAAATGCTCAGTATGATGATGCAGAGAAAGCATTTTCAAATTTAGTAGAACATGCATTTGATCTCAACGAAGTGCGTGTGACTACCGTAGGTGAATTGGCAGACTTGCTTGTAGGCTTGCCCGATCCATCACGAGCGGCGTTGTCCCTGAGAAGGGCTCTTCAGAGTGTTTTTGAATCAACGTATGAGTTTTCTTTAGAGCATGCAAAGAAGCACTCTGTGTCGCATGGAATTAAGACGCTGGACAATCTTCGGTCGTTAACGCCGTTTACAAAAGTTTTTGTGATATCAACGTCGCTTGGTGGTCACGGTGTTCCTCTTGACCATGGAGCAGTTGCCGTTCTATATCTTTCAGGGTTGGTGTCTTTTGAGGAGTATCAGCAAGTGACTGCTCCGGGTCTCGATCGGATGGTAACAAAGAAAATTGGACGTGAGTTCAGTTCCCTCTTGCATCAGTTTGGTGCCGATTTACTTTCGTCACTGCACGGTGTAAAAGCCAAGAAGATTCTTGCTGAGATTTCTACCGACACGGAAGAAAGAATGCCAAAGCGTGGTGAGAAATTACCTGAGCCACTCATTTCAGCTGTGTCCGCAACGAGTGATGGTGATATGTCAGAGCAGTTTCGTCCGGCTGGTCCACAGGCAGCTCCTCGTCCTGCGGGCAAGACGCCGCAGCCTCCACCTGGTTCCGGTCCTAAACGAGACGCAGACGGCACGCCAATCGGTACTCGCACTGGACCAAAGCCCTTTGTTGTGAAACCAAACAAGGCGCGGTCAATCACAATAAAGCCAGAACTCGCTGCTCAGAGAGAAGCAGCAGAGCGTGAGGCCCTGAAATCTAAGTCAGACGCAAAAAAGCTGCGTAAAGATGATCGCAAGCAGGCAGGCAAAAAAAGTGTGACTGCCGCCAAGGCCAAAAAGCAGACCCCTGACCATACTCGTAAGCTTGCGAAAAAGAAGCCACGTTAAATAGTGGCGAATAAAAGGTTTGTTGCATTCTCGATAGTATTTTTGGGAATACTATCGAGAGATACATAGAAGGAGTCATGGCACTGTGGCAGGGCATTCTCATTGGGCAAATATTGCAAGGAAAAAATCGCTTATCGATGCAAAGCGAGGCAAGCTGTGGAGCAAGCTTGCCAAAGCGATTATCGTTGCTGCAAAGCACGGTGGACCTGACCCTGACGCGAATCTTCGGCTACGCTATGCCATCGATGCAGCAAAAGCGGTGAGCATGCCGAAGGATAATATTCAGCGAGCCATAAAAACTGGTTGCGGAGAGCTCAAAGGAGGGAATCTCGAAGAGTCTGTCTATGAGGGCTATGCCGCTGGCGGTGTGGCCGTTCTGTGTGAAATTCTGACAGATAACCGTAATCGAACAGCACCAGAGATTCGGAAAATATTTGAACTCTGTGATGGTAAGTTGGGCGCCACGGGGTGCGTTGCGTATCTGTTCACAAGGAAGGGCTTTGTGAGAGTTTCCGGCGAGTCATGCAATGAAGATAATTTATTTGAAGTAGCGATAGAGGCCGGTGCTGATGATGTTCAAGCTGTGGGTAATAGTTGGGAAGTGACATGCGACCCTCAGGTGATGAGTGATGTCGTGTCAGCAATCAAAGGCTCTGATTTAGTAGTCGACTCGAATGAAATTATTCGTGTTCCTGCCACTACCGTTCGAATTGAAGATGTTGCAATTGCACGTAAGGTGCTCAATCTCATGGAGCGGCTTGATGACCATGATGATATTCAGAGCGTTTCAGCAAACTTCAGCATCCCTGATGAAGCAATTAGTCAGCTTGAATGAGGATGATGAGTGCAAAGCACGCAGTTTGTAGTTACTCTGCGGCAGTGGTGGTTTCGGTATGGTCGACAGACGGCCAGTAGTCATCGAATTCAAACTCAGGGCTGTTGTCAAGGTCGTGGCATTCAAGACAATTGGCAATCACTTTTTGCTTGCTCTCTGGGTTGTTAATTGACATCGTGAGTTCTCCCCGAAGTCGATCTCTCTCGGTTATGCTTGCACGGACGTCACCTCGTTCTACAGCCGCATGAGCAGCAGCAGGCCCGTGGCAATTTTCGCAACCATTGTGTGCGAGGTGTGGGGTTTTTTGCATGCTTAGAAAGCCACCCTCGAAGGGTTCGAATCTCTGTGGGGCCCACCCAACGACGTGACATGAAAGACACTCTGGGTCACTATCTCGTCGTGGCTCTTGATCTTCCAAGGTAGTGAGTGCGTACGAGTGAGAGGAATTTTCCCAAACCTCGTAAGCATATGCGTGGCAGTCATTACACGCATCACTTCCAGCGAACCGACGACCCGTTTGGTGTCGGACAGGTGACAGGCCAAGACCATTAAGCCCGAGTGATTCAAGTTGTCGTTGATAGGTGGCAAGGAGATCAATCATGTCCTCAGCTTCACCCCATCGAGCATCAAGCGGCACACGTTGGCTTTTTATTGGAGCATCTGGTGTATCGAAGAAACCAATCGTCACAGCAAACATGCCTTTGTGGCCAAGCTCAACAAGCCTCGCACCATTTTCGAGTACAGGCAGGTTTGCCGGTGGTTCATCAGCGCCACCAGATGTGACAACAACATCAAATTGTGGAAAAGATTTTGCTAATGCACGTGCTTCTTCCGGATTGCCCCATGAGAGAAGTACATAGTGATCACAGAGGCCTGGTTGCATTAATTTGACAACGTCTTGTAGCGCAGCCTCAGCAGCGGTGACTTCGATCGCTGCATTCCGAAGGTCTGCTGACTTACTATCTGCAAGCACTGAAGTAATGCCTATACGGAGACCACCAATCTCAACAACACGAAAACGTGGTGTGATGTTGGCATCGAGCCCAAGCAGGCCAACGTTCGCGCTAAGAAAAGGAGTTGGCTCGTTTCCAACAGGCGCAACTGCTGCAACAAGTTCTTCTGCCGGGAGCCGCAAGTCGGCGGGACCAAATCCAATTCCACTGTATCCCATCTGCCGTAAGCCATCTGCAATAGACTGGTACTTAACTTCTGCCTGACGACCAAATCGTTTTACAAGGCCACCAAGATCGACCGCAACAACTGGCCATCCGGCTGATTTCATTGCCATTAAGAAATTCTGTCGTCTGCTTAGTCCACCCTTCTGGTTTTCCTTTCCTGTGCAACCACATGGTTCAATGTAACCATCAAGTTCACCGGTAATGACGAGAACTGCTTGTGGAGTCGACCAATTGGTGAAGATACTGCCAT
>Ga0233432_10001932_pt1 | contig 19631 bp, 19 predicted proteins | sample SI_122_August201_6_FD_179870 | JGI IMG/M metagenome (GOLD analysis project Ga0233432, IMG submission 179870) | Seawater microbial communities from Saanich Inlet, British Columbia, Canada - SI_122_August2016_10_MG | ecosystem: Environmental > Aquatic > Marine > Inlet | place: Canada: British... | reverse complement strand
ATAATAGTATTGTAAAAAGAGATGGCACGGCTTCGATTAAAGCCTTTGGATTATCTTTATTGAGAGCATCAACGGCAAGAACTGGAATCACTTGGTATAATGAATCATACTACAACTGGCAAGATTACATGGCTGCGGCAGGGGTCACAGGTTGCGGACCAAATGGGAACTTAACAGCCCCAACGGGATTAGCTGGAGTCACAAGTTGGGCATTGCGTTCAAGGATGGAAGGTGCATCAACTTATGGTTGGAACTGGGAAACTGGTGGCTCTGGCGGTGGTGGAGCGACTGCCACATCAAAAATGTCTTTGAATGCTACAACTGGTAACTTAGAGACAGCAGGAACAATAACCGCTTCTGGTGGCAACTCAACTAATTGGAACACCGCGTATGGCTGGGGCAACCACGCATCTGCTGGGTATGTAACCTCAAGTGGTAACACAGTTATCGGAACCGACTCCGATATCAATACGTCTGGAGCTACGGTTGTAGATCAGTTGAATATGACAGATGGTGTCATAACTTCACATTCTACAAGGACAATAACCCTTGCAAACCTTGGTTATACTGGAGCAACTAACGCTAACAACTACTCGTTGCCACTTTCTTCCAGTTCGACACGAGGTGGAGTTAAGATTGGGTTTGCCGAAAGCGGTAAGAATTATCCTGTTGAACTTGATTCTTCTGAGAAGATGTATGTCAACGTCCCTTGGGTAGATACTAACACCGACACTAACACAACCTATTCGGCTGGCACAGGCTTAACATTATCAGGGACTACATTCAGTATAACAGATACTATTTCTTCTAGTGCTAGTAATAACACCATCGTTAAACGACACAGTTCTGGTTACATTTTTGCTAACTACTTTAACACTACCCCGAACACTGTTTCCAGTGGTGTTACTCAAATTTGTGTTGAGACAGGTAATGATGGTTATATTCGTCACGGAGATGCTGCTGCGGTAAGATCATTTATTAATGTCGCCAGTGGTGCTAACAACTACTCGCTACCAGCAGGATCTAGTTCGACACGAGGCGGTTTCAAGATTGGGTTTAGCGAGAGTGGTAAGAATTACCCTGTCGAAACTTCGTCAGAGAAGATGTATGTCAATGTCCCTTGGACAGATACAAACACTAATACAACCTACTCTGCTGGGACGGGGATCACGTTAAGCGGAACAACATTTTCATTAACGGATACAGCTTCTAAGCTATCACTATCTGGTGGCACACTAACAGGAACTCTCACTTCCAGAGATGTTAAGATAGGTAGCGGTTACCATCTACAACGTTCCAATCACCATTCGGGTCACCTTGAAGGTTCCTACAATAATGTTGGTGCGAATGCCGGTAAGAGTAATCCGATTTATACAATTGGGTCAAGCTACAATCCTACAGATGCTGCTCTAAGCAATATGTATGGAATAGGCTATAGCCACACAGATGCTTCCTTCATTAGTATGACTGGAGCTTCTGGTTGGGGTATGTATGTTGCAGCCGATGGAGACGCGAGGGTTTTCCTAGGTGGATCTAATGGTGCTATATCTTCTACAGGAGAACACTATGTTGGTTCTAGTAGGGTGTTCCATGATACCTATCACCCGAATGCAGATACGTTAACTACATCAAGAAACATCGCATTGGCTGGAGATGTTACGGGCAGCGTTAATTTCAACGGTTCTTCTAATGTTAGTATCACTACTAGTCTTGCAGCTAATTCAGTTGGAGCCAGTGAGATCGCGGCTGACGCAGTTGGAGCCAGTGAGATCGCTGCCAGTGCCGTTGGTGCTAGTGAACTTAATGTTAGTGGAAATGGAAGCACATCACAGTTCTTGCGAAGTGATGGTGACGGAACATTTACTTGGGCAACTCCAACAGATACTAATACTAACACAACCTACTCCGCAGGTAGAGGTTTAGATCTTAGCGGAACTGAATTCCAGTTAGAGACTGATCTTAGAGATAGTATTAGCTACATTGGTTACGATAGTAATGATTATGTCCAATGGTCAAACAACTCTTACTTTAGATCGGTAGTAAACGGATCGGAAAGATTTAGGGTTAATACTTCTGGTATCGACGTTACGGGAACCGCTACTGCTAACGCATTTAGAACTGATACGGGTAATACTGATTATAACGTATTTAGTCGAAACAGTACTAGTACTACTCTGTGGGTCCAAGCGGCTCAATCAGGAAGCCTTCAAGGAATCGCATCATTTAGGTATGGGTCTGCTACTGTGAACCAAGGAACTGAGGTTTGTGCGATAAGAAGGAACTCAAGCTACTTCATTAATACTAAATTAGGAGTTGGCACATCTAGTCCAAGTACTGCTCTTCACGTAAGCGGGACTATCACACAGACAATCTACAACCCATCAAGCTTTCCGTCTGCTTCTCCAGCAGGTCAAAGAGCATTTGCTTATAGCTACTATCCTTTAGCGACTTCTCACGGATCTGTTGTAAGTACATATGGTAGTTATATAATCCCAGTGTACTCTGACGGTTCTTCTTGGAGAGCCGGTTAATAAATATAAATAAAATATAGATATGCCAATTACAAAAGAAACACCATTAGTGATACCAGCACAGCAGGAGAAAACTTTTCCGCACACATGGTTGTCGGAACTCGTCGTTAATGCTCCTAATGTCTCAGATGGTTATATGAGCTTGAAGCTTACTGCATTTGATTCAGATTCTGATGAAGATCCAAATCCTGAAAATTCAGAAATGCTTCATTTGGACTTCTGGGAAGTTGTATCTAACGTTCCAGAGGCCGCTGCTGCTATGCAGTCCGTATTTGATGCGATACCAGCTATTGAATCATACTACAAAGAAGGAATCTTAGAAGAAGCTCCTATAGAAGAAGGTGCCGAAGAAGTCGAAGGTGATTAATTATTATTTTATGGTTTGTGAAGCTCTTCACGAGGAGAGGACAAAGCCGCTGTATAATACAGTCATAAGAAGAATTAAAGATTGCGGAGATAATTACTATCTTCTCGGAGGCTTTGAAGCAATAGATAAGCTTCCAGTAATAAAGGTTTGTGATCTTGATGACTATCACTCTTGTGTTGAAAAAATAGAATCAGTATTTAAGCGAGATTGGTGTGATGCTGATTGGCACATAATTTGTGACGATGATACTTTTATACACACTGAGAATTTAAATTCATTTATAAGTAAATTACCCGAAGATAATTTAAGAATATATTGCTCTCAGCTTTATAAAGATAGTGTCGGTATATTTGGAGGAGCTGGCATTTTAATGAACGATAAAACTTTTAAATTGATCCAGAAATTTGTAATAGAAAATGGATGGAAAGAGAATAGATATTTTCAAAGCCATTCTGACATAGCATTATCAAGAATTTGTTATCGTTTAAATAGAGAGTTAAAAGCAGCTAATAAAGAAAATGGCAAAATATATGTTAGCAACCCTAAAACCATGTATTCTTTTAATCATGACACAATGAAAAAAAATCAAAAGTCAATTAATGTGAAGGAAGATCTTATCACTGTGCATATCAAAGATATGCGATATATCTGGAATGACTTTAATGAACAAGAATGCCCTTATCAATCTTTAGAAAATGCCTTTTGTAGATCATAAAAATAAATTCGTCTTTGTTCATATCCCAAAATGTGGAGGGAGATCTATTAAAAAGGTTTTCAATATCACAACACATGACCACTATGGAATATCTAAATTAGGTTTTGAATCAACTGACTATTGCCCTAAATTAGCGGTAGAAGATTTATTTAAATTTGCGTTTGTTCGGAATCCTTGGGATAAGTTTGTAAGTGCTTATGAATATCTTAAAAGAGGAGGCATACCTTTTTACGATAGGCTCAAAACATTAGTGATTAAAAAAGAATATCCAGAATTCAAGGATTTTTTATTGGCGAAAGAGGTTTGGCAGCAGTGGGTTTTCTTTTATCCTCAATTGGAATTTATCACTGTAAATGGATCAATTAAAACAGATTTTGTAGGCAGGTTTGAAAATTTTCAAAATGATTTCGATTTAATATGTGATCAAATTGATTATTCTAAAGTAAAACTTCCTCATGTGAACAAAACCAAACACGCTCATTACACTGAGTACTATGATGATCAATCAATTAAGATTATTGCGAGAAGCTTTGAAGAAGATATAGATACATTTAAATATAGATTTGGAGAATAAATTATGATGTGTTGCAAAAATAAATTTATCTTTATACACATAAACAAAACTGGTGGTAGTAGTATTACTAAGCTTCTAGTAAACGCTGAGAACCCTCCGCAGAAGCATAATTGGGCTTGGTGGTACAAAAAGTATAAGCCTACGGAATTTAATACTTATTTTAAATTCTCTATTATACGGAATCCTTGGGATAAATTGCTGTCTCAGTATTTCTTTAGAGTTAAAGATAATACTCAACACGGATATATAGAAAGTGCTAAAGACACGAGTTTCTTAGATTTTTTATTAAATCCATTTCCTGCAAAACATGCATCACAGCATAGTAAACTATTTGAAGGTGACGTATGCTTAGTCGATTTTATTGGCAGGTTTGAAAATCTTCAGGAAGACTTTAATACTATTTGCGACAAAATTGGGATCCCGCAACAAGAACTTCCTCACGTAAACAAAACAAAACATAAGCATTACGCCGAATACTACGATGAAGAAACAAAACAAATTGTTGCAGAAAAATATGCAAAAGACATCGAATATTTTGGTTATAAATTTGGGGAATAATGGTTACTTTTATTATATGTGTTAAACATTACGAAAACTGTCATTCATATAATGATATTTGGGATTTATTAGAAAAGACTTTGGTTTCTGTATGTGGTCAACTTGATGACAGATTTGAAGTAATAGTAGTTTCAAATAAAACGCTAAACACCTTTCCAGAAAATAAAAAAATTAAAAAGGTAAAGTTTGTAGAAGTTGATTGGCTACCTCCATCACCTCCAAACAATTGGCAAATAGACACTCAAGTAGATCAAAGCACTATACGACCTCAAGTCAGATTAGATAAAGGCACTAAGTATATTTTAGCCTTAAGTGAAGTTGACGATGAGAACTACGTCATGATTGTTGATGCGGATGACTTCATACATAGAGATCTAGTTAGAACTATTCATAATTCAAACAAAGATTTTTTAAGAATAAATAAGGGCATTCAAATGGGGATAGAGGATTCGTTTAAGTATATTGATAATTTTGATAAAAAGTGCGGGACTTGTAATATAATTAAAGCTAGCATACTTAAAGAACAAATTAATTTTAAAAATGTTAATCTTAGTTCATCCCAGAATACTATAATTAGATCTACACAAAAATTTTATTTAATAAGAGTGATAGGATCTCACGTATTTTCTTGGAGATATTTTAATTATAAAGGATATGAAGGTGAGGATATTGATTTTAGAGCGGCCATATATAATTGCTCTCATAACGAACAACTCTCAGGTAAAGCTAATTTAAAGTACTCTCAAAAAATAAGTAAAAGCATGAAATTGCATTTTAATATATGAAGTTTATTATTGTTGGTTGTGGGTTAAGTGGGATAACTGCAGCTCGTTTGCTAAAAGATCAAGGCCATGAAGTTAAGATTTATGAGTCACGAAATCATATTGGAGGCAATTGTTATGATAGTAATGTTTGTGGAACCACTTTACATAATTACGGGCCTCACATTTTTCATACTAATGACGAAGAAGTTTTTGAATTTTTATCTAAATATACAGAATGGATCCCGCTAAATTATAGACCGGTAGGTCGCACAATCATTGGAGATATTCCTCTTCCTTATAATGATAAAGGTTGCGAAGAAGCCATTGGATTTAAACTTACAGAAAAAGAAATTGATGATCTTATCTTTTGTGATTATAGCGAAAAGCAATGGGGAGTTCCATTTAATGAGATTCCATCAACTATAACAAATAGAATACCTAAGACTAAAGATCACGAAAACCCTACTTGGTTTGAAGGACAAAAATATCAGTGTGTACCAAAAGAAGGATACACAAAAATGTTTGAAAAAATGCTTAATGGCATTGAGGTTATTTTAGGTTGTTCTAAAGATGATTGGAAAAACTCTTCTTGTGATAGAATAATTTATACCGGTAAGATAGACGAGTATTTTGATAATTGTTATGGTTCTCTTCAATATAGAACACTTGACTTTGAACACAAAGTAACTTCAAAGAAACAAAATACATTAGTTTATAATGAATGTAATTATAGTAATATGTGGACTCGGCAATATGATCATTCATATTTTACAAAGAATCATAAAGGCCTAACTATAATAACGAAGGAGTATTCGAGAAATGCTGAAGAGAATGATATTCCATTTTATCCTATTCCTTGGGGAGAATCGCACAAAGCATATGAAAAATATAAAGCTTTAGCAGACAACGAAAAAAACACAATCTTTTTGGGAAGATTAGCACAGTATAAATATTTGGATATGTGGATGGCAATAAAGCACACATTTTCGAAGCTTAAAAACGTATAAATAAATTTGCACAGCGGTAGTTGTGCGCTATATAATTAAAACAATATTAAAAATATGAATGAAATCAAACTATCATTGCAGGAAAACGAGATTAACGCTCTTTTACAGCTTATTGATATAGCAGTCAAATCAGAAGGCCTTCAGGTTGCTGAACCTGCAGCTATTATTGCAAGTAAGATTCAAGATCAGAGTAAAGAGCAATTAGGTCCCGACGCTGAAGATAAAAATACAGAGAAATAACCTATTTAAGAGGATGTTTCAGAATAAACACTTAATGTTTTGTCAATTGTTATTGTTAAAATATTATAAATAGACAATATGGCTATACCGAATACAAGACAAAAACTTATCGACTATTGCTTGAGGGCATTAGGCCATCCTGTTATCGAAATAAACGTTGATGATGATCAAATTGAAGATCGTGTCGACGAAGCAATTCAATTTTATCAGGAATTTCATAGTGATGCAGTAGTGCGCAATCTTCTTAAGCATCAAGTAACTCAAACTGATATTGATAACGGATATATTTCTCTGTCAGCTGGAGCAAATATCTTGTCGATTAATAATGTATTTAATATAAGCAATAGTAATTCTGGAACATCCCTTTTTTCTGTTGACTACCAGTTGCATATGAATGACATATTGGATATGAATGGTTCATTTGGTGGTATTGTTAACTATGAGTTAACTAAACAGTATCTTTCGTTAATCGAACGAAACGTTAATGGCGTTTACGAAATGATCCAATATAGTCGGCATAAAAGCAGAGTAAACTTTCATACAGATACTCTAAAAGATCTTGGAGTAGGAAATTATGTTGTGTTTGATGGATACAGTTCAGTCGATCCAGAAGCATTTGTTGGAGTATACAACGACATGTTTCTTAAAAAGTATGCGACTGCTCTTATTAAACGTCAATGGGGATTAAACCTTATTAAATTTGAAGGTATGGTTTTGCCAGGTGGTGTTACAATGAATGGCCGGGCTATTTACGATGATGCTATTGCTGATCTCGAAAAGCTTGAAGAAAAGATTCGTCTTGAACACGAATTACCACCACTAGATTTTATAGGATAAGATGCCAAGGAACGTATATTTTAGTCAAGGAGCAACTTCTGAAAAGAGGCTCTATGAAGACATTACTATAGAGGCTCTTAAGATTTATGGTCATGACGTTTTCTATATTCCTAGGAGTATTGTAAACACAGATTCTATATTTAACGAAGATGCGTTGTCTAAATTTGGTGAAGCGTTCCAGATTGAAATGTATGTTGAAAACACTGATGGCTTTGGTGGAGAAGGTGATCTTCTTTCAAAGTTTGGTGTAGAAATAAGGGATAGCGTAAATCTTATTGTATCAGATAGGAGATGGCAACAGTTAGTTTCGCGTTTCCAAGATCCTACAGAGGTTCGGCCTCAAGAAGGTGATTTAATATTCTTCCCTCTTGTTAATGGTCTATTTGAAATTAATTATGTTGAAGATGAGACTCCTTTTTATCAGCTACAGAACATTCCTACGTTTAAACTTTCTTGTCAGCAGTTTGAGTACAACAACCAAGAGATTGATACTGGAGTTGCAGAGGTAGATAAATTTGAGTTGAATTTTGCTACACGCACTCGCTTGAATTTAGGAAGTGGCAGTGGAACTTTTGCCGTTGGAGAGGATGTTACACAAACTGACAGCACAACTACGGTTACTGGAGAAGTTGCTGTTGTTGGAACTAACTATATTGACGTCGTCAATCAAAGGGCAAGCGATAATAGTAATAGGGGGTTTATTAAAACCGAAGGAAGTTGGGGGAATGTCGTAGGAACAGAAAACACACCTAATCCTTCTTATCCCATTATAACAATTGATTCTTTTAATACAATTGATGATAATGATCCTTATGCTGACAACACTGATTTTGAACTAGAGGGTAATTCATTTATTGATTTTACTAAAAATAATCCTTTTGGAATGCCAAATATAATAACCTAAGACATGTTAAGTGGAACACATTTTTATAATAAAACGGTACGTAAGTCAGTAGCTGTTTTTGGTACGCTATTTAATAATATTAAAATTTTAAGGCCTGGTGCTACAGAAGAAAAAGTTCCAGTTGCGTACGGTCCAAGAAAGAAATTTTTGGCGCGGATTCAATCTGATACATCAGGATCGACCGCAGAAACAATAGCTATTAAACTACCGCGGATAAGTTTTGAAATAACATCGATGGAGTATGATAACGAAAGTAAGTTGAATCGTTTTAATAAAAAGTTTATTCCTATTGAAGGAGATACAAATAAGGTTAACACACTTTATCAAAGCGTTCCTTATATTATAGGGATGCAGCTAAACGTTTATGCTCTTAATCAAGATGAAGCATTACAAATAGTAGAGCAAATTCTACCTACATTTTCTCCTGAATATACAGTAAGTATAAAAGATCTTGAAGGATCTAATACAACCAGTGATGTCCCTATTATATTAAACTCGCTTACTCTTAATGATGATTACGAAGGTGATTTTGAAACTAGGAGAACTATATTATATACTCTTGACTTTAGTATGAAAATAAAATTTGCTGGCGGACTTACTAAGCAAGGATTAATTAAAAAGGTTGATACATTCTTATTTGATGATGTTAACACTGCTTTAAAAACAACTAATCCGTATGGTGTTAATAATGAAAATATTCGGGTTGCAGTAGCAAACAGTGACAGTGCTCCTTTGGACGACACTGATACTATAACAACCACATTTGGTTTTGATCATGGATCTTGAAGATGAAAATAGTGAAGACACTGAAGAAAAGCTCGAAATAACAGAAATACCACAGATAGAAGTTTCGAGTTCTCAGATAGTAAACGACACAGAGACTGATATCGAGTATTCTCGAGACAAGATGAAGTCTTTAATTGATCAATCTTGTGAAGCCATTAATCACATGATGGCACTCGCTTCAGATTCAGAGCATCCTAGAGCTTTTGAGGTTTTGTCTACAATGATAAAACACACAAGTGAGATGTCACAAGATCTTGTTAAACTACAAAAGACGCGGAAAGATATTACACAGGAAAAGAGTGGTCCTTCAAGTACAACTACAAACAATTCTATCTTTGTTGGTTCAACTACAGAGTTGCAAAAATATCTTAAGAAAAACAATGAAGATGATGAATCTATAGATGTCTGAGAGTTTAGTAAATGGTAATGGCGGTTACATGGGTAATCCGCTTGTGAAAAAGGATGGTTTGCAAACATCATTTTCAGCTGAAGAAGTTGAAGAGTATGTTAAATGCATGAATGATCCTATATACTTTGCGGAAAAATATGTAAAGGTCATATCACTTGACGATGGATTAGTTCCATTTAAACCTTATGAATATCAAAAGAAGATGTTCAAACAGTTTAACGATAATCGTTTTAATATAGTTCTTGCATGCCGGCAGTCTGGAAAATCCATTTCATCGGTGATCTACATTCTATGGTATGTTCTTTTTAATTCAGAAAAGACCGTTACTATACTTGCTAACAAAGGATCTACAGCCAGAGAAATGCTAAGCCGCATTACTCTTGCACTTGAGAATCTTCCATTTTTCTTACAACCAGGGTGCAAAGCTCTTAATAAAGGATCTATTGAGTTTTCGAACAATTCAAAGATTATCGCTGCAGCTACATCAGCTAGTTCTATTCGAGGACTTTCGGTAAACCTTCTTTTCCTTGATGAGTTTGCTTTTGTTGAGAATGCCAGTGAATTTTATACTTCTACTTACCCAGTGGTTTCTGCTGGTAAAGAAACAAAAGTGATAATCACTTCTACTGCTAACGGTATTGGTAATATATTCTGCGGATTATGGGAAGGTGCACAGAAAAAGAAGAACGAATTTACACCATTTAGAGTAGATTGGTGGGATGTTCCTGGGCGAGATGAGGTATGGAAAGCAATGACTATTGCTAATACATCAGAACTTCAGTTTGATCAAGAGTTTGGTAACAGCTTTATTGGAACGTCAAATACTCTTATTTCATCTAATACTCTTTTAGGTTTGCAAATGCATTCGCCTGAAAGGAATCACAGGGGAGTAAAATATTACGAAGATCCGCAAGAAGATCATCAATATGTGGTGACAGTTGACGTTTCAAAAGGCCGGGGTCAAGATTATTCGACTATCACTGTCATTGATTCTACATTCGGAATATTCAGACAAGTTGCTACATTTAGAGATAATATGATATCTCCTATGATTTTAGGAGATATTATTGTAAGAGTAGCAAGAGAATATAATGAAGCTTTAGTTATTATTGAAAATAACGATGCGGGAATGGTTGTGTGTAACGATGTTTACTATGAGCACGAATATGAAAATATGTTTGTGGAATCTAGTGTTCGTAAAAATGGTATCGGAGTAATGATGACAAAAAGAATTAAGAGGATTGGATGCTCTAATCTAAAAGATTTAATAGAATTAGGTAAGCTTAATATTATTGACGAACATACAATATTGGAGCTTTCCACGTTTGAGGTGAAGGGAAGTTCTTATGAAGCTAGTTCTGGTAACCATGACGACTTAGTAATGAATTTAGTTATGTTTGCTTGGTTCGTATCGTCTGAAGCATTTGGTGATATATCAACAGTTGATTTAAAAGAAATGTTATTCAAAGAAAAGATGGAGCAGATTGAAAACGATGTTCCACCATTTGGTGTTATAAGCAATTCTGCAGATATTGGTAATAAACACGAAGAATTAGTTAACGAAGTTAAAGCGTGGCACGATCTGTAAACTCATTGTTGTATAAATAGAATTATTGAAACTATCTTGTAATGAATCAACTTATTAATAACACATTGAAAGGAAAAAACTAAAATGGCATTTCAGGTATCACCCGGAGTAGAGGTCAAGGAAATAGACTTGACAAATGTGATCCCCGCAGTATCGACATCGATCGGTGCATTCGCAGGTCACTTCAGCTGGGGTCCTGTAGGAGAAGTAAAATTGGTATCTTCTGAGAAGGAACTAATTAATGAATACGGAGCTCCAGTGGATACAACCACTGGCGGTCAGTACGATAACTACACTTCATTTCTACAGGCCGCAAGCTTTTTAAAATATAGCAATACACTTCGTATTTCACGAGCATGTTCAGAACACGCAAGAAACGCGGCTGGATCTGGCCACGGCGCAAATACATCAGTAACAATCATCAAAAAAGAAGATGATTTTGCTGGAGCAAGTTTCGGCAATTTGGCCGGAGTTGTTCAAGCGCGTTGTCCAGGAACTGCAGGCAATAGCCTAAAATTGCAGATCGCTACACCCCTTGTCGCATCAGGTAGTTTCAGTGATTCTACTCTAAATGATAATGTTAGTACATCACCAACAACAACTGCTTGGGCTACTGCTAATGTAAATTCTGATGCTAAAGACGAAGTTCATATCGCTGTTATTGATGAAGATGGAGTCTTCAGTGGTGCTAAAAACACAGTCCTAGAAATTTATGAAGGCCTTTCATTGTACTCAGATGCTGTTAAAGATGGTGGTTCAAACTATTATAAAACGGTTATAAATCGCGATTCTAAATATGTTTTTATTAATGGTGCTGCGCTAACTGCAGATTTTAATAGTACGACATACGCAGGAGCAGGAACTGCTGGTTCAACCGGTAAAGTTTTTCATGCTGATTCACTTAAAAATGGTGTTAAAACTATAACTAGAGTAGATACATCCGACAACACTTCAGGATGCCAAGCGGGAACTTATTTTATTTCTACTGAAGATACAGGAGTTGTGTTGAGTAATTCTGCTTCTGGAAATGCAAGTTTTCAGGTTACCGTCGTCGTCGGGAGCGGAGGGATGTCATCGACCTGCACAGTTATTAAAGCCGGACGTGGATTTGCCGTAGGTAATACTATAACAATTCCGGAAACTCTTTTAGGATCTAGCCAAGGAGATGATGATGAGAATATTGTTATTACAGTAGCTTCGGTGGAAACAAATCCGTCAGTCGATATCTTTAACTATTCTTTGGTTAATGGTATTGACGGGTCAGGTACGTCAGACTATGCGAAAGTTGGAAATATCATAACAGCCTTAACAGAGTTTGAAAATCCAGAAGCAATTGATATTAATCTTTTGTTTGCTGAAGTTGATGCAGATGGTCAAAGTACTATTGGTTCAAAAGTTGTTCAAGTATGCGGAACAAAGCGTAAAGATTGCGTAGGATTTATTTCCCCGCATCCTACAGCTGATGAAGCAAGTGATGTTACAGGTGATCTTAGCTATAACAATTCTTATGTTGTTCTCGATTCCTCTGCAGTTTATGTATATAACAAGTACAATGATACTTTCCGTTATATTCCTGCAAACGGTCACATCGCTGGTCTTTGTGCAAGGACTGACGATACTAATGATCCATGGTTCTCACCAGCCGGTTACAACCGAGGAAACCTCCTTGGAGTAACTAAGCTTAAGTGGAACCCAACTAAATCAGATAGAGACACGCTATATAAAGCAGGTATTAACCCAATTATTTCAGAGCCTGGTCAAGGTATCCTACTATTTGGTGATAAGACTGCACAGAAAAAACCTTCGGCCTTTGATCGTATTAACGTTCGTAGGTTGTTCGTGGTTCTTGAAAAAGCAATCTCTACAGCATCTAAATTCCAACTCTTTGAGCTCAATGATGAGTTTACGAGAGCAATGTTTAGAAACATGACTGAACCATTCCTCAGGGATGTTAAAGGAAGACGCGGTATTACTGATTTCCTAGTTGTTTGTGACGAAACAAATAACACAGGAGACGTTATTGATACTAATCGTTTTGTTGCAGATATTTATATTAAACCTGCTCGTTCAATTAACTTCATTACTTTGAATTTCGTTGCAACAAGAACAGGTGTTGAATTCTCTGAGATCGTTGGAACTGGTAACTAATAAATAACAAAAAGAAAGAAAAACTATTATGGCAACAGTAGACGATTTTAAAGCAAAACTTATCGGTGGTGGAGCAAGGGCAAACCTTTTTAAGGCGACCATTGCTTTCCCAGCGTACGCTGCAGGAGATAGCGAACTTGCACAATTTATGTGTAAAGCAGCTCAACTTCCTGCCAGCGTTGTTGGTCAGATTGATGTTCCCTATCGTGGACGTCAAATGAAAATAGCCGGTGATCGTACATACGAAAACTGGTCAGTAACAATTATTAATGATACCGGGTTTGAAATTCGCGATGCAATGGAGCGTTGGCAGAATGGAATAAACTCTCACGTATCAAATGGTGGTTTAACAAACCCATCTGATTATGAGGCTGATCTCGCAGTTGATCAGCTTGATAAAGCAGGGAACGTTATCAAAACTTATACATTTAGATCGGCATGGCCAGTAAATGTTTCAAGTATTGACGTAAGTAACGACTCTGCTGATACTATTGAGGAATTCACTGTTGAATTTGCTTATCAGTATTGGGAGTCAAACACCACAAGTTAAAAACAATAGAGCTGGGGAGGTCCAATCCCTCCCTGGTTTTTTATTATAAATAATGTATTATGGCGATAAATTTATTTGGATTTGAAATTAGTAAAAAGGTTTCACCACAGAATAGTGTTGAAGCGATCTCACCTATACCTAAGCCGACTGATGAATCTTCAGCAACGGTAGCAGTTGGAGGTGGTTACTACGGACAATACGTAGATCTTTCAAATACCGACACGGTTTCAGACCACGAATTAATTCGTAAATACCGTGAAGCAGCGATGCAGCCTGAGTGCGACGCTGCCGTTTCTGATATTGTTGATGGAGCTATTGCATCATCAGACGAATCTTCTCCGGTTGATTTGTCTATGGGTGATTTAGACTTACCTAACAATGTAAAGAAAAAAATAATTAATGAGTTTAACCGAGTGTTAAAACTCTACAAATTTAATAGAAATGCCGCAGACTATTTTCGTAATTGGTACGTTGATGGTAAAGCATACTTTAACGTAATCATTGATCCTAATAATCCCCAGAAAGGTATTATAGAACTTCGACCTGTTGAATCAACACATATCAATAAAGTTAAAGAAGTAAAACAGGAAACTGATAAAAAGACAGGATTAGAATACGAAAAGGTCGTAGACGAATATTATGTTTATTCTCCTGATCTTGGAAACAATGGTGTTGATAAATTGAATGGGATTAAGTTTGCGAATGATGCCATTATTCAGGTTAATTCTGGAATAATGGATCCTGATAAAATCCGGACAGTTGGCCACCTTCATAAAGCAATGAAGCTTGTTAATCAGCTTCGTTACATGGAAGATTCTTTAGTTGTGTATCGTGTTTCTCGAGCACCAGAAAGAAGAATCTTTTACATCGATGTTGGTAACCTTCCAAAGGGTAAGGCCGAAGAATATGTTCAGCAAGTTGTTTCTCGTTATAGAAATAAGCTTGTGTATGATGCGAATACCGGAAATATTAGCGATGATCGTAGGCACATGTCAATGCTTGAAGATTTTTATCTTCCTAGACGAGAGGGAGGAAGAGGAACCGAGATTACTACACTTGGTGGAGGAGAAAACTTGGGTCAGATTGAAGACGTACAGTTTTTCCAACGGAAGCTTTACCGGGCACTTAACGTTCCTGTTGCAAGGTTAGAACAGGATAATGCTTTTAGTGTTGGTCGCGCAAGTGAAGTTTCAAGGGAAGAAGTTAAATTCCAAAAGTTTATCGATCGTTTAAGGAAGAAGTTTTCTTTCATGTTAATGGATGCTTTGAGAATACAGCTTATTCTTAAAGGTGTTATTACCGAAAAAGATTGGGGAGACATTGAAGAATCTATTAACATTAGCTTCCTTGAAGATAACTATTTTGCTGAATTAAAGGAATTTGAAATCCTTAGAGAACGTTTAGAAATGTCACAGATGCTTGAAGATATTGTTGGTAAATATATCTCTGACAAGTATGTGCGTACAGTTATACTTAAACAATCAGATGAAGATATCATGCGTTTAGACGCAGAAATTGAAGAAGAAGGTTCAGGAGATGATGGTGAATTTGATGATGAAGATGAAGATATTTAAATCTCTAAAACAAAAAAATTATAAATAGTATTAATATGAGTGATATTGCTAAAGAATTATTTAAAAGTATTGTTACTGATACAGCTTCGCAAGAAGATTTTAGTAGCGCAATAAAGCAAAAGATGGATCAAGCTCTGGATGTTCGTAAGGCCGGGATTACCGCAGGTATTTACAACAAGCAAGTTCCAAGCTCTGAAACTTTCGAAGAATCAACCGATCTTAAAGAAGTAAAGGACAAGCTTCTCGGGGCGGCTTATAAAGCTCTTGACAATGCATACTACTGGCATCAAGTTGATACCAGTGACGATTCGAAAATTGTTTTTTACTGGCCTGCAGAGGAGAACGACCAGAAGGGGGCCGGAAACAGAAATAGCCAACCAGGAGATCTGGCTATGTACGTTAATAAGAATGGAACTGTTAGTGGTGATATTCCAAAAGATAGAGTTGTACAGAAAGCGTTGGATAAACTTCGTTTTAAAAAGGAAGAAGCGAATAAAAATAAAGCCCTTGCGAAAGACCTTGAAAAGCTGATTAAGAATCCCGATCCTAGTAGAGTTAAGGAATATGGCGGCGGCACCAAGTATGTTGATATGCTAAAAAGCAAATTGGCTAAGTTGCAAGAAGCTAAAATACCAAGTTCTAATATATCTAAATTTTCAGATCCTCAACTCGCGAAGAGGGCTGCTTCTAAACAGAAATATAAAACTCAAGTATTTGTGGGTGATGATGGTAAATTTTTGGTTCCTTCAACAAATAAAGAAGCAGGACAGTTGAAAAAAGATGGGTATAAAGTATACGAATCAATAGACCTTGAAGAAGCTTCGAGCGGAGACATTGCTAAACTTTTAAAATTTGTAGCTAAAAACGGTGCAAAAGTTAAAGGTAGCGTTGCAGATTTTGGTGGCTCCAAAATCGAGTTTAGTTTTGATAAAGGTAAAATTAAATTTGATGGAGGCAAAGATTCTGGTGTAGAATACTTTGACAATCTTCGTGATGCTATCTCTACACTATCAATAGGGATGGAAGACTAAACACAATAATAAAAAAAAATGAAAATTGAACCATTAACAGTCGCAGCAACTGCATCGCTAACCGCTGCAGCATCAAATGTGAGTGATGCTCAACAAGTACTAGTACAAAATATTGGTACTGCTGCAGCATACGTACATATAGAAACAGGAACAAGCGGAACGCGTTATGCTTCGTTTTATGTTCCTGCTAAAAGTAACATTATAGTTCGTAAAGATGCTGCAGACGAAATTTTCGCATCTACTGCAGCTGCAGGTACTGGTGCAAATACTAACGTCCTATTTACTAAGCTAGGTTTTTACGGATAAAAGCTATGAAATTAATTACGGAACATTTAGATACGCTTGAGTATATTACTGAAGCAAAAGATAACGGTGAAAAGAACGTTTTCATCGAAGGAATTTTTATGCAAGCGGAGCAACAAAACCGCAATAAACGTATTTACCCAAAAGCTGTGTTAGAATCAGCTTGCGGAAAATACGTAAAAGAACAAGTTAAAACTGGTCGAGCAGTTGGTGAGTTGAATCACCCCGAAGGACCAGCAATTAACTTAGATAAAGTTTCACACAGAATTACCGAACTTAATTGGGATGGTGATAATGTTGTTGGAAAGGCACTTATACTTGATACACCAATGGGCAAAATCGTGAAAGGTCTCGTTGAAGGTGGATGCAAGTTAGGTGTCTCTAGCCGTGGTATGGGTACTGTTGAGCAAAAGGAAGGCAAAACATATGTTAAGGACGATTTCGTTCTTTCTACTGTGGATATTGTCCAAGATCCTTCTGCCCCTTCCGCCTTCGTTGAAGGTATTATGGAAGGTGTCGAATGGATTTGGGAGAATGGTCTTCTCAAACCTCAACAAATTGAAGAATATGAGACTGAAATTAATAAAGTTCCACTTGGGCGCGTAAGCGAAGCTCAGGAACGGATCTTCAATGATTTCCTCTCCAAACTCTAAATTCAAAATAAGAATATATGTCAGACGAAAACCAAATTATAGAAGACGTCGAGGAAGTTGATCTTGTTGAGAATCAGGAGCTTGTGCAGGATATTCCTGAAGAAGTTGCTGAGGACACAAGTCAAACTTTAACTCAAGCCGTCGTAGACGCACTTCTTGGCGAAGCTAAGAAGAATGAATCCGAAGAAGAGTCAGATGACGATTCTAAAGATGAAGAAGAAGAAATGGAAGAAGCTAAAGCCAAGACAGAAGAAGAGTCAGAAGACGATTCAGAAGAAGTGGAAGAAGCTAAAGCCAAGACAGAAGAAGAAGACCCCGAGGAAGAGGTAGAAGAATCTGCTGAAGAAGATGAAGAGGTAGAAGAATCTGCCGACGACTCTGATGAAGTAGAAGAAGTTAGCCTTCCAGACGTTAAGACTAAAGCAGGTTATCTTGCTGCAAGTTTTGATGCTCTTAAGGGCATGAAGAAATCACAACTCGTTAGTGCTTATAAAGGTATTAATGTGAGTGAAGATGAAGGTGAAGTAGAAGTGCCAAAGACAAAGGCAGATATTATCAACGCAATGTATGGTCAACTTAAGGCTATGAAAAAGGATCAATTGACTGCCTCTTATAAGGCTATTCAAGATTCTTGCGGTGGTATGCATGAGGAACTTGAGACTGAAAGCTATGCTGAAGATCTTAAAGTTCTTGCCGACTCTGAACAGGAATTGACCGAAGGCTTTAAAGCTAAGGTTGCTACTCTGTTTGAAGGTGCTATTGCAAACCGTGTTGTCGAGATCAAAGAATCTCTTGAAGCTCAATATGAGAACGATCTTCAAGAAGAAGTAGGCTACATTCGTGAGTCTCTCGTCACTAAGATTGATGATTATCTTTCTTATGTGGTAGAAACTTGGATCGAAGAAAACCAAGAGTTTGTTGATAACAAGCTTCGCACTGACATCACAGAAAACTTCATGAAAGCTCTTCAAGGTGTTTTCACAGAACACTACATCGAAGTACCTGATTCTAAGGTTGATCTTGTTGATCAGCTTTCAGAGGAAGTTGCTTCTGTTAAAGAATCCCTCGTAGATGTTGAGGAAAAGAATGTTACTCTTGCTGAAGAACTTGAAAGTCTTCATCGGGAAATGATTCTTTCTGAGGCTACTACTGATTTGGCTTCCACGCAAGTCGCTAAACTCTCTTCTCTTATTGAAGAAGTTGACTTTGTAGATGCAGATACGTTTGCATCTAAGGTAGCTGTAATTAAAGAAGGATTCTTCTCAGATTCTGATTCGAAAGAAGAAGAAGTCATTACTGAATCATCCGATTCAACTAACGTAAAAACAATCGTCGAGGGAGAAATTGATCCTAATAGCAAGTTGTCTGGTGACATGCAACGCTATATTTCAACTCTTTCTCGCTTCAAATAACCCAACCAAACAACAAAGAAAGAAAAAACTATTATGCTAAACGCAGAAAAAGAACTACAAAAATGGGCTCCCGTGCTTGAGCACGCTGACGCTCCCGCTATCACTGATAGCTACAAGAAGGCTGTTACAGCCAAATTGCTCGAAAATACTGAAGTTGCTCTCCGTGAGGAGGCTACCGCATCTTCGTTCGGTACACTTAATGAGGGCCAAAACCAAGCGTCTGCTGCGGCTAACCCTGATCCAGTGCTTATCTCATTGGTTCGCCGTGCAATGCCTAACCTCATCGCTTATGATGTCGCTGGTGTCCAGCCTATGTCTGGTCCTACTGGTCTCATCTTCGCAATGAAGGCTCGTGTTGGTCACGCTTCAAATGCAATCGCAAAAACTGACGCTGAAGCACTCTTCAATGAAGCTGACACAGACTTCTCTGGTGCTGGTACACACGCTGGCGGACTCTTTGATTCCCCTGCTTCTATCACTTCAGGAACTGGTCTTGCTACAGTTGATGGAGAGGTTCAAAGCCCGCTTAAGAATATGGGATTCACCATCGAAAAGGCGACTGTTACTGCTGTGACTCGTCAGCTTAAAGCTGAGTACACCATGGAGCTTGCTCAAGACCTCAAAGCCGTTCACGGCCTTGATGCTGAGTCTGAGCTTGCTAACATCCTTTCCGGTGAGAT
>Ga0233432_10001931_pt1 | contig 19633 bp, 6 predicted proteins | sample SI_122_August201_6_FD_179870 | JGI IMG/M metagenome (GOLD analysis project Ga0233432, IMG submission 179870) | Seawater microbial communities from Saanich Inlet, British Columbia, Canada - SI_122_August2016_10_MG | ecosystem: Environmental > Aquatic > Marine > Inlet | place: Canada: British... | reverse complement strand
AAAGTTTGACTTCTTTAGTTGGAGTTACCTCAGAATCTCAAAAGCAAAAAGCCATTCAAACATCTCTTGTTACTCTGTTTGGTCAAAACGCAGCATTAAATAAAGAAATATTGCGAACAGATATAAGTCGCACAGAAAAAGAAAAAATTATATTAGGACTATTGCAAGCCCAAACGGTCGAAGCAAATAAATTAAACGCAATAAGTAAACAATTAGCAAGTACTTTATATAGTCGCGGATATGGCCCGAATTTAACCAAAGGAAAAAGTAGAGCTTACGGGCACATTCCAAATTTCGCACACCCTGAAAGAGAACAAGCTGCTAAAGGCGGTTACGCCGCAGGTACAATACGTAGTATAAATATGCCTGGTGAAGGTTCGGTTATATATAACAGTGCGGAAAAAGTCAAGAATTTCAAGGGTATGAGTCAACCCGCAATCATGCCACCACAATCTAGTAAAGCTGGAAAAAACTATCAACAAGCATTTGGTAGTATACATGGATTCGATCCATATGCTGCGGGAGGATATATACCTAATTTCAATAAATCTAGTTTGAAAGGCTTTTACGAAAAAGGTCTTATAAATCCTGCGCAAATAGCTAGGTTGAAAAGCGGCAATCATGTCAATATTGACGGAAAAAGATACGAAGCGGAAGATTTCGGAAAAGAAACGGTTCTTGGTTTTACGAGTCATTTAAAAACAAAGGATAAACAACCTACTAAAAGTGCGCCGGCTTCGGGTTTAGCAAATACGCCTATAAATTTAAACAAAATACTCTTAACCGGGTCAAGAATCAGAGATATGGGGGTTCTTTTGGGTTACGGGTCAGAAGGTAGAGCAAAAAAGGTGAAGTATAGGCAATCATTTGGATCTTTACCTGAAAGCGCTAGAAAGCACTTACTGCCTTATATGGGGCCTAAAGGCTTGAGGAAAATGCCGAAACAAGATTCAAGTCATTGGAAGCGAGATGTAGAAGTAACTCTACCAACAAAAGCTGTATATGCAGTTTCAGAGGATGATGCACAGGGAATGGAAGAAGCAGTTGGCGCGGACACTTTACAAGCTGCTTTAAAAAGATCTATTGGTTCTGGATTTGATAAATTTTCTTCAAAAATTGGTCAAAAATTATTCGGCTCTAAAAGTAAAGGAACTAACGTATTGGAAAAGCATGTTCTTTCTGACGGGTCGGCATTGGGCGCTTTATTCGAAGCTGGAGTAAGAGGAGCTTTAAATAACGAAGCCTTAACTGGAACCCAACAACAAAGAGCATTTGATTTTATGGGAGACAATGCGCGACGTCTTTCAGACAAGTTTATGGGAATAGGCAAAAGAAATTACATTGAGGCCAAAAAAGATTTAGGTGCTGCGAGTAGAGGAGATATCCCAAAAAAAGTTCTGAATGCCGCCGCCGCCGCATTCATCGGCCCAATGAAACCTGGCGCGGCAGGCGGTTACATCCCCAACTTCGCCGATCCATTATCAGATGCAATAGGTCGCGAAAAAGCTGCTGGCGTTCCTGTGTCACAAATTCGTGTTGGATCACACGGCGCACTCATGGGCAAGGGTAACCCCCTTGGCCTCGGCGTAACCAATACACACGATGAACCAAACGGTCTGCGCGATGTGTTTGGTGCAAATGGATTTGTGCCGAATTATGCACAAGAATTTTCGGCTGCAGATATACATAAAGATGCCGGAATTCGTAAAGAGCGAAAAGCTCTAGCGAAAAAAATAAACGAACAAATTCAAAGTATTGACGCTTCAATTTATTCAGAGGAAGACTATAGAAGGGAAATAGATGAAATCATTAAAAAACAAAAGAAAAATGGCAAATCTATTGAGTTGAGTAAGTCTGGACAAGATAAGGCAAATCAAATTTCAAAAAGGAACACTCAAGAAATACAAAAAAATACCACAACAAAACAATCTAACACAGTCGCTTCTCAAGCAAATACAGTCGCTTCTCAAGCAAATACGGTACAAACTGCAGCTAACACCGCAAAAAGAAAAACATTGGGAGCTAAATTGGTTGGGGGAATAAAAAACATGAATCAAGGTATGGGTGGCATGGGGTTAATGATGGGTTTACCTATGCTCGCCGGATTTATTCCTGGAGCAGATAAGCCTGGTTCTGCAGGGGGTATGGCGTCTGGAATGCTATCTGGCGCAGCAACAGGAGCAAGTATCGGCATGATGTTTCCTGGTTGGGGAACCGCAATTGGTGCTGCTATTGGAGTTTTAGGTGGGTTTGTGTCAAGTATAAAACAATCAACAAATGCTATACAAGAAGAGAGTATTCAAAGAGCAAAATCAATTGCCAATATGTTTCCCGCTGCACAAATCGGAGAAAAATTATCTGGCCCCAGTGGGTTTGGTACTCAAGCAGTTAATAAATTTTTAGGCGGTAATGATCTCGCTATGAATTTTAAGACTGTGGAGGAATTATTAAAAATGCAAGTCCCGGAAATAAATAAACAAAAAAATGTTTATACTACACTCAATGAGGATCTAACTAGAAATGCTCAAGGGGCTATGATTGGCGGGGGAGGATCTGGAGATTTATTTACTCCTATAGATGAAGGTCATACACCTCCATCTGAAGAAACTTTAAAAAGCCTTAGTGAATATAATGATTACATAAAGCAAATTCTCCCTAAACAAAAAGCCGCCATAGTCAAACTAATTAGTTCCATGGGGCCGGGATTAGAAATGCTTCCTTCAGTAACCGAAAACAAAGAAGGTAAAATGGTTTTATCCGATAAATTAGAGGCAATGACTTTTAAAAAATTTGGGAAAGAAATTGGTGATGCGGCTCTTTTTGAGGGAGAGCAAGGAATTCAAAACTTGCAGGCGGTATTAGCTTTATTAATCAAAATAATAGATGAATCCAAGGTTAATACTGAAAAAATGAATGAAGCAATAATCCTTCGCCTCAACAAAGAAAAAACACTACTTTCTGCTCAAGACACTTTTAATCAAGCAATGAATACATCTGCCGTTTTTAGTCAAATGATGGCCGAAGAATATCAGTTTAAAATGGCAACTATGTCTGCATATATGAGTGAAGAAGAAATTGCATCCGCAAAGCTTTCCGAGGCAAAAAGAGTCGCTGCAGATAAATATATTAAATCTATCAAGGGCTCGGAGCAACAAGCTAGGGAATCTTTAATTAATTTATTGCAAGGAGATCAATATAAACAAAGCTTTAAGGATTACCTTCAAGAAGGAGGTATATCCGAGGAAGATTTTGGCGCAAAAAGTTTATCTGAATTGCAAGAAGCGGCAAAAGAAATTTCTTTATTTGTTAAGGGAGGTTCGACTTCAATGGGAGAAACTATCGATAATCAAAATGAAAAATTAAGGATTCAAAAAGAAGAATACAAAGGTATTGAAGACCTTGCCGAATCAAGAGCTGAGCTTGAAAAAAGAATAACAGACGAATTAATCCGCCAACAAACTGGCCCAGGTGCTTTTAGCAGGGGAATGCAAAAAGGTTTTGCTGATATGGATAAACAGGTCGCAAGAATGGATTACGAACTCGGTCAAAAGATTCCCTTCGCTTTCGCAGATGGCATGGCCAGCGCAATGACCGAAGCTATTAATGGAACGAAAGACTTGAAGGATGCTTTAAGTGATGCGGCAATGGGTTTCTTGGGTATGATTCAGCAAGCTATGATGCAAAGTTTGGCCTATAGGCTTGTTGGGGGAATGGGTTTTGCGATGCCTGGTATGATGAGTAGAGGCGGAAACGTAAGAAATTATTCGCGAGGTGGGGGAGTGCCTGCAAGGGTAAGCGATGGTGAATATGTGATGGGTCGCGATGCAGTAAATAAATACGGCGGGTCATTTATGCATGGCTTGAATGCTGGAGGAAGAATACCTGGTTTTAGTGACGGCGGATCAGTTGAGAGAGATTTAATTGATCAAGGCGTAATAAAACGAGAAAGTGATTATTCTGGAACTGGCGCAAAAGGATCTGCGCTTGCGGCAAATTTTGGCGGTGGTCGAGGATTCAAGTCGGGCCGTCAGTATCAAAGAAGGGCAATGAGTTCGTTTTTCTACAAACAATCTGGGAACGTAGGTCTGGAGGAGGATGTCGGAGCCATGGGAAGCATACTTCAAGAGGAAGAAAGCCGCAGGCAGGAAGCAGAAAGAAAAAGGCAAGAGAAAAAAGCAAAACGTAGACAATTAATTGGAATGTTAATAAGTACTGCCGCAATGGCGGGTATTAGTCATCTAATGGGGCCAGCCGCTGCTACATCAGGAGGATTATCTGGAGCTTCTGCTAGTGGTCCTGTTGCAGGATTAAATGCTGATGTCGCGAAATTAGGCTTTGACCCTTATAGTAGTAGTACAGCTTTTGTTAATTCCCCAATAAACGCAAAAACATATGATTTTTCAATGCCTTTGCTTGGCCAATATTTAGGCGGCCCTATACGCAAATACGCCAGCGGTGGATACATCTCTGGAAAATCTGGAATCGACCAAATTCCTGCAATGCTCAGTGAAGGAGAATATGTTATTCGCGCAAGTAGTGCTCGTCAAATTGGTAAGCCAATGCTTGATCGCATAAATGCTGGAAAATTTAATGAAGGTGGACCTGTTACGGAAATGGAAGGTTCTCAAGAAAGTTCAAATACTGGATCTGGTAACACAAACAATATAAACATTTCAATTAATTTAGAAAAAGGATCTTCGAAAGAAGATGCTTCGAAAAATCAAAATCAAGAGGGTGATCGATCGAACGAGCAAATGAAGGAATTTTCTGATAAGATAAAAAAGCAAGTTTTATCTGTAATAGTTGAAGAGCAACGTCCAGGTGGATTACTTCAGGATACAAAATGAGTTATTCAAACTACGAACAAAAGGTAGTTATAAACGGCTATGAATTGCCCGGCGTTCAAAGTGTTGACGGTAGCTACGGCATAAGTGAAAAACCAGTAAGGGTTGCTGGAGTAGGTTTTATCGATGCAATTGTAGATCAACCTTTGCAAGGAAATTTTAGTATAAACCGCAAAATGGTTGGATATGATCCATTGTTAGAAACAGATTTTAATGGCAAGTATAGGTTTGATGAAGAAGAAATAAATGGCGCGATTTTATATGATGACAGTTCCAAGGGGTTTAGTTTTAATCAGGCAAGAATATCTAGATATTCTGTGACATGTTCGGTTGGTGAAATCCCTGATATTCAAACAGATATCACTGTATATGGAAATTTAGGTAAGAATGGTTTAGAGCAAACAGGAACAAATAGTATTACTCAAGCTTTAGGTACTTTTTGGGGTTATTCTTCATGGTTTTTTAAACCTCAAAATGGAACGGATCGCAGTATTATTCAAAGTAGAGTGCGTCTACTACAAGGAACAAACAACTCTCAAGGCGGTGGAATTAGTCATTCTTTTTTTGGTAATATATATCTTTCTTTATTATATAGAAATTTAGAGGAGGTGTGGTTTTTTCTTGGAGAAGATCCAACTGCAGATCCAGGCGGCTCATGGTTTTATACATCAAGAGATGTTATGGGTCAAGTTGCATCTCCAACAAATGGATTTACATATTTAATCTCAGAAAGTAAAGCTCTTGGGCCAAATGGATGGATAGAGTGGTTTTCTGCAGAAAGTTTGTCTGGGGATTACAAGGCAATATTTTATAATCATTCAAATCAACAATACTATGGTTTTAGGAGAGATAATACCGCAAATTTAATATCAAATCAATCTTTGCCTATAAGTAGTGTTCCTACAGTTTCAATTCCAACAAGAATACAAACTGATAATTTTTTAGATTATATAACTGAGGCTACTCCTGATATTGTATATCCTAATCAATCGAGTATAAAAGTAATTTTGGATGATTTTTCTATTGATGCGATTAGTGATTTTAGTTATACAAGAACAATAAATACATCTCCTGTTTATGCTCTGCCGAAAGGTAATGCACAAAATTGGATACAGGGTGCGCCCGCTAATTCTGTTAACATAAATCCTGTTCAAATCGATACTCAATATCCAATTGAAACAGATATTAATTTTAGTATAATTGTTGATGAATATGAAATCCGAGAAATTAAGGATAGGGTTCAAGCTGCGCCGAAGACATCTGTAGAAATTCAAATATTAGATGGTAAGGATCAAGCTAGAGTGATAAATAGTTTTAAGGGAAGAGGTGTCAGGTTGGTTAGCGAATCTCTTAATAGTAGTACAGATGGAGAAATGTCTATATCTCTAACTTATAAAGGTTATGAAAGCTATCATAACGAAATATAATGAGTAATAAATTTTTAAGATTTGAGGATGGGAAGATCTCTTTGAATGGAAAGGAGTTGATGGTTAACTCTGCGAGCTTATCTATTGCTCCAGGCTTAGATATAGAAAGAGTATACGGCGATTATGATTCAAGAATAAATGGAGCTCGAGTTGAGTTTGTTAATTTTCATCCAAACAATCATATTAAAGGAAAATTAGATATATCATTTTATATATCTGCGGACATAATAAGTGTTAATAATGTTAATCGTTTGTTTGAGCTTGCAGAAATTGGGTCTGCGGACAAAGCTAAATCAAAAATAAGTGAGATGCCATTAAATAATAATATAGTAGGAAGATATACATTTGATAATCTGTACTTAAATAATTTTTCTTTTCAATTAAGTCCTTTTTCTTTAATTCGAGCTAACGCAAGTTATGATATATATGGAACGATTAAAAAAATACCAGATTCATATTTCAGTAAAGCAGATGCTAATTTTGCGCATTCATTAAAATCATTTAGCGATATTAAAATAAGCAATGAATTATCTTCTGATGAATTTGAGATGACATCTTTAAATTACGAAATAAATGTGGAAAGAAAGGTTAATAATAGGATTAGAGCTAACGAAAGCTCTACCGTTAAAAACTCTACAAGTGGAGCTTTACCTTTTCGCGTGTCTTGCGAGAAAATAGAATCCAATGTAACTATCGAAAGCAATAACATGCCCGATAATTTAAACGAATATGGAGATAGTTCTTACTTTTATTCTGAAAATACCGCTAAATCTGTGGCTGATATATTTTTATATTCTTTGTCTGGAGATAGAATATATAGATTTCAGTGTTCGGGTAAGATAATGAACCAATCTTTAGATATTAGTGAGGGTCAACACGCAAAAAGTAAAATCGTGATAAAAGAAGTTATTAAGTAATGAAAAATTATAACGATAAGAAAACTCATATTTCTGATTACTCCGAGGTATATGATATGTCGAGGGATTATAAGAAGTTTGATTTCGTATATAATACCGGTGACGGATTATATTATTATGCAAAAAATGATGTGTCTGCCAGTTTTTTTGATGTTACTTATAGGAACTCGGATAGATTTACGCTCGATCCATCTGGGCCTATATTTGAGCAGAGAAATAGTTTTTATATATTTGATTCTTATAACGAAAGTTTGGAATTATTTCCTGGGCAGAATATTAACGTAAGCGGATCTATTGCTCAAAATGATGGAGATTATAAAATTATTGATATTGATCGTAATTACGGCGCAAACTCTGTTAAGCAATATACCGTTGATTATATATTAGATGCAGAAGAGGTAAATGATGCTAATTGGTTTACTTCATCCTGGTTTTTATTTATGAGTAAATCATTTAGTTGGGAGGGTAGGGATTTTAAAAAATACGTTGAGAAAAATGCTTATCTATTAGAGGAGTTTAATAGCTCTTCCACCAACGAAACAATCGAAGAGTTTGGCAAGCGGAAGTATAAAACAGAAGGTAGGGATCGGGGGGATATTATGCCATTAAATAAAAATGGTAGAATGATTTTTAATAACAAACTTGGGTTTATATATTTAGATATTTTTGGCGCTGACATATCAGAGAATAGTTTATGGTTTAATATAACCTCTATAGAAAAAGTATGGTTTTGGAGCAAGCCAGATTTACAGTCCGAAAACTCAGCCGTAGTATACTTTAAGCAAGCTTATCCTGAAGTTTTTATAGGTTTTGGGGCTTTTAATAATTCGTTACCGATATCTTTAACTCCTTTAAATATTGTATCTAGTGAGAATGGAAATTCTTGTTTTTTTTATCGGGATCATTCAGAAATAAAGCCTTTTATTATTGAAAACGATCATTGGGTTGAGGATGTTAATTCTTTAACTATAACTTTAAATCAAAATAACTTCGTATATGTTAAAAAATTCTCTTACGATTTAGAAACGGTGGTGCTTTTGGAGTCTTCTTCTGAACTGTTTTTAGACTCTCTCGGAGAATTAAAGATCTATTCTACTGTAAATGGAAATGAAATACAATCATTAGGTCAATTCTCAAAGAATTCTCAGGTTGAGTTCGATCGGCTTGGTTATACTATGGTTATCTCAGATACCACGGGATCATTAAATAATGCGGGTAGCGTTAAAATTTATGAGTTTTCTGATAATTTATGGAAGTTGGTTAAGCATATAGAGAATCTAAGGGAAAGCTGGTGCGCAGGTATATCGCTAAGCGGGGATGGAAAAAGTTTATCTATTCGCACTGATGTATCGTCCTCATATATGCAGGGAATTTTTACTTTCCACAATCAAGGAGAGGTTTGGGGTAAAAATATTCAATATTCTGATCTTTCAGCTCCTAAACCTAATGATGGGGAGGAATGGGATGGCGTAGGGAATTATCGGTTAAGGTGCGCGTTTGACGTTATAGATCAAATAAGGGAAAAAAATGGTTCCTCTGCAGAAATAGATAATAGTGCGGTTAATCAATTCTGCTACGACGCTTATGTTGAAAATTATATCTATGGCGAACTCGAACCACCTGATATTAAAATTCTAAATGATTCGGGTTACGAGACGAATGCAGAATATATAAAAATATCGGAGACCGGGAGATTCTTATTTACTTACGTAAAGTATTCTCAGAGTACAAAAGTGCATGTCATGGAAAATAATGAATGGGTAATTTTGCAAACATTACCTGTTGAGACTAATAAAATAGAAATTTCTTATGATGAGCAAACTCTTTTGATTGTTGATGAGCGAAATCAGAAATCAATCATTTACGTATTTGATGGTGAAATATGGAAAATCTCTCATGATCAAATTACAGAAGAGATTCGTTTTGCTTATAGAACTGCCCTGATTAGCTCTAGTAAAAACTTAGACCGATTTTCAGCTATAATTAATCGAGATAACGAGAAGTTACTTACTTCTTTTAAAACATCAAAATCAGCTGAATATGAATTTGATATATCTGAGGGTTGGATGTATTGGAGGGAGTCGTCTAACAAAAAATATATTGAAGTTTATAACTTTACTAATAAAAATTGGTGGCTGATGAAATATACCTCAGGAGGAGTTGAGTTGTCAAAATTTCGAAGTGAAGAAGAAGTAGATATTTCTAAAATTCCAGAAACTTTCCCGCAATTCTCTATATCAAATGGTGGCGATCAAAATTTAAGTACTAGAATTTGGGTTCAACCTTTAAGTGAAAATGGAGATTCTTTCCAGAATTATGAAGATGCATCCTCTCATGAAATTTCCATATCTTCAAGAAGTTCTTCTCCGTCGGCAAATCAAGATGACTGGACTACAGATCAGTTTTTCTTTGATGCAGATTATGGGTCTACTGTGAATTTTAAGGCGGAAAATAAAAAAATGGAATTCGGTAATGGTTATTATAAGATTTCTCCAATGTCAATTAATTCTCTTAAATGCGAAATTGATTTGCAATTTAAAAATAGAACTAATCGAGAAGCTAATGCTATTATTCATTTTCTTGAAAATCATTTAGGACAGTTAGAGAAAGACAAAAACAATAATTTTCTAAAATATTCTCAGGGTATTTCTGGTTTTCGATGGGACGGAGATTCTACATTTCATCCATACGATAATGTGGATAATCAAACAAAAACGTTTTATTGCACCAATTTTAATCATTCTTTGAATTTTGAAGATAGTAATGATGTTTCTCTTACTTTAAAAAATTTAAATACTTCAATATTGAATCGAGCGGAAACTTTATATGTGAATAGTGCTCCGACTTATGATGAACAAGAAGTTTATGAAAAAAATGATGTAGTATTTTCTGATATTAATAATGAATATTATTACTGGCAAAACAATGAAGGTTATTCGAATTTGGAACCTGTGCGAAAAAATGATTCTTGGAGTCGAGAAAATGGGTATTTTTCAGATCAAAATACGCAATATTGGACTAAAGAATTCTTTTGGAAACCATCAATAGGGTTAAATATATCTCAAGAACCTAGGGTTAAAGAGATAAGCTTGTCTTCTAAATATACTCAAATTTATAATGATGGAATTAATGAAAGTTTACTTAATTTAGATTTATCATTTAATAATCGAACTGACGAAGAAGCTTACGCTATACTTCATTTTTTAGAATCTCATTTGGGTTATCGTCCATTTTTGTTTTCTCCTCCTGCTCCATACGAGACTCCTCAAAATTTCATTTGTCAAGGTTGGAGTCACACTTATAATTATAAAAACAATCATTCAATTAAAGCGAAATTTGAACAATTTCCTTTAAATCTTAGTGCTCAGCAATTTAATGCATCCGCTACCGCTCCATTAATAGGTGCTGGACAACTTATTTTTCGTTCACCATTGGTTTTTGTATCAAAAACAAATGATCAAGATTCTTTTGATCAAAATAAAAAGTTAAGAAAAAGATTATTGATTGAAAATGTAGGAGGAGAAGATGTTCTTATAAGCTCTATGCACATCAGTGATGCTAGTCCAAGTTTTTACATTATAGCTTCAGATGCTGTGCCTTTGGTTGTTGATAAAAATTTAAATCAAAATGATTATAAATTTCAATTACCTAGTCTTTCGCTTCCTTTTAGCTTGAGTCTGAAAACAGTATTATTAAAGAAAAGCGCTTCCGATGGAATAGATGGGGGTGTATTTTTCGATGAAATTAATATATCTGATCAAAGTGTTGTAGCTTCATACTTTCAAAGAAATGATGGATCTATTAAAAAAATTGGTCAAAATAATTTTATAACTTGTGATTATTATATACTGCAAAGCTTTTTTGAAAAAAATCGAACAAATCTTTTACCCGCAGGATCTAAAGGTTTTATTGATATCGTTTATAAAAAGTCTGGCGCAAGTTTAGAGGAGCTTTTGGTTAATGAAAATAATGAAAATATCCAATATATTGAAAATGCACAAAGTGGATCGATTATAATTAAGAAAGAGAACTTCTTCTTGGAAAACGAATTAATTGTAGAAAGCTCCGCTCCATTTAGCCCTCAAAAAGGAAAATTAAAAATATATTTAAAAGATGAGTAAGTCTACTTCTAATTTATCTAAGCAAATGTTAGCTATCAACCCTGATACTATCATAGAGTTATACGAAATAGATTTTAGTAACCTTCAGGCGAACATGGAGTTACTGAATGATTTAGAGAATAGTAACTACGGGTCAGAAGCTAGGTATAGATTTTGCGCTATGATAAATGGGACAAACCCTATATATTGGAATAATCAGGCATATCAACCTCTACCAATAGAAGTTGAGGGTTTTGAAAAAACTGGGGATGGAAGACTTCCGCGACCGAAATTAAGAATAGCTAATCCTGACGGTTTGCTTTCTGTGATCGTTAAAACAAACAAAGACTTTTCTAATTGCAAGGTAATAAGGAAAAGAACCTACGCAAGATTTTTAGATGAAACTAATTATTTAAATAGAAACACAAATCCTGAAGGCCTAACTTCCTTTGGTAATCCAGATCCTAATTCGTTTTTTGATGATGATATATTCTACATAAACAAGAAAAACCTAGAGGACTCTACAGTTATTGAATTTGAATTAGTGTCAGCTTTGGAATTAGAGGATGCCGAACTTCCTGCTAGGATAATCATGTCTTCATACTGTAATTGGACATATAGGTGTAGCGTTGGATGTGGTTATAAAGGACTTCCGATTGAAACTATCGACGGTAAAAGCTTAATAGCTGAATTCGGTTCAAATAAATCTTTAAGTGATTTAGGGAAAATAGATTCAAGTAAAAAATTAGAAGACATTCCTGAATGGAGTAGGTATGGTAAAAATGGAACCGCTGACAACTTAAGAGGTTATGATTTAGGGGACATGGTTAAGGTGCAAGGAAAGGATTCTTCGAATCCTTATAGGATTGCTCCTAATATATTTGTATGCGCACAGTCTCATGAAATCGCAAAAGATCATTATCCGTTTTTTGATAAAGAATATTGGTTGAAGGATGAATGCTCAAAAACTTTAAGCGCTTGCAATTTAAGATTTTCTCCGCAAGAAATTCTAACTCCTTATAATAAAGCAGAGAGATCGAATGGATTGAAATTTGGAGGTTTTCCTGGTACAGAAGGTTTCCCGATAGATGCATAATCTTAATAATTGTTTGTGCGATAAAGTTAAAAAAAATTGCCTAAAAAATAAAAATGAAGAAAGCTGCGGTATGATTATCGCGGATGAGGTAATAGCGTGTGAGAATTTAAGCCCTTTCCCCTCGAATCATTTTATTATCAATCCAATGATAGTTTTTGAAAAAAAGCCTGATTATATTTATCATTCTCATGTAAGGTCTTCTTGTAAACCTTCTAGATTAGATTTAATACAATTTAAGGAAATTAATATACCATTTTTAATATATAGTTTAATTGATGATGAATTTTACCTATTGAAATAAAAAGTGTATTATTATAATAGGAATAAGGAATGAAACGAGTATATTTACATGGAGCCTTGGGCGAAAGGTTTGGTAGGAAGTGGAGTTTTTCCGCTTCAACAATACCTGAGATTTTGTGGGCTTTGGAGGCAAATATAGATGGATTTTTTGAGCACGCTTTATCTAAAAAGCAAAAGGGTGTGGAATATGTTTTTTCGTCTGTTCGTCCCGATAGCATAAAAAGTAAAAGTGATATAATCCAAGAAAAAGAATTTCACGAAAAATATTTAAAAAATGAAATTCATTTAATACCTTTAACTTCTGGCGCAACCGGTGTTGAAGCTTTGTTTGCTTTATTTTTTACAGGAGGAAAACTTACTGCATTAGGAATGTTTACTTTATCTGTTGGTATCGGTTTTGCAATGCAAGCTTTATCAAAACCTCCAGAACCGCCAAAAAGAGGGAAGCCTACTACAACAAAATCTTTTTTAATTTCTGGAGCAAAAAATCAACAATCTCAAGGAGTGCCTGTGCCTATTGGGTATGGAAGATTGAAGGTGGGTTCTATGAATATAGATGTAAAAGAGAGTACTTTCTTTCTTGGTAATAAAAAAAGTAATAACGCTTCAATTTTAGAATCTTTCACTAATATAGAGTATCTGGATTTAATCGCTGAAGGTCCGGTGGAAGGATTTGTAAATGAAAATGGAGGGGCAATACACGAAGGAGATATTAGGGAAGGTATTTTCCTTAACAATGTGGCCATAAAAAACTTAAAAGAAAAAAAAGATGAGACTGATGTTTTTAATTATGTGCTAAACGAAAACGAAGAACTGCCTCAATTTAAAAAAGGGGAAAAAGATGAAAATATCTGCTTGTCTAATGAGGTATCTAAATTTAAGGAGTTTGGTACTTTATTAATTGGGGCAAAGCCTTATGCGAAAAATGATTCCGCGGTTAGCGCCTATAGACATAGGAATCTAGCTGTTGAGGCTGGAGCTAAACCATTTAGTTATACCGTTGCAAATAAATTCGCAAACAAAATTATAATCAACTTGAAGGTGGAATTATCTCAAGGTAAAGATGATGGGAATACGGAAAGAAATAGTTGTAGATTTGGTATCTATAGAAAAGTGGCTAATAAAAATGTTAATATATTTGATCATAATTCTTCAGTGAGGACTATCAAGTTTTTTGATCCCGCCGTAAAGCAGGATAAAATAATAGACCTACAGGAAAGTGTAGATTATTTTAATTCAACCGAACTTGTTGCCGCTACCGATGTAGAGCTTTTTAATAGTGTAGTTGAGAAAGTAAAAGAAATGGAGAAAACCGTATGGACTGGTGTATTTATTTCACTGGGAGGTCAGCATGAATTGCATGTATTAAAAGCCTCATTGACGAAAGATGAGTATGATATCTATGTTAAATATAAGCATTTAAATTCTGGTAAGGCTCAATCTCTAACTCAACAGGAGGTGTTTGTAGAAAATCTTAAAGGACACTCATCTGGCGTATTTAAAAAAGAATCTGATTCCAGGGCTTTATATGTAAATCCTGAAAACTTCTTTTTTGTAATAGAAGGTATTTGTAGCTCTCCTTACTCCTTTGATATTGAAATAGAATATAACCCTTCTGATATAAGTCCAGATACTTTTTCTGTCGTCAAGTTGTCAAGCGAGTACGATCCTGCTGTTAAAAGCGATGTGGTGCATGAGGGCGGAAGCAACTTTACTAGTAATATAGGAGGAATTAATAAGCAGAAAAATTTGCAAGTCTATTCTGTGCAAGAAAGGATTCCAGTTAGAATGTTGTACCCTGATTCTGCAATATGCAAAATTATGTTTGATAGTAAAAATTTTAAATCTGTCCCGGAGAGAAATTATCATTTAAAATTAAAGAAAATATTAATTCCTAGCAATTACAATTCTATATCAAGGAAATATGACGGGCCATGGGATGGTTTATTTAAAGGTCAAGTGATAGATGAGTCTTTAAATTCTATACCTGATCGTTATAGATTTTGGACAGATAATCCCGCTTGGATATTTTTTGACCTAGTACAGAATCCAAGGTATGGCTTAGGTAAATATGGATTAGAGGAAATAAATATAGATAAATGGCAGATATATAAAGCTGCAAAATATTGCGATGAACTTGTGGAAACTGGATTTTCTATAGAAACATCGACAAATTCATTACGAACGTTTAAGACTGAAAATATTACCAATAACAGTGCGGGAGATGATGATTTGGGGCATTTTACTATATCAATTTATGATGATAGTTGGTATATTGATTCGAATGGAAATGAAGCTCACTTTTCTGATTATCCTAAATATCAATTCGAGCAAGAATTTGGTAACGAGAAAAGTTTCGCAGGAAAGAAGGTTGCAATTTTTATTTATCAACATGAACTCGGGCAAGGGTCTAAAACTGAAAATCAAATAGATTTGCTAAAAAAGAATTCAGCTTTAAAGAAGGGAAAGTATATAATCGAGGAAAGAATTATTAAGGAATCTGACTCCAGTCGAAAAACAGTAACATTATTCGGTCCTGATTTTTCTGATAATTCTGCTGTTTTTTATGAAAATGCATTTTCAGGTAATGCTATTATTGGTGGTTGTTGTACTCAGATTAGTTACCCTATTGTTGAGCCAAGATTTACTTGCGATGCCTACCTTAACGAAAGATCGGATGCATTGTCAATAATAAATAATCTAGCTTCTGTATTTAGAGGTTTGGTTGGATATAATTTTGGTAAAATTTTCACTATGCAGGATGGAAAAAAGAATCCTATTATGGTATTTAATCAATCCAATGTAGACAGGGCTGCGGGTTTTAAATATTCTGGATTTGAGAAAAATAAAAAATTCACCAGCTGTTTAGTTCGATTTAATAATAAAAATAAAAACTTTGCGCCAGACTTTGTTTACGAAGAAGATCCGGATGCAATGAGACTTTATGGATATCAACAGAAGGAGATTATGGGATTTGGAACTACATCTGAATCTCAAGCCAGAAGAATGGCTAAATGGTTGTTGTATACATCTCAATTTGAGACAGAAAAAATAACATTCTTAACAGGAGAGGAGGGGGCGTATTTATACCCTAGTTCTATTGTTGAGATTTCAGACGAAAATAGAGCTGGGAAAAGTATGAGTGGTAGGATTATTGATATTAAGGATTACAAAATATTAATAGATAAATCTATAAAAGATATTATTTCTGTTGGTACGGTTGAGGCATCTATAAATGTAGGCTTGCCTTTTGTTCGTTCGTCAGAGCTGGATGCCCGAGCCCCTTTTCATAAATCATCCGACGATCAAGATATAGAAATAGAATCTTATACATCTCCTCAACTTTATAAGTTTTCAGCCACACTTGCTCAAGATATTGATTTTAGCGGCCCTCAGGGTCAGAATACTGTCCTTCACGATTTGATGTTAAAAATACCGTTCTCTTTGGATATAGGCGCTAATTTATTTAAGACATTTAATCATGGCTTAGAAGATGGTGATCGTATTAGATTTCAATCCAGCGGAACACTGCCTTACGGACTGGATAAAGAGAGGGTTTATCAATTCGCTTACTATGTTATTAGTGCCACCGAACACACATTTAAGATTTCAAAAAGTATAAATGGACCCGAGGTTGTTATTTTTGATGAAGGAAGGGATAAGTTGGGGAATGAAGGAGGTATTCATTATGCGTGCATAGAGAATATTACGGAGGCATTAAAAGGAAAAAACCATAAAGCTATTAATCAAGTGGAGGTCGGGGCAAGTTTCTCTATTCAGGGGGTATTCAATGTTGAATCGATAAGAGAGTCTGGCTTGGATGAGACAGAAATTTCGAGTTTGTTTATTTCTAGGCAATATGATGTGGGTAACTGGTATTATTCTTCTATGTTCGGCTCTGTGGCTTTTTCTCCTGATAAAATGTGGTTAAGGCATCTTGAGATTGGTTGGATATACGTAGATAAAATGAAGGCTGCTAGGTCTTCTGATGACGAATTCTTTTGGTTTTATATTCAAAGTATGGGTAGATGGGTGTCAACTAATCAAAATTTATATAATAAATACTGGTTTATTTCTGATGCGAATCAATTAGAGGGAAGTGTTGTTACTGCTGGTAAATGGGCATATATATATTATGTGAATGATGAAAATGGTAATCCGGAATTAGATAGCAAAATGTATGTATATGAGAATGATCATGGTTATTCCGATGGAGATGAGATTGAAATATTTAAAAATAAATGGACAGTCATTTCTTCTTTTACTAGTTATCCAAATGAAGATAATAGGAATGGGTATTTAATTATTCCTTCTGTTTTAAAATCTAAGATAGATAGTTCATCATCAATTGATTCTGCGCCAAACGCTGTAGACTCTGCGCTACAACAGCAAGAAAGAGAAAGTAATCCTAGTTATAGGTCAGCGTTAATATTAAATATAATTTCTGTTGATTATTTAGAATCTCGTCAGAATGATACATCTATTAGGATTCAATTGTCTCAAGGACATAATTTAGATTTTTATGGAAATAACACTATCTCGATAAGCGGTTTTGATTCTAATAGTTCTTTATTGAATGATCGAGCGAATAAAACATGGGAAATTATCAGAATAAGCGACAGTGAAATTGAGTTAATTGATTCTGCAGCGTTTGCGAGAGAGCTTCCGGCTATAACGATAAATAATAATGGTATGATTGAATACATCGAAGATTTCTCAATTACTAGTCTTAGGTTGTTTCAATCTCAATTGTTTAGAGTATTATCTGTTAAGGAAGTTGAAGATAGAAAATATGAAGTTTCAGGGATGGAGTATAATTTGTCGAAATTTGACTCTATTGACAAAAGTAAAAGTGTAACATTTCCGTCTGTGCCTATTCCTCCGCAAGCAGACATGCAAACCCCTGAAGCTCCTGAAAATTTAACCTTAATCGATTTAACTAATTAATTATGTCTTCTACAAGTTTAGGTATTAAGTTTAAAGTAAATGATTTAAATGCTTCTTATGAAGTTGTCGGAACGTCTGATAATTATTCTTTTCAATATGAATTAGGTAAGGGTTCAGATTTAGTTTTTAATACTGGGGATGAATTTGAAAAAGCTATTTCTTTGAAAGGTAATTATGGATTGTTTACGGTTAGGGTTTTTGCTGTAAGTGAAATAGGTATTCGCTCTGCATTTATCGAAGAGGAGATCTCTATTGGCGCGCCGGAATTTGGGGGAACTTTTACTTTTTCCAACTTAAGGGTGGACGCAAGTAATTCCGATAAGAATTTAGATTTTTATGACATTCACAGCCCGAATCAAGAAGGTGATGAACTTATTGTACATTCTGAGTTTATTGGTCGAAGCATTAATCTTAAATGGAATTTGATACCTCCGAGAGGGCACGCTAAAGAAGGAGAAAGTTTGTCCGAAGAGCTTTTGGCTGATCCATTTTTTGATCATTTTGAAATAAAAATTAAGACCGGGGAGCAAGGTATTGAGTTAACCGAGTCTCAAGTCAATAATTCTACATCTTTGCAGGGTTTATTATCTTCTTCTTCTCCTTATGATATATTGAATGATTATAATAGATTTGAATTAAATATTAATGAATCCGTATTTAATGATTTAAATATTCCGAGAGAGATATCTTTTGAAATTATATCTCATGATTCATATGGAAATACTGCAACGGGAACTTTAAGTGGTAATAATTATTATCCATCTATAAATTCTTTGTCTTACTCTTTAAGGGGGTCCGATTTATCTTTATCTTGGTCTGCGTTTGATAAAGATATAAATCGAATATCTTTAAGTGGGATAGCTATTCCTTCAGGAAAGCAAATATATTCAAATAACAGTATTCAGGGCAATGTAGATTACTATTCAAATTTGGAAAATGCAGGGCAGTGGAAAAATGTATTAAATCAAAAATATGAAATTGATGAACATGTTTTATATTCAGATGGATTAGTATATAAATGCGTACAAGCTCATAATACAACTTCTATAACAAGCCCTACAAATACAAACTTTTGGCAGCAACTGGAGGAACCTTTAGATTTCTTTTATATTGAAAAAGATGCAAAGGCTGATTCGGTTAGCGTTTCGCAATTATTTGGATATACTTATTATTATGGGCTGCAGGCTTTTGACGATTTTGGCTCTGGAATTAATTATAGATTGTCAGCAGATGGCGCTACCGAAAATGGAGAATTAAAAGGTTTTTCTTCTTCGATATCAATAGAAAATTTAAGATATAGAGAAAGAGGTGGAGACTTAGTTTTTAATTGGAATATAGTCGATCAAGATAGTAATCCAGTTGATATTTCACAGCAAAAGTTTATTTTTACAGAATCAGATGTTCCTAAATTATTGGGAATTAGTGGATCTTTATTTGATGTCGACACGAACCAATATCTACTTGGGCTGACTCAAGGAAATGAATCTTCATCCGCCGCATTAGACGAAAATGGGGTCAAGGTTAAAGTAGAGGATTTGCATAATGCAAAAGTGTTTGATAATTTTGAGTATAATCGACAAATTAATAATGATATTTATGGAGTCGGCGGATTTCCTACTGATATTGTTGACTTTGATGAAAGTATAAATTACAGCACATCGAGTGATCCAGATATAGTTATTGCAAATGAAAATCAATTATTTAAAATTAAGGATGATAATTCTATATCAACTCCGAATATTAAACCTTATTATGCGCCATGGTATTCGTCTGAAAATTATAATGTAGATGATATTGTTGAATACTTGGGTGATTTATATAAAGTAACTCAGGCTTTTGGGTTAGAGAGTTCAAGTTTATTAGGGACGTTCGATGAAACACAATCATATAATGCTGGAGATTTAGTTATATATGCTGATTCAACCGTATCAATATTTAACGCTAATCAAAAATATTTTCAAAATAACCTTGTATTGTATCAAGGTAAGATATATAAAGCGCT
>Ga0233432_10001923_pt1 | contig 19670 bp, 18 predicted proteins | sample SI_122_August201_6_FD_179870 | JGI IMG/M metagenome (GOLD analysis project Ga0233432, IMG submission 179870) | Seawater microbial communities from Saanich Inlet, British Columbia, Canada - SI_122_August2016_10_MG | ecosystem: Environmental > Aquatic > Marine > Inlet | place: Canada: British... | reverse complement strand
GCCATCATAAGATAGGCTGGACTCTCCTTTGATTCCCAAGGTAGAAAAAATGGGGAAGATGACGGGGTTCCCGCCTCCAAATTTTAGGGAGGGGCCTTTGAGGGAGTCTCGGTCTACCCAGAGGACCTCACTGCCATTTCGTGTCCATGAGCAGATATTGGCTCCGCGAAAGGGAAGTAGGGAGAGTTTGGCCGTTCCGTTTTTAAGCGTGATCATGTTCAGTCTCCCTTAGAGGCTTCGTAGAGGGTGACGCCTCCCATCAAAAGAGGAGTGCCTTTAACATCTTTAAATCCAGCTTCATTGAGAAGGCCACAAACGTCGATTTTTGATCCAAAGTCATTGATGGATTGTCGAAGGTATTGGTAGGCTTCGCCTTCGCCTTTAAAAAGTCGACAGGCGATGGGAATCATGATGCTCATGTAGGCATTGAACCCTAGTCTGACAAGAGGGTTGGAGGGCATGGAGAATTCTAAAATAGCCACCCGCCCACCGGGTTTTAAGCATCGCCTAAATTCACCAAAAGCCTTGGGCAGGCCATCAATATTTCGGATCACGAAGGCAGAGATGATGCCTTTGAGGCTTTCGTTGGCGTAGGGAAGGTTGGTCGCGTCAGCTTGGGAGAGGCCCATGGTTGGGAATTTTCTCCTAGCCTCGTTGAGCATCCCTCGGCAAAAATCTCCACCTAGGACGTCGTGAGAGGTTTGGGAACGTATCTGTCCGCATAAGTCTCCACTTCCACAGCCGATATCAGCAATATAGCCTTCTGAGGGCATGCCCTTTTCCAGAGCGGCGATGGCCTTGTTGCGCCAGATGGTGTCGAGGCCGAGGCTTAGAATCGCGTTAAAGCGGTCGTATTTTGGGGCCACGACGTCGAACATGCGCTGAACAGTGCCGGACTTATCGTTCTGGGATGCCTGGAAGTAGTCCATTCAGTTCGAGAGGGGTAGAGAAGAAAAATTCTTGATGAATCCGTGTTCTGCTAAAGCAGTGGCATAACCAATTAAGCCACGCTGACAGGGGTCGTCAAAAGAGAAATCAAGGCAGGCGAAGTATTCGTCAAAATCAAGGGGAATGTTGGGAAAGCTAGATTCCATTTCTGCTTTTAAGGGACCAAGGCCTTTGGAAAAAGCTTTTCGAGCTGCGATGAGTTCTTGGCTCAGTCGTTTCAAGTCTTGAGTGAGGAGGCTTTGTCGATCTCTTCTGACGGCCATCACGGCGAAAACCATCGGGGTGCCGGTGCTCTGAGTCCACTCCTGGGCAAGGTCAGTCGCGTGAGAAAAGTTGGGATCATTAAAAGTGAGGGCGGGGTCGCCAATGAGGAGCCGAGCATCGAGGTGGCTTTCCTTATCGCCCAAATATGAGGCAGTGATGCCTTTGTTTTTTAAAATGAGCTTGAGTAGATGAATGCTTGTTGCGCTGTGCCCAGTAAGACCAATTCTAGCTCCTTCAAGATCCTCGAGGGGGCGATTGGAAAATAGCATGACCGATCGGACGTGGCGTTTGGAGTTGATGCTCCAATCAGGTAAAATGTAGTAAGAATCGGGGTTCTTGAGGCATTCAAAGGCGCTAACAGCACTGACGTCAAGTTCTCCTTTGGCCAAGCGAGAGTTAAGTCCCGATGGGATATCAGCGCAGATCTCTAGGCTGGGCCAGTCCAATTTTTTAAAGTGACGCAAAAAGGGCCACGAGTTGCTGTAGTCGATGAGGCCGAGTTTCAAAGGTGAGCGCGAAAAAGGACGTCAGCTAGGGCGGAAACCATGAGGGCGAGAGAAACCCACACATTGAGATTAAAAAAAGCGAAATCGAGACGTGCTTGGTCGTCGATTCGAACCAATCGGTGCTGAGCGAAAAAGAGAGTTCCAACAACACACCAACCTAAGCCATAAACGACGCCGGCCCCATGGGCCCAACCTGCCCAAGCCAATAAGGCCATGGTCAAAATGTGACAGCTTCGGGCGATGATGAGACTGCCTTTGAGTCCAAATCTCGCGGGGATGGAGTGAAGGCCTCTTTCCTTATCGAAATCAGCATCTTGGGTGGCGTAGACGATGTCCATGCCTGTGAACCAGAGAATGGTTGATAAGCCTAGTAGCCAAGGGGTGGGGTGATTGAGATCACCGGTCACGGCGATCCATCCACCTATGGGGGCAAAGGCTTCGACCAGTCCGAGAATGATATGACAAGACCAAGTGAAGCGTTTGGCCAGGCTGTAGCCGACGAGAAGGAGGTGGCAAAGGGGAGAAAGGTAAAAGGCCAAATCGTTGAGGAGCCACGCAAAAAAGCTCAGCCCAGCGAGGCAGAGAACTCCGAGGATGGTCACGGAAGATTTAGAGACCCGACCTGCGGCAACAGCTCGATCAGCTGTTCTTGGGTTGTCGATGTCGAATTTGGCATCGAGGACTCTATTGAAAGACATTCCTGCCGTTCTGGCGCAGACCATGCAAGCGATGACAAGAAAGGTGGTTTTTAGGTCAGGAAGCCCCTCTGCAGCTAGGAAAACGGCTACGAAGGCGAAGGGGAGGGCAAAGAGGCTATGCTCTAACTTCAGCAACTCACTGAATTCCCTTAGTTTATGACGAATCGTCTCCATCGCTCGGATGATATGGAGAGGTGGACCCTGACCAGATGGTTACAAACAGACTAAAAATCTAAAAAAAAGGATGAAAATGACCTTGAACTTGCTCGAGCATCGTCCTTCTGCTTGAAGGCATGATAAGGGCAAAAGACTGGTCATTCCCCACCTTTTTATCTTTTCGACACGACTTTGGAAAAGATTTTAAATATTGATTTGGAGGCCTTGGGTCTTCATGCCTCCTTGGTAGGAGGAAATATCCTCTTAGCTCTAGTAGCGATGTACCTCACTCGAGTTTGGTTGATGCGAGGGCTCAAGTACGCCGTGCGGAAAACCACGTCCAGTTGGGACGATGCTCTTTTTGATGCGGGCTTTTTTCGAGCTTTGTCGTGGCTGGTGCCTGTAGTGATTGTTCACTTGGGATCTTCGGCCTATGACGAATTGAATGAAGATTTGGGTAATATCATGAGGATTGCTGTTCAGATGGCCTTGGTGCTGGCGGTCTTACGAATCATTGGGAAAGTCTTAGACGCCACTTTGATCATTTATCGCTCACTAGAAAGGGCGAAAGCTCATCCCATCAAAGGGTACATTCAGTTGGCCAAAATTTTGGTGAACATGACGGGGGTGATTTTGCTCATTTCCATTCTTATTCAAAAATCTCCGATTTATCTGCTCTCTGGCCTAGGAGCGATGACGGCCGTGTTGATGTTGATCTTCAAAGACACCTTGCTATCTTTGGTAGCTTCGATGCAAATCACAACTCAAAAACTCATACGGGTGGGTGATTGGATTGAAGTGGCTAGTTACAAAGCCGACGGGGATGTGGTGGATGTTGCCCTTCATACCATCACTGTGCAAAACTGGGACAAGACTTTAGTCACGATACCAACAAGCCAGCTCATCAATGATGGATTTAAAAACTGGCGTGGAATGAGTGATTCAGGGGGGCGACGAATAAAGCGACATCTCCTTTTCGATATGCGATCGGTTCGTTTTCTCGAGACCGATGAATTGGAATCCCTGAAGAAGGTACAGCTCCTAGGGCCTTATTTAGAAGAGCGTCTGGGCCAGATACAGTCTTGGAATGAACAAAACGAAGTTGATTTAGATAATGTGGTGAATGGTCGTCGCCTAACGAATCTGGGTTGTTTTCGTGAGTATCTTCAGAGGTACCTCGAGAAGCACCCCATGATCCACAAGCCTGGTTCAATGACCTTTTTGGTCCGACAGCTTCAGCCATCTGATAAAGGTATAGGAATTGAACTCTATGTCTTTACACGTGACACCCGCTGGGTGAACTACGAGGGAATTCAGGCAGATATCTTCGACCATATCTTGGCAGTGGTGGGAACCTTTGACCTTCGCCTTTTTCAATCACCAACCGACGCGAGTCTTGAAAGAGGGCTTAGTGAAATGGCCTCTGAGAATTTAAAATGATCTATAGGGAAATTGTTTATCTCCTTCCAGAGGAGAAAGAGTACGAAGTCCAAGAGTTGATGGCGATCGTGGGCCATATGGACTTTTTCATAGAGGCATTGGTGGGCGAAGCTCGCGTACTGAAGGTCTTTTTGGCGATGGCGCCAGGTGTGAATGACTCCTTCTTGAAAGACTTGGAAGCAATGGGTTTGGAGCGAGGTTCAGAACGCCAGGTCAAAGAACAGGACTGGCTCAAAGCTTGGCTAGATACTTTGGAGCCTTTTGTTCTCACCGAGGGAATTTGGGTAGATCCCTTTCCGGAAGGAGACTTTATTCCTCCACAAGGAGAGAGTGTGATGCGAGTGGTCCCTGGAACAGCTTTCGGAACGGGACTACACCAGACGACTCGATTGGCGGCAAAGCTGTTGGACCGATTAGATTTAGAAGGAGCGTCTGTGGTTGATGTTGGTTGTGGGACGGGGATATTGGCCCTTTTAGCCCGGATGCGCGGAGCAGGGGAACTGCTGTGTTTGGATGATGACCCGGCTGCTGTAGCCAGGGTCGAGACGACGTTTAAAGCGAATGGTTTTGGTGCCGTTGATTCTAGGGTATCAGACCTTCTCGTGTCTGTTGATGCAAACCAAAAATTTGATATCGTGGTGGCTAATATCATCACAGAGGTGCTGGAGCTTCTTTTAGACGACGTGAGATTTCCTGAGGTATGCCAGCCAGGAACACATCTCATTTTTTCAGGCATCAGTCATCCTAAAAAACAGAGGATGGAGGCAGCGTTAGAGAAGGCTCCACTGGAAGTGACGGGTCATGTCAGTGAAGGAGATTGGAATGCCTTCTCTGGAATTTGGCGTGGCAACTGACCCGATAGGTTATTTTAAAATCAAGTATAGATTAAAAGTTGAGGACATGATGAAGTTGATATTGATGCTAAGTGCATTTTTTATGATGGGGCTCCTCCCTATGGTTGCTGAAGAAGCCAGCATTCTTGAGTTAAAGGGGACTGGAAAAGTGCTCAATCTTAAAACCTTCGGAGTGAAAAAGCTCAAGAAGGGGATGGCCTTGGAGAATGGGGATATCGTCAAAACAGGACCTAAGGCTTTGGTTCATTTAGAGATGGCTAGCGGTAGAATTGCCTTGGTCAAAGCCAACTCAACGTTTAAAGTTTTATCGGATTCAAAGAAAAAGCACCAGATGTTAGATTTTACTGAAGGTGAGTTTTTAATTGGTACCTTGGGCAAAATAAAAGATGATGAAACCTTTTCCATACGGACTCCAGCGACGGTGGCAGGTGTCCGTGGGACGCTTTTTTGGGGGCTTGCCGATAGCGATCTCAATGCGACCTTTGCTTGTTTTGAGAGTACAATTGTTCTGTCGTCCAATGGAGCTGAGTTGGTTCTCAATGCCAATGAAAAGGCATTTGTGGTTTATGGTGAAAAACCTAGCAAAAAGGAAGCGGCTAATATTCCACTGAGCTATCTGGACACCTTCAAAGTTGATGGCTACCTGCAGGCTTTGGACGACTTACTGAAATAGTCAGTTTGAGTTTTAATGTCAACGATGCTTAGGACTGGAACCTGATCATGATCATTCTGATTGTTATCATCCCAGTCATATGCATCGTTTTATACTGTCTCTCCAGCAATTCTGTTGAAGTAAAAGTTAAGAAAGGGCTTCCCGAAAAATGGGAGGCCTTACTTAAAGAGCATCTCATTTTTTATCACACTCTCAAGCCTGACATGAAGGTTAGGTTTGAGGAGAGGGTCCATGAATTCCTTTTAAGAAAATCCATTGTCGGGTATCAAACAGAAGTGGATGATCGCCATAGAATCATGGTCGCGGCTAGCGCAGTGATGATGACTCTTTCCTTTGAGAAGTGGAATTTTAATTACCTACAGGGCATCGTATTGGTGGATGGTGCCATCAATCAAAACCCTGGCCGCCATGAAGGCTTGGTTTCAGGTTTGGTGAGAACATCTGGATTTAGTAGCAGCATGGTCTTGTCTAAGTCTTCTTTGGAACAGGGCTTTAGGGATATGAAAGATAAAAAGAACGTTGGCGTTCATGAGTTTGCTCACGTTCTAGACCATGCTGATGGTAAAATTGATGGAATTCCAAAATCGATCATGCCTCCTGAACTGATTGAGGATTGGAGCCGGTTGATGTTTAAGAAGATTGAAGAGATCAACAAATCAAAATCTGACATCAACCCCTATGGGGCGACAAACGAAGCTGAATTTTTTGCAGTGGTGACCGAGTACTTTTTTGAACGGCCTCACATTATGAAGGATAGGCACCCCCAACTGTACGATATTTTAACTCAAACGTTTCAGCAAGAACGGAGTTCGCAGTTTGTTGAGGTGTCAAAAAGCATCGTTCAGAAAGTAAAAGAAAAAATTGGTCGTAATGCGCCTTGTCCTTGTGGCAGTCAGCAGAAATTTAAGCGATGTTGCCTCAATAAAAGCAAAGCCTAGAAAGTCGTAGAATTGCCAGAAGGCGTATCGACCTAAGGATCCTCAGAAAGCCTTTTTTTTATCTGGAGTTGCCCTCAAATTGAAGGTGATTTCTTTGTTAAGCAAGGATTTTCTCGAGGAGCACTGATATTAAAATCAAGTCAAAAAAATGCCGTCTGAAGTTGCGTAAACAGCACACAGAAGGCTGTGAAAAGAAGGGGCATATTTTTATGAATGGCTTAGCCAACCCGAGTTTACAGCCCTAGAGAGATGATCTCAGTTCTCGATCTTCAATCCTCAAAGTTCGGCGTTTCCCGTCAGGCTATCACCAAAATATGGCTAAGAGTTCTCTAGGATAAATTGAAACCCTTTGCCTTACATCTCTATTGTTTCTCCTCTTCAACCAAAAACTCCCGACATTCTGCCGAGTGTGGCATTTCAAATGGTGATTTCAGATAAGACTTGGCATAGCGTTTCTTTGAAGACTGACTCTTGGTCTTTTTCATCTTCTCGTAGGCCGCATGATGCTTCGAGAAGAGGGGTAATTTTTCATAGAACCAGTCTCTGACTTCTTCATCATAATCCTGTGACCAAGAGTGGCCAACGCCTTTTTGCATGATCAACGCCACATTGGCCTTGGCTTTCTTCAGCTTCTCATAACAACTCACCTGGGCGGATACTCGAGATTTTCCTTGTGAAGCTTTTTGGGTGTCCTTTTCTCCCGCAATAAGGAGCACCGCCTTTTTCTTAACGCTGGATGGGTTCAGCCCCATTCCTCCTGCGATTAGAATGTAGCCAGAAAAGGCCTTCCCATTTTTAGAGTCATAGGAATCACTGATATTGTAAGCACCTGAAGAGAAGCCGGCGATCACCATGCTTTTCGAATCGAACTTGGCGACCTTTCCTAAAAGTTTCAAAACATACATAACATTTTGAAAGCCCGGATCGCGGGCTCCTTTTGCCTTGTCGATGGAATAGTCTACACCAATACAAATGAAGTTTTTTTTCTCTATAATACGATTGAAACGTTTGGCCTGATTGATACCACCATAACCACCCCAGACAGAAGCCAGAATTGGATGTTTCACCTTCTCATCGTAGTTATCTGGAAAGGTAATCATGGCCTGAACCGGCTCCGTCTTTCTTCTTCCGGAGTTCCCCAGCTCAGGTATGTCGACCACAATCTCCGCTCCCGGTTTAACCAGTGCTGGGTCGATTTTGGTTGCCGCCATGAGACCAGGGTGAATCAAGAAAATGGCCAACGCCATCCATAAAAATTTTTTCAAGACCCTTCGTTTTTTCATCATTCCATTTTACCCATGCAACCTTTGAACCCCAAAGTATCAGAAAGGCTCTTGATTTTCAACGCATCCTCGACCATTTTTCGGGTGCCATCATGTCCTCGAGAAGCAGACTGTTTCGTGAGAGAATTTTTATAGAAAATTATTCACAGAGAGCAGGATGAGACTTTTATGGTGGCCTATAACTTAACACCGAAGAGCCTACGATGTTTGATTCATTGCACCAGAGACATCCATGAGAAATGAAAATTTGTTCCTGGAAATAAAGATCTCTAAAGTTTCGAGAATCTTATCTGAAAAGTGATAAAGGAAGGAGAAGAGGCTCTAATGATCTCATTAGAAATTCAACGGCTAGAGAGAAAGGTGAGCAGAGCCCTTGGCTTCAACTTACTGATAAGCTAAGAGCTCTTCAATGCAGAATTGAGAAATTCAGAGGAGAGATGCTGGTCTTAGCTGAGAACCTTGGGATTGAGTTTTACAACAACAGGGCTGAGGGAAAAGTCAGATGCCATGGGCATCTTGAGGAAGATGTCGTGTGGAAGCGACTTCACCCCTGGAGATGATTAATCCTGTATTTTCCCTTCAGTGGTAAAAAAGTTAAGAGAAAGCGTAAAAGAGACGATCAGTTTGAATCAGTGTCGCTTTACTGAAGTTAGGTAAGTGATCAAAGCCTCAGGCTCATCTGTCATAATAACGTTGTAGCCAAGGTTGATCAATTTCCCCCAGATCTGAGCTGGGTTTTTCAAGGCTTTTTGATCGGAGTATTCCCCCCACATGGTCATTTTCCAAAGTCGAAGATTATTCTTCATCAAGAGTTGAAGGTTTTTTAGTGAAGCAGAAGGGTGATTGAGGTCTCTCAGATGGACTCCCCAAAGATCAATGGCATCTTTATATGGTTCTAAAAACTTTAGGCCGCTTTCTTTTCCTGGCCATCGGTCTTTTGACTTCTTAAAGTTAAAGTAAGGAGATATCATGATCTTAGGTAACTTAACAGATATTTCCTTAAGATAATCCAATGGAGAGGCACGATACATGATGATATTTTCTGTGTCGGTTGACTTAATATTTTCCTCGCAATCAAAGAGGTTGGGCCCTTTGAGATCCAGATTGACGTAGATTTTTCCTTTGCACCGCTCAAGTACTTCTTTAAGAGTGGGAACTTTTTCTTGGGTCAACGTTTGACTGCCTTGCTTGAATAGCCGTAGTTGTTTCACTTCTTCAAACGTCATATCCTTGATGGCTCCAGAACCATTTGTTGTGCGGTTCACTGTTTTGTCGTGCATCAAGATTAATTTACCGTCTTTTGTTTTGGCTACGTCAATTTCAATGATGTCGACGCCGCCTTTGATGCAGGCGTCGATGGCCGCCAGAGAGTTCTCGGGAAATTCGCCAAAGTTTGCTCGGTGGCTACAGACCAAAACGCGGTTGCTTTTGATTGAGATATCCGGTAACTTAGCAGCGTGTGCGTAGGTGACGACGGAGAGGATTGTTAACGCAAGGATAAGTTGCTTGGTCTTCATCATGATTCGATTGGGGGGCATTGAGCCTTGGAGATAAGAGTCCATCTTCTAGATAGAATAAGTTTATGTGAGAGATTGAGTATAGGTATTTATGAATTTAAAATAGCGAATTGTGAAGATCGATACTTTTGAAGAGATGGATGACCTTTCATCATGAATTAAATGACGAGGCGATAGAGTCTAAGGAAATGGATGTGTATGGCTCTCTTAGATGTCTTGGCTAAGAGATTAAAAATAGAATCGACCTGCGTGTGGAGTGCTTAGCGAAGAGCTTGATCATCGTCAAAGGAAAGGTTGATGAGAGCGTTCTGATGAACTTTCAGGCAAGACTTTGCTTAGGTGGTGTCAACATATTTTGGCGGAAATATGCCACGACCCCTTCTTGAAAATCATATCAAAAAACTGAAGGGTTCATCAAGCCGTTATAATACCCAATGAGAGGGTCATGATGTTTAGACCGACTGAGTGACTTAGTGACGATGATTGGGGTCAGAGTGGTCGTGAGGGAAAGGAGAGGTGTCTCCTTCACTGACAGAGTTACTTTCGAGGCTTTTTTCTTTGAGTGATTTTAAGATATCTTCGGGAAGGTTGAGCTCTCCAAGACTATGGGAATGAGAGCCGTGTCCGTGTTCATGTTGGTGGTTTTCTCCATGTTCATGATTGTGTTCATTGTGCTCGTGGTGAAGTTGTGGTTCAGAACGAGGGGTTTCGCCACATGTCTCTTCAGGCCCGTGTCCATGGCCTTCGTGTGTGCTATGATCGTGTCCGGCGTGCCCATTGATAGCAATGCCACCCATCAAGACGATTCCGGCAATAAGAGAGAGGAAAGGTATCCCCCAATGTTCTTTTCTGACCTCGATCATGCCTTTGACTTCAGGAAGTAGGTCGACCATCGCGAGGTATAGAAAGCAACCTGCACCGATGGGATAGAGGTACTCCTCCCAACCAGTATAACCGGAGAAAACAACGACGGCTGTGGCTCCGGCAAAGGCCGTTGTGGCTCCAAGAAGGTTGCATAGTAGAGCGCGTTTCGTGGATAGTCCACCGTGACGAAGGATGAGGAAGTCACTCAGTTCTTGAGGGATTTCATGGAGAGCAATCCCCAAGACGGTCATCCAGCCCAGTTTAACGTCGACGAGGAAAGATGTGGCGATCAGAGCGCCATCAATGAAATTATGGACGCCGTCACCGACGAGATTGACCCAGACCAAAGGTTTGACTGGGTGATGGTGGTCTCCGTGGCATTCTTCGGTGTGGTGATGATGGCGGTGATTGCAATCCCAGCCCATCCATGTTTCGAGGAAAAAGAGGAAGAGTGCGGAGCACAACATGATGCCTCCGGCCTCCAGGCCAGGTAAAAAAGCAAAGCTCTCAGGGATGAGGTGAAGGAAAGCGGAGCCTAAGATGGTACCTGTCGCAAAAGCTAAAACCGAAGGGCTTCCCATCAAGGATGGGCGATCTTTCCATGAGAGAAAGAGAACCCCGACAAGAGAGGTTAAGCAAAGAGCGGTGATTCCGGCGTATAGGTGGGGAAGTATCAAAAAAAAATCCAATGAATGGCTAGTATTTATATCGGAAAGAGGCTTCTGTACAGATAAGGAGTAGTCTCATTAGGTTTCTCGAGCCTATTTTATCAGCAATAGAGGAGTCAGATGAAAAGTGATCAAGAATCAGGTGGAATTTGCAAGGCCTTGGTCTTTTCCCCAAGCAAGATAGGATTCTAAAGGTTTCGTAGAGGCTTTGCCTTGGGTGTGGTGATTTGGCGTGCAGCCCGTCCCCTCAACCAATCGGTTCATGAAATTGAAGAGAGAGCAAACAAGGATCGCATCGTATAGAGCTCTTTCCTCCCACCCAGCTTCATAGACAGCTTCGGCATCTCTTGATGTCATATTACTAGGGCTGAGGGTGAGCTTGGACACATAAGCGAGAATGGGTTTTAATTTGGAGGAAACCTGAGAGGAATCTAAATCTTTTTGCATAGACTCGATAAGAGCTGGGTCGATACCAAAGTCCTTGGCGATGTGGGTGTGAGCTCCATGACAGTACTGGCAGGAGTTCAGCCCAGAGACATGGGCGGCGATTAATTCCCTTTCGCCGATGGTAAATGGGGATTCAGCCCTAAGAACAACATCGTGAAGCTCAAGAAGGGGTGAGACTCCGTTGGGGAATTTAGAAAAAACGGCCCCTAGATTGGCTTGATTGGGTAGAGATGGGAATTGCTGGCTCATAGGCGAGATGTATGAAAAGAATAGTTTTGGATTAAAGTTGAGGAGGTCAGTTTTCTTGATGTTGCTATGGAGGGCATTAAGGCTTGTTTGAATTAGGGAAAAGGCTGTTTTGTTGGTTTTGACTGTGACTGCTCCCTGTAGCCTCGAGGGCTAGTAGAGAAATGTTTCCTGAAGGCCCGACTGAAATACAGAGGATCGTGGTATCCACAACTGAGGGCAATAGAAGAGATGTTCTCATTGGAGACCTGCAAAAGACTAGCGGCTTTGTTAAGGCGTCTTTGGTCAAGGTATTGTTTGACAGAAAGACCATACTTTTTTTTAAAGCTTCTAAAAAGAGTGCTGCGATCGATGCTTAGGGAATCTGATATTTCTTGGACAGAAGGGACATCGTAGGTGGATGAGTCGATGAGCTCTTTGGCTTTTTGAGCCTTGTCTAGAAGATTTGGGTGAGGGTTATTGAGTTGGTGAAGGATTCTGTGCAGGGCAACATTCCCAAGATGTGGATCGGGAACATCATTTTTACATGAAAACTCAAGGGCATCCAGGGCAGAGATGACCTTGTCCAAGTCCATGAGGTGGTGGACAGGTTGATGGGATTCTATGCCACACTGACGTAAAACTTCAATGATTGGGCCCACGATGCTACACCAACGATACTTCCATGGTTGCTCAGCGTCATCGTAGTATTTGATATGATCTCCTTTAAAAAATATAAAAAGGGTGCCTTTTTGAGCCGTGTATGGGTGACCTTGACTAACAAAGGTACCGCTTCCCTCGGTGATGAGGTGAAGGCAAGTTTGAGGACTGACTTGTTCCCATGAAAAGTTTCCCTGACTGACAAAATTGCCGTAGGTTTTAATCGAAATTTGCTGGTGACCTAGAGGGGGAAGTGTCGCGTAGTGAGCTTTGTATTGAGGTGATTTTCTAAAGTGCAACATTTATCCATATTTTTGCACCAATAATCATATTGCAATGAACGAGCCCTGTCTTTAAATTAATAGGGAGTTAGGAAGGGCAGGGTCATTGTTCAGGGCCAAATTATCTTTAGAGGAGAAGCCTTAAGTCATGCTCAAGAATGGGGAAGTCATGTCTCTTGATGAGATCGAGGATTGGGAAGCTCGATTAGACCGTCAGGATGCCTGTTTGAATGGAGCGGTTTTAGATCGACCGGTCGTTGTCATGTCATGTGATCGACCGGGAGTTTGCCCATTGGAAGAGAAGAAGTTTCGTTCTCAAAAAGAACGTTGGTTCGATGTTGAAAATCAGGTACGACAAGAAAAACACAAGATTGAAAGCACTCTTTATTTTGGAGATGCATTACCCAGCACGACTCCAAACCTCGGCCCTGACTACTTTGCTTCATTGTTTGGTGGAGAGTTAGAGTTTGAGGAGAGCACGTCTTATATTCGACATTGGTTGGGTGAGTGGGAGGATTGGGATTCTAAAATAGCTTATTCAGAACAGAGTGTGTATTTTCAAAAAATGGAAGAACTGTACGGAGCTTTTCTTGAACAATTGTCAGGAAAAGCTTATGTTGGTTACCCTGACCTTCACCCTGGTTCTGATTGCTTGGCAGCTTTTAGAGACCCCATGAATTTTAATTTTGATATTCTGGAGCAACCTGATGAAATTGCGAAAGGTCTCAAAACTGTAACTCAGCAGTTTTTTAAGACTTACGCTCACTACTCAGCTAAACTTTCTGCTGCAGGTCAGCCTTGCTGTAGTTGGCTAGGGATTGTGTCGAGGCATATGTATCACATTCCTTCTTCCGATTTTAGTTACATGATATCTCCGAGCTCGTTTGATGAGCTCTTTTTGGAAGGTCTAAGGGAAGAAAATCAATGTTTTGAAAAGAATGTTCACCATCTCGATGGCCCGGGGTGTCTTAATCATTTGGAGAGTCTTTTGGGGATCGATGAGATGAACATGATCCAGTGGGTTTGGGGAACTGGCAATGGAAGGGCAAGTGATCATATTGATACGTTAAAACGTATACAACAAGCGGGCAGAGGTTTGCATCTTCCCGTAGAACTTGATGAGTTAAATCTTGTGATGAATGAACTTCATCCTGAGGGGGTCTGGTTAGAGGTTGATATTTCAACTCCTGACGAAGCAAAGGCCGTATTGAATCAGGTTCGCGGTTGGACATGAAATCAAAAGTTGATCAAAAAATATTAAAAAAAGGAATCGTCGAAAAGTGGAAAATGAAGCGATGACACCAAGGCAAGCAACCCAAAGGGATGATTTCTTTTTTGATCTTCAAGGATTTTTGAAATTAGGGAAGTGCCTTAGCGATAAAGAATTGGCCTCTATGCGAAGCTGGATTGATGGGCGGCCTCGAGTCGAGTCAGGTGATTGGATTGGACATGTGCACCGGCAAAACCATGAGGCGATGTTTGGTGAAAACCTTCAGCAAATCTATGAAGCTGAACCGTTTCGATGTTTGATCGACCACCCATCTTGGATTGATTTGGCCAAGAGGTATGTCGGTGGACAAAGTAATTTTGACGCTTTTCATGGGCCCGTATTTATTGATGAAAACTTTATAAACATTCGTGGGCCAGGTCAGGCGATCAGCTTACATAATGGCGGTTGGAAAAGTATCAAACGTTGTCAGTATGAGTATCGAAATAATGAATGGATGTGTGGCCAAATTAATGTTCTCGTGGCTCTAGAAGATATTGGTCCAGGAGATGGGGCGACCATGGTGATCCCAGGTAGCCATAAGTCGCGCATTCCCCACCATCAAATGGGTGAGTCAAATTATGGAACTGACTCTGTTGATGGTATCGAGGGAGCCGTTGAAGTACATTTGAAGGCAGGAGAGGCAATTCTCTTTGTCGATGCGATCAGTCATGGCTCTGCAAAGAGAGTGAATCCTGGAGAACGAAGAATTGCTGTTTTTCGCTATGGCCCCTCTTGGGGTGCTCCAAGGTTTGGCTACACTCCAAGTGAGAGGTTGTTAGAATCTCTTTCGCCTGAAGTGCGAAAATTAATCAAGCCTCACCGACAGATTCTCTGCGCAGCTGGAGGCGGAGATAAATAAGTTGACTCTGGTCAATCATATTTTAAAGCATCTCGTTGGAGAATGTTATCGGCTCAGTCTTGTTGGTAGGGGCATGACCTGACCTTATGACGAGATGGTGGGGCGAAACTATTTGAGCCCGAGTTTCTCCATTCGCCGGTATAGACTGTAACGGGTGAGCCCAAGGTCGACGGCAGCTCGAGTGACATTACCGGCATGTTTTTCTAAGCTTTCCTCAATGGCTTGACGTTCGAGGCCTTCTAGTCGACCAGTAGATGAGATGGGGCCATTGTCGAGGTGAGACCGAGTGTGGCTTGGGACATCATCGGGATCAAGTTTATTGGTTTCTGACATGATGAGGCCTCTTTCGACCCAGTGTTCTAATTCTCGAATGTTTCCGGGCCATGTGTATTGGGCTAAACGCTTGAGTAACTTAGAGCTAGGTGCATGGAAACGTTTATTGTATTTTTGACTATACTTATCGATGAAATGTTCGAGGAGGAGAGGGAGATCCTGAGTTCGCTCTTTCAGGGGTGGAAGCTGGATCTCAATGGTGTTGAGCCGAAATAAGAGGTCTTGGCGAAAGGCGCCATCTTCGCTCATTCGGTAAAGAGGCTGATTGGTAGCAGAGAGAACTCGTACATCGATGGGGATGGGAGAGTTCGAGCCAGCTCTGGTGACGACACCATCTTGTAATACTTTCAGGAGTTTGGGTTGTAGTGTGGAAGGAAGGTTTCCGATCTCATCGAGGAAGATGGTCCCTCCGTCTGCGAGTTCAAAACGACCTATTCGCTCTTGATCGGCTCCCGTGAAGGCGCCTTTGGTGTGTCCAAAAAGTTCGCTTTCGAAGAGGTTGTCGCTGAGGGAGCCCATGTCGACACTGATAAAGGGACCGTGACTCCTGTCTGAGAGATGGTGAATCTCTTTTGCGACAAGGTCTTTGCCAGTTCCATTTTCTCCCAAGATGAGAACCGAGGCAGAGGTCTCTGCAACTTTAGCGATATCTCGTTTGACTTTTTTCATGATGGGACTGTTTCCAATGAGCTTGGGTTGTGGGCCATTGAGAACGTCGAGGAGTTGCCCCTGCTTTTTATTGAGTTGCCTGACACGGGCTTCGGAGCGATGGAGTCTTAGGGCACTGTGGAGAGAAGCTAGTAACTTTTCTTTTAAAAGAGGTTTGGGAATAAAATCCGTAGCGCCCTCTCGAATGGCGTTGACTGCCATGGAGACGTCACCGTGGTTGGTCATGAAGATGACGATGACATTGGGGTGAAGTTTAAGAATCTCTTTCATCCAAGTCATGCCTTCTTGGCCGTGGGTGACCGTTCTGGAATAGTTCATGTCGAGGAGAATGATATGGAACTTACCCCAATCTTTTTTGGCATCTTCTGGATTTGAGGCGAGTTGGAGCTCTTTGACTTCACCTTCAAGCATGATCTTGGCAGTAAAGAGAACGTCATCCTCGTCATCACAGACGAGAACTTTGGCGGTTTTGAGGGCATCCATGAAGTGCATCATCCCTGGTGTTGATCTTAGATCAACATCTAAGTCATTGTTTTAGATGTAGATGTGATAAAATTTACTAATAAATATGTGCGATAACGAACGTTTTTGTGCGAACGGTCGTTGTTTCATCAATGTGATATATTTAAACTATTGTAAAATAGTAGTTTAATTAATGGCATGGTCTTTTCTTTTGGATTTAGTGAGGAGGAAGGACATGTTGATGGAAAATAAAAATGATAAGGTCTTGATGAGGATTTGGACAATCCTCTTTGTCTTGCTATTGATTTTGCTGATGGCTGTTCCAGCTAGGGCAGATATTGAACCAAGATACTATGGAAATACATCTGTGCCTTTTTACCTATATAAGAAGTCTGAGGTGAAAATTTTTCTACATTCATCAAATAAACTAAGAAAGGCTCTTGTGGGGACCTTCGTTTTAGATAAGGGTCATCAAAAGGTAAAAACCCTAAAAGATGGAATTTATTCTGTTAAAATTAGTGATCCTCCTTTGATCGTGAGAAGGAAGTCGGTGCTTAGCAAAAAGGCTTTGGCTGAGCTCAAGCTTTCAGCTTTGTTGCGTGAAGTGAAAAAAGAACAGGTGGTGGTGAGCCAATAAGATGGTGATGATTGATTCTTATTGGAAGGCACACCCAGAGAGACTTTTTTGATTGGTTATAGGACGTCAAAAATTCAGTTATAAAAAACCCTTGGGCTGATTGACTCAAGTTCTGGTTAAATGAAGGTCATCTGGAAAGCTGGAGTCAATCAGCCACTCAGGTAAAACAAATATCATGAGATAGGATCTTCTGATTCCAGATAAAGTATTTCGGAATATCTTGGGGGCAGATCAGATATGAGATAGCTCGGAGAATTTCCCAATGAACTCCCCCGAGCTAAATCATGGTGACTTCGTTAAATCATTGTGGTGGGCCGATATTGGTGGCGCCTTGTGGAGGAGGTGGCCGGCGTTCGGGATTCTGGTTCTCATTCCCTCTCTTTTTTTCTGGGTGCCCTCCGTTATTTTTATTTCCTTGGTGTTTGGGAAAGGGGTTCGAGAATAGATGGTTGGTGAGGAAGTTTTCATCAGTGAGGGTTTTTAGAAAGGCAACGAGAGAGCTTTTTTCCTCATTAGTCAACTCTAGTCTGAGGGGTTGCCCATTTTCGTCTCTCAGGAACTGGTTGAGTCTTGGATGATCTTGGATACCACTGTTATAGTGTTCAATAACTTCTTCGAGGTCGTCAAATCGTCCGTCGTGCATGAAAGGAGCTCTCACTTCTACGTTTCTAAGAGAGGGGGCTTTGAAGGTTCCATCGCCGGCGCCTTCATCATCAAGGCCCAAGCTGAGTCCGATGTTTTCAGGTTGTCGTGAGACTTGAGCGACTGAGAGATGGCAAGCATCACAGCGGATGGCTTTCCCATTGATACCAGGTTTTCCTTGGAAGAGTTCGAGTCCATTAAGTTCTTCTTCACTAAGAGCTGTGGAAAAATCTGGAGCTAAATTTCCGCTAAAGGCTGAATCAAATTTACTCTCATAGCTAACGAAAGAGCGAATGAACTGAGCCATGGCTTTTCCGATTCGTTGCTGGTCGATAACTTGGTCACCGAAAGCCTCTTCGAAGAGTGGAGCATAATGGGGAAGTTCCTGCAGACGGACGACGAGATCTTCTAAGGGCAGTCCCATCTCAATCTCATTTTCAATTGGCTGAAGGACTTGTTCTTCCAAAGTGTTTGCCCTTTCGTCCCAGAAGAACCTGCCCCTCTGATAGTAACGTGCTTGGGTGAGCCCTGGAGAGTGCCGGTCGGTTCTTTCTCCTTCGAACCCTCGACTGAACCGGTCAGGGTCGGAGAAGGCATGACTTTGAAGATGACAACTGGCACAGCTCACTCTGCGGTTAGCTGATAAATTGCGATCATAGAAAAGAACCCGTCCTAAGGCTGCTCCTTCGTTGGTAAGAGGGTTGTCTTCGGGGGTGTTGTCTGTGTCGAAGACGTTCTCAAATCCCGACACCGGAAGTGTAAAATGATCCGGTAAGTTAGCTTCGGCATGAGCCACATAGCCCGTTGCCTCAAAAACTTCGATGGCCGGGGACTCTCTGAGGGCAGCTGCTTCAAGAGCTACAGTATCTTCGGGAGTAGCACTGTCTCCTCCTCCACCACCCCCGCCACAGGCTATTCCAAAGCCGATGGAGCAGATGAATAAGATTTTATTTTGATGCATGACAATCTCCTATCCGTGTTTGATAGGGTCAGTATCACTGGGAACTAAAATAATTGAACTAAAAGTTACAAATAAATAAAGTATTAACTATCTGATTTCTATATATTAACTGGTAAAATGATCATTAAGTGTAATTAAAAGCACAAAAAGTTGGATTGAGAATGATCCCGTGGAGTGATATGAAAAACACTGAGGAATCTATGTGAAGAGAATCCTTTTGAGCATCTGATTAAATGAGATCGAAAAAATACGATTAGATCATTCGGTAGATAAGGACGTCATTAGATTGGTGGACGTCATCTTAAAAAGTCAATTTGTGAGATCAGGATTGCGGGGCACTAAAGAATCTGGTCAAGTTGAGTGATGTCTTGGCCGAGACTTTAGGAAAAGAAGTCATGTATCATCATGATGACGTCTTTGGAGATGAGCTGTTCAAAAACTAGAGGCACAGTGTCATCGCTTAGGGGGGTTATTTTGAAGTTTTGATAACTTGAATCACTTCAGCATTGATGATGGTCGCTTCTGGGGTAGAGGTGAGGGCTAGTTTTCCTTTAACAACAACGTGTGCTAATTCGATAAGGCCGCCTTTGCCTTTAAGGCCTGTCTTTAGGACTCGACCGTCTTGATCAACAACTTGAATGTTGAGAGTGTTGTGCTGAATCGTTTCTTTGGGTTCACAGCAAGTGTCCCATGGGACTGAACAGTGATCGTCTTCTCCCATGACTTCACAGCTGACAAGTTTTTCTGGATCACCAATTAAAAAAGAAGCTCGGTTATCGACAAAGGGGTGGCGATGACCCATGATCTTCCCTTTAACAACGACGTCTTTTTCTGCAGCAAGGCTTTTGGCTTCAACAACAGATATGGGTGTATGAGTCACCTTAGAGAAAAGAGTTGAGGGTAATGGGACTTCAGATTGAGCGGGAGCCTTTTCTTTGGGGCCACCACATGAACTGAGAAGCATCAAGCCAAAAGCGAGAAGAATGATTTTCATAATAGAACTCCTTGGTTAGTCTTTTAAATGAGTTTGTAAGGGAGGAAAGAGTAAATGGGCAATAGGAATGACTGTGACGACAACAGAAAAGATGATGGCCAGCATGAGTCCTGAGAAAAGCTGTTCAGGCCCTAATTGGAGAATGAAATAAACGGAACCAAACCCCATTGAAATGTTGGGTAGAGCATAGAGGGTGATACTTCCCGCGAGGAGAAAGGCGGACAGGTGAATGAGGAATGATTCGAGAAGCATCGAGAAGGCCAAGCGAGACTGACCATAGCCAATCGCTTGTAGGGTGGCAAATTCCTTTTTTCGACCGTCGAGGGCGGCGAAAGTGGAATTCATTCCGCCAAAAAGTGCTCCCGTTGCAATGAGTAAAGCTGTGCACCATGCCATCCAGCGAATGGGCTCGTAGAAGCTA
>Ga0233432_10001922_pt1 | contig 19675 bp, 14 predicted proteins | sample SI_122_August201_6_FD_179870 | JGI IMG/M metagenome (GOLD analysis project Ga0233432, IMG submission 179870) | Seawater microbial communities from Saanich Inlet, British Columbia, Canada - SI_122_August2016_10_MG | ecosystem: Environmental > Aquatic > Marine > Inlet | place: Canada: British... | reverse complement strand
TCTTTTGCACGACGCGACCACTGAAAAGTGATGGAGTCACCGATCATGAGCAGATCGACCTCTTGCTCAGCCACCCATTTTTTCCGGTTATCTGAGTGGCGAATGAAGAGGGTCCAGCCTCCTTTTTCTCGTTCCTCAGCACGAGAATCCGGCTGAGTCGAGGGGGTATCCTTGGGATAATCGAAGGTCTCCCAAGGCATATCCTTCACCATAACCCCTTCACATCCGGCTATGGTCAACGCTAAAGGCAGCAAAAACGTAAATCTAAACACCCTTGTGATCAAACTCATCTTATGATGAAGCATACGAACTCGAATACAGGTGACAAGGCTCGGATCTTCGAAATTCCCAAGACACCTCTTGAGCTCTCACTCCGAAGCTGTGAGCTTCAGCCTCGCATCAAGATTGAAGTCAAAACCATCGTTGTAAACCTTCATGAAAAGCATTCCCCATCTCCAGTTGTGACGGGTTGTGATAGCCAGAGTATTCTCACCATTTCGGAGGTGCTTAAGAGCTGACGCCAAGAAGTCCGATTCAATGTCTCCGGTTTTCTTTTCGAGGTTGTTGATTTTTCCGATGATATTTCCATTGAGATAAATCTCGATGCCCTGCTGGCGGAAAACCCAACTATAAAGTCTGAGTGAATCAATCTTGGACACATCTTCTATCTTAAACTTCGTTCGGAGTAAGGCTGTGTGGTACATCCTCCACGAAACGGGGAGTTGGGTTTGAGGCCAAAGTTCGTCTTCAAAGTTTTGGCCAACCCATCCTTCTGGAGCTTGGGAAAGGTCTTCAACAATCTTCATTTTCCAAGTGTTAGCCTTCTCAGGACCAGCAACAACCACGGGCCCCTTGTGCTGGCCATTCTTCGGCAATGTTTCGCTAACCAAACGAATCCAATCTCGCTTCTTTTCTTCGGTAACTTTTTTCTCAACATCTTCTTTCTTCGTTGAAACAGGGGAGATGCCTTTCAAACGATCTTCAAGACCCTTCAGTCGAGGGTCATTGTCGACCAGCACAGCCTTCAGACCTGGAAGAAAGCTCATCGCTTCTTTGCCCTCACCCGCTTCGGCCAGAACATCAATTCGCTTGAAGTCAGAATCAATGCTCAGCTCCATCATACGGGCCTGTTCACCTAGATACTCCACGGTCCCTTTTTCCTCTCTTCCGACCGAACCACTCAACAGAAGCTCAGCAACAAGCTCCTGACACAATCCATAGTTCTTACTCTTGAAAGCCACAACAGCCGGCCCTAGAGCTTCGGGAGCATTCAAAGAAAAGGGAGAAAGTGGGGCTCCTGTAACCTGAATCTGTTTACGATGAGCAACAAGAGCAATCCCACAGGCTGCTCCCGTTCCAGCATCCTGGTTCTGGATCAAACTTCCATCGTGCATACGGTTCAGCTCACGAATCCAACGACGATTCTTCCAATAGTGAATGAACGCTTCTTCGCCGTGAAGGTAGGCTCCGAGAGGAGACCAGAAATTGCCCCAAAAATCTCCGCCGTGTGCATCAAAACCCGTGTTCCAAGAATAAGTACACATGAAAGACGCTAGGTTTGCAGCTCGATATCGTTTTGTCAGTTTCATCAGAATTGCCGCCGCAGCTAATCCTCCATTACAATTTGATATGCCTCCTGCTGCCATCACTGCAGGGTCAAAGGAAGGAGGTTTTTCCTTTTCACATAGAGGTCCGATCCCATAGATCAAAAATCCCGTTTCGGTTCGATTCTTCGCGAAATGACTCACGCCCTTTTCGTATGCCGACAGATTGATATCGACTCCGGCTTCCCGCGCAAAATGCATTCCCAACACCCCTGGTATACCCGCGTTAGGTATGAGTCCGTAGTGAGCTCCACCGGGAAAGTTATGTCGCCACCCACCTTCTTCGTGCTGGGTTGCCGCTAACCGATCACAAGCGTGCTTCAGATGCCCTAGTACATTTGTGTCCCCTGTCGCCATGTAGTATTCTCCCAATAAGAAGGCTTCACCAGAGTTGTGCCAGCTCTTTCCTCCGTTCTTTGACGTCACCTCGACGGAAATATCTCTTCTCTCAAGGATGTCATAAACAATCCTCCGGACATATCCTTGCAACTCAGGGTTTCCCGTTGCCAACATGAAGATCGCATCGTAGTTCAAGAAGCCACGCTTGGCTCCATTCTTGATCGTCCATTTTTCAAGATTTGAAAGGATCTTCTCTGTTTTCGGACAGTCGTAGGGAGCTCGTGGACTGTAATCACCTAAGACTTCCAACTTAAGCGGCACCTCCACGTTCTTACCATTTCTTCTTATTCCCAAAACAAGTTTGCCACCGAGGTCGTGGCCTTCGCTCTCCGTTATGGCAGACGCCATCACCTCCCAGGCCTTCTCGCCTAACATTCTGCCATTCGCACTGTAAATCACATCACCGATGAAAACCTTACCATCGGCAGGAGTGCCCTCCGCTACGCCCCTGACTCCCATATTGGGTCCGAAGGGCCCGGAGTTGATTCCCGTTGGCCCCAGTCGTCCCGTAAAATTAAAATAACCTTTGATCTTCAGTTGTCCGTTAACAAGTGTCACATCATTCTGTGGCCATTCATTCGCTGGAGTCTGATACTCCATTGGTAGATCATCATCTGAATTTGTGACAAACCAGTGATAGTCAGCCTTCTCACTTCGAAAAGGGATCGCCGGCAATCCGGCGGAATTCATCAGGCCCTGATCTGGGTCACTGTTCCAATTGTACCTAACTCGAGTAACACGCCGAACCGTATCACTCTTTATTTTTATGGTGTCTCCATCAATCGTTGCCGTTGCCGGGGAGTAATCTCCAAGAACTCCAGCTACCTCAAAATAATCGAGAGACTTTTCTTCTGATCGAAGCCCATGAGCTGTACCTTCCTTAAAATGAACGGTTGCCGAATTGAAACTGAATTCGGCTCTATCAAAAAGAGGTCCTGTGGAAGTTTGACCTTTCTGCTCATAGACATCGGCCCTTAGCCAAGAGAGAGATCTCTCAGCTAGCAGTTTATCGTCAGCAGGCTGTCCACTGAAACGTGTGTACTCCATGCCGGGAAGGATCACCCCCATGTTCGGATTGTCTTCGGCCATGAGTCGCTGTAGTTCACGCATCTCTCGGTGATGCTGACCCATGGTGTTCAGGTCCGATGACGGAGGCAGGACCAGTCCAATAGGAAGTTGTTCGTCCCCGAAAGCTTTGCGCCACTCACGCGGCACTCGGGGCAAGGTCACCCGTTCCATACGAAAACCCACCTTCCTTATGTCGTAGGTCTGCACATAGGCAAGATTGAGTTTCTTTCTGTCAAAAGGGTCGTCTCCCTTCAGGCCATCTTCGTAGATCATGTAAGGATAGTCGTTACCCAGCTGGAGGATGACAGCTTTGAAAGATAAACCCTTCAGTGGAGCAATCGATCCATTGTACCCCCCTGCTGGACAGAGTGCATAGTCCAAAAAATCTGAATCCAAGCTAGACTTTCCACCGGGGGTCACGGTTTCACCTGCAGCCACCTTTGCTGCGACCTTATCAAATCGGATCAGCTGCCCCGGGATATCAGTTCGACCGTAAAGTTTCTCCGTTTGCTCAAGTTCCTCTCGACTCAGCCAACTCACGGGGAAAGCGTATCCAAGATTAAGGTCAACGATTCCTAGTGGAACCTCAGACTCCTGAGCCAGTTCATGACCCATGAGGTAGGCCGATCCCGTCATCTCTTTCGCTGAAGCACTTTTTACAATGGACCATCCCGGGGTAGCTTCAGGCAGAAGGTCAGACTGAGCTTCCATCGACGGGATCGTTTTAATAGAGATGGCCCTAAAGTTTGAGTTGGCATGGTGTTGCTGAGCCCTCTTCAACCCCGAATCTGTTCTTCCCAAGGAAATGTCTACGGAAGTTTGTCGAGCATGAAGAATGACATCACCGATCACGATCCCTTTAATCGTCACCTTCTGTTCTCCGGAAGAAACCAAGAGATTCCTAGGTTCAGAACTTCCCGCCATGGGATTCAACTGGACTCTCCACCTACCGTCTTCATCAGCGGTGGTCTGTTTCTTCTGTTCCGCAAACACAATCGAGATCTGAGCTCCCTTTTCAGCTGAGCCAGATATGAGATTTGGCTTGCCTCGCTGCAAAACCATCTGGTCAGATAAATATCGATTGAGGCTGAGCTCCGCACCGAAGGACTGCGCCCACGAAAAGGCGGTCAGAAGAAAAACTAAAATTCCGAAACGAGTGGGGTTCATCATGACTTCTCGATATGATGTGGAGAAAAGGTCAGCGCTGGGGAACACTTCCCTAAATTATGCTCACAATGTGATCGACAGAGAATAGTATCCTGACTCAAATAAATATTCTTTTGACTCATGGCAATTCCGTCGTATTTAACATAATTATTTGAAAAACAGATATTAACATATAAAATAACAAACTTATATCTAGATGATTCAAACTGTCTTCGCCGGAGTTCAGGACGTCGAACCTTCAAAGAACTAATTTCTCAGGCAACTCCTCAACGGGGCTGAATCTCCCCCTCCACCGGATTGAAAAAAACCACAGTGACGTGATTGGCGCCGATCGCCCTCTAGCCGTTCAAGTCGCTCAACCCCTCTTCAAAGCTGGCCTTCGAACAGCCGGAATCACAGAGAAGATCAACTATAATTCATCGCCTAACCTACCGGTCAAGACCATGCCCATGCATGTCTTCACCCTCCTGTTACAGGGAGAACTGGGTATGGAAGTTGGCAAAACAACGACATGGATCAAGCCAGGTGATTTGGTCTACACCCCACCGGGGAGTCCTCATCGCCGAATCGGGAAACTCAATTCTCCGGTTTGGTTTCTCTACATCGATTTCTTCGACATCGCCGAGTGGGACGCCCTCAAAAACGCGGAACCTTTCTCCCGATGTTACCAAGAAGCCCCTCTCATGTTTCACCTGTTGCGGAACATCCTCGACATCCACCGAACAAGAGTGGGCATTCGCAGTGCCCGAGCCAATGCCACTGCCCTTCTTGAACTCATCCGAAAGGAAATCCCTGACGCCGAAGCGACTCCAGGTTTTAGACGTCAGGATCTTGAAAAACTTCTAGAAAAAATTCGCCAGCACCCCAATCAAGGTTGGAATATTTCAGTCATGGCAGAACAACTGCACGTATCACGAGCCACACTCAACCGCCTCTTCCTTTCGGAATTTGGGATCCCTCCCAAAACGATGATCATCAATTTGCGAATGTCGCTGGCCTGTGAATTTCTTATTAAGACGAATGCAACCGTGACAGACATTGCCACCAGAGTCGGGTACGAAAGCGCCTTCACCTTCTCAAACCTATTCTTAAAACATGCAGGTCTTCGACCTGGCGCCTTTCGCAAAAAACACCAACACCTTGTTCTCGATGACGAATGAGAGCAATCACCGTCGACAATCCTTCCCTAAAGCCATTCAGCACCGGATGCTATCGTGCGACCGGTACCTCTCACCTTCCTACCCAGTCCCCCTCAACCTTGAAAGACCCTTGAGTCGCCCAAGGTTGCAAAGATGGAAAATTCAGAGATGAAAGAAGACTCAACGGGCCACGACCAACGGTTCGACTCAACCTCCAAGGGCAGAAGTACCTTGATGTACCCCGGCCTTCCCCCCGGTCACGTCAGCCTATTGAAGAACTCTGACAGCATTGGGTTCAAAAACTCTCTGTGCAGGTTCACCTGGAGTCTTGTCGAAGAAAGGTGGGTTGGCCTCAAAGTCGAAAATCTTGAATCGGGCCAAACTCTCGACTTCGGCACTGGAGCCATCCCGAGCATCAGTCTGAAAACAGGCCATGTCCTAGAACTCTCTACGATGAGCCCATCCGAAGTCTCATTTTTAAAAAACAACGAGATCAGGATTCTTTTTCAAGAAAAGAACCTGGGCATCTCAATCTTGTGGAAGCTCGCTCTGAAAGATGACTCAAGCGCCATGATTCAATCCCTTGAAATCTCTGCCCATCAGGATATCTCAATCAGCGAGTGTTTCTTTCTTAACATTGAAGCCTCTGCAGCTCAACAGGTCGGAGACGTCTCCGGATCCGTTCTCGTCAACGACAGTCTGTTTATGGCGATAGAAAACCCGTTGGCTCAAAACCTCGTCACAGAGAATGGCCTGTGCAACTGTTCTCTCCCTCTGAATGTTGACTTAGAGGGTGGCCATCAAGTCGGAGTTTCTTACGTCATAGGCGCCATCGCTCCTCAGCAATTGAGGAAGTCTTTTCTCGCCTACTTAGAGGAGAGGCGAATTCACCCTTACCGCCAACATCTCCATTACAACAACTGGTATGACGTGTGGCTGGGCCGTGCCATGAATGAAAGATGGTCACAGACCCTCTGCCGAGAAACCATCGAATACTTCAAGAGAGAGCTCGTGGACAAGCGAGGCGTCAGCATGGACGCTTTCGTTTGGGACGATGGCTGGGATGATTTCGACACCTTATGGGATTTCCACTCCAACTTTCCAGATGGATTTCAGCCCCTCAATAAATCATTAGATGAGTTTGGTGCCCATCAGGGAGTCTGGATGTCTCCCAATGGAGGCTACTCCATGGCGAAAGACAGAAGAGTTTCGCACGGTAAATCTCTTGGCTTTGAAACCAACCCTAACGGCTTTGCCATGGCCGGAAAAAAATACTTCAGTGCCTTTCGCGATCGATGCCTGAACATGATCCGCCAAGAAAAAGTCGGATTCTTTAAGTTTGACGGCATGGGAGAAGGCGGCCAAGGCAAATCGAGAATTGATGGTGCCGGAGAAGAGCTCTCAAAGGATATCTTTTCAATCCTTCTCTTATGCAAAGAGCTTCATGAAGAAAAACAAGACGTCTTCGTCAGCACGACCGTGGGCACCTGGCCCAGCCCCTTCTGGCTACTTTTCTCTGACTGCATCTGGCGTCAGGGCAAAGACACGGGTCGTCATGGAGATGGCGACACACGTCAGCAGTGGATCACCTATCGAGATAAATTCACCTATGAACGAATCGTCAAAGCGGGTCCACTCTATCCCCTAAACTCGGTCATGCTACACGGACTGGTGATTGGAGATCGACCCGGACGCGCACCACAGGGAATGGATTTCAATGAGGGTTCCGTTGGAGACGAGATCTGGTCCTTCTTCTCATCGGGCACCTGCCTCCAAGAACTGTATGTCAGCCCAAATGTTCCTACGCCGTCCATGCTCGATCAATTGGGGAAAGCCGCCAATTGGGCTCGACAACATGAAGACCTCCTCGTCGACACCCACTGGGTAGGTGGAAACCCAGGGCTAGGAGAAGTTTATGGTTGGGCCTCTGGCGGATCCGAGCTCAGTGTTCTATCACTGCGGAACCCTTCAGCAGAACAACAGAGCTTTTCATTCTGCTTAGATGAACTGCTAGAGAGGACGATTGACGACCACCAGTCCATCAACGCCGAAACGATCTACAAGAACCACTCCACCTCTCCCCTAAACCTCCTCTCTGGGAGAGAAAAAGTTAGCCTTCATCTTCCTCCTTTCGGTCTGCTCGTCATAGAAATCCGACTCAGCTGATTGAGACCTCACCATTGACACTCCAAAAAAAACTTCCCTTGAGACACATGAAAATATAAGAGAAACTTCACTGTTCACCCCTAGCCTGATGAGCAGATCCCGGTAAAATGACCCATACCCTTTTCGGCCAAGAGATACAACCATGCTCAACGACACATTGGAACGCTTAAAGCAAAAGGTTGAGTCCCTTGAAAGCCAACATCCTCAGTGGAGCAAGGAAACGTCCTCTCTGGTTGACGAGTTACACAAAGAAATCCTCTCCCTATCGCCTCAACACAATGAAGCTGCCGCCACCATCGCGCACTATGCCCACGGCAGCATCAAGGAGGCCTCTCGCCAAGAACCTGATCCTACTATGAAGGAACACACTTTATCTGGACTACAGAAATCCATCTCAGAATTTGAAGCCACTCATTCTGACCTCGTAAAAGTCGTCAACGACCTATGTACTCGCCTCTCCCAAATGGGCATCTGATCGAGAATACCTTTTTCTTCGCGACGAGTCTCTTGAATACTCATGGCTCTTCGCATGAAGTCCTTTATTTTTTCTAAAACAAACCAACACCATCATGGCCAACACCTCAGTTCCTCTGAATCAACTTGTTCTCCCTCGTGTCCGGAAGATCCTCAACCGGAAAGTTAAAAATAGACTTTGGGAAAGCGAAACAGAACTCGATGTACAGGTTGGCCCTGTTCACACAGACCCAGTGACTTTCTCCAAGGCCAGTAAGGAAAAATTCAAACCCATCAAGAGTGGAGATATCTACTCGCCTAAGAGTAAAGGAGAGCACGGTGAGTTTCCGTGGGATCACCGCTGGTTTAAAGTTAAGGTCCCCGCCCCCAAAAAAGGAGAGAAAGGAAAACGTTACCTGCGTTGGTGTGCAAGTGGCGAATTCAATATCTATCTCGACGGCTCCCCATGGTGTGGCCTCGATGTGGCCCACACCGAAGCTCCTCTACCAGATAAAGCCTGCACACTCTATATCGAATGTGGCCTGTGGCAGACTGGAATCTGGGGGCAAGAAGGAGAATGGCTCAGACCCGTTGACGGGTTCATGTTCAAATTCGCCAAACTTTCCATCCGAGACACCAAGGCTTGGGAAGTTTATCACGATCTAGCTGTCCTCGTTGAATGGGCTGAATACTTTTTCAAAAAATATAATCTCAGAAGTAACGATGGCCCGGGTTACAATGACCCCCTCAGCAAGGTTCCGGTTTCTCTGCGCAGAATGGTTAAGCGCCTAGGAGATGCCTCTGATGCTTATGACATCAATGGTTTAGACGCCCTTGGAAAAGAACTGAAAAAAATCTACAAAGAGCTTCCCTCCAACTCGGAGTTGATGAAAGCAAGTTTTGTTGGCCATGCTCATATTGACCTCGTCTGGCTATGGCCGGAAAAAGCGACCTACAAGAAAGGCATTCATACCTTTTCAACCATGCTGAGGCTCATGGAAAAATATCCAAAAGCAACCTTCACCATGAGTCAGCCTCCCCTTTATTACCACATTGCCAAACATGAACCTAAGCAAGCCAAGGAGATTCAGAAACGTATCAAAGAAGGTCGATGGGAATTCACCGGAGGCTTTGAAGTCGAATCCGACACCCAAATCCCTGTTGGAGAAGGTCTGGCCCGAGCTTTGATGTTTGGTCAGAAGCGGATTGAAGCCGTGAGGGGAGAAAAATCCAACACCGTTTGGATCCCTGATGTCTTTGGCTACAGCCAGTGTCTGCCCCAGATCTTCAAACTTGGAGAGATCGACAACTTCTATACGTCAAAAATCCTGTGGTCCTCCGTTACGGAATTCCCCCACAACACCTTCGTCTGGAAGAGCCCAGATGGTTCGGAAATTCTAACCCATCTCGCCTTGAGTGGATACAACTGCATGATCAATGTTGCGGAGTCCATCGACATGGCCGAGAACTACAAGCAGAGTGATGTCCACGACGAAGGACTCTTAGCTGCTGGCTTTGGCGACGGGGGGGGAGGCCTCACCGAAGCCCACTGCGAAAGGGCAAAGCGACTTGAAAGCCTAAGCGATGTTCCCCAGGCAGAATGGAACACCGTTGAAAACTTTTTCAAAGGAATCCATCAAGTCAAAGATGATCTGCCCAAGTACCGTGGAGAACTTTTTCTAGAGTATCACCGAGGTGTCCACACCAGTCAGAGTGACCTGAAACGTTACTTCAGAGCTTGTGAGCGAGCCCTCCAGACTCACGAAGCCATCCGTGTTCTAAACGGCCTCGGCCCCATTGATGAGCAACCTTGGCTCAGGTACATCTTTGCTCAGTTTCACGACGCCATCCCAGGCTCGTCGATCAACACCGTCTACAAAGAACTCAACGCAGAACTCAAGGGCATCTCTGAAGATACCCTTCTTGCTTCCGCCAAAGATTGGGGAGGCTCCAGAAAAAGCCAGGTCTGCGTCATCAATCCCCTAGCCATCCCCAAACTCTCAACGGTTGAACTCGATGCTCCTTCGGGGAAAAACACCGTTCTCACAGATCAGAGAGGACAGATCATTCCAACTCAGAAAGCGGGAGCAGGCAAGAATAAAAAATATCTGGCACAGGTTCCTCTAGCTGGACTTGAGAGCGTCGAACTCACATGGGAAAAAGAGAAAGGCGAAAACCTCATTAACCATCCAGATCTACAGGCCAGCCCAAAAAGCCTAAAAAGTAACTGTCTCGAAGCATCTTTTTCCTCCTCAGGTGACCTACGTAAGCTCATCATTGATGGGGTGGAAGTCAGACTGGAAGCCGATGCCATCTTCACTCTCCACACTGACTCTCCCACCAGTTACGATGCATGGGACATCGACCATCAAGCGACTTGGCTCAAAGCTAAGGCTACCAAGCCCATGAAACTGGAGGTGGTCGAATGTGGTCCCATTCGGGCCACACTCAGGGGAAGTTCTCCCATCGGAGAGAAGAGCTCCCTCATCGTTGAGTACAGCATAGAAGCGAACTCCCCCTATTTGCACATTCAAGCCAAAGTTGACTGGCAGGAAAGGCAGAAACTCCTCAGGTACCAGATCAGCTCTGGTTATCGCGGAGAAAGTGCCCGCTACGGAGCCCCCTTTGGATCAACAGACCGTTCTCAAAAAGAAGGTCTTCCCAAAGATGAAGCCATGTGGGAGGTTCCCGCCAGTCGATGGGCAGCCTGTACGGATGGCAAAGGGGATGGTCTCGCTCTCATCACCGAAGCGAAATATGGATTCTCCGTCAAAGACGGTGAAATGGGCCTATCTGTTCTAAAGGCCTCCGTCCACCCCGATGCTGCTGCAGATCTTGGACAGCACGCCATCAAATTCTCCCTTGGGCTGCATAGCGACGAAAGCACCGAGGATTGGCTCTCAACGGCATCAGCCGCGGAAAGCCTCTACACTCCTCCTGTGCTCGTTAAAGGTGGCCAATGTCAGCCTGTCCCTTTCTCATTAAGCTCGACAGGCTCAATCGTACCCTCTTGGGTCCTCCCCTCTGAAACGGGCAAAGGCTACATCATTCGACTGCACGAAGTCGCTGGAGCTCAGGAAGAAATGGAGATCTATTTCAATCACCCCGTATCTAGCGTCAAATCTGTGAACCTTTTCGAAAAAGGTCTCAAGGAGGGTTGCCAGATCAAGAAAGTCGGGAAGCAGATCTGGTCCATCAAGGTCGACCCCTACAAAATCATCAGCTTACTGGTTCGTCCTGGTAAGTAGACCAAAGCAACAATCTCTCAGGCGTGCTTTTTATCGGAGCTAACCAGAGAGCCGTAAGAACATCAGTGTCACGCTAGACATGTACCTCCCTTTTGTTGAAGAACCTCGCATGGTCGCCATGGGGTTGAGGCCGCTCAAGCCTTCCCAATGGATCGAACCCGATCATGAGTGGTCAGAATTCCATGAACACAAACGGAATTGCTTTGCTTCTCTACCGGAGAGGTGTCTCCTAACTCTGGATGGCTCCCAATTTGCCCAAGAAGAGTTACGAGAACGTCTCCACTCTCACCTCCTTGCAGATCATCCTTCCGTTTTTTCTGAGGGCAACGGTGAAATCCTTCACAGAGCATCTTCAACCACGACCCCCTCCTCCTCACACCCTCCTATCAAAGAGGCCGCCTTATGGATTCAGGATGACCTCTGTATTCTGGAAGACACCCCGTCAGGTTATCTCCTCACGGCGGCCGCGCTCTGCTCTCCTTCTTTCTGGCATCTTGAAGAAAAAATTGGAAAACCCTTAGATGAGATTCACCTTCCTGTTCCAGGTTATCAGGCAGGAATAGCTCAGGCCACCAACAGGTTTTTTGAAAAACTGGTTCAGGGAAAACCCTTTTGGCGACTCAATTGGAGCGTCGTCGCCAACAGACAACTGATGCAAAGGCTGGACCAACCAGCAACAGAACCAGCAGAAGAAGGTCCTCTCTGGCTACGGGTCGAGCGTCAGACCCTGACTCGACTCCCCAAAACAAAGGCCATTTGCTTCACCATACGAATCCACCGCTACTCACTGGAGGAGGTCCTTTCTGACCCCAAAGTCTCTAGCTCATTTGATGCCGCCATCAAACAGCTCTCTCCAGAAGAGCTCACCTACAAGAGTCTCTCACGGGTGAAAGACAGACTTAACTCTCTAGGACACCCACTCTCGCCGTCATAACCCGATTCCCCACAATTGTAGCCATGGAATCTTAGGTTAGGATCACATCAACATCTTCATCAACTCAGATGAGATCAAAGCCTAGGGGCTTTCATCATTCCAACTTTTCTCCTTTTCCCATGCCCAGACCCATCAACTCCAGAGTGATCAACTGGTATCGCACTCCGCTCAGCAAGGATCAGATCGCAGAACTGAATCAACGAAGCGATTTCAAGGGCTATCTGCAATCGGTTGGGTTTCTATCCCTTATCGCCTTCTCTGCCATCGGCACCTTCATGGCATGGTATCATGGCTATTGGGGCTGGATGCTGATCGGCTTCTTTGCACACGCAACCCTGATGCACTTCTGCATCAATGCCATCCATGAACTGGTCCATGGAACCGTCTTTGAAAAGGATGTGCTCAACAAAACCTTTGCCGATATCTTTAGCGTCATCTCTTGGATTGACCATCAGATATTTTGGGCCAGTCACACTGAGCACCACAAATACACCCTCTTCTATCCCGATGATGGAGAGGTCGTGGCCCCAGTAAAGATCGACCCTCAAATGACCGACATCTTTAAACGTGGATTCATCAATCTCAATTTCTACAAGGCCATCTACTGCCATCTAAAATACACCATCAATGTCAGCCGAGGAAAAGTCTTCCCCAGCGACGAATGGCACATGAAACTCTTTCCCGAAAACTACCCTGAAGGTCGAGAGCAATTTTATCGAATAAAGAAAATCCAATTGGGAGTACATGGAGGCGTCTTGCTCATTTCCCTCCTCAGTGGAATGTGGATCATTCCTCTGATTTTCAGTTTCTCAAAATTCTTCGGTGGCTCCTGGCTCCACCAACTGTGCAACCATGCCCAACACTCCGGACTTCCTGAAAGCATCCCCGATTTCAGATTGAGTTGCCGAACCATCACCTTATCCCCTTTCGTTCAGTTTCTCTATTGGCATATGAACTTCCATATTGAACACCATATGTTTGCGGCTGTCCCTTGTTACAACCTCAAAAAGTGTCACGACCTGATCAAGAACGACTGCCCAAAGCCCTACAACGGTCTGGTCGAAACCTGGGTCAACATGATCAATATACAAAGGAAAATGGACGAAGACGAGAATTACCGTCACATGCCCGAGCTCCCCACCGAAGCCAACCCCGCAAGAATGAAGGAGCTTGAGAGCAACACTCCACTCTACGATGTCGATGGAATCACACCCCTACAAAAAAGCACACCTCCTGGAGACGCCTCTTTCAAAATTTGGGAATGTAGCGTCTGCGCTTTCATCTATGATGAAGCAAGAGGCCTTCCCGAAGAAGGGCTTGCTCCCGGCACTCGCTGGGATGACATCCCCGATGACTGGGAGTGCCCAGATTGTGGTGTCGCCAAATCGAAGTTCAAAATGATCGAGGTCGCAGCCCAACCCATAGACTCAACTAACATACTAGAATAACCTAAACTAGCCCTCGACAGCTCCGCAATTCCCAAACAAGCATCACAGCCTTCTCTTCCCCTATCTCCTAGCCCATGATTCGTTGAGCCATTTGGGCTATCTCTATTATTTTCAGACTAAAACCCAAGGTCGGCCAGCATGAGAACCTTTTCTTTTCCCCTATTCTTCGCCCTCCTCCTCATGAGTGGTGCCGGAGCTAATGAGATCTCTCCCATCATCAAGCAACTAAATGGCACTCTCGTCAATTCCAGAGGCTCCAAGGTCAGCATTAAAAATCTCGTCAAGAAAGATTACATTCTCCTCTACTATTCGGCTAGCTGGTGTGGCCCCTGTAAAAAATTCACTCCTAAACTGGTCGATTATTACAATAAGAACAAGACCAAAGGGAACTTTGAAGTTGTCTTGGTCAGTTCAGACAGCACTCGTTCTGACATGCTGAAATACATGAAAGCCGGCAGGATGGCCTGGCCCGCAGTGGATTTTAAATATCTCAAAACCTCCGGTATCCAGAAACATGGAGGTAAGGGCATTCCCTGCCTGGTGCTCTTCGACAAACAAGGCAAGCTCATCGCACACTCTTATGTCAAAAACAAGTACTACGGACCCGGACACGTTCTCACTACACTACAGCGCGAACTGATCAAAGCGGGAAAAGGGCCTGATTTTCTTTCCACCGCCACCAAGAACCTCGTCAGTGCCAAAGGCAAAAAGGTCAGCTCTTACAAGATCAAAAAAAAGGACCACTTCCTTCTCTATTACTCAGCTAGCTGGTGCGGACCATGCAAGAAATTCACACCTCAGCTTGTAGACTTTTATAACAAACACTCCGAAGAACAGAATTTCGAATGCATTCTTGTCAGCTCAGACCAAGACAAAAAGAGCATGCACACCTACATGAGAGATACAAAGATGCCATGGCCTGCTGTTGATTATGACTACATCGACAGAAATCAGATGAAGGCCTATGGAGGTAACGGCATTCCCTGTTTGGTCTTACTGGATCAGAAGGGCACCATCCTCTCTCACACCTATGTCAATGGCGATTATCTAGGACCGAAGAAAGTTCTCGACGATTTTCAGGCCATGTTCAAGGCTACAGAAAAAGTCGACGAAGAACCCTAAGACCTCTTTCCTCAAAATTTTGGGTCCACCCCGTCTCCTTTGATGAGAAGTTCTTTTCCCCTTCGAAACGCCTCTAGAATTAAGATGGAGAGTTATCTAAATGATAACTCTCATAAATCATCATTGCTGGGGGCAGTCAACGTTTGGACAGAGTGCTTGTTGTCACAGCTCGTGAATAGTTTGAGGAGATTCGCAATATCCTAATTTTCGAGCGACAATTCAAGCCGGGCTCTCAACCGATTGGGAGTCAGCAGAACACGATGCGCTTCCCCGTCTTCGAATGTAAGCACTCTCCAAATGGAGAAGATGCTGTGCAAAAAGTTAGCCAAGCCTGTCTTGGAGACAACCCCTACTGCATCGTCATCATCGAGCTTGAATTGGGCAGAATAAACAATAGTTTTGTTTACCCTCGAGAAATCAGAAAAATCGATAGCAGAATCCAAATCATCATTCCCTTCTCCCCTGAAAACGAGTTTTGGCAAGAAATGTCAGGTCGCTATGGAAAGAGAGACTTTGTTCTCTTCCAACAGAAGCCATACCAACCCATTGAACTGCAACAGTGCGCCGTGGTGCTCTTTCAGAAATGGCGAAAAAACTTGATGACCCTAAGGACGTCATCGTCTTCTGAAGAATACGATCAAGTCCTCAAGGAGAAAATTCAATCAGACCTAGCCAACAAAGCAAAGAGCGATCTCCTCAGCAAAGTTAGCCATGAGATCAAAACCCCTCTAAATGCCTTGATGGGCGTCCATTCTCTTCTCGCCAACACAGAGTTGAACGACGAGCAAAAACAGTTTGTTGAAATCGCAGAGCGATCGAGCAAAAACCTCCTAGATCTCGTTGAAAACGTCCTTGCTCTTTTTCGAGCTGAATCTGGTCACGAAACCCTCTATAATGTAGAACTCAACCCAGACATCTTCTTCCAACATATTTTTGACCTCTTTAAATTCAAGGCCCAAAAGTCCAATATCGACTTCCTCACATCCGTCTCAGAAACAATTCCAAAGGTCGCCTACGCTGACACCAGAAAACTGAAGGTGATCATGAACAACCTCATTGATAATGCCATTAAATTTTCAAAAGGAGGCACGGTTTCAGTCAGTATTGATGCTCAGTCAACCGAGACTGAAGATGGAAAATTTTATATCCGTGGCACCGTGAGTGATACTGGAATTGGCATTCCCCAAGAGGAACTGGACAATATTTTCTCTCAGTTCGTTCAGGTAAAAGGGCCTAATTCTCATCTTGGATCGGGAGTGGGCCTCAACACCACTCATCAATATGTGAAACTGATGGAGGGCTCTATCAAGGCAACAAGTCAAGAACAGAAAGGAACTCGTTTCTCCTTCGTGTTACCCCTCTGGATGAAACCTTCTCACTGAGGTTTTGCCTAATCTGCCTCTGCACTGTGCAGAACATGATTGCCCTCTCCGCCAAAGATCAGACAACGTTGCCGAAAACTGATCGATCACACTCCCGAAATTTTAGAGGGAAGAATTTCCGCCCCACAACGGGCGGGCCTAGGCTGTGCTCTTTTGCCAGAACTCTTTCAAGATGGCAAACACGGGATGAGAGCCAGCCACCTTAAAAACACCGAATGTAGAGAAACATGAACTTCAGCCAGAAACATTTACAAGACTTTCATGAGCTAGGTTATTGCATTCTTCATGATGCGCTGAGTGAAGACCACCATCTCGAAATAGCAACAGCTCTCAGAAAGGCTCTTCCTTGCTGGGAGGATGTGAAATCTAATTCAAATACATCAGACTCTCAGAAAGTGACCTTTCCCTTCCCTGCCGATGTCCTCAATCGCTTCTTTGTAGAACCCGACCTTTTAGCTTTTGCCAGAAAGGCCTTGGGAACAGAGGCCATACACTACAAGCCCGGATATTCCATCGTTCGCTACCCCGGAGGAATGACTGGAAGTGAACAGGGCTGGCATATCGACAATGGCAACAATTCCCTCTTGCCTCAATCTGACGACATGCGATATGGTCAGGTGGTGGTCTGGTACTGGCCTGAAGACGTCACAAAAGAAACCGCTCCCATGCGAGTCATCCCAAAACCCTACGGCAATGACCAGAAGCACGCCATCACCCTCGACGTTCCCGCAAACACACTCTTTATCATGCACAATTACCTCTGGCATTCAGGCTCTGATTTTGAAGCAAGCCATGGACAGAGGTACTCCCACGGAGGCATGCTTGGAGTCGCTGACTTCCACTGGGAGGGCCTCTTAAGCCTAACCCACCTCGGGAGAAACAAGACTTTCCAAAGTTTTATCGGATCGCTGTCGCCAGAAGAACGAGAGGTCTTCCGCTTTCCACCAAGGGGTCATTCCTACTACACAAAAAAAACTCTCGCTCTACTTGAATCCCAATATCCAGGGTGGGATGCTAGAGAATATCTTGAGAACAAACCTTCCTCACCCTAAATCAGAGATCGAGCAAGAGCTCCCTCTCGCCGTAGGTGTCTGAGAGACCAGATTCTCTCGAAACAACTCACAAAACCTTTATACGTTACGTGATGGGTTTGAGCACCCGGAGGCTAACCCCCTTCACCATATCCTTCACCTTTTCTCGATACGTTGCCATATGAGGCGCAACGAGGTGATCACGTAAGTGCTGCTCACTCTCCCAACATTCAATCACTGTGAGTCGACATTCACATAAATCCTGTGGTGGCAAATCCATGGGATGATCCACCGTTCCATCGTATTGATGACACCCTTTTTCAGCGAGAACATTGGGGATGTTGCCTCGAAAGATCTCCAGAAAGTCGGGCCAAGAATCGTCCTTCACTTCAATACTAGCAACAACTTGAATCATGTCTTCCTCTCCTCACATTCTTAAGGATTTTATCGCACCATTCCCTTTAGATACAAACCACTCACTTTAACTTAGAGAGATCCTATTTCAGGGTGAGTGTCAGATATACTTCTTATACATTTAGGTAGATCAGGTTTCTGAAGGAACGCTGATGCTTCATCAACCGTTGTAAATACACTGTGCTTCGAAGAACACTCTAGAGTGCTATTAAAGAGCAAGGCGAGCGCTGTATTTTTTGGATTTAGTTCGAGTGAACACCAACGAGATTTTAGATCAATGCTCTCAGCATCTTTCTGAATCTCTCGAATTTCATCTTTGGAATATACTTTTTTAGCCCTTCTGAAATCAGTAACACCACAAAAACGGTCATCATAGTCTGGGTGCGAAACTAACTCGGCATGAGCTTTCTTGTTTTCTTCTAGAGTAATATCTCCGAAGAAAGTCTGTATCACCAAACGATCAGATGGGAATATCTCAATGATGAAGGGCATGACTGATGTAAAAAGGATGGGCCTAACGAAATAAATTCCGGATGCTGATGGACATCATTGAGCTTCCTCGAATTCGAAGAAGACTCACTCGAATGAACCACCACCTTCAAGCATTCCCTTCGCTTGCTTTTCCGCCACTCTTTCTACCGCGTCCTCAATTCTCGAGATCAACCCTTCGGTCAACTTAAAAGATAGCGTGGTCTCATCTCCCTCTGCACCAAGGACAATGGCTTGGGCTATCTCCATGGCGATCTTCGAGGCGTCGGGGTCACCTTGAGCAAACATCCCAACCATACCCGTGAGCATCATCACTCCCGATTGCATGTCGGTCTGAAGCTTCCCAGCCTCTTCTTCAGAACCACATTCCATTCTTGCGTCGAGTTCAAAGCCACCCTCTTCAAAATCAGCACCAACAATGACGTGCTTCACAACGGACATGTCGGGACCAATACTCATTTTTACACTGTTGGGGTTGTCCTTTTTCTTTTCTTTAGGAGGAACTTTTGAGCTCACCCACAGCGTACGACGGGCGAATTTCTTTGCCTTCGAAACAATCTCTGATCGAGACTTATTCAATGCTTCGCTTTTTCCCTTGTGAATGTCGATGGCTCGACGAACAAAATCTTCTGTTCCACCAAGAACAACTCTGTCATTCAAGATGGCCATCATCCCGTCCTCTTTCTTCTTAGATGATCCCCTTCCGCCGAAACCATCATTTTTACTCTCAACTTTGATTTTCATGGCGGGAATTCCCCCGATGTCCGCTCGGACAGAACCAGGGTTTTCCTGCTTCGCGAATTTCATGATGGCATCAGTTTCAAAACGACCGCTCACAATCATGCCTCCTTGCTCACTTTCTGCGCTGGCTCCACCTTCTTGAAAGACTAAAACCAAACTATCCACATCTTTTTCGGGGTCGATACCAAGATCGGTAAGCTTTTCCTCGAAAGATTTCTCTCCCTCTTTTTCTTTTCCTTCAGCCATTTTTAAAACTTTAGAAATCATCCCCCCACGGGCCAGTTTCTTCACATCCAGAAAACCCACTCCATGAGCTTCGTCGGGAACATAATCCCAAGGGTCGGTCGAAACATCAACTGATAAAGCGGCAGGCTCATCGTCGCCTCCACTCGAAGCATCGGCAACCCCACCATCCGATCCACGACGTTCTTCGGTATTCGTGTCTTGAATGGACTCACCTTTTTCTCTCAGAAAGAGCCAAGCTCCCATCGCGCAGGCATAAACGAAAATGCCCAAAAAGACGGCCAGCCAGATGCCCTTGGTATTTTCATCATGATCGACAATGTCTTCTGGTTCAGAATTCCTTCTGGATCTTGGCATGATTATCCCCCCCTAACTCTTTGGCTTTGAACAGTCCCAATTGGCAATCTCTTCAGCCAGACCCTTAGGGTCACAGACACCTCTCACGACTAAGCTTTCAAGCCAAGTAGGAGCATAAAGTAGCTTTGCAGACACCATTGAGAATACAGGTTCCTATTTCGATAAAAGAGTCAAGGAATCTATGGGTTTAAAGAGGAAGGATCAGCTTTCTAAGCCTTGCACCTGAGGACATGACAACCTCGCCTCTTCTCAAGGGGTCGAGACACAGGA
>Ga0233432_10001917_pt1 | contig 19711 bp, 23 predicted proteins | sample SI_122_August201_6_FD_179870 | JGI IMG/M metagenome (GOLD analysis project Ga0233432, IMG submission 179870) | Seawater microbial communities from Saanich Inlet, British Columbia, Canada - SI_122_August2016_10_MG | ecosystem: Environmental > Aquatic > Marine > Inlet | place: Canada: British... | reverse complement strand
TATAAATCTTATTATGCCGTAAAATTACTTGTGGGAGGTAAGACTGGGTGATTGTTTGGATACTCTGGCATAGACTGAAGTCCTTTTGCTGTTTTGTATCCTACACCTCGGGGCGGTTGAACTGAATTCATAGTATTTACAGCAGGAGTTCGTAACTGGGTGATATTGATTGGTTGACAAGTCATTACACCCCTTGTATTATCATAACCTGTTGTTGGGTTTAAAGTTCTTTGACCAGGGTCTTTAATACCTACTACCATACCAAGTTGTGGATTACGGTTTGCTAAATTTAAAGAACTCGCACTATGACCTGGAATTCTTACTTTAACATCTTTTTTTCCTTCAAGTCCAGAATAAATTGCTGGTATGACACTCATTTTATTATTTATCTTTATTTTATTTTTTTTTTATTAATGTTTTTTACTTTCGGCATATGCTTCTCTTTTTTTTTGATTAATCTTTTCTCTGTTTTTCTCATTATAAATTCTTGCTTTTTCTTTAACTTCTTCTGTAGCATATGCTTCTCTTTTTTGTTGATTAATCTTTTCTCTATTTTTCTCTCTATAAATTCTATCTCTTTCTTTCTTTTTCTCCTTTTGTTCTTCGTTACGATTATTATAATATTTATTCCATTCTTTCTTTTTTCTTTCCTTAACTTCTTCATTTTTAACATATTCTTTACTCCATAGTTTTTTACTTTCTTTTGCTTCTTCTTTAGAGCATATAGGTAAATTTTTATTAACACATTCGTTATTCTCTATATAAAATCTTTCCCTATATAATAATTCTTGTTTTGTTTCACAAACGAGTTCTTCTACTTTCTCAAAAGAATAATTATTATTTTTTAAAATTTGATATGAAGAACATTTACGTGTAGTTTTTCCTTCATCATAACTTTTTACGTTTTGTATATGTCCTGATTTTCTTCTACAAAGTTTATCGGTAGTAGAACCATAATAAACATTATTTGTATCTTTACACGTAATCTTGTATATTATACCTAAACCCATTTTATATATATATATGTAGCGTCAAATCTTTAAGTTGTTTAAAATGTTACTTTCTAGTTAATCACCTCGACCTGTCTACCCATTCCAATTTTGAGAGAACTTGTTAGTTCGCAGAAGATATTTACTACTGGGTTATTAGTTTTATTTTGAATATTGTAGTAACCGTTGAGAGAAATACCAGAAGTATTTAAACCAGAGATTGTGCGGGATAGTTCGCTGTTTGGAAGGTTAAGACGAATACAATTTACAGCAAAGTTATTTCTAACTGTGTGAAGTGGAACTTTGTCTTGTGATTTGCCTAAAACAGAGTTGCGTGAAATAGTATACATTTCTTCAAATGTTGCTCTGTGTTGAGGATAATAAGCACCGTTTAACTGGAACTGATAAGTAGCAAATGAACCACTTGTTGGTTCTGGGAAGTTGTAGTAACCACCGACATAGCGTTCTTTGTTACAATCAAATACACCGTGAGTATCATATGTTGAAGCACCTGCGTTGTCAGCATAACCTTCTACACGTATTGGAGGTCCTTGAGTTCCTGGTGCTGTTCCACGATGAACCGCCCAGATACGGTCTAATGATTGAGATGATACAGAGAAGCGCATAGCACCTCCGTGGGTGTCTTCAAATGCTACATACTGTTTGAAAGGAATTTCAAGGAAACCTTTTTGGGCAATCATACCCTGAACCATATTATCAAAAATTCCGTCACTTAAACCCACAGCTTCAATAGTAAAATGAATGTTATTGAGTGAGTAAGAAGCATTATTTAATCCTGTGTCAGTAAAATCAGTTACTCCTGCTCCGTCAAGTGCTACTCCAGCAGAAGAAGTTAGAACTTCGTTACCAGCAAGGTATATAGAAATTACTATATCGGGAAGATTTGCGACGTCAAGGAGTGCTGGTTCGCAACTTCCAAGAAATCCTTCAAAATGGTCAATACAAAAACGTGCTTTAGTTGCGTCATATGTTTCGGCACCTGTCCCAGTAATCGCACTATCATCTACATAGGATTGTGTGCGAACAATAGCATCGTGACCTAAAACTACATCGGTTTTTGTTCCCATTAAAGCATCTTTGGCGTGACGTAATACATTATAGTAGTTAGAACCAGATGACAACTGAACTGAACCGCAGGCAACTTCAACACGGTCTATTAAAGTGTCAATTTTAGCGGGAAGACGTGCGCCACTGCCAGTTGTTGTAGCGCCGAAATGGAAAGCGAAAGAACGAGTATTTAATATAGCATTTGTAGGAAGAGACACTCTAATGATACTGTTGGGTGAAGCGGTGTTTGAACCCTGGGGTTCTAGGCGGAAGATATTGGTGGAGAAACCATTTAACTTATCAAGAAAGTAGGTTAGTTCTGGACTGTAACTCATATTTTATAATTTAATAATAATTTATTTTTTTTTTTATAACATTTTTTATCTAAATTAAAGTAAAAATAAATTTTACAAAACAGTAAGTTTTAAAATGGTTTTTTTGATGGGTCAATTAATAAATTATTAAATCTCTTACTTGGTTCTGCTGGACCAAAAGATACTTCATTTCTTCCTAATTCCTTTATTATTTCAACTCTAAATACTGCGTTGAAATTTAGATTACCACGAGTTGATTGATTTGTTCCTGTTCCTGTTGCTGTATTTATATGTCCTGAAGTATTTGTTCTTCCTAATCTTCTGTTTTTACTATCTGTTAAATACAACTGAATATTATTTAAATGTTTTTGTCTTAAGTCCAAGAAATATTCTCTTCCTGTTTGTGAATTAAATACAACCATTTCTGTATTTACTGCTATTTTTGCTAAAATGTTTGAACTGTTTGCTTCAGGAACTGAACCCGCATCTACTGCTGTAATACTTGCCGTTTCTGTAGCACTGGTTGGAAGAGAAGTTCTTACATATACATATGGTTCTGTAAATCTTTGTGCTGGGTATAATCCTGTAACTGTTATGTCTGTTGCTGTAACACTAATATTAAAACTACTTGTTGTATCTCCTACGTCTGTTACTTTTGCTATTGCTTCAGCTTTTGAATACATATCTCCACCTAAAAGCATAGCACTTTCTCCTGATTCTTCTGTGCCAAATACCTGTAAATTAGTAATTCCGTGACTGCCTGTGAAATTTAATCTAAAACTAATTATATTATCTGTTGTTCCGTTTATTGTTGTAGTTGATGCTGGTGCTAAATCATTAACTGTAAATGCTGTTGCTGGTGTATTTGTTACGATAAAATTACCAAGTATTGTAGCAAAATTATTTGCTAAATCACTTATGTTTTTGTAATTTTGATGACTTAAAATCGCTGTGCCTTGTAATGAATTATTAAATCCAATTGTTAAAGTATCGTTATTCTCATTAACATCAGTCCAGGATTTTACCATAGCAAAATTATTTAATGTTAATCTTATGAATTGACCTGCTTCCGCATCCACTGCCATAGTATTCAAGTGTAAAGCAAAATCATCTCCTTTTGTTCTGCTTTCAACTCTTGCTTTTGCTGTATCAATAAAAATATTATGAGTTCTAACTAACCGTTCAGTCATTTTATTATTTATATTTATTTTTTATTTTAATTATTAACAATTTTATTTTCATTTTCTATTATTTCTACACCTCCTTTTATAACACCCCCTAGGTCTCGTTCTTGTAATTTCTTTTCCCAAAGTCCTTCATTTATAATTCTCTTTACCTCTTCTGGTGGTTTGTTCTCTATCAGGTCATATACCCATTCTATCCACTTCACAGGAAGATTTGGATAATCCTTTAAAGCATCATTTATTGCTTTCTTTCTTTTTGCTACTTCTAAATTTGTATAATTTAAAGGATTGGGTTCTTCATAACGAGGAAATTCTTTTTCCAAAGTTGTCAAATCCATTTATATACTAATAATATTTTATTTTTAATTTAATGACTAAAAATAAAAATTAATTAAGAGCTTCTTTTAACTGCTCTGCTTCTCAATACCCGAACATCTTCTGGTGTTCCTAATGTTATTCCTGCTGTTGTTGGACTTAACATAGCAACTCTAAATGCTTCTCTGTCTGCTCTTGTTGCTGTAGAACCTGGTCCTAATCGTCTTGTTGATGGTTCTGGTCTTCCCATTCCTCCTGTTACTGGACTAAAAGAACCCCTTGTTCCTTTTACTGAAATGTCTGCTTGTATACCACTTGGTCTTACTGCTGTTGGTTTTACTGCTCCTTCTGATTGCGCTATTGCTAAACCTTGCTGTGATGTTAATGGGATTGGTGGCGGTAAATCTTCATATACGGGTGGTGATTCTGGACTTGGTGTATCTTCACTACCGCTTAATATTTCACTTGGAGTTGTCGCTGGTGTTGTCGCTGGTGTTGTTGGCATAGAAGAAATAGGAGTTGGAACTGGAATTGCTGGTGCTAATTGGTTCATATAATTATAATACATTAACGGGGCAATATTTCTACGATTATCATTTAGATTTGCTCCTGTAATATTTACTGGGTTTAAAGGTTTTTTCTCTCTTAATTTATTTGATACTTCACTTAAAACATCCTGACCTGTTATGTCTTGTGTTTTCTTTGCCATATAAATTACTCTGCTTGGACGATGAGGAACTTGAGGTTCTTTCAAAGGTCTGTATGCTATATCATTTGCTGGTGTTATATGAGATAATAAATCTGGACGATTAAAAGGAACTGTGTGATATTCGGCACATTCTATGTGACTTATATCTGGGTTTTCTCCAATTCTAACCATTTTTATTATTAATTTTTATTTTATTTTATTTTTATTATAATTGTAATACTTGTCTCATCCAATTCATTAAATTTATATTTTGAGTTACAATTCGTTCATAATTTCGTATATCTTCATCAACTCGTTCTTGTGCGTGTTGTCGAAGAAGTTCAATATCTTCAAAGTCTTCTTCTGCTTCTTCTAATTGCTGTTCTAATTCTGTTACATCTCCACCTAAATCTAATAAAAGTTGTATTTGTTGGTTCATCTGGTCTAAAGTTTCTTCATTCAAATTATTTAAAAAGTCACGTCTGTCACTTGATAATTCAATTTCCTGTGTTAGTTCTCTTATGGTTTCTTCTGGAAGTTTCGTTCTTTCTATAATATCTAATAAAATATCATCGGGTAAGTTTTGTAATGTTAATTCTGGATTTGGTTCTTCTATAACAAAATTAGCAACTCGTGTCGCTAATTCTTCTAATTCTCTGTCTTCATCCATAACTTTTATTTAATAAAAATATTTTATTCTTCTTCTTCTAGAATTATTAATTCATTTAAATTTTTACGGAAACGATATTCAGCGCTTTTAGGAGAAAAATCTATACTTAAATTTCCATATTTTTCTTTTGTAGCGTGTTTATATGCTATATCAAATAATTTTGTATCAACTACATTTGCTAATTCTTCCTTTATAGCATTTAATTGTTTTTCTTGTTTATTTTTGAATAAAGTTAAGATACTTAAATTCTCTCTTAAACATCTTGATACTCCGTTTTGAATTCTATATGTTTGAGATAAAATTATTACTGCTAAACCACAAGCACTTCGTCCTGAATGGTCTTCTTTTAAAGGCGCTATATGACGATTAAGTGTTGCTATACGTGTAAGTCCGCTTGATTGTAAGATTGCTTCACTACCAAGGCAGTCATCCAGCAGTAGTAAGGATTTCACAGGTTCTTCTTTTTCATATTTCCATTTAGGAGGTTTATCTAAATATCCCATATCTAAATAATAAATTAATTCTTCTGGGTCAAAAGACTTCAAAGGTCTATTTTTAATGTCTTTGGAAAACTCCGCATATCGTTTTTTCTCTTCTAAAAATTCTTCCCACTCATCTCGGTCTGCTTCTACTCGTGCGATTACTTCATTAATACTTGATTTTGTTGGGGCAAAAACATCTTCTTCATCTATGTATTTAGCGAAGTATGCTTTATTAGAACAAAAAGAAGGAGTTACTATGTATATTTTATCAAATGTTTTATCTCTCTTTGCTTGTGCTAATATTTTACTTGTTAAATATGATTTTCCTGCTGTTCTTTGCCCTACTATCATTTGTAAGCACGGCTGCTTAAATGAAGTAAGTGGTGTTGGGTATTCGTTATTAACACCAGTAGTAATAGTAGCATTATAACAAGATAAACTTTCTGTTTTCATTTATTATTTATAAATATTATTTTATTTTAATAATTTTCTCAATTTTTTTTTATTTTCTTTCTCTCTCTTTTTATTCATTTTATCTTGTATTAATTTTAAAATTTCTTTACTATCAGCAATACCATTATTATTTAAATCTGTTTCACCTAAAATAAATTTTTTAATTAAATTAATAATCCAAGAAATCATTTTATATAATTAATAAATATTTTATTTTTATATATAATATATGAGTCAAATTACTTGCCCAATAGAATGTGTAAGAGAAGGATGTCCCGACCTAGATTTTTTGGAAAAACATAATGGGTTTTTAATTACCTTAATTGGTGCTATAAGTGGTGTACTGGGTGTTATATTCAGTTATTGTATTAAATCAAGATGTAAAAATATTAAAACACCTTGTATATCCTGTGATAGAGATGTTGTTGTGTTAGAACCCGACCAAGTAGAAGTTGCTACGGTCCCGACGGTTTAACAGCAGTTTCTAGTGTAGGAGGTGGTTGGTTCATTGTTTGATAATTAAGTTGTCCTGTATTAGAAAACTGTGGAAGTTCTGCGTTACCGTAATTTACTGTATCACCTGCCCACGCTCCTCTGTCTTTATTTTCTGTAAATATTTCTCTTATTCTTTTATTTACTCCGTGTAAATCATTCTCACGAAGTAAATTATTAATTATTTCGTCTCTACTAATTACATTTAATGCGTGAGAACCTCGCGCATGTATCACGACTGGTTGTGTGGGTTGTGTGGGTTGTGTGGGTTGTGTGGGTTGTGTGGGTTGTGTGGGTTGTGTGGGTTGTGTTGGAGGTGGAACTGGTATATTATCAAGTGCCGCTTTTTGCATTATCGTATCATGCGATGGATAGGTAATTAAGTATTCTGGGCTGTTATTCGGGTCGTCTTCATTATATTCTATACCACGTGAAAACTGCGATAAAAAGTTATCGTGTCTGTGGCCTGTTACTATTTTTCTAAATTCTACATTTCTTTCGGCATTTGTTAAATTGTTAAAATTAGGAATTACTCGTCTAGCAAATTCTTGTAATCGATTTCTGTCTCTTTGGGTAGCACCATGTCTACGAATCTCATAAACTTCATGTGCTCTATCATTTCTTAATGTTCTAACTTCTGTTTGATAGTTCTCTGAATTTATAAATCTAGCCATCCTTTCTCTTTGTACGTCATCATCAATTCGATTTAAGACTTCTTCTACATTTCCTCCTCTTGAAAAATAATCTGTGCTTCTTCTTAAAAACTCTTGTTCCTGAAAATTAATAGGCGCTTCTAATCTTTCTCCTCTTGAGGCTGCGCTTTGAATTGCTTGAACTACTGCTATACCACCTGCTAATACACTTCCAACTACAATACCTCCAACTGGACCTCCTAAAACACTTCCTATAACAGTTCCTACTCCCCTTGCTGCTATTGCTTCACCTGCTACAACAGCACCTGTTTCTGCTAATGCTTCTACTCCTAATGCTTCTACTCCTAATGCTTCTGCTCCTATAACAGCAGCAGTTTCAGTACCTGCCATAGAACCTAATTCTAATCCAGCAGTTTCTACAGCAGTAGCACTTGTTGTTGATAAAGTACTTCCTATAGCAGTTCCTATTCTTGCTCCTGCTTGTGGTATTAAAACAGTAGCGCCTCCACCTGCTCCTCCCCCTATTGTTTGAGAAAGTATTTCACTTGCTGGTTCACTCATTCCTGCGTTTTTGAATAATTGTTTTGTTCCTTGTGCCGTTAATTCCTGAACTACTGCTCCACCACCGCCTCCTAATATACTTCTCGCTAAAGAAGCCGGTGTATGAACTACTTTTTCTACAAATTTTTCTGTAGCATATTGCCCTGCCGTTCCTCCAATGGCACTTTCTAATATTTCATTATCTGGTAATTCTAATGCTTCAAAAACCATTTGTGTTGCTTTAGAACCTATTAAAGAACCGCCTGCTCCTGCTAAAATATTTCCACCTGTAATTCCTGTTTTTGTTCTCATCATGTTTTGAAAAGGAGTATATTTAAATTCTACTTCTTGAGAGAGAACTCTCGTGTGGGGTTCTACTTCATTAATTAATTGTTTTTGTAATTGCTCAATCTGTTCTGGAGTTTTACCTATTTTATTTCTATTAAATTCATTTACTTTTTCATCTATTATTTCTTGTGTTTCACGAATATTACTTGTTCGGTCTCCTTCTTGAACGAAATGTTCTAGATTATGGTCATCAATCATACCGAAAGTTTCCCAATTACTTCTTGCTTTTTTTATTTTCTTTGGGTCTAATTGATGCTTCTTAACTGGGTCAATACTCTCAATAGTAATATTACTTGGTAATGATTTCCCTTGTAAAAGTCCAGCAGTTGTTGCTATATCTTCTGTGGTTCTAAATATTCTATGTGTAGTATTCGAGTCTGTTTTATCAAAAAATCTTTTTCCAACTAATGGGTTAAAAGTAGTGCTGTCCTTTTTCATTAAATTTGCTAATCTATGTGCTTTTGTTCCACCCATAGAGTATCCTGTTATGTGTTCTATATCATTTATGTCATACTTTCTTAATAAATCATTTTTTATTTTTTCCATATTGTGTTGGTCGTAAAACTTACCTTCGTTTCCTGTTTTTAATATATTTAACCACATAATCGGTTCTGGAATATTTTTACCTGCCCCCGATTTTATTAAACTTTTTGGGTTTGTTCCTCTAAAAGCAACTGTTACTTTACCTTCAGGATTTGTAACAACGATATGTTCTGGGGTGCTTAATTGAGTGTCTAAAGTATAACTAGGACTGTTAAGCGCTAATCTCTCTTGTGCTTTTGACAGTCCTCTTTTTTCCAAAACAGCGCTTACTTTTACTAATTCTGCTAATTGTTTGGCATCATCTGGTAATTTAGTAATTGTAGGTTTTAATGGGTTTCCAACACGAGAAGCAGCTGTTATAGCCATACTTGGTCTTATTTTGCCAATTCCTATATTACCTTTAGCAAGACTTTCAAGAAGTTCTCTTTTTGTCTTTTTTTTCTCATCTTCATTTCCTTTTAAATCTTTCAATGCTTCTATAGTTTCCTTCCCACCAATCTGTTCATAAAACCTATCTTCTAGGTATTTGCGTCGTTGATACATTTGTTCTACTAATGACATTTATAAATACATTATAAATTAAATTTTTTTTTATAGTTTTTAATGCTTCCCGAAAGTGTTGTTTTATTCCACAGTATCCATCTTGATAAAGCGCCTGGTGTTAATGGGTCATTCCAATTTTCATTTACTTTATGTCTTGCTAAATATGCTTCTTTTTTCTTTTCGTCTTTATGGTCTATAAATGTAGAACTTCCTTTTGAACCAAAATGAACTTTCTTTTTCTTTTTATCATCGCATTTACTCTCACCACAACACATACAAAAAATCGCTGTATATTTTTTATCTGTCTTATCACTCGGCTTTATTGAAACTAATTTCATTTTATATTTAATTTTTATTTTATTTTAAATTAAATATAAAATCAATAATTAATACATTTTACAACTACTTCAAATAATCTACCTTCATTATATATAGTATCAATCATTTTCTTTTTAGTCCAGGATTTATACAATTTTACACCTTCTGTAAAAGAATAAAATAGTATTTCTTTTTTTTTTCGAGTATAAGCAGTCTTTAATAAAGTAACTGTGTTATGTAAACGTCGTTCTTCGGTTAAATATTGCCAGATTATATATTTTGGGTAACATTTTGTTATAAATTTGTCTTCTTCACGCTTTCTTACAAAAATAGGTATGTTTAGATATGTTTCATTTCCGTAAAATTTATATTTGGAAAAATATAATTTATATTGTAATTCTTCAATAAGGTCTTTTGTAATATTTTTATGATTAATTTCATAAATGTAATCAACAATCTCGGAGGGGAGTAAATCAAAATAGTTCATTTTTATATAAATAAATATTTATCCATTTAAATCATTTCAATTTTTTTTTTCTTTAAGTTTTTGAGAAAAGGAAAATAAAAAATTTGTTATTGTTTTTGGTGTTAATAAATTAAATTAATAATTAATTAAATAATTTTTTATTTTAATAATCTTCGTCGTCCTCTATATCTTCATAATTAATATAACAATCAACACATTCTAAATTATTATCATAAGCATATTCAATAAGATATGTATAAATTTTATGATTGATATAGTCAGCACAAAAACAACCACTCATATTATCTGCTCTTTTTACTATATCATTTATTAATTTTTTTGGTAATTCAATTAAATTAATATTTATTTTTTTACAATAATGTTTTAGTGTAATATTAATCGTTTCCATTACAAACGAAGGCATCTTAAAAATATATTTTACATTAAAACCAAATCAATTTTTTTTTCTTTAAGTTTTTGAGAAAAGGAAAATAAAAATAAAATTAAAATCTTCTATAGTAATTTGGTCTCATTAATTGAGAATAATCAATTTGTGGTTTAGGTGGCGGGGGAGGAGGAATATAAACAGGCATGGGTGGAAGCACGGGTTCTCGTGTTTTCTTGGACTTGCGTTTAATATAAACTACATTACTATCGTCTTCACTCTCACTACTTTCTTCAACTATTATTACGGGTTTTTTGGTCTTCTTTTTAGTTTTTTTAACAATTACTGGTTCAGGTTCATCATCATCTTCATCATCACTCAATTCTCCTAAATGCTGTGTAGGTTCTGGAAGTTTTGGAAGTTCTGGAACTTTCTTTGGTTTCTTGGGTTTTTCTTCTTTAAGTTCTTTTTCTACAACTTCGGGTTTAAGTTCTTTTAGCACTTTTTCTTTATGAGGTTTTAATTCTTTGTCCTTAACTTTCTTTTCAGTAGTTAAGCGCTTCTTCGCTTCAATTGCTTTCTTACGTGCTAATGCTAATTTCTCTAATGCTTCTGGTGTCATTGTGCGTTTAGGTTTTTCTTTTACCAGTTCTTCAGGGTCTTCACGTAATACTATATTTTCCTTAGACTCTTCCATTTAACTATTTAATATTACATTATATTATATTTTTAAATAATTAATATTAATTAAAAATACATTTATAAGGTTCTTATTCTTTATTATTCTATTTATTTTTACTATATTTATTATTATAAATATCTATTATTATTTTTTTTACAGAAGAGAGGAATATATAAAAAGTTTATATATAAAAGAGAAGAAAGAGAAAAAAGAGAAAAAAGAGAAAAAAATTACCAAATTAGGAAATAAGGCAAAATAAAGCAAATAGCGCAAATAGCGCAAATTTTGCCCCAAAAAGAGAAAGTGTCTACGGAAAATGCTTCTAAGGAGACTTTCCAAAAACGGGGCAAAATTTGCGCTATTTGCGCTATTTGCTCCATTAAAAAAAAAGTAAATTAAAATGTTTTTTTGTTTAATTTTTTAATATATTACAGTTTTATTCCATTTCGTCATCTGTATCTTGTTTAATCACTAACTTATATCCTTTAATAGCAGTTTTAGTAAATCGCTGTCCATTAAAGTATTTATCTCTCTTAATAACTAAATGGTCTAACTTCTTCTCAATCATTTCCTCAAAGTAAATTTTATTATACTTTCTTTGGTCTGCTTTTGACATTTTAGAAAAGAACTCACAATACTTAAAATTATTATATACGTCTTTTATATATACAAATTCTTTCTCGTCTTCTGTGTATGTATCCTTAAACCACCCAATAAATTCGTCTTTGTCCATCATCCATTTAAGTCCTAACTTTTTACAAATTTCAGGAATAAATAAATCATTTGTAGTATGATTATTAATAATAAAGTCAAATAAAGCACAGTAATGTTCCTGGTAAAATTCGTCAGTTTTATATTTTTCATTAAGTTGTTTATATTTTTCTGGGTTCTTATTAATTTTATCCTTATCGTCAGTAAATACATTCTCAAATTTAATAATACATAACCTCTGTTTTTCTGCCTCGTTGCCGTCCATAGTAATATATGGAAGTTCATTAACTTCTAAAACAATAGTAGCATCAATAGAAATATTAGTATCTTTTTCATAAAGTCCTCGTGCTTTCATAGAACTCTCACCAGTAAATGCTTTAATATTACTCATTCTTAATTTCTCATTACTACCACTGTCTGCTTCTGTTGCTTTTAAAAAGCGTTTTTTGTGACACCCTCGTAGTTCTGTATTAGCGCCTTCTTTTAAAGGTTTTGTAAGCAATGTTAAATGTAAAATACCGAAGTAATCACCAATTAAATATTTGAAGAAATCGTTAAGAACTCCTTTACCGTTTCTTCCCTCGCCAGTTAGAACAATAAACTTTTCTTTTCTAATACCAGAAAAACCAGTTCTTAGAACACTTAAATATGCTTTTCGTAAATCTTCGTTAGGGAATATGTCATCAAATAATTTTTTAATTTCCTTAGTTTGTTTTTCAGTAGGACTATTATAATCTTTACCACAAGTGGTAAGTATGTAATCAAATTTATTATAAGAAATCCATTTATTTTCCTCTAAATCATATGCTTTATTGTTAAAAACGAAATAAAAGCGTTTTTTATCAAAAATGTCATATTCTATATTACTATAAATTAACTCGTTTTGTATTAGTCCAAATACATTTTTATTTCTTTGATTACCATAGGAGCGTAATAGTTTATTAGCACTCTCACGGTTTTTACTTGCTGTATCCGTATCTTCTTTTGTATTTTTGAGTTCAGTGTTTAATTCGTCAATTAAATTTTTATAAAGTTTAGTAATTTCGTCTTTTAAGAATTTTTGTATTATAGCACCCTTAAAATCTTCATTCCATTTATTGTTATAATAAACATAGATTTTTCCATAGTTACAAATGATATTGTCCCCGAAACTTTGTAAGAAATAGTCTGTTAACAATTTTTCATCAAACGCTAAATAGTCTGTTAGTTTCCCACAGTTTTTCTTAGTAATATTAAGGTAAATTTTTTCATTACTTTCTCGTGAGTAATGACGAACAGAACCACCTGTATAACTATATTTTCCAACTCGTTCCCACATAATTTCAAACTCCTTATGTGTTGTATCGTATTTTTTTGACTTTTGACTTAATTGTCTGCCAACTTCCTTGTAATAGTCAATTTTATTCGATTCCCTGCCAATAGCATATATTCCTGCTATTAACTGAAACCAAGTTTTATAATCGTCAATAAATTTAACATTAATATTATTAATAATTTCTTCCCATAATTTATCGTCGCACTCAATTTTAAAATCGTTTGTTACTAAATTTTTGACAACCTTGTCGTTTTTCTTGAAAGATTTTAAATAATTAAACAGTTCATTAGGTATTTCAAACAGGTCTTCATATTGGTTTGCTTCCCAGTCATAAATAAAGAACTCTCCAGTTTCCATTTTATAAGTAGTCCCAACATAAAATACCTGAGCGCCGTTGCCTTGTATGTCTAACTCAATATCTCTAATTTTACTCGGTAAAAATTTATACTTATCATTCCATTTAAAATATAAATGAAAACCTCGTCTTGTTTTAACTCGTGGGGCATTTAATATTTCAGGGTAATTCATACAAAACTCATTAAAAGTATTTAATGTGTCCGTTTTATCAAAGTCTAAAACAATAATTTGATTCTTTTGTCCAGTCAAACATCCAATACCCTTATCTTGCTTTTTTACACAAGGTTTATTTATCTCCTGCCAACCAGTCATCATACCACTAGGTTTCTTCTTCCATTCGCCATTAACTAAATTAAGGTCAATAGATTTAAAAGAGTGTAAAAGCAAATTATTTTTCCAACTAGACATTTTTATATTATAATATATTTATATTTTATTTTTAAATCAATTTTAAAAATAATTATTTATTTTTACATTCAATAAAAATATAAAAATAAATAATAATTACTCTGGGTCAGGTATAACATTTAAATCAATATCTGGTGCTGCGGGTTGATTATTAGCAATAACCAAAACCAGGTCGTGTGGAACAACCGCATTTAAATTTAGGTGATTAATACCAATAATAACAGGTGGTGGAACAGGTTGTTGTTGTGGAATTGGTGGTGGAATCATAACTGGTGGTGCTAATGCTGGAACAAAAGGAGCGTCGTCTTCGTCATCGCTCAAATCTAATACGGGTGGTCCTCCACCTCTTGCGCCACCTCTGGCATGTCTTCCTTGACCTCTTCCTCTTCCCCCTCCAAGTCCTCTATTTCCTAACATTTTTATTATTATTAAATTATATTTTAATAAAAATTATTAAACATTTTCAATATTATATCTTTAAGTTTAAACATTGTCTAAAGAGTATGACTCTGTAATCGTCTTTAAATCTGTGCCTCTTGACTCACTCATTTTTTTAATTTCCTGTAGATTGCCTTTATAGGCATTCACAATAATTTTAAAGTAAGCACCCTCGCCTATACTATCTAAAGTTGCCTTTCTAATCCAATATCCCAGGTTGTCAGGGTTGGGAACTAATGTATCGCCTCTTGCTTTAATGCGTTTCATAGCAGTAATAAACTCCTTATCTTTAATGGTATTCATCTTCATACCGTAGGTTTTACTGGTTTTGTAATTATTGCGAATATAAACAATTTTATCTCTTGCCATCCATATATAATTTTTACTGTCGTCTTTAGTGTCGCTTTTCTTATCTACAATTTGAAAATCCAAGTCTTCATTTCTAACCTGAAAATTAATTAGTAAATAATTAATGACATATTCAACCCATTTATTATTTTCATATAAATAGTCGGTGTATTCAAGTAAGTCGTTATAAGAAGGTAGACTTGAAGTTTCATTTTTCTTTTTAATGTCTTCTTTAATATTACCTTTCCAAACATCTCGTTGCTTTTCAAGTTCTTTAGTATCGTAGTTGTATAATTTTCTAACAAGAATTCCAATATTCAATCTTGCTTGTTTAGTATTATTGTTTTCCTGTTCTCCAGCAATTTCAATAATCTTGTTTTGACTGCTTTCGTGAATGTCTTTATCTAATTGCTGACGTAATTTATTATACTGTTGCTTGTATGTTTTAATAGTCTTTTCGCTCTTTCCCTCTAATGAAGCAACAAAAACCTCAAATTCGGTAATTTCAGGTTCGCTTTCAGTATCACTTCCACTCATTTTATTATTATTAAACATTTTATTTTTAAATTAATTAAATAATTAATTATTTATTTATTTCAATTTTTCTTTAAATAAATTTATTATTTTCTTTTAAATCCATCCTTAAGGTATTTATTGACTGTGTTTTTAAAATTATTAATATAATACTGTTCTCTCTCTTTAGAGTTTTCATTATCGCCTAAAGTTTGAACTAATTCTATTTTACAATCAGGATAGTTAAGAACTTCCCAACAACTACAAGCACCTATTTTATTTCTAAAATTATATCTGTGCTGTCCTAATCGTTTGCTTAACAGTCTTGATTGTGTTTTGCCTATATAGCAACAATCGCCTATTTCGCTAAAAATTCTGTAAATTTTCATTTTTTATAAATAATAAATATTTTATTTTTCATTTTTAGACAATAAATATTTATTGGGTATATTTCCATATAATAAAGTCCAGTTCATTTTTTCATACTGCTCGTCATACAAACCAAGTCTTCTCTCTTTGGCGTCATTATAAGTATCAAAACAACTTTTTTCTAAAGTATAAAAAGAATAATCTAAAGTAAAATACCTGAATACTTCTCTGTCAGGTAAAGGACTATCTGTTTCTAAACTATCAAGGTATTTATTATACTGACTTTTAAGACTACTCATACGAAGTCTAGCATCTTTCATAGTAGTAATGTCTATATAGAAGTCTTTTGCTGGGTTTCTATTATTTGAAATTTTAATAAATGATACTTTTGAATACATATAATAAATAAAAATATAATAATTTTTTAATTTTTTCAAAAGTAATAATAAATGACTTCCACAAGAGACCCTTTACCACCAGAAACAACACTTTTGGAAGATTTACCAAATGAATTACAAAGAGAAATATTTCTAAAAGCATATGAAGTAGATAAAAGCCGAGGACGATTTATGGAAACCTTGAGCGTGATACAATTGAATAATAATTTAAGACAAATGGCAGTTAATAACAGAGACTATTATGCTAATTTAGCAGAAGAACAAAACCCTACAAGTGTAACAGATTTAGATTTAAATACAAATGCGCATAGTGCTTTACACGGAGGGGCATTAAGATTAGTTGAGGGTTATAATGAGCAAATAGCACAAAGAGATGATGCTAATCGTAGATTAGAACGATTAAAACAACACGATTTAAATAAAATAAGATTTTATAACTTAATGATTAACAGATTGGAGAGAATGTAATTCTTTTTATAACTCATTCTGTTTATAATAAAATTATATTTTTATATAATATTATAATAAACTATGGCGTGTTATACACCGTATTCAAATTATGATTTAGTAGCAGTAGAAGAAGAACCCTCACAATTATTTGAAAATAAAGGAGTAACAGATACAGTTAAAAATACAATAGGAGATATTACGGAAGGAACAAATGTTTCTTCATTAAGAACTACATATTCTACATTAGATGATGTAGTAGCAGGAATGCTTCAAATATCATCAGCAACAGAAGTAACACCAATAACAATAAGTGACGCATTTTATTTTCAGGATGCTAATGAAGATGTAAGAATTACTGCTTCTTATCCAGGAACTATAGATGCTACTTTTAACAGAGGAACTTGGAATAACGGATTTTTTGCGGATGGTATAACACCAACAAATTTAGTAGCATATAATCCAACAAGTGCTATATTCACAGGGGCATTTGGAATAACAAATGAAACAATTAATTTTACACCAGCACTTATATCAAATACAAATCCGCAAACCGTATCTTATTCTCGTGGAAGTATCACAGGAACTTTTAGTAACTGGACTACATATACATTATCTGGAACTATGACTTCGGGAAATCAACCACCTATTACAGTTTATAGTAATTTTCCATATCAAACAGCAACAAATGGAACAATAAAATCTTATTCAGCAAATTTCATACGTAGAGTATATAAACCGTTTTTTGTAAATAATGTAGAAAAAGTAAGTTCTTATCTAGGAACCCCTAATACTCCAGGGTATTCAGGACTTTATAGCACAAATAAAATATTTAGTAATACAACAACAGTAATAGTTCCAAGACATCCGTATAATCATACAATAGCAATTCCATTTGACCCGATAGATGTGGGTGAATACGATGCTGTATTTACAAATTTATGGACTTCTGTAAGTTATACTTCAGTAGCAATTAACACAACAACAGCATCATATCTTCCATCAAGTGAAACACCAGGTAATTCAACGTATTACCTAATAACATTAGACCAGAATATACAACGTGTTAATGTAGATGTAAAATTAATTAAATCAGGAACATTAAACTAAATAAAATAAAATATAAATTAATAATAAATATAATGTCAGGAGTTGCTTTTGCTAATAATTTAGATGTTCAGACAACAAAAGTTTTAGACAATAGATGTGCTGGTTTATCAACAGATACAAACTCAATAACATATAAAGCGCCAGGTCTTTTACGATATGAAACAGATAATGATGAATGGAAATACTATGACGGAACAAATTATGTAGATTTAATACCTGCGGGTGTAACACCTACATTAAATGAACTTGGAGATGTTACTTTAACAGTTGTTGTTAGTAATGATTTATTAAGATATAATGGTTCTGTTTGGGAAAATACTAAACTTGCTTTTGATAATGATTTTACAAATGTTAATTTTACTTCTTTAACAAATGGCGACCTTATAAAATATAATGGTAGTAATTTTATTAATTTCTCTCCTACTTATTTAGACGGAGCAGGAATAAGTGATAATCATTTAATAAAAGTTGTGGGTGGTGTTACTACTGAAACAAGTTTTATAGAAACATCTGTCTTAAATACAAGCACATCATTACAAACATATATACCATTAGGAATTTTAGGTCTTCTAGCAGGTTCTATAGAAACTGAAATATTTAACGTAACTAAAACAAGAGTACATTTAACATCTACAGGTATCAGTACCGGTGGTGGTATAACTGTAACAAGTGATGGTAGAGTTGGTATTGGTATAGTAGCACCTGAAGAAGAACTTGAGGTTGATGGTTCTATACAAATTGATTCTGCTAATGTAGCAAGATTAAAATTTCAACAAACAGGACAAAATACCCACGCATTAGGAGAGATAGACGCCGAGCAAGATGGTATCAATGGAGGTGATTTACAATTTTACACAAAAGTAGATGGTGCTTCAGTAACAGAAAAATTAAGAATTAATAATGTGGGTGCTATTGGACTTTTAGGTACTAATTATGGAACTTCAGGTCAAGTATTAACAAGTAATGGTTCAGGTAGTGCCGTGAGTTGGGCAGACCAAATAGATACTACTTATACACAAGGCACTGGTGTAACTATAAATGCTTCTAATGTAATAAGTATAGGTCAATCGGTAAATGTAAGCGATAGTCCAAGTTTTACTCAATTAACTTTAGGCTATACAGGAGTAAATCAAGGTATATTAAATTTACAAGCTTTTACTAATATTGGAACTGATACAGTGGCACAAATAAAAGGTATACTCGAGGGAACTAATGGGGGAGAATTACTATTTTATACAAAAGCAGACAGCGGTGGTTCATTAACAGAAAGATTAAGAATTGCGAACGATGGTAATGTAGAGTTTGGAACTGGAACAATGAATGCATTACAGGTAAATGGAACTGGGAGAATGAATAGAGTGGAATTATCAACCAATGACAATAATATGGCACTCTTTGATAATACTTATGCGGGAACTTCAAATTATCAATTTGCGAAGGGGCTACATATTAATGGAATCGGGAACAATGCCAACCTGAACGTAGGGGTTAGAAGAGAAGGAAATGCGAGTAATAGCTTCGCACAGGTACATTGTAACAGGTTCTTGGGGTTACGGAGTGAGTCACATATTGCGGTAGAGGCAGGTACTTTTGACATATATTTCTGGCTTCCCGCAGGAAAGTATTTGAAAATTAACGGCGTAAATTGGACGCAGGCGCCGAGTGACGACCGAATCAAATTCAATGAGACACTTGTTACTAATGGACTCGATGTCATCAATCAAGTAAACGTTTACAAGTATGATAAGGTATATGAATTAGGACATACGCCAGAAAATAACCCTTATAAAAAAGAAGTCGGTGTTATAGCACAGGAAATTCAGCAAATCCCAGAGTTAGTTCACGCGGTAAGCGTGAATGAAGTCACAGAACAGTTCAAGGATAAAGCCCCCAATGGATTGCCTATGAGTGTGTGCTACGACCAGATTCATTCTTATCACATCAAAGCAACACAAGAATTACATAATTTAGTGAAAACATTACAGACAAGAATAGAAGTTTTAGAACAGCGGTAAAATATACCAAAAACAATAACAAATTTTTAATTTAAATTTTAATTGTTTTTTTATTCTCTCTTCTCTCTATCTTGTTATATATATATAAATATATATATATAATTCTCTCTCCTATACAAAAAAAATAATAATAATATTAATAATAATAA
>Ga0233432_10001915_pt1 | contig 19727 bp, 11 predicted proteins | sample SI_122_August201_6_FD_179870 | JGI IMG/M metagenome (GOLD analysis project Ga0233432, IMG submission 179870) | Seawater microbial communities from Saanich Inlet, British Columbia, Canada - SI_122_August2016_10_MG | ecosystem: Environmental > Aquatic > Marine > Inlet | place: Canada: British... | reverse complement strand
CACCAAAGCAAGAAAATCTTTTTCTAAAGATAAGATTAAATCCCGGAGACAAGGGCCTCGAGTCTCCTCGCAAATTCAACCCAAACGGCACGCCCTTCACCAGAATCATCCACATCCTTGCCTGCATGTATGGCTGCCTTGATGTGTGGTTCGATGGAAAGCCAACCGTCATAACCGGTGGCCTCCAAATCCTTGAAAATACGCTCCTGTACGGGATCCTCGTCGACATGGCAGGTTATGTGGCCACCGCCGTCGGGGCCAGGTTTGGCACATTTGACATGGACATGCGTGATTTGCTCGCGGCAAGCCTCATAGTAATTCCAAGTCACTTCCACGTCATTGTCATGAAGACTGTTGTTGCCGGTATCCAAAATCAATTGAAGGGCCGGACTTGAGACTTCCTCGACCAATTCCAAATACCCCTGGGGATTGTCCCCGTATCCATTGCAATTTTCATGAGCAAGCACAATGCCCTCGCTCTCCGCAATTACGCACAACTCCTTCAGCCTTCTTACGACTTCCGCTTTCCAAGCCTCCTGGGCAAGTGGTGTATCGGCATCGTTCGGATAGGACATGATCCTCAGAAACTTGCAGTTTGCCTGACGCATTCTGGGGGCAACCCTGCGAATCTCATCCAAATCGACTTGAAAATCCGTCGTCACCGGACGGGCCCAGTTCCCGATCTGTCCACCGAACCCCACGATTTCAATGCCTTCGCTCTGCAGGGTTGCAAAGGTTTGTTCCCATTGCTCGGGCGTTTGATCGCAAACGTTCTTCCCATCAATCAAGCGAAGCTCAATCGCAGACCAACCGACCTCCTTGAGCGTTGAAATTTGTCCGGCGAGGGTTTTTTCCGCCTCATCGGCGAATCCAGTGAATCTAAAGGGCATGACTTAAGAGGAGTTGTGGTTTGGAGAGCTTGTCTCGAATTAACGGCGAAAGGAAGCAGAGAAATCATCTCCGGACAATTCGACAACCTTTTTCTGATGGGTCGAACCGGCAATCAATTCGTTCAGCTTCTCTTCCCATGCGCTTCCATCCATCGGCAACTGGAGTGGTCCTTCCAAAAGCCCCGAGTAAAGCATGGCGTTGGCCAGTTCAACGGAACCGAGTCCTTCTTGGCCGGGAGCGATCAAGCTTTCTCCCTTGAGGATAGCATTCGTGAAATTAGTCATCAAGGTGGAGTGAGGGGCTTCCGCCGCGGGGATATCAATCTCCTCGACGGTTGTTTCGGGTTGCTTGAATCCGATCTTGGAAGTCTTGCACCATTCGTCCGAAGGAACGGCGTTTCGGGTAAAAATCAGTCGATCGTTCTCCAAGAGCAATCTTCCCTTGGTCCCTGCAATTTCCAACCGGTTGCTACCCGGGGTCTCTCCGGTGGAGGTAAGAAAGAGGCCCGATGCGCCATCTGGAAACTCCATGTAGCAAGAAACGTCGTCCTCCACCTCAATGTCATGCCACTTCCCGATTCCGACCTGACTGTTCACCTTGCTCGGCATGCCCACCATCCATTGCATCGCATCCAACTGGTGCAAGCACTGGTTAAGGAGGACTCCCCCGCCCTCTCCCTTCCAAGTCGCCCGCCAACCACCACTTTGGTAGTAGGCATCCGAACGGAACCAATCGGTCATGATCCACACTACGCGCATGAGTTGGCCCAGTTCACCTGCCTCGAGCAATTCCTTGATCTTACGGTAGCGTGGTTCCACCCGAAGTTGAAACATGCCGGCAAAAACCAAGTCTTCTTTTTCCTTGGCCTTGGTTATCAAGCGCTCGGCGTCCGCCTTGTGGGCCGCAATCGGTTTTTCCACCATCAGGTGCAAGCCCGCATCGAGAGCTTGCATGCCCAAAGAAACGTGTTGGTAGTGTGGGGTTGCGATGACAATTGCGTCAATGACGCCGGACTGGATCATCTCCTCCCCGCCACCGAACACCTTCATCCCTTGCTCGCCATACTCTTTCAGTTTTTCCGGTGAGGTGCTGGCTACCGCGACAAGCTCGCCACCCTCGACTTTGCCATCAATCAAATCCTGAGCGTGAAAACGCCCCATGTTTCCCATCCCGACGATACCGATCCTTACTTTTGTCATTCGGAGAATAATCTCATTTACGAAAAAGGAATCAACCAAGAAACCTCAGGCACAACTTGGACAAAGACCGAAGACTTCCATGACGTGAGAAACCTCCGTGTACCCGAAACCCTCGGCTGCTTTTTCCAGTTCAGGACCCATGCAAAGATCGATCTTTTCGGCAATTCCGCACTTTCTGCAAGTCAGGTGGTGATGGTGCTCATGGCCATGGCTCAGGCAATAAACCTTGGTTCCGTTTTCGCGCACTCCTCGTTCCACGACTCCGGCCTTTTCAAACTGCTCGAGGCAACGGTATGCGGTGACCGGATCACAAGTATCCTCAGGAAGCGCGGCATGGGTTTCCTCGGCTGACTTGGGTGCTTCCGAACGGACCAAAGCCGAAAGAATCGCCCGACGTTGATCAGTAACCCGCAACCCTAGCGCCCGTAACTTTTCAAGAGATTCTTCTACCAGATTGCTCATTCAACAAGTAATGAAAGCATTTTGATTTGATTCAAGACCTAAAGCAGCATTGGACAAATCCCATGACTTGCCGAACGTTGTCATCAGGAAAATTTGCTTCAAACAGTAATTTGCTTTTGTCAAAGGCCCACTTCTCCTTAGCTTGTCTACATGAGAACGCGCATATTTCTTTCTGCTTTATTCCTCTTCCTCGGTTACTTCGGGCTCTGTCTGGCAGAGTCGGGTGACGAAATCTATCAAAAAGGCTTTCTCTCGATTGAAGATGCCCACAAATCGATTGAACTGCCCGAAGGCTATGCCCTCCAGCTCGTACTGAGCGAACCACAAATCGAGGAACCAGTCGCCATGGCTTGGGATGGAAACGGCGTGCTCTATGTCGTGGAGATGAGAACTTATATGCAAACTGCGGACGCCACCGACGAACAAACTCCCAAGAGCAGGATATCCCGCCACGAGGACACCAATGGCGACGGCACCTACGACAAGAGCACCATCTTCATCGATAACTTGCTCCTTCCTCGCATGGTTCTGCCGCTGGACGATCGGGTGATGGTCGGCATAACCAACACGTTGGACCTTTGGAACTACAGCGATACGGATGGAGACGGCGTGGCCGATAAGAAAGTAAAGGTCTTTGAAGGTGGAAAGCGCGGAGGCAATATGGAGCACCAGCCAAGTGGCCTCATCTGGAACTTGGACAACTGGATATACGTCACTTACCAAAACGTCCGGTACCGTTATGTCGATGGCGAGTTCAAGACCGAGAAACTCCCCCGTGGCGGCGGGCAGTGGGGGCTCACAGCGGATGACGACGGACGAATCTACTATTCCACAGGTGGCGGGGAGAACCCCGCCTTTTTCTTCCAACAGCCTCCTGCCTACGGGATGTTCGACATAGGTGGACAAACTGAAGCCAATTTCCGCTCTGTTTTCCCCATAGCAGCCGTGCCCGACGTTCAGGGTGGTCGACGCCGAGTCGGTTCGAACGGTGGACTCAATGTCTTCACCGGTTGCGCCGGACAAGGAATCTATCGAGGAGACAGACTGCCTAAGGAGCTGTACGGCGACCTCTTCATTCCCGAACCGGTCGGGCGCCTGATCCGCCGAGCCAAGGTCGACCGGAAGGACGGCATGACTGTCTTGAGTAACGCTACCCCGGGCACCGAATTCATGCGCTCGAAAGACATCAACTTCAGACCTCTCGGTGCTGAGACGGCACCTGACGGAACCATGTTCTTCATCGATATGCATCGTGGCATCATCCAGCAGGGGAACTGGACCCGGAAGGGAAGTTATCTTCGGGGAATCATCGACAAGTGGGAAATCGACAAGAACGTCGGCAAGGGAAGAATCTACCGACTCGTACACAAGGACCACAAGCCCGGCCCTCAACCCAGCATGCTTGGGCAATCGACCAAGGAACTCGTCAGCCACCTGTCTCATCCGAACGGTTGGTGGCGCGACACTGCCCAAAAACTGATCATCCTGCGCAAAGACGGAAAGTCAGTTGTTCCCGAACTTGAAAAACTTGCCCGGACCGGAAAATCCGCCCTCGGGCGCGTCCATGCCCTTTGGACTCTCGAGGGGATGGGGGCAGTAGGCCCCAAATTGATCGTCGAGAAATTGTCGGACAACGACCATCGCGTGCGGATGACGGCAGTGCGCGTGAGCGAGCCCTTTCTCTCGGATGGAAACAAAGTACTCGAGACTGCATTTCAAGGATTGGAGAAAGATCCGCATGTCGACGTCGCCCTTCAAACCATCAACTCGATCGCCTACAGCGGAGCAACGAACTCCAATGTACTTGTAGCCGTACAGAGCAATTTGATCGAGATTCACGGGGACAAACCCATTCTCAAGAGCATAGCCGGCAACCGGGTCAAGCTTGCCCAAGAACGGGTGCAACTGGCCAAGCAGCGGAAGATGGATGCCCACTTCGGCAAGCAGATGGAAGCCGGAGCCGTAATCTACAAACAACTTTGCTTTGCCTGTCATGGCAACGATGGCAAGGGTACCCCCATGGTCGGGCAACCGGGAGTTACCCTGGCTCCTCCCCTACCCAAATCACCCCGCGTACTTGGCTCGGGTGGCAGCCTCGTGCGAACCGTCCTGCATGGCCAAACGGGGGAACTTGACGGAAAGACCTACCCGGGGCAAATGCTACCCTTGGGGGCCAACGACGACGAATGGATCGCCGCCATCACGACCTATGTCAGAAACAGCTTTGGTAACAAGGGCGGTCCGATCGCCAAGGAATTCGTGGCCGGCATCCGCAAGGAATCGGGGGACCGTCTTCTTCCTTGGACGGAAGCCGAGCTCGAAGAGCTGGAACCGCCCCTCATGCCGGACCGCAAGAAATGGAAACTCACGGCCAGTCATGGTAGCGAAAAATTGGGTGGCTGCGTGGATGGAAACGGCAAAAGCCGCTACGATACCGGAGCTTCTCAAGTTCCCGGCATGTGGGTACAAGTTGAATTGCCCTCCGTTTCCAAGGTCAACCGAATCCAACTCGATTCCCAATCCTCTTCCCGCGACTACCCCCGCGGTTACCAAGTGGAATCATCCGTCGATGGGAAAAAATGGTCGGAGCCTTTGGCCATTGGCGTGGGCAAGCACCCCATGACCGATATTTCCTTCCCTACCACCGAAGCCAAGTTTCTGAAAATTACCCAAACCGGAAAAGTAAGCGGTTTATATTGGTCCATTCACGAAATGCAGATTTTCGGAAAACCTTTGCCACGCTAGCCGAGGTCTGCCGAGTTTTTTACCCAACCCTCAAAACCCTGCCACATGAAATTCACTTTTGCCCTCGCCTTGGTTTTTTCCGTCACGCCACTCCTTAGTGCGAAGAACATGGACGAGCTCCTATCATCCTACGTTACCGCAACCTGGAAAAGTCCGACTGAGGGAACTTTTCTCTACAGGCACTCTTCACCTTCAAAAATGGAAAAGGGAACCAAGTACCCTCTTCTGGTCTTCTTTCACGGAGCTGGCGGGCGTGGTAACGACAACAAGGGACAGCTGGTGGACGCCGGAGGGATCGGGGCGTTTGAAAAAGTAGGTTTGAGAACCAAGAGGAATTCCCATGTCTTTGCCGGCCAAGTTCCCAAGGGCGAGCGCTGGGTCGACGTTCATTGGGGATTGCTCGGGCACAAAATGCCGAAGATTTCCAATTCCATGCGCATGGCCTTCGAGGCACTCGATGCCTACGTCGCCGACGACAAGAACCAAGTCGATCCCAACCGGATTTACGTAATGGGGCTGTCCATGGGTGGTTATGGAACTTGGGATGCGATCCAGCGAAGGCCCGATTTCTTTGCCGCCGCCGTTCCAATCTGTGGAGGTGGAGACAAAAATTTTGGGAAGAAGCTCAAGAGCCTACCTCTCTGGGCATGGCACGGGGACAAGGATCGCGTAATCAAGCCCAACCGTTCACGGGATATGATCGAGGCGATCAAGAAAGCCGGTGGATCTCCCAAATATACCGAGGTCAAGGGCCGCGGACACAATTCCTGGACCGATGCTTGGAATTCCAAGGAAATGTGGGAATGGCTCTATTCTCAAAAAAGGAAATAGACCGAGCCGAAGATTACGGACAGTGATAATTCAACAACAGGAGAGTTTCAAACGAAGAACTTAGTTGGTTATATATTCTGCTGTATCCTGATGTCGGTAATCGCGGCAGGCAAAAGCAGTCCGGATGAGAATAAGGTCACGCTTGTAAAGGATGGAAAAGCGAACGCGACCATTGTCATTGCCTCTGATCCTTCACCCGCGGCGGATCTTGCCTCTATTGAAGTGCAGTACTTCGTTGAGCAAATGACCGGCGCAAAGCTTCCGATTGCCGATGACAGCAAGGGAACGGACGGAAACAAAATCCTGATCGGCGAGAGTCGTCATACAAAGGAACTCGGACTCGACGTCAGCAAGTATCACCAGATGGAATCTTTGATAAAGTTCTACCCTGAAGCCGTAGTACTACTGGGGCGTGATGATCTTAAGAAAGATTGCCGACTCTTTAAGAAAACAGCCATAAATACCGCGTCGACTATTGATTATGCCAAAGCAAATGGAACAAAGGGTAAGACTCAAAAAGTATTTATCCCCGGGATGTTCGATTACCAGGGTAGCTTAAGAGCGACTTACAGGTTTCTGGAAGACTGGTGTGACATTCGGTTCTTCGGCGCGAACCCAATGAACGTTCACGTTCCAAAAGCAAAGACTCTTATCGTATCGGGCAATGACCACCACCACAGAACTGCTATTGACACAAAAAGCGGTGCGATGGGAATGTATGGCAGGAGGTCGGGCAATAGCGAATATGGCCCCCGCCCCGATAGCCAGCAGGTAGCTCTTTACCAACGTCGTATGCGTTGGGGAGGCGTGACCTGGTACGTGAACCATACCTTCCAGCACTTTAATTACAGGAATCGTTTCATGAATCCCGTAGAACCTACAGACAAGAGCGCGCAAGATTACAAGCGGAAGCTAGAGAAATACGAGAAGCACAAAAAAGATTTCGAAAAGATTGTGCCGGGCCTGAATCCGACAGGGAAATCACATCAGTTTTGTTATACCACCAAAGCTCTGATCGATCAGATCGCAACAGATGCCAGAGACTTCTTTGACGGCAAGCTCGGAGATAACGTCGACGAACACACGCGCAACCTGCAGGGCCGAAGCGATACCTTTTTCCTCGTCCCGTTTGACGTCGGTGGATACTGCAAATGCAAGAAGTGCAAGCCGCTTCAGGATATCGCACGCGGCCGCGCGGCAACGGACTTCAATACCGGAGAGAAGTCAGATTACGTTTTCAGCTTTGTCAATGCCGTGGCGCGTGAAGTGGCCAAAACCCATCCGGATAAATTCATAGGTACTCTTGCCTACGAGGGTTACTACTGGACCCCCAAGAGTTTCGAGATGGAAAAGAACACGGCCATGACGCCCTGCATGCATACAAAATTCTGGAGCAGTAGCCCAACCTACTTCAAGAACGAGCTTAAGTATTATAAGGAATGGGTAAAACTCGCCAAAGCCGGGAAGATGGGGGCCATGGGTATGTGGAACTATGATTTTGACGTTCCGCGCTCCGCGACGGCGTATAACGCGCATAAGCGCGGTGAGTACGTGAAGATGTTTCTCGAGGATGGCGTGCGTCACGTTTTTCATTGCGGAGCTCCCCCAATGCTCGAGATGTACGTGAGCAACCGGCTATACGAAAACCCGGAATTGGATATCAAGGAATTGGTCGCTGACTTCTTTACCAAGTATTTCGGCCCGGCAAGCGGACCTATGGAAAAGCTGCAGATTCTGATGGAGGACTACACCACCAACCCGAAACATCGCCCTTTGGCGATCCAAGGAGGGTATCTTCACGACTGGATTTCTTTATACGAATATTTCCTGACCGATGAACATCTCGTACAGGTCAGACAATTGATGAATCAAGCAAAAGCTTTGGCTTCGAATGAGCCCTATGCCAGTCGTTTGAAGGCCTGGGAAAAGACCATGGTGAGTCATTATGAGAACGGATTGTATAAGCATCATGCCGAGAAAGCCAGGGCGAGAAGAAGTGCTCTTTCGGCCTATGACAGCATGGCAAAAGGTTACGTCAGCGGGGTGACGGCGGCGCCAGCCTGGCATTGGTACTCAAGAGTAAAGCCCGAAGGATTGGTTGATGGACTCAATATGATGGAAAAAAAGGCCGGGGAACTGGGTGCCAAGGAAGCCCGATTGAATCCTGCCCAAAGGTCTTTCAAGTGGAATAACGTTATCGCGGCCACTGGCGCCTGGGTGTTTTTTGATCTGGGAGCCGAATGTGAATTGGATGAAATGCATATCTGGAATTATAACGATAATGCCGGCAATACTCAGTGGGGCATGAAAAACATCGAAATATCCTACGCGAAGAATCCAAAAGATCTTTATAACCAGAAGTGGACGAAACTTCCTGACAAGACTCTGAACCGGGCACGGAAAGAAGGAAAAGCTGGAGCAGATACGGTGATTGATTTCGGAGGGAATAAAGTCCGCTATATCTATATTCATACCCTGGGCGGAAAGGGGCAGGGCAACTGGGACGCGGTGGGTAAGGATATGAAAGGTGATGGAAAAAAGGGGAAGAACACTCTCGATGCGGCAACCGGCATGGGAGGCACAGCGTTTGATGATAGGAAATTCTCAATCGGGTTGGGCCAAGTACGTTTCTACGGCAAGCCCTTGCAATTGCCAAAACCTGAACTGAGCATTGTGGACGGCAAACTGAAACTTGATGCGCGGGGGTATGAGGAGGCGAAGGTCCATTATACGATTGATGGGTCTATGCCGACCGAGAAATCACCACGTTATAAGAAAGCAATTGCCATCGATGAAGACGTCGTTCTCAGGGCCAAAGCGTTTGGTTGCGGATTGACGAAGAGTGATTATGCGCCGGTGAAGGTAAACATCGGCGAAATAGTAAAGGAATCCGCGGTCAGAAAGAGCCTGACTGAAAAAGACGTGGCCGGTGTCAGGGGAGCGCTTTTAGGTGTGGAATTATTTGGTTCGGATATAGGCATCTATCTGAAGCATCTTCATGTTAATGACGAAAATATGGCAGAGGTTCCGCATAGTAAACATGGTTGGAATGATCATCATTTTATTACCATACCAAAAGAGAAACTGGGAGGCATCAAGACGAGGAATCACATCAAGTTCGCTGGTGGCGGCGCCGATGCCTATAAACTGCGCAACGTTACGCTGTACGTTCAGCTCCAGGATGGCTCTTGGGTGAAAAGTGAAACGGACAACAAGATATATTGCCCTCAGAGCAAACGGAATTGGGTAAACAGCGAGGGGATAATCAAGAGTCCCATTGAAATGGATATCAAGTTTTAGGTTAATCAAGAACAGGATGAAAATATGAGAAATGCCGGATCTCTTTCATTCGCTCAATTTCCTTAAGAAAACGCATAGCCGGGGTCCCAAAACTCAGGACAGTAGGTTCCCATGTGCCGTATCCATCCATGAAAAATCCCATGACGTAGACCCGGTCGGGATCGACTTGGTTCTAACCCAGTTTCAAAGACCCAGAGCTTTCCTCGGGTTGCGATCCACGAGCTTGACTATCTCCTCCTGGCTCAATCCAAGTTCTTCAGAGAGATTTCGGAGTAATATGGGCATCGTACTGGTGGATCCGGCAAGGTTTGCCGAGCCGGGGCGGCGGGCAACCCCATCCTCGTCAACCTCAACCGAAATACCGGAGATTTCATGCATGCCCGGACCGAGGGTGGCCGCGGAAATCGCATCGGTCGTCATGATCGAACGATCGACCCTCACCAAGTCCAAGTAATTTTTCAGGGCGTAAAAGTCGACGTGCGCTCCGTCGGGGATAAAGCAAAACCAAAGGTGTTCATGTAACGAAAGGAAACGCTGCAAGACGTTATCGTGGCGGGGGAGCTCTACCGGACAACCATTGCCGAAGTGGGTAACCATGCTCAAGCCACCGTCAATCGATTCCTTCAACTGGTCGAGGGATGGATCACAATGCCCTGCGGAAACGACCACCCCCTGCTCGACGAGAAACTTCGTGACGCCGGCTCCGGAATCCTGTTCGGGAGCGAGAGTAAGCAGTTTCACCAGTCCCGCGCCGGCATCGAGAATAGCTTGGGCATCCTCCAGGCAAGCAGGACGAACGTGCTCGGGTTCATGGGCCCCGACGTAGCCAGGCGAAGGATTCAGAAACGGTCCCTCAACGTGAAACCCCGCAATCACCCGTCTCGCCAACTCGTCCTCCTCCCGCAAGCGAACCAGGTTAGATATTTTGTCAAGGAGGCTTGTTAGGTCGTCCGTAATTAAGGTAGCAAGGATGGCATCCACACCATCGTCGGCCAAAGTGCGACAAGCATGGTGGAGCTGTTCGGCATTGAGGGATGAGGAACAGAAATCGGTTCCAGCGTACCCGTTTACCTGCAGGTCGAAAGGTTTCACATCAGGGATGCGGCGGCAGCATCTAGAAAGAGATGGCAATCGGGATGTTCCTGGAGAATGGAAGACGGCACCTCCGGAGTAATGGTTCCCTGGGTTGCGTTTTTCACGGCCTCGGCCTTGCGCTCGTCAGGAACGGTACAAACAATTGCGTCGCTCTTCATGATTTGACGAACGGACATGGAAATGGCTCTCTTCGGGACGGAGTCAAAATCGGGAAACCAGCCCTCGCCGAATTGTTGTTGCCGGCAAGCCTCGTCCAGATCGACCAGCATGTATGGGCGTTCGGTTTCGAAATCCGCCGGTGGGTCATTAAAGGCCAGATGCCCGTTTTCGCCAATTCCAACAAACGCAACGTCGATCGTAGTTTCTTCAATCAGGGCGCTTAGGCGCCGACATTCGTTCTCCACATCGCCCTCTCCATCAAGAAAATGAAAAGCTTTGAGAGGTCGTGTTAGTTTGCTTACGAAACGTTCCCATAGGTACTTCCGGAAGGATGCATCGTGAGAGATCGGGAGCCCGACGTACTCGTCGAGATGAAAACCCGTCATCTTGTTCCAAGGCAAATCCGCCTGGGCTAATTCGGCCAAGGTCTCGAACTGGGACGCGCCCGTAGCCACTATGAAGGATGCGGAGCCTTTCGTGCTCAAAGCTGACTGCAGTTTCAATATTCCATGGGCAGCGGCCGCTTTACCCATCTCTTGCTTAGTTGAAAAAATTTCCGTGTTCATGATTTTGCCATTTGAACTGATTGACCGAGTCTTGTCCAAAGTAATGAGGATTCAAAGAAAATAGATCTCCCTGCGTTTATTCTTTTCGATTGATCCGATGAGGTGGAAACCCTCTAAGAACGCTTAAACCAAAAGAGGGTAAGGAATGCCTTTTTCGTTGCCAAAGAAGTCCTTTCTGAAACGAATTTAATACATACGTTTATGGAAGCTATAGATTACTTCGTACTTTTCGTTTATTTTGCTGGCATGGCGGCCATTGGCATTTGGGCCATGAAGCAAGTAAAGGGACAAGAAGACTACTTCATGGGTGGCAGGCGCTTCGGGAAACTTTTCCAGACCTTCGCTGCTTTTGGGGCCGGCACGGGGTCGGCCGATCCGGTGAACACCGCCCGAGGAACGTTCGCCAATGGTATGAGCGGGATGTGGGGAGTGATGTACTGGTTATTCGTTACCCCCATGTACTGGATAAGTGCCGTCTGGTATCGGCGCATGCGATGCCTCACTCTCGGGGACTGGTTTGTAGAGCGCTATCAGTCCAAACGCATGGGAGTGGCCTATGCCATTTTCGGATGTTTCTACTACATGGTCTACGGAGCCATGCTCTTCACCGCCATCGGCAAGGTCTCGGTTCCGTTGGTTGGACCCGAGCTTTTCGGGGTGCAAACCGAGTATGTCCTCGTCCCGGTCGTGGCCATTGTCGTGACATTGTATGGCGTATTGGGAGGGATCGCAGCGGCCTACTGGACCGATCTCATTCAGGGGGTATGCATCATTCTTTTGTCGGTACTGCTGATCCCTTTCGGATTGAATGCCGTGGTGGAAAAATTTGGTTCTCCAGGTGATTCCTGGACCGATGGCTTCCGGATCATGCACGAGCAGTTACCGGCTAGTAACTTTACGATCTTAGGAGGGGACGCAGCGAGCGAATTCCCCTTGTACGCGATCGTGGTCATTGTGATCATGAATATGATCGGCATCGCCCTAACCCCACACTTCATCGTAACGGGAGGGGGAACCGCCAAGAGCGAACAAGACGCCCGTATCGGTCTTGTGACGGGAAATTTCATAAAACGTTTTTGCACCATCGGTTGGGTCATCACCGCCCTGATCGTTCTTACTTTGTTTGGCGACGACATGGCCCTCATGAAAGACGCTGATATGGCTTGGGGAACCGCCACCAAAGAATTGCTTGGGCCTTTGGGTCTAGGTCTCGTCGGTCTTATGCTAGCCTGTTTGCTGGCCGCCCTCATGAGTAGCGTAGACTGCTATATGCTCGTTTGCTCGGCCCTGGTCGTCCGTAACTTCTACGTCCCTTTCATCAACCCCCAAGCAGGAGAAAAGGAATGTCTTCTTTTGGGCCGAGCGACCGGCGGAATCGTGGTATTGGGGGCGGTTGTCATTTCGGTGACGATGTTGGACATGTTCAAGCAACTTGAATTAACTTGGGTCGTCCCCATGACCTTCGCCGCTCTCTTTTGGGTAGGTATGTTTTGGCGCAGAGCGACGACAAAAGCCGGGTGGATTACCATCGTATTCTGCATCCTGACTTTTTTTGTTTTTCCCAGACTCATCCCGGCCGTGGCTCCCAGTTTGCGAACCGCTCCCGAACTTGTTCAGTCCAACCTCAAAACAGAAACCGGCGGAGGTAAATCAATCTACTGGAGCGGCGGACTGCAAGAGAAAGAAGGCACACTCACGGGGGTTGGATCCTTTCGCTTCGATATGCTCGCTTACGAAAAGATTCCCGGTGTGGATCTGACTGCGGTAAGCAACGCCGCCTTGAAAACTTTGGAGTTCCCATTCAAGATCATCGCGCCCTTCCTCGTCATGATCCTTGCCAGTCTGCTGACCAAGCCGAACGACAAGAAAGCATTGGACCGACTCTATGTAAAACTGAAGACTCCGGTTGATCCGGTTCCCGAAAAAGACCAGGCCGAAATTGAGAAAAGCTATGCCCAGCCCGACCGGTTTGACAAAAACAAACTCTTCCCCAATTCCAACCTCGAATTCCAACGTCCAACCCAATATGATGTGTTTGGCTTTCTGACCTGCTTCGCGCTTTGTTTTGCCATTATTGGTATCGTCTTATTGGTTGCCAGAATCGGAACTTAAACGAAATTCTAATCTTTTTCCTACCTTCACCGCCGTTCATGAACCCAATTCTAACTTTCATTCCATCGCTGCTCTTTTTGGTAAAGAGCATCCTAGCTTTCGCGTTCTGGATGGGCTTGGCAAGCGCTCAACCCAGCAAACCCAATGTCATAATCTTCATGGCCGATGACATGGGCATCGGTGACACTAGCGCCTATTTGGGAATCAACTTGATGGCAAACACCAAACCCATTGCCAAGACCCTGAAGACACCGAATATCGAAATGTTCGCGAAACAGGGAATGATCTTTACGGATGCCCATGCCCCGGCCTCCATGTGCAGCTCGACCCGCTACTCTCTCCTTACAGGGAGGCTCTCCCACCGGTCTTACCTAAAAAAACAAGGCTGGCTTCCGCATGGCCCGAACCGTCCGATGATTAACCGAGAATTGACCACCCTCCCCGAGATGCTCAAAAGGAACGGGTACGCCACTGCCGCTATTGGGAAATACCATGTCGGGATGGATTTCGACGACGGTTACGGGGAACCTGCCGACGAGTTTGATTTCCAGGACGTCGATTTCACCAAGCCGATTCTGGACGGACCGGCCAACCACGGCTTCGACGAATTCTTTGGCGTCCCTGGAAACACCGAAGACCCGCTCGATACCGAACCAAGGATTTACCTGCGTAACGATCGGTGGACAATTTCCGACCGTTCAAAAATGAAACTGATTGGAATGAAACACCGGGAAGGTAGAATTCTCGCCGCTCCCGATTGGGACTTGGCTCAACTCGGCCCCGATTTCCTGCACGAAGCAACGGCCTTTGTGAAAAGACAAAGCAAAGGTCAAACCCCTTTCTTTCTCTACTATGTCCCCGCTGCCAACCACCTCCAGCAAAACCTGACTGGCCCCTATGCCGTCCCCGAATCCATTGCCGGCACTCCGATCAAGGGGAAGAGCAGATATACGGATGGCTCGAAAGGAGGAGAACGGGAAGACATGGTTCTTGAAAACGACGTCGCCTTCGGGGCTTTGCTCGAGACCCTTCGAGAAACGGACGACCCCCGTTCTCCGGGCCACAAACTCATTGACAACACCCTTGTGATCTTCACCAGCGACAATGGACCGAACGTGGGAGACAACAATGCTCCAAACCAAGAAAGCGGCGGGTTGCGTGGTAAAAAAGCAAAGATCTGGGAAGGCGGTCACCGCGTACCTTTCATCCTTTATTGGAAGGGACATTTCGAAGGCGGACAAATCAACCGGAACTTGTTCTCCCTGACCGATCTCTTTGCCACCCTCGCACATGCCGTCGGGGATGAGCTCTCCCCTAGCGAGGCTCAGGACAGTCTCGATTCGCTTGCCTATTGGAAAGACCCTGAACTGAGCGACCTGCGAGCCCGCCATTTCTTTTGCCATCTTGGCCCGCCCTATGAAAATGATGCCATCGCCGTAAGGAAAGGCTCGAAAAAAATGATCGTGGAAGGTGGACTCGCCCGTCCTTGGTCTAAGTCCGGAGTACGAGGCTCATCGGAATCCGTCGTCTTTTACGACCTCGGCAAAAACCCCGACGAGAAAGGTGACTTCAACGATGACAACAGCACCGAAGCAAGGAAGATGAAAAAAGAGATGCTCAAGGTACACAACCAAGGACATTCCCGACAACTCAATGCCAAGGACAACGGTAGTCTCATTTTGGATGATGGCTGGCACAACCTGAGGAATGACCTCAACGGTGCCGTCGGCTTCGAGTTCGAACTACTCGAAGACCGGATAGCCACTCATTTGGGTATGTGGGACGACCACGACCGGGAACAACCCGTTCGGTCAGCCCGGGGAATCCCCACGGAGAATGAGTCCGACCAACCAAGCAGAACAGGAAAAAAACCGAGAACGCTCAAATCTCCTCATTTGATTTCGCTCTGGAGAAACGAGGACCGTGCTCTTGAAAAGATGGCAAGCTTGCAGTTGACACCGGGTAATTCGGGAGAACTAGTTGGAGAATTTCGCTACTTCAAGCTAACCCGCCCTATCAAGCTTTTCAAAGACACGAGGTATTCGCTTACCATGAGCTCAAAAGCAGGTGATGGGGATCATTTCCACGACCCAGCGGCTTTCGACGGGCTCTCTCCCCTCATCAACCCCAATGTTCGAATCATCCGGAGTTTGTTTATCAGAAAGAACGAGAGGGTGAGTTCTTTGCCAATTCCCGCTTTTGCTGATCTCCACCCCGACTATTTCGAATCACGAATACCCGTTGGTCCGAGTATATTGCTCGAATAGCGATCCCTCACCGACATTTTTTGGGGGGAACATGAATTTCTTGTCCAAAATATACTCCTAATTGATATTTGGGTTGTAGTTGATATTTAAAATTTCGTCGTTATTGTAAAGTTATGAAACATTTGCTTTTGTCTATTCTTCCCTTCACGGTTGCTTTCCCTGTCATTGGTCAGGCCAACATCGAACCCGTCCCCTTTCATGAGGTCGAAATGACGAGCGACTTCTGGAGGCCCCGCCTCATTACCCAACGCAAGGTTTTGGTGCCGTTTGCCTTTGAGAAAACAAAACCTGGAGTGGCTCATCTCCAAGCGGCAGCCGATTTTCTTGCGGGCAAGAAAGTGGAAGGCCATCGTCCCCATAGGTTCATAGACTCCGATCTTTATAAAGTAATGGAAGGAGCCGCCTACCTGGCCCAGTTGCAAGACGACCCCGAGCTTGAAGCTCAATTCGATCGGATCGTCGACGTCATCGCTTCCGCCCAAGAGCCGAATGGGTACCTTTATCCTTCCCATACCACCGGAGTTGGTACGGACAAAAATATGATGGGGAACGAACCTTACACCTTCGTCGTACACAGCCATGAGCTTTACAACATGGGGCATCTATACGAAGCCGCCATCGCCTATTACTTGGCTACCGGGAAGGACAAATTGCTCAAAGTCGCTGAGAAAAACGCCCGACACGTCAACCAAGTGTTTTTCGTGGGCGACCCAAAGTACAACGGAGGTAAACCCATTCGCCAAGCCCCCGGTCACCAAGAGATGGAATTGGCTCTCGTCAAGTTGCACAAGGTCACGGGAAAAAAACTCTACCTCGAAATGGCGAAGAAGTTTCTTGAGGTTCGGGGGAAAACCTATGTTCCGGACGGAGAAGGAGTGATGTCACCCACTTACGCCCAGCAGCATGCCCCTCTTGAAAAACAGAGTGAGGCAGTTGGGCACGCCGTACGGGCCACTTACCTGTATGCGGCGATGGCCGACATGTCCCGTCTCCAGGTAGAAGATTCCTACACCCGTGCCCTCGACAGGATTTGGGGCAACTTGACGGACACCCGCATGCACATAACCGGAGGTCTCGGAGCGGTTCACGGGATTGAAGGGTTTGGCCCGGCCTATCTCCTTCCCAACGCCGACGCCTTCAACGAAACCTGTGCGGCTGTTGGCAACGTGCTCTTTAACTTCAGAATGTTTTTGGTTCACAAGGATGCCAAATACTTGGACGTCGCCGAAGTTTCTCTCCTCAACAATGTCCTCGCGGCTGTCAACCTAGAGGGAAATCGGTTTTTCTACGTCAATCCCCTCGAAGCGGACGGAAAGTACCCCTTCAACCATGGAACCATGGGACGGGCTCCCTGGTTCGGTACTGCTTGTTGCCCGAGCAACATGGCTCGCCTGCTCCCTCAGGTTCAGGGAATGACCTATGCCCACGATGATGAAAATCTTTACCTTGCCATGTACGCCGACACCTCGACGAAACTGGATATCGGCGGTACCACTTTGGCCATTTCGCAAAAGACGAATTACCCAAACGAAGGAAGAGTAGAAGTTTCTCTCAACCCTGGAAAACCCGCCGAATTCACCCTCCGACTGCGCATCCCGACCTGGACCGGCAAGCAATTCGTTCCTGGCAAATTATACGAATATCTCAACTCAACCTCCGAGAATTGGGCAATCTCGGTGAATGGAAAAAAAGTCAACCCGAAGACCGAGCGAGGCTTTGCCGTGTTGGATCGCAAGTGGAAAAAAGGCGACAAGGTCGTCCTCGAGTTGCCCATGCCGACTCGTTTGAACAAATGCGACGAACGGGTCGAGGATAACCGCAACCGCGTTGCCTTTACCCGTGGGCCCTTCGTTCTTTGCGCCGAGGAAGTCGACAACGGAGGAGCCACCCAACGCTTCTTTTTAGACGCCAAGCCCACCATCAAGAAAGCCAAGGTCTCGAAGGTGAAACTATCATCAGGTTCTTTCATCAAAGTAAAGTCTCCGGCAAACGCGCTCACGGAAAAGGGATCTCCTGAAAAACGTGACCTCACCCTCGTCCCCTACTATGCATGGAACAACCGCAAACCGGGTTCCATGATGGTCTGGTTCCCCACCACTCCCAAGTTAGCCGTCTTCGACCCGCACTCCCTGCCCAAGGAAAGTGTTTTTTCCGATCTGAAAGCGTCTCATACTTCCGACCTCGACACGGTAACTGCGGCAGGTGACGGCAAACAACCCCGTTGGTCGAGCGGGAAAGACGTACCGCGCTGGACGAGCCGTCCTCAGTTGGGTATCAAACAATGGGTGGAAGGATATTTTTCGAAACCAAGAAAAGTTCGGGACATCGGAGTTTACTGGATGCAGGATCAACAAGACGTCAAGTTCCCCAAGGAATGGTCTCTTGAGGTCAGGAGCAAAGGAGAGTGGAAACCCTTCGAGCTCTACGTCACCGACCGGTACGACAACCGGGCCAACCAGTACAATGTCGTTCACCCGGCCGCCCCCCTTGTCTGCGATGCCATCAGGATCAATATGACGCCTCAAGAAAACGCGTACGTCGGCATCCTCGAGATACAGGTCAAGTTCGAGAAATAAAGCGCAACGTTGCGAACTTTCGAATGACTTCAAGATTGGCTTGGACCCTTTTTCTCGTTTTCAGACTAGCCCTCTTTCCATCCTTTGCCGAAGCCCAAAGGGATAAACTCGACCTATGCAAAAGGCTCGAACAATCCGTTCAGGGAAAAAAGCATGGTTTTCTTGCCGGCAATCTCTCTTATTACGTCGGTGGCTTTCACGCCAGTTGGGAACCCATTGAAGAAGAGACGATTGGTCTTACCCACCCCTTTCATCATGACCTTCGAAGCCGCGGAGCCGGTTTGGTGGAAAGCGGACTTCCAGGGACTGAAAATACGGGCGTGGGCAACGACTACCTTGGTTGGGAATTTTACAAGGACACCAAGGTTTTATATGGAAGCGTAATCATAGACGGAGAGGTCTTTCCCCAACCTGCGCCGACCCGTATGCTCTGGAGACCGGACAAGATGATCTGCGAATACGATATCGGAGGCGTCCGCATCAGGGAAGAAAAGTTCATTGCTTCAAACGATGCGGCCGCTTCCATTATTACTTCATCTAAACCCATAACCCTTCGATTCGAAGGGCATAGTTTCTTTGTCCGGCATAGCGTTTCGTCAACGGCCAGCCTACGATACCAAGCAAGTGACAACGCCCTTCTCATCACCGAGGGTGGAACCGTCAGATCTCGACCTGATCCGGATGGACCGGAGCGGGTCGGACCTTGTGTTTACCAGGGAATGACCACGGTGCTTTCCTGCAGCAAGAATTTTTCCAAGACGCTCGAATTGAGCAAAGGAGAACGAGGCGAAGAAAAATATCTTTTTGAAATCCCATGCGACACGAAAGGGGTTACGGTTTCATGGGCCATGAACGACGATTCTCGACAGGCCGTTGTGGATGCCCTCGAAATTCTTTCCAAAGACAAGACGATGCTCACGGCCAAGACGATGGAGGTGAATCGCCAACTCAATGATGATATTCCCTGGTTCCGGTGCAGTGACCCGAAATTCGAGGAGATTTATTATTATCTTTGGTCTCTTTACCTGATGTACTACATCGACGTACAAAAGGGTTGGGAAATGGAGAATCACACCCAATCCGCGGTCAACAACTTCCTCGGCATCCATCGTTACGACGCCTGCTTCCAAATCAAGGTTGGGGCTTGGACAGCCGACAAAGCAAGGTATGCCTACGGTAATGTCTTAACCTGGAAGCACCTCGTGGAAAACGGGCGCTATCGAGAAACCCCCAACGGTTTGATTATGCTTTCGGACAACAAGGGCATTGGTTGGCACTCGGGAGCCTACGGAACCGAATTATCCGAGCATGTGCTTGGAGCCTGGCAAATTTATCAGCATACGGGTGACCTGGAGTTTCTCCGCAATTGCTACGATGGCTATTTCAAAAAAGTATTCTGGAAAAGGTTGGCCGGGTTTGGAATGAATGATTTTGAGGTCGCTCGGATCCTTGAAGAAATCGCTGAACTCACCGGTCATTCGGGGGACATCGATCATTGGCGCAAACTTGTCCGCCAAGATCCCG
>Ga0233432_10001910_pt1 | contig 19748 bp, 39 predicted proteins | sample SI_122_August201_6_FD_179870 | JGI IMG/M metagenome (GOLD analysis project Ga0233432, IMG submission 179870) | Seawater microbial communities from Saanich Inlet, British Columbia, Canada - SI_122_August2016_10_MG | ecosystem: Environmental > Aquatic > Marine > Inlet | place: Canada: British... | reverse complement strand
TACCCGCCGTAGTGGGTGGTATTATTTTTATGTTAACAAATAGGTAAAACATGGCAGCTAAAAAGAAAACTAAATCTAAAGTAAATGAGGCAGGTAATTATACTAAGCCTACTATGAGAAAGAACTTGTTTAACAAGATCAAAGCAGGGACTAAGGGTGGTAAGGCTGGTCAGTGGTCAGCACGTAAAGCTCAGATGCTTGCTAAAGAATATAAAGCTAAAGGTGGTGGGTATAAGTAATGGCACTCAAGAAATCTCAAAAGTCTTTAAAGAAATGGACTAAACAAGAATGGGGAACTAAGTCAGGTAAACCATCAACACAAGGAGGAAAGGCAACAGGTGAAAGGTATCTCCCGAAGAAGGCTAGAGAGGCTTTATCAGCAAAGGAATACGCTGCTACATCAAAGAAGAAAAGAGAAGACACAAAGAAAGGAAAGCAGCACAGCAAGCAACCCAAAAAGATTGCAAAGAAAACAGCGAGGCACCACAAATGATGGATAGAGAAGAGTATAAGAAGGGTGGTAAGACTAAGAAGAAAGACCCACGCTTAGAACGTGCAGGTGTTAGTGGATACAACAAGCCTAAGAGAACTCCAAAGCATCCAAAGAAGTCTCATGTTGTTGTTGCTAAAGAAGGTGACAAAATTAAAACAATTAGATTTGGTGAGCAAGGTGCTAGTACGGCAGGAAAGCCAAAGGCAGGAGAGTCAGATAGAATGAAAGCAAAGCGTAAAAGCTTTAAAGCAAGACACGCTAAGAACATTAAGAAGGGTAAGATGAGTGCAGCTTATTGGGCTGATAGGGCCAAGTGGTAGCTCTAGTATCACCCGCAGTATCATCCTCTAGTGTGTTGTTGAACAGCTATGTTAATACACAGACTAAGCAGGAAGTTACTAATGACAACGGTAATAAGACAGCCACTATAGATACTACTATTTATAGGACTGTCTTTTACCACTACGCTAATGGTACTGTAAGTACTCATAATATAAGTAGTAGCTCACGTACTATTAACCTTTTAGTTTAAAAAATTAATTCATTTTCTATTTCTTTATGTAAACCTTCTAATCTTGAAGATGCTTTATTAAGTATTTTTTTTATTAAAGGAATATCATCCTTATTAAATACTGAGTTAACTTTTGATAAAGGAAACTCAGAGTACTCTGTCATGAGCACTCCTTTAGAATTTACAAATACTTTGAAAGATATTAAATTACCTTCACGCATTATGCTTCTACTGACTTAAAGGTTACTTTGTCTACATCACCACGCATACCAGCCTTCATGTATGTAGTAGCTCTACCTTCAAAGAAGTTCTGGTGCTCTACACCTAACACATCATCCAGCCAATCCAGAGGATTATCTTTGACATTGTAGTTAGGCTTTAGTCCTAGCTGTAGCAGTCTACGGTCTGCAATGTATCTAATGTACTTTTGCATCTCAGCCTTAGTTAAGCCTTCAATGTTACCTTGTTCAAACACTAAATCTAGGAACCTATCTTCTAAAGCAACCATCTCTCTACAAGCTTGATAAATCTCAGCCTTAAAGTCATCGTCCCAGATGTCTATGTTTTCTTGTATAAACTCCCTAAACAGTTTGGTCATTGCTTCTACGTGCAGTGACTCATCTCTGATACTGTAAGTAATGATCTGACCCATGCCCTTCATCTTACCGAACCTTGGAAAGTTTAGTAAGATAATAAAGCTAGAGAACAATTGTAGACCTTCAGTGAACCCAGAGTACACAGCAAGTGCCTTAGCAATGCTTCTCTTATCGCCCTTAGTGACCTTTACAGAGTCTATGTACTCATGCTTGTCTGCCATAGCCTCATAGTCTGCAAACGCCTTATACTCAACCTCTGGCATTCCTACGGTGTCTAGTAGTAGACTGTAGGCATGTTGATGTATGGACTCCATGTTGTTAAAGGCACCCATCATCATACGGGCTTCAGGCTTCTTAAAGATCTTCATGTATCTATCTACATAACCAGAACTAACATCTACATCGGATTGTGTAAACAACCTAAAAATTTGTGTAAGAAGATTCTTTTCTTCTTCAGTCATAGTTTGCCAATCTCTTACATCATTATGTAATGGCACATCTTCTGGGAACCAATGCATCTGATTCTGCTGTGAGTAATAGTCGAACATCCAAGGATGGTCAAACGGTTTATAATAATCTCTTGTTCCTAGTAGGCTCACGCTACATCTCCCTCTTTAATAAATATACCTTCACTGTTCATGTGACCCTTACGATCCTTAATGTCTTCATAAGCTACTTTTAAACATTCTTCTAGTGAAGTGTCATGCATAATTGCAAGTGTATTCAACACTACAAGGCAGTCACCAATGTCATCTAACACGGGCCTCTGCTTTGCTATGTTATCTCCTAGCTCACCTATCTCAGACACTAGCTTTGCAAACTGTGCCAGTGGTGTGCTGTTGTTTATAATACCTCTAGACATACTCCAAAGGTTTATTTTATGTATTAGTTCTTCATTCATATTCTAATCCTTCTACTTGAGGAGTTACTAAAGCTACTTTAAAAAGCTCTATCATATATAGTAAATCTTTATTATCTAAAGACGTAGATGCTCTTGCAACTAAATTATTATTATCATCCCAACCTAAAACTAAAAGATCTGAATACTCGTCTTTACAGTTATCTAATATTTCATTAGCTGTAGATTGTGCGGGTACAAGATTTATTATATTACTCATTAAAATGTGTCTCCAATACTACCATCTTATCTTCATTCTCAGCTATCTGCTGTACTAGTTTATCCATAGTTTCTAAGAACGTGTGCTCTCCTACGGCTGATGGGTACTCCAAGTAACTTGTAAGCTCTGAAGCTGCCCAAGTTATCTGTGCTTTGTAATGATCCTTTAAAGCTCTTATTTTATGGTCTTCCATTGTATCCTTCCTCTAATAAATCTTTAAACTTTTTTATGTATTCCCTGTATCTTAAAGGATACAGTTCTCTTTTTTTCTGGTTGTCCATGTAACTGGCCCACATCTGATAGCAGTAAGTATCATAGTCTACTTCTCTATCTTGCTGCCTATAGTACTCTATAAACTCAGGCCACCTAACGTGCTCATTAGTTTCCTGTATATAAAACAATGCTCTATATATTGGGTGATCATCCTTCACAGCTTAAGCACTCCCCTTCTTCAAGATTAATTCTTGGTATTTTAATGTTGACATTCTCTGTATTTCTAGCTGCTGTAGAGCGGAGGTAATACATAGATTTGAGTTTGTTAGCTCCTGTCCAATGTACGCTATTAACATACTCCAGATACTCATCATGTACCTCCTGTGGTGCTGTAGCTGGTGGTGGATTAAAGAATAAATTAACTGATTGTGCTTGGCATACATACTTTTGACGCTGATAAGCATGTTCAATAATCCACATCTGATTTAGTTCAGGTGCAGTTTTAAATACATCTTTCTCTTCTTCAGTAAGTCCATCAAGCTCTGCAACAGAACCTTCAGCAGCCGCAATAGCCTTCCAAGTCTTCTCATTATTCATACCCTTAGACTCTAGCAGTTCTATAAGATATTTATTTTTTACTTTAAAAGAACCTGTTAACGTCTTGTGCGTAAATACGTTAGCCCTTGTAGGCTCAATTGAAGGAGACGTTCCACCGCATATAATGCTACTAGAGGCATTAGGAGCAATAGCGAGAAGGTGAGAATTACGCATACCGCTACCAGCCATATCAGGTGCTTCGCCACGTAGCTCCCCAAGAAATTCACTTGCTTCACTGGCCTGTTCTTTGATGTGCTTAAAAGCTCTGTTATTGAAGGAGGAGGCGTACATACCCTCAAAAGGAATGCTATTAGATTGTAAGTAACTATGAAAGCCCATTGCACCAAGGCCGATTGCGCGTTCTCTATATGCACTATAAGCGGCTCTTTTAAAACCTTCTTTACCTTCTTGTACAGTAAAGTCTTCATAAGTAGCTCCGTATGGTTTTCTGTTATCTGCATATCTAGTGATACGACCACAAGCATTTTCAATAAAATGTTCAATGATGTTATCTAGCATAGTAACTAGATCAGCAATAAACATAGGGTGATCTTTCCACTCATCAAAATACTCTAGATTAACACTTGATAAACAACAAACAGCAGTGCGTTCTTCACTTGTTGGTAGTGTAATTTCTGAGCACAAATTACTTTGTTGTACTTTTAAACCTAATTCTTTTTGCAACTCTGGGAGTGCTTCATTACATCTGTCCATGTTTACAATGTACGGTTCACCTGTCTCTGCTCTAGTGTGTAGTAGCTGCCACCATAGATCTCTAGCTGATATAGTTTTTATAGCTTGTTGAGTCTTAGGATCTATTAATCTCCACTCTTCATCATCCTTTACACGCTTAAGAAAGGCATCACTAATGTTAACACCGTTGTGTAGATTAAGACATTTACGATTAAGATCTCCGCCAGTTGTCTTTCGCATAGCAATGAATTCTTCAATCTCTGGATGATCAATGTCCATGTACGCTGCATAACTACCTCTTCTTGTAACGCCTTGATTGAAGGCTAACATCTGTGCATCAACTACATGGATGAAAGGGATAGATCCAGTAGAACGACTACCGTTACGAGTAGAGACACCGTTACTACGCACTTGTCCCCAATAGCCTCCGATACCTCCTCCTGAACTTGATAGCCAGATATTCTCATCATAGTGAGAAGAAAGACCATCTCTTGAATCAGGAACGTAATTGAGGAAGCAACTGATAGGTAAGCCCCTAGTCGTTCCCCCGTTAGAAAGTATAGGAGTGCTGAACATAAACCAATTATTGCTGCTGTAGTCGTAAAGCCTTTGAGCCATAGACCAATCAGTGTACCCTTTATATGTTGCCCCATAAATACTAGCCCTTGCGTAAGCTTCTTGTGCATGTGTTTCACCTGTATCAAAATATCTGTCTTTTAAAGTTTCTAAAGAAAAATCATTTAGTTTTTCTTCACGGTCATAATCAATCTGAATCCCTAGATAGTCTTGCTTCCCAATCTTTAATGTCGTTAATGTCATCCTGTTCCCTTAATTGTGATTGCCTGTACCCTTTGGTACGTGCTTTGTTTTGTTTCTTATCTTTTGCTTTGTTTCTTTTATGAAACATTTCAGACCTTTCAGTCTTTCTATCCCAGTTGTCTGCCATTACTATTCAACTGTATCTGATTCTAAAATAGCTAGTAGTCTGTTCTCATACCACTGCGCTTTACGTAGGTCTTTAACAGCGTTGTCCTTACTCCTACAACGCCACCTGTACTTGAATGAGTTACCTCTAAGGTAGCCTATGATTTCTTCTCTAGACAACATAGACTCCATAGCATCAATACATTCTATGTCACCTTGTGCGGCATAGTGTGCAGGGCTATTGACATCTTCATCACCCCAAGAAGTTTTGAACTTATACCCTTGGCGTGTGAACTCACCGTGTTCTTTAACAAACCTTTTGCGGGGATTAACTTCTTTAGCATAACTGTCTGTCATCTTTTCCTCTGCTAATTTATAGTCTTCTTTTAACAGATCACCCAACATTTTAGGGTCATCTTTTGTAGGGAATAGTGGGTGTTGATCTGGCCCATTACGATGCCATTTGTTTATTCTATCCCACGCTTCTGGTGTTGCGTCATCAATACTCATGTCCACTCCTTTGGAAATGTTTTTTCTGAGAACCACTTGAATTTATTTTTTTCTGCCCATTCAGCATGTGTAAACTTAGTACCATTCTTTCTACGTTTAGCTGCTGGCATAGGGGCATAGGGAGAAGCAAATAAAAAAACTAATTCATAGTTTTCTGGAAGAGATTCTCTTACCCAAATATACTTATTGTATTCTTGGTAATCCCAAAATCTTCCTTTAGCTTCTAAAAGAATTGTCTTATCATCTATAACTTTAACAAAGTCAGGGTGATAAGTGTGCTTTATTATATAAGATAACTTTTCAGAATGCAAGTCCCAATTTGGGATTAAATTCTTATGTAAAGAATACTCCCACTTTGAGTCATACCCTTTAGGCTTATCTTTATCAACAGGTCTGCGTACTCTAGGCTTACGCATTTAAAACCTCTTGTAAACTAAGGCTCATTATATCTCTTGATTGTTTACTTACCTTTAAAGCTTTCTTTGCTTTTTTTCTAAACCACTTTAAAGTAAAAGAGTTTATACGCATTTGCCCTCCTGAAAAAAAGTAAGGCTCTGTCGGTAAAGCTTTGAAAATATCTTCAGCACTTAACTCCTCTAACTTATCTTCAGGCAGCACAGAAAGAACCCATTGAAATGCTAACGCATGAGTCAGAACATTCATCTTTTGTTTTTTGCTAATAGGTTTTCTTAACATTTATAATACCTCTTCTACTTTAGGTTCATTAACTACTTTAACTAAATAAGTTAAACCTTTGGAATATTTAAAAGTTCTAAGATCTGGATAGCATTTATGTTTATGAGAACAAAAGCCACACTGCTTAGGTAGTTTCATATTACCAGACTTGCCTTCAGCAACAGGAGGATAGCATATCTCTTCTGGTGGTGTGTCTGAATCCATTACTTTTTTAGCTTTGCTTATTGTATATCTTATATTAGGCTTGTCTAATTCGTCTGGTCTGTATAGTGCAATCTCCCCTGTTTCTTTATTGATTGCTAAGAACCCACCAGCGTTGGTCTTCTCTGCTTCTTCATAGCCACTTAGCTGTGCTAAATATCCAAAGGGATCATCATCTCTGAGAGTACCTTCTTTAAACTTTTTAAAAGCAAAGTTAGATGCTGTTTTTACATCTACTATTTCTCCATTAATTTTACAATCAATATGGCCTTTAATATTATCTACTACAACTTCTTTCTGTGCATCAGTAACTGTGTGTCCTGCTATCTTTACAAAGAATATAAGAAGCTCTTCAAGTAAATGACCATACAAAAATCTAATGGGTAAGAAAGGTGACTCATTAAATTTCTTATCTGATTCTTCTTTCATGTCAAAGTACAACTGTCTTACAGGCTTACCTATATTAGACATCCTTAAATACTTTGTAGCATTCTCGCGTGGTGTAGCCCATGATCTAATACAATCTTTAAATGCTTCGCCAAGTTCATCAAGCATTTCAGGATCTATTTCTAATCCTTTATTGTTATTAAGAGGAGCAAGTGTTGAATAAATATCTTCAACTAATGTATCTAAATGTTTCATAATCTATGTTTTACAAACCTTAATTTTCTAGTTTTTGAATTGTAATGTAAGTACTGTACACCAAGATCCTTTTGTTCTTTTGTTCTAGCAGATAGTCTAGAATCTTTGTAAGATTTCACATCAATCTTTTTAATGTTACCTTCTTTATCCATAGCTATTAAATCTATTGGGCCTGTGCAGCCACAGTTTTTAAAGACTTGATAGTCATTATCCCACAACCATGTGATAGCGTAATGCTCTGCTAAATCTCCAGTTCTATTTGGATCAGTGTGTTTCACTCCAGTTATCTCCTACCTTATACTCTCCATCTAGAGGGCATCTTAGATTAAAATAAATACCAGCATCTACTATAGCCTGTACACCTCGTTGACCTACTTCTTCAACATGTTCTTCTTTAACTTCTATCTGCCATTCATCATGTACATTAGCTACGAAGTGAGCATCTAAATCTTTTAAAGATTCATTAAGAATTACTAAAGCTTTCTTCATTACAATAGCTCCTGCACTTTGCAATAAAGTATTTAATGCTGCATGTTCTGAACGTACTGTAACCTTACGATCATCCAAACCTTTTAAGAAACCTCGTTGCGCCGCTCGTTCAACCCTATCTTTAAGAGTTGCAAGTGCTGGTAGATTATGGAGGAAACGCCCTCTAAGTTCCTTACCATCTCTTCTGTTTCCTTTAACCACTGTTCCAAGCTTTGCATCTCCAGCACCGTATAAGAAGGCATATATGAATGTTTTAGCCTGATCTCTTGATTCAATTCCTGCAAGGTTTTGATTAGCGGTGTGTATGTCTCCGTTGAGAATCTCATTAGTATACTCCTTATCATTCATATAGTGTGCTAGCATTCGTAACTCTAAACCACTTGCGTCAATACCTACTAGCTTGTACCCTTTAGGTACTGTCCAGCACTCTCTACATTCTTTCCCGTAAGGACTATACACTGCTGGTATCTGAGCCATGTTAGGTTTATGGTGTGTCATCCTACCAGTAACAGCACCATTATGTATAGTGTACCCATGCACTCTATCATCTTTTAAAAACTTTAACCAAGACTCTACCAAACCTATACGTTTATTTAATAAAAGAAACCTGTTGATTAAAGCAGCTTCAGGGATACCTCTTATTGTTTTTAAAGTTCCTTCATCTACTACAGGTAAACCTGTTTTAGTAAACTTTTTAGGTTGCCACCCAAAGTCTTGTAAGTACTGTCCTATCTGTTGTCTTGAGTTTAAATTGAAGTCTTCTATTTTATGTCTATCAAATGCTAACACTTGGTTAACGTGTTTAGTTGACAAACAATTAAACTCTTCTTCTGTTAAACCTTGCTTAGATAGTGAGCCATCTTTCTTAAACTTAGGTACTACTGTTTTAACTTTAACTTTCTTTGGTAAGAAAACTTTATGTACTTCACTTACAATCTCAGCATTCTGTTCTCTGAAGTTAGCTAATAATTTGTCAGCTTTTTCTACATCTAACATAAATCCATATTGCTCTTGCTGTTTGAGTATGTCAGATACCTCATGCTCTATCTTCACACACTCTTCACCAAAGCCTACCATCTCTACCATCAGTGCTTGAAAAACTAAAGTATTTAATTCAACATCATTAATACAATATTCCAACATCTCCGGTGTATATCCAGCAGTAAAGTCTTCCTCTTTCATTTCTCCTTTATTATAATTTAATTTATATCCCCAAGGTTTTAATCCATGCCCTGCTCTTTCTGGATTAGCTAAACGAGACAAGACTAAAGTATCAATTACTTTCTTATTTTTAAAAGACATACCTGTTAACTTTTTAAGCACAGGTATATCAAACCCTACAATGTTATGACCAATAAGTATGTTAGCTTTTTCCAACAGCTCTAGCCCTTCATCTATTTTTTCTGGAGGGTATGCATAGACTTGATTAGTATCTATGTCCTTAGCCACGATGCACCAGATAAGGGTTGCATCAAGGCCGTCTGTTTCTATGTCAAATACAAGGTTCATTTTATTTCCTTTTAAAATGGTATGAAGTTAGTATCATCATCTGAATCTAATAAGTTAAGGCTCTCCTCTTCTGATGGGAAGATTTCGTTTAATCTACCTGTTGCATGGTCATATAGCAAGTGTGCAGCTACACCTACGTCACCTGTATAACGTGATTTAAGTACACGTACCTTTGTAGTATTAGCTACTATCCTATCTTCATCTTGTTGATTTCTTTCTAGTGCAATAATACAATCTGAAATCTGTGCAATACTACCTGACCCACGAAGATGACTAGCTGCTACTTCTGCACCATTCTCATGACCTAAGTTACCGTCTGCTTTACGAAGATGTGATACTAATATAAAGCCTACGCCTGTCTCTTCAATAAGACTTCTTAGCTGTGTCATTACATTATCTATTAGCCTACGCTCATCACCTTCAGATATAGATGAGACAAGCATGTGAAGGTGGTCAAGTATAATCCACTTACATTCACACCCTACAATTAAGTATCTTAACTTAGTAAAAATATCTTCTATATTATTAATACCAAAGTGTGCATGAACAAACAAGCGATCATTCTCAGTTACGCGAGCATACATTTGATCCAGTTCTTCTTCTGTATAGTTGTCTCGCACCTCTTGTAAGTGCATCTTTTCATTGTATTCTACTGAGATAATACCATCTACTGTACGTCTCCAATCTTCTTCTAACGCAATGATACCTACATTATCTTCTGTATTATTTAATATCCAATGCTCTAATTCACGCATCAAGCTAGACTTACCTACGCCTGTACCTGCTGCGACTGTGATAAGCTCACCTCTTCTCATACCTAAAAGCTTATCGTTCAAACCTTTCCACGGATATTGTAAACTAATACTTTGTGATCTGTCTTTCCACTCTGCTATCTTCTCAGATACTCTAATGATTCCTGCGGGCGTAACAGTCTTTGCTTGCCAAAAACAATCTACGAACTCCTTGTGCTTATGCTTTCTCAACATATCATTTGGATCTTTGTAGTCTACAGGAAGAGACATTATCTTAGCTTTGTTAGGTGGGAATAATGTTGCAACCTTTCTAGCTGCTTCGCGTCCGGGCTTATCAGAATCAAAACAAATGATAATGTTTTCAAAAGAGTTTAAGAATTCTAAGTTTCTTTTGATGTCTGATGGTGCTGCTTGTGCTCCATTCTTTACTGACACTACAGGCCAGCGACTACCAGTAAGTTCGTATGCTGCCATAGCATCACATTCACCTTCAGTAATTGTAATATATTTAGCACCTTGATTGCATATCTGTTGACCGAACAACTGACCTTTTTGCATTTGCCCTTGGCTACTAAAACCTTTATTAGCTACCTTGCGTATCTTATAAGCTACAATTTCATTACCTTCATAGTAAGGATAATAATGCTTGTCTATTTCACCTGCACTATCATAAGTAACTCTTACATTATATTTCTTTGCTGTCTCTTCAGTAATACTTCTATCTCTTAACGCTCCAAATACACCAGTGTAAGTATCTTGCGATATAGGTATCTCTTTCATCGTAACATTTTCTCTTGTATATACTTCATTTAAACTAACAGGTTTTTCATAGTTAGGAAAGAACTCTCCACAACTAAAACACTTTGCTGAGCCATCTTCATTTACGCTCACAGCATCGCTACTTTCACACGCGCTACAGGCAACATGAAACTTTACAAAAGCCATTGCTTTCTCCAATCTTATTTATATATTTTAAGGAAGTGAGGGACTTCGCCCAGTGCGGATGAAGTCCCGAAGGGAAGGATAGTTTACTTACTAATCAATACGCCAATCATGATCAGGGCCTTCACCTGATTCTTCTTCTAAATCAGGTTGTAACTCTGGATCAACTGTATGAGTTTCAACAAGAGCATCAGGTGTAAGATTAGCTACTACCATATCGGTATAAACTTTACCTGCTGCTACACAAATGTCTAGCTCATTGCGTAAGTTTTCTTGACGAGATGTAATGTTAACTAAAACTTTAAAAGCTGCTTGAGCTTCTGAAGATAATAGTGATGCATCATACTCTTGATCATCATGTATAAAAGTTTGCATTTAAAACTCCGATTCTTCTTCAATGTATCCTAGCTCTGCACCGTCATCTGATGCATCACCACCATAAGGTACTAAGTTAAGCACTTGCATAGCTTGGAAGTCAAGCCCTTTAAATGTACCATAACTATTAGTAGCTTCCCATTCACGATACTGTACTTTAACATCTGAACCATTGCCCACAAGTATATCTATGGGTTGTTGGTTAACATCAAGTAATTTAGGTAAAGGATTCTTTTGTCCTTTCTTATTAGTTACTTTACGTTTAAGTACAATAGCTGGGCCTTCCTGCATTTGTTTTACAGTGTAGCCTTTAGATGAAAATTGTTTTGCAACATCTTCATCAATCACTAAGTTGACTGAGTATACTGGTTCAAACTTTGTATTAGGTGTCGTTACTGATGCCCAATATGCTTTACCTTCTACTACTGCCATTTCTTTTCTCCTTTGTTTAAAGTCTGTATAGTTTATACAGTCTGTATAGTCTTGTCTACATTTATTTGCACACAAGATTCCAACAACACTAAGCTAGTCTCAGTGTTGTAAGATTTATTTAGCTTTCTTGACTACTTCAGTCATTCCATGCCATTCATTAATACTAAAAAACTTACCACGTTGATGATAAGGAATATACCAAGATCGTTTACCTATATGAATTGCTAAATAGGATTGACCAGCTTTAATACCATAACGTGTTTTAAACTTTCTTAGACGATAGATCATGCTGTAAACTCCATATAGACAGAAGGAGAACCCATCATGCCATGTACAGGAGAATATTTAATGTTAAGACTATCCAATTTACCTGCTTCTAGTTCATAGCCAAACTCATCAGTTGTAATAACAACCTCAACAGTTTTATGTCCTAGATCCTTGGGCATATCATTAATTATAAATGCCGCTAATTCATTATATGTCATTACAATTCCTCACTTGATTCAATTTGAAACTCAATAGCTTCTTTATCCAAAACATTCTCAATTTTTATTGAAGCTTCACCTGCATTAAAAGCTTTGATATAAAATCTAACTTCTACTACAAACTCTTTAACTTCAGCGTCACCCCAATGCTTGTCAATTAGGACAGCATCACTTAACTCACGCAATCTATCTATGTCACTCATATTGCAGACTTCCTTACTGTACGTTGTGCTTTAGAAAGAGAGACACCCAGCGTGTCAGCTATACGTTGTATGGTATAGCCTTCTCTTCTCAATTTAATTATCTCAATGTTTTCAGACGTTAGATGCCCTACTAATGGATAGTTTATGTGAGGGATAACCTTTTCTAGATTACCCTGACATTGAATGGCTTGATAAAATATATCAGTCATCTTTCAAACTCCCACTTGATTGTGAAGCTGTTCTCTTATAAATTTTTCAGCTGCATCTCTGTTAGCTGAAAGAGAAACGTAAAGACTAGTAATGTCTTCATCCCATACGTCACCATTTTTATTATCTACAAACTTATCTATAGCTTGCATAAGCTTATCAAGATCTGGTTGATCACCTGTTATAGTGCTCATAATACTTTAACTCCCATGTCTGTTTCAATCCATACCTTAGCACCACACGCTAGAGGTTTGTCAGGACTGTAAATTACACGGGCTACTACGTTACCAGCATTATCTAATATTTCAGCAGCATTAGTTTTACGATTATGCTTATAATCTTTGACTGTTATTACAGGTAAGTCAGATCCTTTAGCATTAGCTTTGATATGATGCTGATTAATATGTATTCTAGTTTTCATTAAACATCCTCAGTAATCTGACCATTAGGAAAAACTTCAGTATAGCCTCTAATTTCAGTAGAGATTATCCTGTTGTCATAATCTGTAAATGAGTAGTCACAGCAACAAACTACATCTTCAGAGTCAACATTTTCTTCAACTGTAAAAGCTACTTCGACAAGAATTTTTTTAGTTTTCATCTTCATACTATCTAACAAACCCTCACCAATAACTTCATTCAACTGATTAAATAAATCACTCATGATCTTTCTTTTTCCCTGTTTGACTATTAACTTTTTTTAATTTTCTTACAATACTAGACATCTCTTTAAAACTAATATCACAATAGTTACAATCAAGAAGCTGAATAGAAACACCTTCTTCATCAAAGACATCACACATAGAAGTAAATTCCATAACACCGTCATCGCCATCTGTGTATAAACAGTCAAGCAAATGAGTTACATGCCCTTCTTCTTCTATAGTTTTATGCTTATACGTTACAGCAGACATAAAACTTACACGCCATCTTTGATATTCTTCTTTATCTTCAAAGCCATAGTCTTTATATATAATAAAATCACTCATCTTGTTTTCCTTATTAAGATTAGTAAGCAGTTTTACATCTTGCTCAGGATAGGAGGGAAACTAAGCTGCTAGTCTGAAAGTATTATCTGTTCTCATAATCTTTCTAACTCTCTCAAAAGCTTGAGTTTGTAGGGAGGCTACTGTACTACCAGTATTCTTGCGAGTAACTTCTTGACCTTTGGTACTCCAATCAGTCATTACATTATACAAAGACCATAGGTTGCTACCTAGGCTTGGCTTATACTCTGATCTCCATAGATTCCATAGCGTTGCTAAGGAACTATTGACTCTTGAGCTACCATCTTTGTTCTGAGTAGCTTCTTCAAGAGTTTCTAAGATACTAGACGTACCATTGTTAATTGAGTCTACACTATTCAAAGCGTATGTATTCTTAGATAACTGAGCTATTACTTGCCAAGCTTGCTCATCTGTTACAGGTGTATTGATCCAGCTATTCCACTTCTCTGACTCACTCAAGAATGTTTCAAGACAATTCATAACCTGAAGAGCACCCTTCTCATAGTTAATATTCTTTGTATGTCTCTGCTTAGATACTGCAAAGACACTACCGAATACACACTTATTAAGACATGCCCAACGCTCTGCACCACCTTCAAAGATAGTAGGCCAGCTACCATCAAAGCTATTACGACACAATATATCTAAAGCAACTGGGCCTGTATTACCTACAGTAACCTCATGTGCTGGGAAACTATAACGAGCATAAGCTCTAGCACCATCATGTGATACAGATATTTCTCTCTTCATCTCAGAAAGATCTAAGTTAGAAGCAACTATCTTATCTTCAACAGCTTGGAACTGTTGCATGTGGCTATAGTCATTGGTGTACTTATCACCTACTACAGCTAACTGCTGACCTGTTTGATCATTGATCAGAATCTTTTTGTTATTAACTTCCTTCTGAACTTTATGAGAAAGATACTGTGATTCTGTTTCATAATACATAGGAACTTTAGTAGTCCCAAATGTAAAGTCTTCACTCCAACCACCTAGGTCTGAGATGGTTTGCTTTCTAGTTGTATACTGATTATTTAAATTAACTAACATTCTATTTTCCTTTTTAGAATAAAAGATTGACGGGATCGTCAGAGGATCAGATCCCGGAGATCATTTCCTATTTACTTAACTACATGTGTGAATCTTGATAGTGCATCTGCATTATGCAAACTACTAATCAAAAAATCTGCTGCTAAGTCCCACTCCTTTTTATATTGTTTCTTAACTATACGTTCTTTCAAAACACAATGACCACCTAACCCCAACAACCCTGACACAGCTCTCCAGCCCTGATCGTTATGAACTTTATTAGATTTTACTCTAGCTCTAAGATAATTAATCTTATCTTCATAGGTTAAATACTTATTGGCTTCTACCACTTTATTACCTCCTTTAGTAACAATTATAATAAAATAAATCCTTTATGTACATAGCAATCAATAGCAGTTTTCGTACATAAAGAACTTAATGCTTAAAAATCATTAAGATATTATATCCTTCTTTGTATGCTTACGCAACTCTTCTTTTATGAAACATGTAACGCAGCTTAAACCATTCTTACTTTTCTGTTTAGACTTGAAGATTGTCATAGATCTAAGTGGCTTTTCTACTTTACATAAGACGCAATTTTCTGTAGAGGATTTGTATAAGCTCATACTTTTACCTCTTCATCTAGTCTAATGATAAACTGCTTCTTCCCAAACCTTTCAACTTCTTCAGGTCTAATGTCAGAAAAGTGTGTAGACTCTACAGTCCTATAAAATATATTATGTTCTTGTACTTCTACTATTCTTACAGGTCTATCTAATTCTTCTTGAGACATGTGATTTAAAAGTTGTTTTAATTCTGCATAAACCATGTTCATTCCTTTTCATTATTCCAACAGCACTAAGCTAGTTTATAGTTTTAAAAATAAGCATTTTATAGACATGCTTAGGTCTTTCTATTAGTGTACTTTAGAAGATACTGATACTGTCTTTTCAGCAGGTAATCCAAACTCAGCAAACAACAAATCACCTAGAGCTTTCTTCTTTTCTAGTATTCTAATATCTTCTTGAACAACAGTTATTAGAAGTTTAGTCCACTGCTGCACTACATTATTTAAAATTAGTTTAACGTCAGAGTTTTCAGCTTCTTTTAATTTCTTTGAACTAATATCAACAAAAGTTCTAACATTCTCAGAAACTATTTCTATTGCTGCATTTTCTGCTTCTAAGATTAGTATTTGACTAAGAGCTTCTTCTTTACTTAAAGACATAACATTTTTCCTTTTAACTATATCTATTAATTTCATTATTCCAACAACACCAGCCTAGGTGTCTCTATAAAAAAGGGGTAAGCAGTTTATAGACTTGCTTAGGTCTAGGGGATTAACTAACTAATGCTGACCAATCTATTGCCTTGGCTTCTGCTGCTATGCGCTGCTTAGCTTCTAGCTGGGCTTTCTTTCTCACATCTTGGTCTGTGCTGAACTGGTAATCGCTAGTAGGCATCGTTAGCCCTAGCTCTATTATAGCCTGTTTCACTAGCTCTACCAAGGGAGCAGGTAACTTTGGCAGATCACCATTCAACAAAGCATAACACTGTTGGTAACCTAAACGCTCGCTAGCGTCTAGCCTTTCCAAGACACTCATGATGCCTTTACTGTAGGCATAATTAGGCTGTATTTTTCTACGAGTTGCTAACTCTACATCTACGTTAGCAAAATCTAAAGTACTGCTAAATCTTTTAGATATTGCTACATGCATAGACTTGCCAGACTGAAAGGATACATTTGAATTGTTGTTTGAGTTACTCATTGTGAGTTCCTTGTATAGTTTAGATTATGGAACAAAAAGAATTTTTTGACCCAAAGGGGAAAGAAAAATTATTATAGCTTATGTGTATTTTAATTTAGTTAGTGGTATTATGAGTAAGGAGGACAACAATTCTCTAGGCTCTTGAATCTAAAAGATTTATAGCCTGTCTAGTGCATAAAAATACAGTCTAATTAGTCTTGGTAAGGCTAGTGAACTAGGTAGAGCTAGGGCTATTCAGCACAGCTAGGGGGAGCTAAGCAGCTTGTCTAGCCTACCTAGACCTAGTAGCTGCTAGACTATAGGGGTAGGCAGGATGCCATGCCCCCCTAGGTGGTATAGATAGCAATCTTATACATTTTTACAGACTAAACGATGTGTACCAGACTATGCGGGCTATTAAACCTACTAGACTTTATATGAGGAGGTGTTGAAACCTATAAGACTTTATAGGCTATACATATTCTATATGCAACCCCGGCTAGGGATTGCTCCAGTATAGTGTTCAAATTTCAATTTGTCAAGAATTATTTACAATTAATGCTTGACTTTTTCTTATATAGTCCCTATACTTACCAAGATGAATTACTTAACAAATAAAACAAAGAAAAAAGAACTGACTGAAATGCAACAAGCTTTTCTTAATAAAGTAGTTGAGACAGGAGGTGATCTTAAAGTAGCTGCGGAGCTTGCCGGGTATCAGGGAAATCACTATCAAGTAATAAACAGTGTTAAAAATGAACTAGTAGATTTAGCCCAAGACCTCTTAGCTCACAACGCACCTAAAGCTGCTTTAAAGATGGTAGAAGTACTTTCATCAGATCGTCCTGTACCTCAAGCAAATGTTAAGTTACAAGCAGCACAACAGATTTTAGATCGTGTTGGGCTAGCTAAAACTGAAAAGTTAAGTGTAGATCACACAGTTCAGGGTGGTATTTTTATATTACCTACAAAAGAAACTGTAGTTATTGATGCAGAAAGAGATTAATTATGGACATACCAGAGGGGTTTATCAGAAGAGCTACCTCTACCATCCCTTTTGGATACAGGCTTTCTGATATTCAAGGGTGGTTAGAACCTATTCAAGAAGAATTAGATTCTTTAAAGCTAACATCAGACATGATAGCTAATGAAGAGATTAGTCTTAGGATGGGTTCGGAGTGGTTAGAGTATAAAACGGGGAGATCTATTTCTCCTAGAGGACTTCAAAAACATATAGATAAAACCTATGGCAGAAGAACAGAAAGATTGGGAGCTACATCCTAATAATTACTTAACAGACGAAGAAGGTTCTTTTGTTTTAAAGAAAGATGGTACTCCTAAAAGAAAAGCAGGAAGACCTAAAGGTTCTACATCTCAGTATAATTACCATAGTGAGGTCAAAGCTAAGATACAAGCAAGAAGATCTGTATCAAAGCAAAAGAAAGACATAAAGCATTTAACAAATAAGTTAAATACTAAAAAGACAAGATTAAAAAATAAAGAAGAAGTTTTTAAAAAGCTTGACAATATCAGCAACAATAAAGTTGTTGAAGAAGATATTCTAGATGACTTACCTCAATCTGTTAAAAAGCATTTAGAAGAGACTAATCAAGATGTTATTTTCAGAGCTAACGAAGGGCCACAAACAGACTTCCTAGCTGCTGCTGAAACAGACGTATTGTATGGTGGTGCAGCAGGGGGTGGTAAGTCCTATGCTATGCTCGTAGATCCCCTTAGGTTCGCTCACAGGGCTGCTCATAGGGCGTTAATACTTAGACGCTCCATGCCTGAACTAAGGGAGTTAATTGATAAAAGCCGTGAGTTATATCCCAAGGCTTTTCCGGGTTGTAAGTTTAGAGAAGTAGAAAAGATCTGGACGTTTCCTAGCGGTGCTAAGTTAGAGTTTGGTTACTTAGAACGTGATGCAGACGTATATAGATATCAGGGTCAAGCATATAGTTGGATTGGTTTTGATGAGATTACTCACCTTAATACAGAGTTCTCTTGGAACTACCTAGCATCTCGACTACGTACTACAGACTCTGAAATTACCCCATACATGCGTTGTACAGCTAACCCCGGTGGTTCAGGTGCAACATGGGTAAAGAAGCGTTATGTAAACCCAGCACCATCAAATGAATCTTTTGTTGGTAAAGATGGTTTAACACGTAAGTTTATTCCAGCAAGGTTAGAAGACAATCCTTACCTTGCTGAAGATGGTAGATATGAGCAGATGCTTAAAGCTCTACCAGAGGTACAACGTAGACAGTTATTAGAAGGTAATTGGGATATTACAGAAGGTGCAGCCTTTACAGAGTTTGATGTAATGGTTCATGTTATACCTCCTTTTGAAATACCTATAGGGTGGGAAAGATTAAAAGGGATTGACTATGGTTATGCTTCTGAAAGTTCTTGTATTTGGGGTTGTGTTGATCCCTCTGATGGTACATTAATTATATACAGAGAGTTATACCGTAAAGGTTTAACAGGTGAGATGTTAGCTCAAATGATTACTAACATGGAACTAGAAGATCCCTTTTCAGTGCAGGGTGTATTAGATACAGCAGCATGGAACAGAACAGGCACAACAGGCCCTACGGTTGGGGAGACACTTCAACGTGCAGGGCATAAGCTGCGTAGAGCAGATAAGAATAGAATACAAGGTAAGATTCAAATCCACGAATACTTAAGAGTTCAACCAAGTGGCAGACCTAAGATACAGATATTTAATAGCTGCCCAAACTTGATCAGAGAACTCCAAAGTATTCCTCTGGATAAATCTAATCCTGAAGATGTAGATACACATGCGCCTGATCACGCATACGATGCTTTAAGATACTTGATTATGTCTAGGCCAAAGGTCAATGACATCTTTAGTCAGTTTAGAAACATGCGTATGGAACAGGCTTATACACCCGTTGACTCGGAGTTTGGATACTAAAATGAAAAGAACAAAATATAATAATGGTGGTTTACATACTTCTTATTCAAAAGGTGTTTTTGGTTTAGAAGGAAATGCTTTAGGCAATCAAAAACAAAGAACTGTTTCTGCTACAGCAAGTGTACAAGGTAAAGGTTTTAAAGCTTCTGCAAGCAAGGGAATAAATAATCTAGCTGGTCAAAGCAATAACTACAGTTTTGAAAAACAACTGCCCCATAGATCTTCTGTGTCTGTCCAAAAGAATAAATACAATACTAGTGCTTCCTATAATAAACAAACTAAAGGTGGCACTAATTTAAATTTTGGTTTAACTAAAAATGCTCAAGGTACTTTAGGTGCAAGCATGAGTTTTTCTAAACCTTTATAAACGGTAAATTTATGTCAGAAAATAGTTTAACAGCAAATGAACTTTACTTCGGTGAAGTTGAAGGCGAAC
>Ga0233432_10001909_pt1 | contig 19748 bp, 12 predicted proteins | sample SI_122_August201_6_FD_179870 | JGI IMG/M metagenome (GOLD analysis project Ga0233432, IMG submission 179870) | Seawater microbial communities from Saanich Inlet, British Columbia, Canada - SI_122_August2016_10_MG | ecosystem: Environmental > Aquatic > Marine > Inlet | place: Canada: British... | reverse complement strand
TCTCACACTGGGATTATTTCTGATTCCACCACTAGTTTTGTTATTTTTCTAGTTTAAGAATCAAAAACCCGTTTGGTGCCTTTTATTACTATTAATCGGAGGCTTGTGATGGGTTTTCATTTATGGAATTTTTATATTTTATCATCAACACATCGCGGATCATATTGCTTAAAATAAAGAACTGCCCAAAGGTTGGAACAGCTTTGGTGCTTCGGGATTAGCCACCATGTTTTTCGCTTGGTTACTTTCTTTGATCTACAGTCTGCCATAGTTCGGGCTTTATTTAATATCCAAGCTTTTAAAAAAGTTGAGGGTTGAAAATTAAAAGTATTTAAAATTATTTTTTAATTTACTTACAACTTTTCCTGCCTCACGATAAAATTTTTGTAACTAATAGCCTCCTACCCCTCAAAAATATGATGAGCTTAATTAAGCTAGTTTCCTTATTCTCCTATGCGCTAATTCTTCTCATTTCTTTTTTTGGGATAAGTTTACCTTTGGTTGCTTCTGCAAGTCCAGTTTCAGATAAGCAACGCTTCGAAGAAGTTGCCGAGCAACTTGATTTAGGCGGTGTTCTTTATGGGTATGTCAGCGTGGATGGAGACCTTTCCGGATTAGCCAAGTTTGTGAACTCCTCCATGTCTGGAATGAAAGAATTTGATAAACGTGTACCAAATGTAGATGTTGAATCCCTGATGAGAATTTCTGGCTTGGATTCAATTTCCGCATTGGGGTTGAGTTCCATTCAGACCGATCAAGGATTCCGCAATAAGGTTTATCTCCATGCTCCAAATGGGGTAAGGGGGCTTCTTTCCATGTTTGGCGATGAGGCAAAGGAATTTGAAGTCCTACAGCTTGCTCCCTCGGGTACTGATTTTGTTGTTCAGCAGGAAATCAAACTGAAGACTTTTTACAATGAGGTCGTTTTGGGAGTTCTTGGCGGATCACCAAAGCAGGGCGGAGCCATGCCTCTGGGACCGCAGGGAATGATGATGAAAATGATGGTAGATGCTATGATGAAACAACCAATGCCTCCTCCCTTTACCTTTACAGGAGAAAAACTAATGGAGGATTTAGATACCAAAATTATGGTTATTATTGACGGAGATCCTTCGAGAACGAATTCGTGGGAAGGTGTTCCTTTTCCTGAAATTCACGGTGCTATTTTAGTTGATCATTTAGGATGGTTGGTTGCAGATTTGATTAAATTGTTTGAAGCTGAAAGAACCAAGGGTGGAAAGAGAGTTCCTCCTTTTAAAGTTATTGATAACGCAAATTGGATAGGCTTAAAGCTCTCTATTGAATCTGAAAATCTTTCCAAAAGAGATCGTAAGGAGATTCGACAATTCGGATTGCAGAATGCCATGCTTGCGCATCATCGCCCGAGTGGAAAATTGATTGTTACTTCAAGCAAAGAGTTTGCGGCAGGTCTGTTTTCCCAAAAGCCAAAGCTTGCCACAGACCCTATTTTCCTTGCCAAAACGAAAGGACTGCCGAAGCAAGGCACAGCCATTTCCTATATATCTCCCGTACTATTTTCCGAACTTAGAAATTTTCTGACGGATTTCATCGAAGTCGAATACCCAGTCGAACAGGAATATAAGAGGGATGATCGTTTTGCGGCTTTGTCCATGCGTGATTTTTTCCTGCCGGAAGGTGCCCTCGGTGAAGCGATGATTACAACTCCGACCGAAGAGGGGCTTCTTTCCGTTGGCAATTCCGCTTATTCTCACAAATCAAAAATTCTCATGGGTGCGGCAGCACCCATCCTGATGGGAGTTTTCACTTTTACCGCCGTACAAGCTGTGGATAATATGTTTGAAGATGTTCCCCTCAAGAAGGCTCCCGATGCGATTCCAGATAAGCACGATCATAAAGTGGTTCCAGAAAAGCCATCGAGTGAGGGCAACTGAACTTCCTACCGTTGTAGTTTGTTTGTTTGTATTCGTTCTTTTCTAAAAGAGGAGGGAGTCTGTCCTTCCGCTCTTAAAAAAGATTTATAGAAATGGTCGGAATTACGATAACCCAGTTCCGCGGCCAGTTCTTTAAAGGAATGATCGGACTCCGTCATCAAACGTTTTGCCCGCTCAATTCGCATCCTTGAAATTTCATGAGATATTGTTCGTCCGGTAAATTCCCTAAAATTTCTTTCCAAGGTTCTGCGATTGGTCGCAACCGCATTGACCACATCGTTTACCTTGATCCGACGGTTGGCTGATTCAGCAATATATCTTAGTGCCAAGGCAACTTTTGGATGATCGGATGCATACGAGTCAGTGGACTGACGCGGAACGATTCCCTGAGGTTGGCAGTATTTAGCTTCCTTTGATCTTTTCCCACTTTTCATCATCTCGTCCAAAAGCATGGCCGCTTGATATCCCACTTCCTCAAAGTTTTTATCGATACTTGTCACACTTGGATAAGGAGAGCTGCAAATGAGGGGTTCGTTCCCAGAACCGACAATCGCAAGATCATGTGGGATTTTAAGTTCAAGTGATTTGCAGATTTCAATTAAATAACGGCAATTGATATCGCTCGTCGCATGAATTCCAACTGGAGGCTGAAGTCCTTTTATCCATTTTCTCAATTGGAGAATAAACTCTTCCCATCCCTCCGCATTTCCTTCAATTACGGATCGATTAAATTTAAATATGGTACTTTGATATCCTTCACTTTTAAGAGTTTCCGTATATCCATCGAGCTGTTGAATATCGGCTTTATCTCGATTATGACCCAAAAATCCAAAACGCCTTAGACCTCTTCCCAATAAATGCTCTGCAGCTATTGCTCCAGTCTCGTAGTGATTACTGAAGACGGATGCCACATCCTTAACCGGTGAGTTCTGCCAGACATTTACTAATGGGATCTTCTTATACTGAGCCATCTTATGAAAACTCGTGCCAACACGGGCAATAATGCCATCATATGATCCTGTTTCGAGAACCTTTGGAGAATTAGGGATAATCGAGGTCGCCCACTTTGCTTCATTGGCAAATTTCTGGCAACCCGCGTAAATTTCGGAATGGTGTTTGAGCCCCCATTCCATTTCCAGGGCAAATGCGACTTTCATATTTGTTGCCAATTTTTTACTTTAAATAAATGAACTCGTCTAGCAGATTGTCGCATATAGTCGAAATATATTCTCAGAAAAGCGAATAAATTTTCTCGATCTCGGAAGCATTTATTCTCTAATCTGATTAAGTCTTCTTACTAATATTAATATTCTTCCTATGAAAAATTGTTTATTCCTCTTGTTTCTGTCCTCACTGGCTTCCAATTTAGTATTTGGTTTGCCTAATCCTGATGGTAAATCGGCAGACATGTCGCAGCCGGTTCAGGTCTTTATTATCATGGGGCAATCCAACACTTTGGAAATGGGTAAGGTTAAAGGGGACAAGGAAGGCTTCTTGGAGCATGCAGTAAAGAATGAAAATCTCTATCCATTTATGATCGATGCTACAGGCAATTGGACGACCCGTAAGGATGTCCGCAATGTACATGTCATGGGTAGCGGAGGTCCCGGTAAAACCCGTGAGATGCGCAACGATTGGCTCACCGTATCAGGAGGAAAGATCGGCATAGAGACCGGTATCGGACACCAACTTGGAAATGCATTGAATGCCCCTGTGCTTATTCTTAAGAGTTCGATCGGAAACAGGAGTCTTGGTTGGGATCTCCTCCCTCCTGGTAGTCCAAGGCATGAAGTTGAAACTATGGACAAGAAAACGGGAAAGAAAGTCACTTTAGTTACACCCGCTCACAATGATGAGGTCCGGCACGCAAGTTGGACCAAGGGAGAAGTTCCTGCTCCACCCAAGCATACTTGGCATGCAGGTCTCCAATACTTGGGAGACATAGCTCGAGCGAAGGATGTGCTCAAGAATTTGGGCAATTATTACCCAGATGCAACCAAGTTTAAAGTTGCTGGCTTTCTCTGGTGGCAGGGAGATAAAGATCGATACAATGCTGCTCATTCAGCCGTGTATGGAAAGAACCTGAATCAACTTTTCAAGGCTCTTCGCAAAGAATTCAATGCACCCAAAGCTAAGATGGTGGTCGCTACTCTCGGGCAGACGAATAAAGATTCTGCAACCGGTAATGAGAAACTCATCATCGATGGTATTTTTGCTTTCGGAGAGGCACATAAGGGGGAAGCTGCTGTTGTCTACACCAATCCAATTAGCATGGGATCCTCTTCCAATGCTCATTACGGCGGAAATGCGAAGACTTATATGAATGTGGGATTGGCCATGGGGGAGGCAATAGTAAAACTTATTGAGAAATAAGCTTATTAAATCTTCTTGTTATGGCAGACCAATTTTGTCCAAATTTTGAGGATGAGTTCATAGTATTAATAGATGCTATTTAAAATAACAATTGATTCGGTTCTGCTGTAATGATTTTGCGTAGAGGAACTGTGTGGAAGTTTCTTGCTGTTGGTTTGTATCTGCTTTTGTCCTGTAACTTTGCATGGTCAGCAAAGATTAACGGTTCATCCGTCGTTCCCACCGTCGTGCTCAAGGATAGTGCTCATCAGGTTTTGGAATCTCATTGTATTTCATGTCACGGACCTGAGAAACAGAAAGGCGATCTTAGACTTGATGATTTCGACTCCTTTGATCCTGTGGATTTGCAGGAGTTATTTGCGAGAATGTCGGAGGTGGTCCAATTTAGGGAGATGCCTCCTGAGGGATCGGATCAGCCAAATGAAGTTGAACGCAGTGCTCTGCAACGATGGCTTGGTGAACAACTTCATGGTGAGCCTGCAAAGGCTTTGGCTGAAAAGTTAATGAGATTTGAGTACGGAAATGTCGTATCTCATACCGATCTTTTCTCCGGAGAGTATGCAAAACTTCCCGGTTACACTTTAGACCGAAGATGGTTAATCAGTGAATATATTTTTAACGAGAAAATCAATCGTCTCCTGAATTATGAACCTAAGCGAAAAATTTATGGGGTTACAAATGCGGTTCATGGAGACAGCGGTGTTCACTGGAGTCCGAAAACTGAGCATGGAAATAAGTTCCGTAGAACGATTACGAATCCTTTTCTGTTACCCGAGAAAGTTGGCGTACGATACTATGGCAAGGACGCCCTCACGACCGGACACCTACTTACTATGGTCGGCAACGCCAAGCGGGTTGCCGGTCATATGACTTCCGAGTCGGTAATAAAGTCACATTATCCCTCGATGTATGCATTGATGCAAGACGAGTTGCAGCATAGGGGAATACTGCGGGTGCGGGAAGAATTCCTCTACTCAGACAAGTATATGGACCGCCTGCTTCTGGATATATACGGCGACGAACATAAAAGGCTGCTGCCAAAGCTTGTACGGGTTGATATTCCCTTTCCCGGTATGCGGACAAGAAAGTTTCCCGGCGAAAAAACCTATCGTATACAACGTTCAGAATTTATAAATGGGCTCGATAAGCAAGATACAGGTGCAGTGTTTCGAAGCATGATGACTTACTGGAAGGAACCTTATAAATTTGAGGTTGATGAAACCAAAGCGGTCAAGGACAGCAAAGGTGAGGCATGGGCACCTTACCTGCACGAGCAGCGTGCCGAATACGAAAAAATCATTCTGCAGGCTGAAGGTGACTGGTTTATGGAGGGCGTGCCTTCCCATCGTATTCGGAATCGCGTCGAGATGATGAAGATATTCTGGGATCACTGGGATATGGATCTAATATACCAAGAAGCAAAGAAACGAGGTGCTGCACCTGCATGCAAACCTTTGAACGATTCTGAGATGCAAATAATTACCGAGACGATTAAGAAACATCGCAAGAAGGGTGATAATTATAAGACCATCATTGATAAATGCATTTCTGATTGGACGGAATCCTTTAAAAAATCACGCGAATCTGCGGGAATTGCCAATAATACCCAGATTAAATCTTTGATTAATGAGTTCTATGAATTGATTTTTGAGCGCGCCCCAAGTGAGCAAGAGCAGGCAGAGAATAGCAAATTACTCAGCCTGTTCATGGGTAAGCTTGAACGGCAACAGGCATTCAACAAACTTATCGAGTCGATGATTCTGAACACCGAATTTGCTTATCGTTACGAATTTGGTGAGGGCCCTCAAGACAGTCATGGGCGAAGGATGATGTCTCCACGGGATGCCAGTTATGCAATTGCATACGCACTTACCGATTCGAGCCCGGATGATGAATTGATCGAAGCGGCCGAGAAAGGCCGACTTGGTACACGAGAAGATTACGAGCGAGAAGTGCGTCGGCTTCTTAAACGCCGTGACAGCTGGACGATTATCGACGAAGCCGTGCAGGCAGCTAATCTCAACCCCAGTTTGACCAATCAACCAATCCGTAAATTGCGTTTTTTTCGCGATTTCTTTGGCTATCCCAAGGCCTTGAAGGTTTTTAAGGACGACAGCCGTTTTGGGGCTGGTCGGCATGTGCAGGCTGTCAGTCGCTTGATCGAAGAGGCGGATATGCTAGTGGAATACATCATTGAAAAAGACGAGGATGTTGTTGAGTCCTTGTTGACCACGGAAAAGTTTTACATCTTCCACAATGGAGACAACGCAGCGATGGAGGGTGCGTCCGATTCATTGAAAAGTATTTACGACTTCTTCAAGGGCAAGGATTGGCCGGAGTGGGAACCGGAAGATATTGCACCACATGAAGAATTTTTAAGAACTCACTGGGAATTCCAGCGAGAGAAAGAGGGCGACTACCCCAAGATTTTGAAAAAGTTGCAAAGAATGATGGAGGGGCTTGAGTTGCATTTTAGTCAAGGGCAGTCGGGGGCTCTTCCGTACATGAAAAACGGCATGGGTTTTTGGCATGGCGGTCCAGTGCTTGGCCGAAGCGGTCAGCAAATGCGTGGTGAACAGGTGACGACCTATTGGAATCTCGATTGGAAAACTTGGGATTTTCCAACGCATCAGCCAGCAAAAATTCCACATCGTAAAGGAATTCTTACCCATCCCGCTTGGCTGATTGCCCATGCCCAGAACCTCGAAACGGATCCAATTCATCGTGGTAAATGGATTCAGGAAAAGCTGTTGGCAGGGACTATTCCTGATGTGCCCATAACTGTGGATGCGGTGATTCCTCCCGATCACAATAAGACTCTTCGGCAACGCATGGAAAAACGGACTGGTGATGCTTATTGTTGGCGATGTCATCAAAAGATGGACCCTCTCGGGTTTCCATTTGAAATGTATGATGATTTCGGACGGTTTCGTACTGAAGAGAATTTAGAGCATCCTGATAATTTGCTGAAAGAGGCAAAGAGAGACGAGACCAATTACTTCCGTGCATCGCTTCCGGTTTACAAAACTTTACCGGTGGATGCTCGCGGAGTTTTAAAAGGGACGGACGATCCTAAATTGGATGGTAATGTAAAGGATGCCTTCGACTTGATTGACCGACTTGCCAAATCAGACAAGGTTCGCCAGTCGATCATTCGGCATGCTTTCCGATACTTTCTTGGTCGCAATGAGACTCTTTCTGACTCAAAGGCCTTAATGGATGCCGATAGGGCTTACCTTACAAGCAATGGAAGTTTCGATGAAGTTATCATTTCACTTTTAACTTCTGACTCCTTTATCTACCGCAAAACCAACACTGAGGAATAAATTATGATTATCAATCGAAGGGAACTTTTGAAAAAGACCGCTTGGGGAGGCGTCGGCTTGTCACTAACTCCTAATTTTAATCACCTCTTTGGGAAGACTTCTCTGGTTGCTAATGGATATCCTCATAGGTTTATTTTTATCCGGAAATCCAATGGAAATCTACCTTCGCAGTTTGGTCTTCCTTCTTTTTCCGAAGACGAAGCAAAAAAACATAAGGGGAAAGAGCCCTTTGACCTGGACTTGAGCAAGCACGAACTGCCTGACTGGTTGGAGAGCTTGGATCAATATAAGGAAAATATGACCATCCTTCACGGTATTTCCATGTGCGTAAGCGGAGGTGGTCATTACTCCTACTCCGGGTGTATGGGTGCCTTCAAGGCCGGACGTGACATTCTGAGTAATATTAAACGGGCAACCATTGATTTTGAATTGGCCAAATTATTTCCATCCCCGTTCGGGCATGTTGAAATGTCCCTTGCCGTGCCTCATGGCCGGGATCATCGAACCGGTATTGTTTCAGGATATTCAGCACCCGCGGCCAAGCAAAGAAATTATTGTTATGCCGATCCGAAGACTGCCTACGACGAACTGTTTAAGTCTGTAAATAACCCGGAGGCGGTCGAGTCTGATAATGCTTTACTGGACTACCTTCGCGAAAAGGAATCACAGCGTCTTGAAGGCCTCAACGGCAGTGAGCGTCTTAAAATTAACAACCAAGTGGACTCGCTGCAGGCAATACAGGATCGCAATAAAAAAGTTATGGCACTTGGGGATAGAATCAATAAGCACCTTCCCAAGCTCGATCCGGTTCACGTCGGAGGTGGGCCGAACGCAACATTGCCCCAGAAGCAGGAAGCTTTCACTGACATTATCATTGGGGCTCTAGCCGCCGGTTTAACCAATGTTGTGACTTACACGATTGATGATCTTGGCACGAAGATCACATCCCTGCCCGAGAATACTGAGAAAACCAACATACATGCAGTTGGCCACGGTGGAGGCGACCCTGCTGGACGTGCCTACTATATGAGAAATGTTATCAAGACTCACCACATGAAACAGGTCCACACCCTGGTGACTAAACTTAAGTCCATTCCCGAGGGCAACGGTACAATGTTTGATAACACGACGATCATCTACATGCCCGAAACCGGTGCCGGCCATCATTCTCCGGATACAGAAGCTCCAATGATTTTGATGTCCGGCAAAAACTCAAAGCTCGATATTGTCGGCCGTTACATCCGCCTTCCTTTTCACGGCACTGAGGGACATAAAACATTAAGTAATTGGTACACCACTTTGCTCAATGCATATGGCAACCCAGTTGAACACTACGGAGATCTGGATTTGACTATGCAACGCAAACGGTTACCTCAAACTGGAGCCATTAAAAGATTTTTAGTTTAAGTTGTTATGAATCAACCTAACTTGTTTCAAATTCTTACTTCTTTGCTTTTTGCCTCGCACCTTCTCCTATGGGGCAGCGAGTCGGCTAAACCGGTAAAAGTGTTTATTCTTTCTGGTCAGTCAAATATGGTGGGGGCTGGTAAAGTTGACGGTGGTAGCAGTCGATGGGGGAATCAGTTTATCGATCCGGTCGTTTCCGTTTACGTAGGCGAGTATGATTCAGAGAAAGACTACGATTCCATGCAACCGGTCAAAACTCTTAAACTTGATGCCTTTGGCGGGGTGAAACCAACCCCTTACCCGGGTGGAGGAGTTCATGTGACCCGAGGATATATTCAAGTCAAGGAATCCGGTATTTATGAATTTCGCCCTGGTTATGCAGGTTCGACTTATAATGTGATGGAAGTAGATGGAAAAGAAGTTCACCGTCAGGAAATAGGGAAAAGCCCGATCCGTAATGAGATCCGTTTGGAGGGTGATAAGAAAGTACCTTTTAAGATCACCTACTTCACGAAGCAGGCAAATGGATTGGGCTGGATTGTCCGTCTTGATGTGCCCGGTGCACTCTCAACTATGGTCAAATTTGAGGGCATGTATCCGTATTTGATCGATTCAAACAAACAATGGGTCTCCCGAGAGGATGTCTGGTATCGTGGAGTGGTGACTGCTGTGGGGAATCGTCCTCTTGGTGTCTCCGGTGGACGGATCGGCCCGGAAATCGGTTTCGGTCATGCCGTTGGAAATTTCTTCGATGAGCCTGTTCTTCTTTTAAAAACTTCTCAGGGTAACCGATCCCTCTCATGGGACTTTCTTACGCCCGGTAGCAAGCAGTTTGAATATAAGGGAAAGATTTATGCCGGGTACAAGCAAACACCGCTATCGTGGGACAAGGGAACCACGCCAAAACCTATCAACTGGTATGCGGGTAAGCAGTACGATGATTGTATCGGAGCTGCTCATGAAGTGCTTAGGAATTTTGATAAGGAATTTCCGCACTGGAAGGGAAGGGGTTATGAGATAAAAGGCTTTGCATGGTGGCAGGGGGATAAGGACAGATATGTTGAGGCTCACGCCGTTCGGTACGAGAAAAACCTCGTCCGTCTGATCAAGACCTTGCGCACAGAATTTAATGCGCCCAAAGCCAAGTTCGTCGTGGCAACTCTCGGACAAACTGCAAAGGATGCCCAGCCTAGCAACGAGAAACTGATCCTCAATGCCCAGCTCGCTGTGGACGGTACGACCGGTAACTACCCTGAATTTAAAGGTAATGTATCCACCGTCTACACCCATCCACTTAGTCAGGGAGGAGCTTCCAATAGTCATTACAATGGCAATGCTCAGACTTACATGGATGTAGGTCTGGCTATGGGGGAAGCGATGGTTCGGTTGCTTGAAGAAATTGATGAATAAGATCCTGATTATTTGTTTCTTAGCATTAGTCGGATTGCTGGGCTATTGGGCTGGACTTAAAAATAGTTCAGGTAGTTCCCTTTCTGATTCATCTGAGCTTGATAATGTCAAATCCTCCAAGTCGGATTCTTTGCAAAATATGAAATCTGAAAACAAACTGGATTTTGAATCAAATGCACAAAATTTTCCTGTTACCAACGCAGATGGCGAAACTCTTCCTGTTCCTACTCGAAATCAAACAAGGAAAGATTTATTGCGACAGGTAGGATCAAACGATCCTCTTGAACAGATATCTGCTTTCGTTCAACTCTGCCAAAACTTGGACGACGAAACCATAAAGGTCATGATTGAGGCATACGAAAAGAAGGATTGGGATGGAATCGACGCCATGTTGTTTCTGAATTATTTCACCTACGCCTGGGCTAGTCATGACCCGATTGCCGCTCTGGAATGGTCCAAGACCAGAGATCCTTTTATTGAGCAAGATTTGGTTTCCGAGGCCATGCTTAGTGGGTGGGCAAGCGTTAATCCTCAAGCCGCCCTGAGTTGGGCGAGGGAAAACGAAAGCCTGAAGGATGAAGAACAAAAAAGGGGGAATGAACTTTTGATCGGTGTCATGAAGGGAATGGCCGAAACCGACTTGGCGGGTGCGACGGAGTTGATGAAAGAATTGAACTATGTCCTCTACCTGGAAAATGCCGCTTCGACTTTGATGGCCTCGGTATGGGCAAAAGGAGAACAAGCCGCGATTGACTGGGTGGATAGCTTCCCCGAAGGCAAAGCAAGGAATTCCGCTTATAAAGCCTTGGGCAAGCGACTCATTCGAGAAGATATAGGCCGAGCCGTCGAGTGGGTCGACTCCATGGATGAATCGGAAATTAAAACGAAAATAGCCAGGGAAACAGCCGAAGCCATGGTCATTCTTTCTCCCAAGAAAGCAGCTGACTGGGTTGCACGCATGCCGGTTGGCGAAGCTCGTTCAGCTAGTATGGAACGTGTGGTTTCCGAATGGGTGGAACAAGATCCTGCTGCCACGGCTGAATGGCTTAATCAATTTCCAAATGATCAGAGCATTGATGGAGCATTAGCGATCTTTGCCCATGAGGTTGCAGAGAAACAACCGCAATCTGCGTTACAGTGGGCTCAATCAATTGAGGATTCAGAACGCAGAGAAAGAGTAATTCAATATGTAAAAAACAAATGAACGGAAATGAAAAACAATAATCTTGGATTGGTACTTATTGCATCTGCTTTAGTGATAATGGCTGGAACTATTTCTTTAGGCATGGCGGGTCTCATTGAGGCGGTTTCTCCTCATAGAGGTTTGGGTTATGGGGTATGGGCTAACTATGCGGGCATTGGATTGCTTATTTTGGGAGTAATCACCTTCCTGAAGACTTTTTTTCGATATCTTGATAAAAAAGACTAAATAAATTATGAAACTGATAAAAAAATTACATCCTTCTTTTTTTATTTTCCTTTTAACAGGAATGGTAAGCATTGGACTAGCCAATGAGGAGATTACTCCTCTTACCCAGGCAGGCCAAAAAATAGAAGATCATTATACACAACAACTGACAATTCTTCGCGAAGATTTAAAACCGGTAGTTCCATCAGAGAGTGAAGCAAAGGGAGTAAAGTTAAAGCAGTTTTTGGCTTCTGATAATCTTGATCCAAAATTGGTGAAGTTTGTCATTCTCGACAAGGCAACACCACGAGCTTTGGCGGAGTTTGGTCAGCAGGGAAAAAATCATTTTTCATTATTAGAAAGTCTTTTCAATGCCCCAAAGTTGATGAGGCAAATGCTGGTGGCCGATGGTGCACGAGCAAAAAGAATGGGACGAAAAGGATATGGACCTCCTCAGTATGCCATGAGCATGGTGATTTATTCTAAGATTCAGGATTCATGCAAGGATGCTACTGCCGGTATTTTTCAAAGACTTGCCCTTGCCATTGCCCTGGAACATGCGGTGCCCGTTGTGCAGACAAATCCTGCAGAAGATACCAATGCACCCGAGACCGTGGACCCGGTTAAGAGGTACCACCATTACAAAAAAGCCTATTTGGACGGTGAACTTGATCCGACTTTCAAGAATCTCAGTACTTGGGATTTACGTATGGTTGTCAATGGGGACGAACCGGATGAAACCCTTGCTTGGGGGCGTGAAATGCTACGCAATTACAGACCTGACCATATTTATAACGAAAATTTTGGTTGGCGGTATGTTGCAATTGTCGGATCGGATGTAAAATATGGTTCGGGCGATGTAAAGTATGACCGGCCGGAACTACAGAAATACCAAAACATTTTAATGAATGGTGGAGTCTGTGGTCGCCGTGCATTCATTGGCCGTTTTATTCTTCGAGCTTTTGGAGTGCCCACTACTGCCCGTCCAAGTCGTGGGCATGCCGCACTGGCCCATTGGACGCCAAGCGGATGGTGCGTAAACCTAGGCGGCGGGTGGGGAGCTGGATGGACCAGTACCCAGTATGACAAAGATGTAGACTTTCTCGCAAGTTCTCAGGCAAGAAATAATCCGGAAGCCTATTTGCAGGTCAAGCGGGCACAGTGGATTGGTGATGTTATGGGGGAGGAAAGAGTCTATGGCGAAAATTCCAAAACGGAGCCTAAGTTTTGGAATGCAATCGCATTACAAAGACAACGGGAAATTATTAAGGAATTGAAAGCCGTTACCCTGGATGCACTTGGGGAGGATATCGGAGAGGCAAATGAGCCAACCGTTGCGGAAAAGATTATCGCCTCTCCGGTAACGCACAAGGACAGGGAGATTTCCGTCACCAGTAATGGAACAATTAAAATTCCTTCAGCCGCGTATTCAAAGCCTTCAGGCAATACGAGAGAAGTGCTCGCGATGAAGAGTTTTGACGGCGGTATGCAAATCTTCCTTCCTCGTTTTTTCCCTCAAGGAACAACTATCATGCGAGGAGGAACATGGAAAGGCGATGCAGACGCCTGTGCATCAGGAAAGCGTATGTTGAGTGGGGGATATGGACGTTACGAAAACTGGGGGTTACGAGCAGCAATCACTCCCAAATCCAATCAGACAGCAAAAGAGCTTAAACTGGATTTGGGCGAGGGAGTCACCATGGAATTTGTTTACATCAAGCCCGGGAAATTTGTGATGGGTGGAGAGAGTAAAACGGATGGTCGGTTTGAATGCGTTGAAGTTCCCAAGCATGAAGTTCAACTGACCAAGGGATTCTATCTGGGAAAGTATGAAGTGACACAGGCACAATTTCAATCTATTATGGGATCCAATCCAAGTAAATCCACTAAGTCACCTGATTGTCCCGTGGATAATGTTTCCGAGGATGATGCCAGAAAATTTTGTCTTACTCTCGGTGAAAGAACCGCAACGGATTCCAGGTTGCCCACCGAAGCGGAATGGGAGTATGCCAGTCGGGCAGGTAAATCCACCAAATGGTTCTTTGGTGATGATGATTCCAAGATTGGTGATTATGCATGGTTTAAGGGAAATGCCGGTGGCAAGTCACAACCAGTCGGAAAAAAGAAGCCAAACCCATGGGGACTTTATGATATCTATGGAAATGTTTGCGAAAGAATCTCGGATAAATATGCCCGTAATTATTATTCGATCAGCCCCAAGGTCGATCCCACGGGACCAAGCCAGGGATCCAAGTCGCACATGGAATACACGGTTACTGCACCCAATGGCGGGAAGTACTTTTTGGATGCCCGAGTGGTAACTGCCAATTACAATCAACAGATCAATGTTTCGGTTAACCAGAACGGTACAAAAAGTCTAGTTATGCCCTTCACCAAGGGTAGTTGGCAGGAATCAAAACCGGTTGAAGTCTCTTTGAATAAGGGAAAAAACACGCTGGCTTTCTGGCGCGATCAACCACCGCAGTACGGATTGGCTATTAAGGAATTTACGCTTAAGCCAATCAAGTAGTTGTTATGGGCTTTACTGACCGAGTTTATTTTAAGTCTATTTGCTATCTTCTTTTTTGCTCCACACTTTTTGAATTTACTTTGTGGGGTGCAAAGGCGCCCTCTTCAGAAGATCAACTTGAGAAAATTGCGACACATATAATCGTTGGGAAGGTAAAGGCTGTTTATTCGTATAAGGAGAGGGAAGGTATTCCGTTGGTCAGCGGTTATGAATATGATCATAAGGTGGTGGAAGTGAAAGTTGAAAAAGTGGAGAAGGGAAAGATTTCAGAAAGCTTGGTTTATGTTCGCTACTGGAGTCGCAAATGGAAGGGGATTGGTCTGCCACCACCCGGGGGACAGTCCTACGAGAACCAGCCGAAGAGGGGGCAGTTGTGCCGCTTTTATCTGGCAAAAAATTCTTATGATGGATTGTCAAAAGACGAAAATCAGGATGGGGGGTACAATGTTGTTTATGTAAACGGAGTCCAACCGATTAAGAAATAATCAAACAAGTTTAAAATGAACCGAATCATCTTTATTTTTCTTTTACCTTTCTACTCTCTTTTCGCCCAAGAGGAGCAAGCTAACTTGGAATTAGCTGTTCCTTTCACGGACAACATGATTCTTCAGCGGGAAACAAAGGTGCCCGTCTGGGGTGTTGATTTGCCAAAGTCCAAGGTGACGATTGAATTTTCAGGTCAAAAAAAGTCTGTTGTTACCGATAAATTTGGTGATTGGATGGTCAAACTTGAACCTCTGAGTGCTTCATTGGAAGAAAGACAAATGAGGATTAGTAATGATCGTGGAGAGTCATTTACTCTATCCGGAGTACTGGTAGGTGAGGTGTGGTTTTCATCCGGTCAATCCAACATGGTTTGGGTGGCAGGTAAAAGTATGTGCAGTGAACTTGCCAGGGAAATTGCTTCTTCAAAACAAGACATTCCGATCCGGGAAATTAATGTTAATACTGTATCTGCCCTTTATCCACAAAAGCATGCTACCTCGGATGAAGGTTGGAAAAAAGCTTCTTCCGCCAGTGGGTTCTCCGCCTTGTCGCTTTCTTTTGCCTATGAATTATACAGGGACCTGAATGTTCCCATTGGTATTCTGCTTAGTGCTCATAGTAATACTCGGATTGAAGCATTTGCACAACGCGAGGCAATTGTAGCCCATCCGAATCTTGCGAAGGATAGTGAATTGATAAGTAAGGCGGACCCCTTGACTGAAGAGGGGAAGGAGGCATATGAGCTTTATTATGAAGAGTTGAAAAATTGGCAGACCCAAGCCGGACCTATTGCAGAAAAGGGGGGCAAGGTGCCTACTCGTCCAAATCTTCCGGGTATTGCAGGGATGTGGCGTGGTCCGTCCCAGTTCTTTAATGGTAAGATTGCTCCCGTGATTCCTTATGCAATACGCGGTGCAATCTGGTGTCAGGGGACGAGCAATAATGGAGATGGTCGAATTTATTCATCTAGAATGGAGGCCCTAATTAATGGTTGGCGGGATGCATGGGGAATGCCTAATATGCCTTTTTACTTTACTCAGATGCAGGCATATGGTTCTCCGGATCCGAATAATGTGGGCTTCGCCGATATTCGTCAGGTACAGCATAAATTCTTCATTGAGAACCCTAGGAATGTGGGAATGGTCGTACAGTCTGATCTTAATTCTGCCCGCCCCCAAGGGATTCATTATTATAATAAATTACACCCTGGTATGCGCTTAGCTCGCTGGGCTCTTGCCAAGCAGTATGGAAAGAAGATTGCTTACACAGGACCGACTTACAAAGGCTATGAGATAAAAGACAAAAAGGTTATCATCTCATTTGAAGAGGAAAGTTTATTTGGCGGCTTAATGATCGGTAATAAAGGAATGGCAAAAGACTGGAAAGAGGCGGGTGCTTTTGTGGAACCCGCTAAGCCTACTCCAAATGATAAGTTAAATCATTTCCGAGTCTGCGGAGATGATCGAGTTTGGCATGAAGCGGTCGCAGAGATCAGCGGGAATGAGGTTCATGTTTTTTCAGATAAAGTATCCAGTCCCGTGGGTGTACAATATGCATACAGCGCGGTTCCGGAAAATTCTAACCTCTATAATAAAGCGGGACTGCCAGCTACTCCTTTTGCGGTGGTTAATGGAGAGTTCATTTTTGAGGAGGACGATTTGGAAAAAGCAGCTTTACTCAAGGCAAAGTATGCTCAATGGACTGATCCCGATTATCCGATTCTTCAGGTTGCGGAGTATTATCGGGATGGAGTGATTCTTCAACGGGACCAGCCCATAAAAGTATGGGGGCATGTCAATAAGGGAGTGGAGGTTACGGTTAAGTTGGATGGGGAGACGAAGAAGGTATCACCCAATGAATTAGAGCAATGGTCCGTTACTTTCCCCGCCCGTAAGGCTTCAAGGAAACCGATCATTCTGGAAGTAAAGTCTAGCCATGGTTTTGAGCGAACCGTGCGTGACATCCTTATCGGGGATGTATGGTATCTTACAGGAAGTACTCTTCTGACTAGTGAATGGCCTTATGATCGGCGAAAACTGGAAGTTGATATCCCTACTGCTTTACCTTTGGTTCGGGAATTCCGCAGACGCACGGCTGCGAGTTCCTTCATCACCCCAAGAAAGCGTCGGTTTGAGACCGGCGGAGGTAAATACCGTACTTATTGGTCGGAAGCAGATTTCTCCCAGGAGACAACAGGTGTTACCATGTTTGCTTATGAGTTTGCCGAGGCTTTGGGGCGGGATGGCGTGCCTCAAGGGTTCATGACCATGTCGTCCGGTCGTGGAGGTAGAAGCCGACAGCTGGCATCTCCCCTTTCTTGGACATCTTTCCACGGAGTGAAGCGTTTGAATAACCCCATTTTTAAAAACCGTCTTGATGAGCTATTTCTACAGTATCCCGGAACTCAGGTTGCGAAGGATGCTTTGTCCCAGCATATTGAGGAAGTCAAAGGTTTCGTTAATGAAATTGTAAATGGCGGAAAGAAAGGAAAGGATTCATCCACCTTTGATCTTCAGGCACCAGCCTTTCCGAAGGCGGGTAGGGGAGATGATATAGCATCGGATACCATTCCAACCTATGCCTATAATTGGAATGTCAGTCCGCTCACTCCTATGGGCGTAGCTGGAGTGATTTGGGTGCCATCGGAAAGTAATATTGGGGAGAATCCTTCTGAGTATAGAGCTGAACTGGAAATTTATGCAAAAAGCTTAGCTACTACTTATGGTCAAAAAAGAGTACCATTTTTATATGCTCAACCATCTGAATCTTTAGTGGAAGGAATAACTCACCCCAAAATTCCTGGAGCCAAATTCATTACTTTGGACGCCTGGCCCAAAAGTTTAAAGGAACTTGCTCGTTCATTAGGAAAAATGGCAAGGTAAAGTATGAGTTATAAGTTTCTGGGATTTATTTGCCTACTCGTATTCAACCTCTTCTCGGTCGCAAAGAGGCCGAATATTGTTTTTATCTTGGCGGATGATCTGGGGTATGGAGATATCAAGGCATTTGGTGAAGAGAAGTCAAAGGTGCCCACCCCTCATTTTGATCAACTGTGCCGGGATGGAATGAAGTTTACCAATGCTCATGTGACGAATTCAGTTTGTGTCCCCAGCCGAACCTCTATCATGACAGGCCGCTATGCCTTTCGTTTCAAAAAAGGCGACCAAGGTGGACCATGGGGATTTATTGGTCTTCAGTTTCCCACGACTCAATATACTTTGGGAGACTTGTTTCAATCGGGTGGTTACCGAACCGGGTATGTGGGGAAGTGGCATCTCGGTACACGCATGACCACAAAAGACGGGAAAACCCAGGGCCCTGCCAATACTGACTTTAACAAGCCCATTCAAATTGGACCCACGGATTATGGGTTTGATGAGTGCTTTTTTCTGCCCGGTTCTCTTGATATGTTCCCCTACGCCTACATCCGTGGAAAGAAGTGGCAGGGTAGTGTGACCGCACAAAAAGGATGGAGTGCATTCAATCGGGTGGGGCCAGCAGCGGAGGATTTTTTGGATACTGAAGTACTCTCCACTTTCTGTGATGAAGCAGGAAACTTTATTTCATCCAGTTCGAAAAAGAAGGATCCATTCTTTCTCTTTGTCGCTCTCACGGCCCCTCACACACCATCTTCTCCTGAAGCTGAGTTTGAGGGGAAAAGCGGAATGGGAGTATATGGGGACTTTGTCATGAATACGGATGCATGTATCGTCCGGGTCCGTGAACATTTGCGAAAAGCCGGAGTAGATAAAAATACTATGGTGATCGTCTCATCGGATCATGGCCCTGGCCACTACTCGGGCAGGCAAAGAAAAGCAATTCCACTCCAAATGAAGGAGATGGAGAAAGAAGGCCATTTTAGCAGGGGGCAGTGGCGTGGGTATAAATTCTCCAGTTACGAAGGTGGGTTGCGAGTTCCCTTTGGGGTGGTCTGGCCGGGAGTGGTGGAGCCCGGAAGTCAGAATGATTCAATGGTCGGGCTGAATGATCTGATGGCGACGTGTGCCGATATTGCCGGGGTGGAGCTCAAAGATAATCAGGGTCCTGACTCCATCAGTTTTCTTCCCTATTTAAGAAATCAGGAAATTCTCGTTCGTAATCATATGGTTGCCCATGGCACCCGGGCAGATGCCTATTACGAAGGTAATTGGAAACTGATCCTTGGTCCGGGAAGTGGTAGTTCGGGTGGTCACTTCACCGAACCCAAGTCTGAGGATGCATGGAAACTGGCGATTCAAAAATTTGGTCGAAAACCGAAAGATCATGCCGAGCTCGAACATCCCACTTTCCTTCAGTTGTATGACCTAGCTGCAGATCCAGGTGAAAAGAACAACCTTGCAAGCATTCATTTTGAGCGGGCAAAGAAGATGATCGATCGTTATAAGAAGGTCGTCGCGGATGGTCGGTCTACTCGTGGCCCCAAATTATCCAACGGTCGCGAAATAAAAATCTTTCGCCCTCCCGGCTTTATTTGGAAAAAATAAGATATCAATCCAATCCCTGCTTTTATGAAAACATTAACCTTCCTCGCCTTCCTGCTTTTCTTTTTTCATGCCACAATGATTGGTAAAAAGCCCAATGTTGTCTTTTTCATTGCGGATGATGTATCCCAAGATGATTTCGGATGTTACGGGCACCCGGTGATCAAAACCCCACATATTGATTCACTGGCAGCCAATGGCATGCGTTTTGATAATGCTTATCTTACCACAAGCAGTTGCAGTCCCTCCCGGTGCAGTATCATCACGGGCCGTTATCCCCATAATACCGGAGCTCCTGAATTGCATGTTCGTTTGCCTCTGAAACAAGTTCGCTTTCCTGAACTATTACGTGAGGCAGGATATTATACTGTTCTTTCGGGCAAGAATCATATGTTTGGAAATAAGGACCGGGCC
>Ga0233432_10001908_pt1 | contig 19754 bp, 18 predicted proteins | sample SI_122_August201_6_FD_179870 | JGI IMG/M metagenome (GOLD analysis project Ga0233432, IMG submission 179870) | Seawater microbial communities from Saanich Inlet, British Columbia, Canada - SI_122_August2016_10_MG | ecosystem: Environmental > Aquatic > Marine > Inlet | place: Canada: British... | reverse complement strand
CCTAGTGGGAATGACTCATCGACATTTGCGTAAGCTTGCTGTAATCGAGCGTTCTGTGATATTTCGGTGCCATGCTCAGTCAGCAAGGGGAGCGCTTGATTGAATGCTTCACGCCAGTCGGGCGATCCAAGTACACTTTGCAAGTGACTGACGGGTGACCAGACGCGCCCAAGTTCATGTTCCATGATTTCTATGGGCACGACGAGAGACGTAAAATTTGGATTCGTATTATCGTCCAGCAAGATGTTGAGTTGCTGGCGATGATTCGAAATCATGGCTTCAATCGCGGGCACCACATGGTTTGGACTAATGTCGTTAAATCGTGGCAGCGATGATATGTCGAGCAGTGGGTTCGTCATAGGGCGCTTGGGTTCCTTTTCAAGCGCCGCATTTTAGCACAGCATTGTTGATATCGATTGACGTATAAAGCAGGGAAACTAAGGAGATAAAGGTGTCAAAAAAATACGATCTGCTGGTAGTTGGCGGTGGTAGCGGCGGACTCGCACATGCTCAGCGTGCGGCCGAGTACGGAGTAAATGTCGCAGTTGTTGAGCATGGACCGCTCGGCGGCACCTGCGTAAACGTGGGGTGTGTGCCAAAAAAAGTAATGTGGTATGCAGCTCACTACGCACAAGAACTTAAGTATGCGGCGGACTATGGCTACGATGTTTCCGTCAAAGGTCACGATTGGGCCGCACTTAAATCACGACGTGACGCTTACATTGCTCGACTGAATAACATTTACGAAACCAACCTAGACAAGCGTGACGTGACGTATATCGCAGGCGACGCAAAGTTTATCGATGCCAACACGATTACGGTCGGCAATAAGCGGTATCAGGCAGAGCGCGTCGTCATCGCGACAGGCGGCCAACCGATCGTACCCAGTATTCCTGGCGCAGAGCTCGGCATCACTTCGGATGGTTTTTTTGCTCTGGAGCAGCAGCCCAGGCGTGTATTGATTGCGGGCAGTGGCTATGTCGCAGTTGAGCTTGCGGGTGTACTCAACGGCCTCGGCAGCGAGACAAAAGTCATCGTCCGAAAAGACGGTGTACTGCGAGGCTTCGACAAGATGTTGAGCTCCGAGCTCATAGATACTATGCGAAAAAGCGGCATCGAAATCAAAACAGGTGTTGTTCCGGCATCAGTTCGCTCGACCGATAATGGCCTGGTGTTGACCGCAGAGGACGGCCGAGAGTTCGGTCCTGTTGATACCCTTCTTTGGGCTGTCGGCCGGTCTCCAAATACCGCTACGTTGGACCTAGATAAGGCCGGCGTTGATATGGACGCACGTGGGTTCGTTCCGACGGATGAAATGCAATCAACTAATGTTGAACACATTTATGCGTTGGGTGATGTGACGGGAAGAGCTGCCCTGACTCCGGTTGCGATTGCTGCCGGTCGACGTCTCGCTGATCGCCTGTATGGCGGGATGGTCGGTCGCCACCTTGATTACAGCTTGATACCGACGGTGATTTTTAGCCACCCCACGATCGGTACCGTTGGCATGACTGAAGATGAAGCTCGCGTGCAGTATGGTGACGATATCAAGGTGTATACAACCGGGTTTACGCCCATGTTTTACGCGCTTGGTGAAGACCGACAGCGCTCGGCGATGAAGCTCATTACAGCGGGCGAGGATGAGCGCGTCATTGGGGTGCACATTTTCGGCGATGGTGCTGACGAGATGCTACAAGGTTTTGCTGTTGCTATGCGTATGGGCGCTACAAAGAAAGACCTCGACGATACAGTAGCGATCCATCCAACGAATGCGGAAGAAATTGTAACTATGCGGGAATAGACATCTGTTTGAGAACCGGAGCGGTGTCCGGTCGAACGCCGCGCCACAAATTAAAAGACTCAGCCGCCTGTTCAACTAACATTCCCCAACCCATGACGGACTGGCGGGCCCCTGCCTCACGGGCCCACACACTAAACGGTGTTGGACTCAACCCATAGGAAAGGTCGTAGCAATAAGTCGTATCGGAAATTGCGTCGATAGGATACGGCGGCGCTTCGCCCTTAACGCCGGCCGATGTGGCGTTGATGATTAGATCATAGGGCGTGGAAACGGGGACCGCGTTGAAGCGGCAGGCGGATACAGGGCCCAAGCGAGAAAAATGAACCGCAAGAGCCTCGGCTTTACCCAAAGACCGATTTGCTATCATCAGTGACTTCGGCTGCATTTCAAGCAGCGGCGCAATGATGCCACGTGTTGCGCCACCGGCTCCGAGGATAAGTATATTTGCGTCTTCGACGGATATATTAAGGTTAACGACAAGGTCTCTCAGCAATCCGATGCCGTCGGTATTGTCACCATAGATTTCGCCACCCTTGAAACTCAATGTGTTGACGGCGCCTGCCGTCACTGCTCGTTCACTCATTTGGTCGACGAGTCTTAGAACTTCTGTTTTGTGAGGAACCGTTATGTTGAGGCCCTTGCCTCCCGTGCGTTGAAATTGCCGCACAGCTATTTCCAGTTTTTCGGGTGGGACCGGCAGTAGTTCATATTGCAGGCTTTGTTGAGTATGCAGCGCGAACAATCGATGAATCACCGGAGAGCGGCTGTGTGACACGGGGTCTCCCATGACGCCATAGCGATCAATAGGCGTAGTCACGGTTACCGTTTTATCCGTCAAATGTCATCTCTTGAGCCATTTGGCAGCATCGATCGCAAAGTACGTCAAAATACCATTGGCCCCGGCGCGCTTGATGCTGAGCAGGGATTCAAGCACGGTTTCGCGCTCATTGAGCCAGCCATTGCCTGCGGCGGCCTTGAGCATCGTGTATTCACCACTGACCTGATAGGCGAAGGTTGGAACTTGATATTGGTCTTTTACAAGTCGAACGATATCAAGATACGGCAATGCTGGTTTCACCATGACAAAATCTGCGCCCTCGTCGATATCGAATCCAACCTCACGCACTGCTTCATCGGCATTTGAGGGCGCCACCTGATACGTGGCCTTGCCGGCCCCAGCGAGATTTGCTGTTGATCCGACCGCATCACGAAACGGTCCGTAGAATGCAGAGGCAAATTTCGCAGCGTAGGCCATGATCAATGTATTGCTATGGCCCGCGTCTTCAAATGCGGCGCGTATTGCGCCGATGCGACCGTCCATCATGTCAGAAGGCGCGACCATGTCGGCACCGGCAGCGGCATGCGACAGTGCTTGGCGTACCAGCATTGCGACGGTTTCATCATTTAGTACGTATGCGGTTTCATCGATGATCCCGTCCTGGCCATGCGTGGTGTATGGGTCAAGCGCGACGTCTGTGATCACAACGAGCTCCGGTAGCTCGGCCTTTATGGCCCGAACAGACCTTTGCACAAGGCCATCGGGGTTGCTGCACTCAATACCGTCAGGCGTTTTTTGTGCAACATCAATGACTGGAAACAGCGCGATCGCTGGGATGCCGAGGTCACGAACTTCGGTGAGCTCGATGAGCAATTTATCGATGCTCTTGCGGCTGATGCCCGGCATGGACTCAACAGGCTCGACCTTGTCTTTGCCTTCGAGTACAAAAACTGGGTATATAAGGTCGTTGACGGACAGCTCGGTTTCGGCGACAAGGCGACGTAAACCTGCGGTGCGACGAGCGCGCCGTAAGCGAATTTTAGGGAACTGTCCGAGGATCGAATGACTCATAGCTAATCAGAATAAGAGAATTAATAATAATACCGGGAATTTCTTATTTTCCCTACATTTGGCAAGTGTTTTCCACCTTTTATTCACAGTTCCGGGTGTCAGCAGTAATAAATCCCAATCAATTTCCAGAATGTTGGCGACTTTGCCGCGCTGCTTAATTAAGGGCCGCGCAGGTTTTGGCTAGAGTGCCAATCACATCACTAACGCTAACTTCTTCTATCCAAGACATGGCTATTCAAAAAAGCCTTAGTGTCTCGACGTTACCATGTCATATTGCGAAAAGTCGTGGTGGGCCAGCCAAAACCCTTGAGCTTGAGAATATTGCCGTTCGGGCCGATGATGAGCCGGGCATCAAGAGTCCACTATTCCCCGCCAGCGAGCCAATCATGTGGTTGCAGGTAGTCACGATAAAGTTCTTGTTCAGGTGATCCCGGCTCCGGTTGCCATCCATACTGCCAGCGGACCTGCGGCGGAAGAGACATAAGGATGGATTCAGTGCGGCCGCCGGACTGTAGCCCGAACAAAGTGCCGCGGTCGTAGATTAGGTTGAATTCAACATAGCGCCCACGACGGTACAGTTGAAATTCTCGCTGTCTATCACCAAAAGGGTGGTCCTTGCGTCGTGTCACGATTGGTATGTACGCAGCCAGAAAGTTATCGGCCACCGACTGCAGAAATTCGAAGCTTCTCTCAAAGCCCATTTCATTAAGATCGTCGAAAAACAGGCCACCGACGCCCCGTGTTTCATTTCGATGCTTTAGATAGAAATACTCATCGCACCAATTCTTGTAGTGCGCATACAAATCTTTGCCGAAGGGGTCACAGGAGGCCTTGGCGACCTCGTGCCAATGCACTATGTCCTCACGAAACGGATAGTACGGGGTAAGATCGAACCCGCCACCAAACCACCAGACCGGATTTGATGAACCGGCCGTGAAAAAGCGAAAATTGGCATGTGTCGTCGGGACATAAGGGTTATTAGGGTGCAGCACCACTGACACACCAACAGCCTGAAATTTCTTACCGGCGAGATCGGGGCGATGTTTTGTTGCGGACGACGGCATTTCGCTGCCGAATACATGTGAGAAGCCAACACCGGCTTGTTCGAAAACGGCCCCTCCAGTTAATACGCGGCTTTCACCACCGCCACCAGCGTCTCGTTCCCAGCGATCTTTGGCGAAAACAGCCTGCCCGTCCAAATGCTCCAGAGAGGCACAGATGTGGTTCTGTAATGTCTGCAGATAGTCTTTTACTAAATCAATATCGTTCAATTCTCATTGCTCATTGGTTGCCATGTCGCAAGATCTGCCCAGTGGCCAGAACACGGATTTCTGATGGCTTTGAGGCTGGTCCGCATTCGCCGGGAACAATATAGTCTACTAGACAGCCGAACTGTCGGCTAAGGCCGGACTGATCTTTTGCGACCGACTGGCCACTTAGATTAGCGCTCGTTGAGATAATGGCGGATTTCACCGCTGAACAGATGGATTGGGCGATTGGATTATTTGTCAATCGAACAGCGACGCCGCTGTTATTGCCGCGAACCAGATCGGTGACTCGCGATGAGGCTGGCACAATCCAGGTCACAGGGTGATTTTCTACTGGCTCGGGCAATAAAGTGTTGTCAGGCAAGTCGATCCAGGGGTCAAGCTGCGAGGTATCGGCAGCAATCAAAATCAGCCCCTTGGATGCATCGCGGTTCTTGATGCTGAGAACTCGCCTTACTGCCGCGTCATCGCAAGGCAAACAACCGAGGCCAAAAACACCTTCTGTCGGATACGCAATAACACCACCACTGCGCAAGATTTCCGCAGCGATATCGGCAGGCGTATTCATTCAGGTTCTAGCTCTTCTTTTTCGCGACTTTCTTTTTCGCCGCTTTCTTTTTGGCTTTTTTCTTAGCTTTCTTCTTTACGACCTTTTTCTTTACGACCTTCTTTTTGCCACGCTTGCCGCGCATGGGTGCCGCAGCCAATAATTCTATGCACTCTTCCAGTGTCAAAGACCTTGGTTCACGATCTTTCGGCACGCGTGCATTCTTTTCTTTGTTCGTAATGTAGGGACCGTAACGACCATTCAGTACCTGAATGCCCTGTTCCTCAAAATCCAGAATAAGGCGATTAGCATCGGCGAGTATTTTCTCTGCAACGAGCTCCAATGCGCGAGGTAATTCTACGGTATACGGGTCATCTTCCTTCATTGACACATATTTATCACCATAGCGAATGTAGGGGCCGAATCGACCAACGCTGGCCGTTACGGGCAAACCATCTTCGGTTTCTCCCAGCTTCCGAGGTAGCTTGAATAATTCCATCGCGGTTGCCATGTCGATATCGGTCATTTTTTGACCGGGACGCAGGCCCGCGAATTTTGGCTTATCTTCATCATCCTTGGTGCCGATCTGTACGAAAGGACCGTAGCGACCCATGCGAACAGTTACCGGTTTACCACTTTTCGGGTCGGTGCCGAGCTCTCGAGCTTGTGCAACCTGCTCGCGAGTAACGGACGTTTCCTTCTCCTCGCAAAGCGCGTGGAATGGCTTCCAAAATTTCTCAAGCAGTGGTACCCAGTCTTTCTCGCCGAGCGAAACTAGATCGAGTTCGTCTTCAAGGTTAGCGGTGAAGTCATAGTCGACATATTGGGTGAAGTGCTCCGTAAGAAAGCCGATGACAATGCGACCGATGTCTGTCGGCAGGAATCGCTTAGCATCCATCTCAACGTATTCGCGATTCTGCAATGTTGCGATAATGCTGGCATATGTCGATGGGCGGCCGATGCCATATTCCTCGAGAGTTTTAACGAGGCTGGCTTCTGTAAATCGTGGAGGCGGCTCAGTAAAGTGCTGTTCCGGTCGAAGTTCGTCAAGCCTAATAACGTCGCCTTCTTGGATTTCTGGCAATAAGCGATCGCCATCATCATCTTTGGAATCGTCTTTGCCTTCCTGATACACCGCCATGAAGCCAGGCTCGACCAATACTGAGCCATTGGCTCGCATACGATGGCCATCGTCGGTCGGCCCTGCGGCCATCTCGATGGCAACGGTATCAAATACAGCCGGTACCATCTGACACGCCATCGTGCGCTTCCAGATGAGCGAGTAGAGCTTAAACTGGTCCTCATCGAGCACCGCTTTCAGGTCATCGGGTACTCGCACTACGGAGGTGGGCCGCACAGCTTCATGCGCCTCTTGAGCATTTTTCGCTTTAGTCTTGAATGTGCGTGCTTCTGCCGGAACGTTTTTGGCGCCATAGCGTTCCGCAATCAGTCCTCGAATCTCAGTCAGTGCAACTTCGGCCAATGTGACCGAGTCAGTACGCATATAAGTGATCAAACCCACTTGGTCTTCGCCGGGGAGCGCAATTCCCTCATAAAGTTTTTGCGCAACGCGCATCGTACGCTGTGTGTTGAAACCGAGCTTCCGGGAGGCTTCCTGTTGCAACGTGGACGTTGTAAACGGAGCGGTCGGATTGCGACGACGCTGACGCTTGGTTACGCCCAGTACGTCAAACTTGCCTGCCGCAGCATCAATAATGGTTTTCTCAACCGCGTGTGCAGCGGCCTCATTTTCGAAGCTGAACTGCTCGACTTTCTCACCTTTGTAGCCAACAAGCCGCGATATGAATCCTTGTTCATTCTTGCTGACATCGGCCTTAATTAGCCAGTATTCGCGCGCTTTGAACGCTTCGATTTCGATCTCACGCTCGACGATCATGCGAAGCGCAGGGCTTTGCACGCGTCCAGCAGACAGGCCGCGCTGGACTTTTTTCCAAAGCAATGGAGATAAATTGAAACCGACGAGATAATCCAGCGCTCGGCGCGCTTGCTGTGCTCCAACCAGATAGGTTGAAATTTCGCGAGGGTCGGCTACCGCATCGCGCACGGCCTGTTTCGTAATTTCATGAAACACGACCCGATGTACTGCAATGTTGTCGAGAATCCCCTTTTCCTTGAGATACTCCACTAAATGCCATGAAATGGCTTCGCCTTCGCGATCCGGGTCAGTCGCGAGATATAGGCCTTCAGCGTTTTTCAATGCCTTAATAATGGCTTTAACGTGTTTCTCGTTACGCTCGATGAGCTGGTATTTCATCGTGAATTGATTTTTCGTATCAACAGCACCTTCTTTTGGTATCAGGTCGCGCACATGACCGTACGAGGCCAGAACGTCGAAGTCCTTACCCAAATACTTACTGATCGTGCTCGCCTTGGCAGGCGACTCTACTATTACGAGATTCTTTGGCATTGGATGATTCGCGCCCTTATATCCAGATATCCAGATATCCAGAATTTATCGATCTAAAAAACGAAACCGCGGTCTATGCCGCGGTTTAATTACGTGCTTGGCAGCGAACTGTCAAGGAAATCGAGTAATTCTGCTAGTGAATAGAGCCCGCACCTTCGTCGAAAACGAGGTCTTCCATACGAGCGTAGTTGAGTTCTTGGCCCGGCTGACTGAACAGCACCATTAGGACAACCCATTTGATCTGTTCGACATCAATATCCGCAGATTCGAGCGCCAGCAGGCGATCAACAAGCAATTCACGCTGCGGTGGCGACAAGATTCCTGTTTGTTCGAGGTAAATTATATAGCCACGACAATGTGCATCGAGCCGCTCATGCTCGATGTCATTGTAAATACGGGTGCCATGCGCGGATAAATTGCCATAGTTCAGACTTTCTTGATGGCCTGTTAGGCCATCAAGCCATACCAGCGCACGCTCGATTTCGTTATCGCCAAAGCCCGCCCGCAACAGCTCAAGCCGCAGTTCATTTTGGTCGGGCTCGGGATCTTCTTCTGTGTCGACGTAGGTTTCAAACAGGTACATCAGTACGTCGATAACGTTTTCTTTCATGCCTGGAGCTACTCCTTATCTTCAAGCAATTGTTGCGTAATGCTCGCCTGAAAGCGACTTAATTTTACCATGAAATTCTATAATTAAGGGCATGGATGAAAGCTGCTCAATCGTCAATTTGGATTGCTTTTCATGTTGTCCATCATTCTGAATATCACTGATCAAGGCCAGCCATAGGCTTTTTGTCAATTTTTTTCGCTACTAAATGGAAGTTATTCAGTCATCGCAACTAATTCATTGTCGTAGATATCTAGCCAGTAGTGAAAATCGTCATAATATTCATTATCTTGAGCCTCGGGAGCTAAGAAAGTCTCAGTTTTCTCGTTAGTAGCATTTGAATTGATAGGATCTGTAAGATTGACGTTTGGGATCGTAACAACCGCTAGCAAAGCAACGCTGGCGGCCGCCCCTATTAACCAAGACCGTGACCAAGTTACCCGAGGTTGCTTAAGTGCTTTATTTCTGGCATTGGCCAACCTGAAGGCGTCCTCACTTCGTGTCTTCTGCGCAAGGTATGTAATATCTTTTTGGAGCTTTTCTTCATTTATGTTACTCAAGGTAATGATCCTCTAAATGTTCTCGTAACCGACTCATGGCTCGCGAGTAGTGCGTCTTTACACTGCCTTCAGAGCAGCCCATAGCTCTTGCCGTATTTCTAGTGCTCAAGCCTTCCCAGCATCGCAACATAAATGCTTGTTGTTGTCGTAACGGCAGCTTTCTAATTATTTGGGTTAATTTATCAATTCGCCTTTCTCGCTCCAGTGAGGGAAGGGGTGCCTCACTCTCCAGAGCCACTCCAGACAATACTTGAGATTGGAGATAGTCTTTATCCTCCTCAGTCTCAACTGGCGCCTGAAAGAAAATTTTTTCTCGTATTGTTTGCCGTCGATGAAAGTCAGTGACTTTATTGGACATTATCTTATAGAAGAGTGGCATCCAATCTGCGGGGCTTTTGTCAGTGTACTTTTGCACGAGTTTGTACATGCTTGTCTGAACAATATCGTGAGTATCTTCAACATTATCAACACTGGTACGAACAAAATGAAAGGCTCGCCGTTCTATGTAGCGAAGAAATTGCTCCATGGTTTGATAGTCTTTAGTGGCTGTCTTTTGATTTTCCAGCCCCAAAGAACCATCTTTGGTGTTTAGATCTGAGGTTATATCAATTGATCTCATCTAGTGTTGCACCTCTTGAAAGCATATGTGTCGCCTCACAAGAAATAACGACACAGCACTGGATTGGTTGACATCCCAAACTACAATTATTTTTTATAGATAGAATTTCCAGCACCTAATCACTTTGGTGTGTCCTTTCAGGCTTAAGTCTCTTCAGTTTCATAAATAATTTTTTGTATGTAAACCAAAGGCCATATGTATCGTTTTAATAGATACGTTATAAGCAGAGGTAATCATTATGAAGAATATAATATTAATATTAACGGGCGTGGTCTTGTCGTTTTCTGTCATGGCGGACGACCACAAAAGTCTAAGGGAGGGCCCTCAAGCTAGGAACTTCTTTAAAATGGCGGACCTGGACCAAGACGGAAAAGTCTCATATGCAGAGCATGAGGTATTCGTTGCTATGCAAGCTGATAAGGGACGTGAGCGCTTTAATTCCATGGATGCAAATGCTGATGGCTATGTCACAAAAGAAGAAGCTAAAGAGGCTCGTAAGACACTTATGAAGAGAATGAAAAAGTTCTTCGAAGGTAAGGGTCGTAGGGACAAAGAGGAGGCAGCAAAAGACTGATTTAGGCAGAAGAATTTATTTCGCTGGAAGCATATCTGGCACCATTCAGCATAAGCTCGAAATTGCCAGGCGTTGCCATACTATTTTTTTGAATGATTAAAGCTGCTGTAGTTCACATTTCCAGTCCCAATTTGCATTTCGATGGGCCTATAATTAAGACACAACTGCCTTATATTTTTTCAATAAAGCTAGAAAGTTAGGTCAATTTTTAGGCATTTATGTGAGTTATTATTTGATTGATTGTGTTTCACCGAGTAGATTTTAACTTAAATCAACATTAACTGACTTATGTTCACGTTATGGCAAAACTGAAGATTCTCGAATTTCCTGATCCCCGCCTCAGGACCAAAGCGACTCTAATTGATGTCGTTGATGACCAGTTGCGCATATTTATCGACGATATGCTCGAAACCATGTACGAGGCGCCGGGTATTGGGCTGGCAGCTACTCAAGTGAATGTTCACAAGCGAGTGTTGGTAACCGATGTGTCAGTCGAAAAGGATGAACCGTTTGTCCTAATCAACCCTCTGATCCTCGAAAAAGACGGTGTCACTGTTACAGATGAAGGTTGTTTGTCAGTTCCTGGTTATTATGAAGAGGTCGAGCGTGCAGAACACATCAAGGTTCGCTTTCTCGATCGACAGGGAGATGATGTCGAGCTCGAGGCCCACGGACTGCTCGCTGTTTGCATCCAACATGAGATGGATCACCTCGACGGTAAATTATTCGTAGATTATCTGTCCGAGGCAAAGCGCTCACGCATTCGCACGAAACTCGAAAAAGGGCGCCGTCAACAGTCCACTGTTGTCGCCTAGGTCATTATCGTTGAGCGCACCCCGCATTGTTTTTGCCGGTACGCCGGAGTTCGCGCTTGTTTCGCTGTCAGCGCTTGTTGACGCTGGACATCATGTTGTTGCTGTCTACACCCAACCGGACAGGCCGGCGGGTCGCGGCCAGCGATTAACCGCGAGTCCAGTGAAGCGCTATGCTCTGGACTGTGGCATTGACGTCCTGCAGCCCCTGACTTTACGAGATGCCGCTGTCGCAGAAGAGCTGGCGGCGCTAGAGCCGGACATCATGATTGTCGCAGCCTACGGATTGATGCTGCCGCAAAATATTCTCAATATCCCCAGATGTGCTTGTCTTAATGTACACGCATCCCTGCTGCCACGATGGCGGGGTGCGGCGCCTATCCAAGCGTCAATACTCGCCAATGATGAGGTTACTGGTGTGAGCCTGATGCGCATGACGGCTGGCCTCGATTGTGGCCCGGTTTTTTCGAGTAGTACCGTGAAGATCAGCGGAGGTGAAAACGCTGGCGAATTACACGATCGATTAGCGCTGCTTGGTGGCGAACTACTTGTATCGGATTTGCCGGGAATTCTTGCTACTAATCTTGGCAGTGTTGAGCAGGATGATTCGTTGGCGACCTATGCAGCGAAAATTCAAAAACAAGATGCGGCTCTCGACTGGAGCCTGCCGGCTGACGAATTGCAGCGCCATATTCGGGCCTACAATCCGGTGCCGGGAGCTTTCTTTTTCGCCAAAGATGAATCGCGAATAAAAGTTTGGAAGGCCAGCGTTATTGCCGGCATCGATGCTCCACCTGGGTCATTCATTCAGTACGATTCTAGTGGCATTGTCGTCGCCTGTGGCCGTGACGGTTTGCGACTTGAGTCGTTGCAGCTAGCAGGGAAGCGTCGCGCTGATGCGCAGACATTCGTCACTCATATCGATTTACGATGACAAAATCAATGGGGGCAACAGTCAGGGCAGTTTCTGCTGAGATCGTTGACGCCGTCGTCAGTGATGGCCAGTCTCTCGATGCCGCCATCGCGCAGAACGAACAGCGCGTCGCGGCAGGTGATCGCTCGCTGTTGAGGATGTTGTGTTACGGCTGCCTCAGACACCATTGGCAGCTGCAATCCTGGATAGACCAGTTGATCAGTAAACCGCTTCGAAAGCGCGACCGGATTATCAACGCCTTACTTGCCGTCGGACTCTATCAGGTTGCTGAAATGCGCATTCCCGACCACGCTGTTGTCTCCGAGACCGTGGAGGCGGCACGAGAGTTGCGACGGCCAAAACTGGCGGGATTAGTCAATGCTTGTCTGAGACGATTCGTGCGTGAAGATTTAGGCGCGGCAAAGATGAAAGACGATCAGTCTGAATGGAATCACCCGGCTTGGTTGATTGATCGAATTCGAGATGATTGGCCAGATGATTGGCAGGACATCTTGCGGGCTAATAATGAACGTGCACCGATGTGGTTGCGGACGAATTCATCGCGCGGCAACGTCGATCAATACATTGAACGATTGCGCGCTGTTCAGATTGAAGCCGATAGGCTTGATGGAGTTGAAGATGCTGTGCGTCTAAAGATTCCACAGGCAGTAGAAAGCCTTCCAGGATTTGAGGTAGGTGACGTTTCGGTACAGGATGCGGCGGCCCAGATCGCAGCGCGCTGGCTATTGTGGGATCTAAGAGGCCATGTTTTGGATGCTTGTGCGGCCCCCGGTGGAAAAAGTGGCCATTTACTGGAAATTGGCGGTGACCAGTTGACGTTGGTTGCGGTGGATAGCGACGAATCGCGCCTTTCAGGCGTCAGCGATAATCTTCGCCGAATCGGTCGGGATGCAACCATTATAGCCGCTGATGCATCGAAACCAGAGAGTTGGTGGGATGGCGTAGTCTTCGACGGCATTCTTCTTGATGCTCCGTGCTCGGCATCAGGCGTCATTCGCCGACATCCGGACATCAAAATACTACGACGAGCGAGCGATCTTAAGAGCCTAGCAAGCCTGCAGCGGGTTTTGTTGGAGAAGCTATGGCCTTTATTGGCTCCCGGCGGGACGCTGTTGTATGTGACCTGTTCGGTTATAGCGGCGGAGAATGATGAAGTGATAAGTCAGTTTCTAAAGGATCACCGTGATGCGATTGAAAACGATATGTTGCCAAATAACAACATCCGCGATTTAATGAGGAGAAAGGCGTGTGGGTTCCAAATTCTGCCCAGTTCGGTGGGTTTGGACGGCTTTTACTATGCGGCCCTGCAAAAAGAGAAGGATTCCTGAAGATACTGATGTCCCGGCCCATCTCAATAAAATATCGCATTCAGTCGCATCGTCTTGTGATTGCGCTTCTGGCTGTGCTCGTTTTCGGCACTGGTCTCGCGGAAGACGCCGTTCAACGCGAGGGCTACTTTGAAGTTCGATCTGCCGTGACTCAACCGGTCGGCGAGGTGCATACACTGGACGCTCGTCTGCAGCTCGTTCTCAGTAATGAGGCGCTGGCCGCGCTGGAAAGCGGTGTGACGTTGACCATCGAAATACAAATGCAGGTTATTCGTATAAAGCGCTTCCTTGTCGATAGTGTGGATGCGGAGCTTGCGATCCGTTACGCCCTTGAATACCGACCACTAAGCCAGCGTTACATCGTCAGGAATCTCAATAGTGGAGATCAGGACAGCTTCGCAACTCTTTACTCCGCGCTTAATAGGCTGGGTCGTATACAGAGTTTACCCGTGATTGATGATGCATTGCTGCTTACCGACAAGTCATATCGGCTACGTCTTCGCGCGATGCTCAACACGCAGCAATACCCGGCATCATTACGACTTCTGTTTTTCTGGCGCGGTCAGTGGCAACTACAAAGTAAATGGTATGAATGGCTGTTAGAACGCTAAAGCGCATTTTCTTTATCTTGATGGGCGTGGCTAGTGTCACGTTGGTTTTGGTAGCACTGTTCTTGCTCACACAAACCGTACAACGCTCCGATGATTTTGATCGGCTGCAAGATATTATTTTGGTGATTAATGTAGCAGGTGGCTTTATTCTCCTGCTCATCCTGATCGGCAATCTCTGGAGATTGCTGCGCGATTATCGGGGCAACGTTCCTGGCGCGAAACTGAAGGCGCGTATGGTCGGAATGCTTGTTGGCCTTGCAGTGCTGCCGCTAATCGTTGTTTTCTACTTTTCGATTCAATTCATCAACCGCGGGATCGACAGCTGGTTCAACGTGCAAATTGAAGAGGGACTCGAAAACGCCATCATGTTAAGTCAAGCGGCGATTGAAATTCGCAAACGACAGCATCTCTATTCGACAACACAGGTGGCTAAGAAGCTCGCTGTTATGCCTGACCGGCAGGTTATATTTGAGCTCAGCATGATGCGCAGAGAAAGTGGCGCCAGCGAGATGACTCTGTACGGGGACAACAATCGAATGCTCGCCACCAGTTCGGACTCGACCACCGCAACGTTTCCCAAGCCGCTAAGTGAAGAGGTCTCTTTGCAAATGCAGCAGGACCGACCATTTGTCAGTCTGGAGCCACTAAGCACCGGCAGCTCCGAGATTCGAACTGCCATCTCATTCATCTATCGCGGCGATCGAGCGCGTAAGTCTAGAATTGTGCAGGCTCACTTTCCGGTCGATGAGCGGCTTGGCGACATGATTAACAGCGTTGAGAACTCGTTCTCCGAGTATCAACAACTTGTGTTCTTTCGCGAAGACCTCAAAGATCTGCTGACCATCACGCTGACTTTTGTTCTGTTACTCAGTTTGTTAGCAGCGATTTACGGCGCGTTCGTGTTGTCTCGCAGGCTGGTCGCACCCATTCAAGATTTGGTAGCTGGTACGCGCGCTGTTGCGATGGGAAATTTCGACACTCGACTGCCAGCCCCATCACGTGATGAAATCGGATTTCTTGTTAGCTCGTTCAACGATATGACGCAGCGCTTAGCGACGGCACGTCGTGAGGCGACGCTCAGCCAGACTCTGATCGAGGCAGAGCGTACTAACCTAGAAGTCATTTTGGCGCGACTGTCGACAGGCGTTCTCGCCCTTGACTCTGATTTGAAAATTCGTACGGCCAATGAGGCCTCTGGTTCGATTCTGGGAGTTAACCTGGAGAGCAGAGCTAGTGAGTCGATTAAGGACGTCGCCAAGGGTATGCCGCTGATGGAGCAATTTGTGGATGTCGCTTGTGTCCATCTTGATGCGGGTGAAACCGAGTGGCGTGAACAAATTGTGTTGCGTGGAGAAATTGGTCGGCGTGTACTGACTTGCGCTTGTACAGCATTGCCTGGTGATGAAGATAATGCAGCGGGCTTCGTTATTGTATTTGATGACATCACAGCGCTGTTACAGGCACAACGCGATGCCGCATGGGGCGAGGTTGCCCGTCGACTTGCGCACGAAATTAAAAATCCATTAACGCCAATACAGTTGTCCGCAGAACGCATGCGGCGTAAATACCTCGGCACCATGGACGAGGAAGAGGCACAAATACTTGATCGCGCGACGCATACGATTGTGCAGCAGGTCGAGGCAATGAAAGAAATGGTTAATGCGTTCAGCGACTACGCTCGCGCGCCTGACATGGACATCAGTCGTTTCGATATCGACAAGCTCGCTCACGAAATTGTGGACTTGTATCGCGCTCAGGAAAACGAAGTTGTGATTATGCTGACATCCGATCCAACAATAGCGCTGGTCGAGGGCGACGCGGGTCGCGTGCGCCAAATTCTTCATAACCTGATTCGAAATGCCGTTGAGGCACTTGAGGGAACAACCGATGGGCGTATCGATGTGCAAATTGGAGATGCAGAGATTGATGACATACAAATGGTTCAGATTCGTGTTGAAGATAATGGGCCAGGTTTTAAGGCCGGGTCAGCCAGTCAGATCTTCGACCCGTATGTAACGACCAAGCCAAAGGGTACCGGTCTCGGTCTCGCGATAGTCAAGAAATTGGTGGAAGAGCATGTTGGTACGATTCGCGCTAAGAACAGAAGTGACGGAGGGGCAATGATTAACATCCATTTGCCGCTAAATGAGGCAGCAAGAGAGAAGATGATCGCAAGGGCGACAGGTCGTACTGAAACTAGGAGGGGACAAGCGTGAGTAATCCTCATGTATTGGTCGTAGATGACGAGGCTGATATTCGGACGTCGATACAAGACATACTTGGAGATGAAGGCTACCAGGTTACAGTTGCCGCAGATGCCAGTGAAGCATGTGCCGCTCATGAAAAACGGAGGTTCGATCTTGTGCTGCTCGATATCTGGATGCCGGACACCGATGGTATTACTTTGCTCCGGGAATGGTCCGATAACGGTAAACTGCATTGCCCCGTGGTTATCATGTCGGGTCACGGAACTGTCGATACGGCAGTCGAGGCGACAAGGTTAGGCGCATTCGATTTTATTGAAAAGCCACTCTCACTTGCGAAGTTGCTGCGTACCGTTGAGGCGGCACTTGAATCAGCCGGAGTACAATCCAGAGCGGCGAAGAATCTGTTGCCGTCTTTGCTTGTTCCTGTCGGTAAAAGCAAAGCCATGAAGGCGCTCCGCGAGCGAGTGCAGCAATACGCTCGCCATGATGGAACTGTTTTATTAAGCGGTGAGCCTGGCACGGGCCGTAGCGCTTTTGCGCGTTACATGCATGCGCTCAGTCGACGAACTAATGAGCCGCTAACCAACATCACAGCGGCATCCTTGACTGACAGCAATGTAAAAGAACAATTGTTTGGCTGCGAAGCGGACGGCGAATTTGTCACTGGTGCTCTAGAGCGCGCGGCTGGCGGCACCCTGTTAATTGACGAGCTTTCGGATCTTAGTGTCACGGCGCAGAAAATTTTGTTGGGTGTTATTGAGAGTGGTCAGTTTACGCGCGTCGGAGGGTCGACCCCTGTAAAGATGAATGCGCGGATCGTTGCGACGGCCAGTGCCGATTACGAGGGTGCAATAGACAGCGGCAATTTGCGGCGGGACCTCGTTGCGGGGCTGAGTGTTCTTAACCTTCGAGTACCACCGCTTCGAGATTACTCCGAGGATGTGCCTGAATTGTTGAACTACTATGTGGATAAATTGGTTGATGCTGAAGGTTTGACGTTTCGTCGATTCAGCGTCGCGGCACAGAATCGGCTGCGTAATTACCCATGGCCGGATAACGTTCGCGAACTACAATATCTTGTACGACGCCTGTTATTATCTGGCAGTGAAGAAGATATAGTGCTGGATGAAGTAGAGGCTGAAATCAATGTGGTGACGACACCAACGGATGAGCCCCTCGTAAAGCAAGACTTGCTGGCTCTGTCATTGCGTGAGGCGCGCGAACAATTTGAGCGTTCGTATTTGCAACAACAACTAGTGTTGTGCGATGGCAAGGTTGGTCAACTGGCGAAGCGTGTTGGCATGGAGAGAACGCATCTATACAGAAAGCTGCGATCGTTAGGCGTAGATTTCAAATCAGTTGGGAGTGACGACTAATGCATGTTTTTTGACGGGCTCTCTAGGCATTGGAATTACGCTGCCGTCTGATTGGAAGTGCAGGCCCGGGTTTGAGAAGTCATCGATACTCAGACTGCGAATCAGTTTGAGCGCTCTTTGCTTCTCATCGAGGCTTGGTCCGGCAGGTCGTAGCTGTATTGTTGAGGTAATTTGGCCGTCAACAAAAACGCCGTTGCCATCGAGCGTCGCAGTTAGGATTGGTGCGATACCCTTGATCCCGGTAACACTGATGCCGTAATAAGTGGCAAAGTTACCGAGGCTGTAGGCGATTAAGCGATCATTATAGCGCTCCATCCCGCGAACAACGTGTGGCCCATGGCCGATTACCAGATCGGCACCCGCATCCACGGCGCCACGAGCGAACCAGACGACATCGCCTCTGGGTTCATCGTAGTACTCTTCCTCCGCGAACGGGACATGTGTGGCGTTTGTCCCCTCCGCTCCACCATGAAAAGAAACCACAACGAGATCGTGAGTCGCGGCGAACTGACCGATCGATGTGAAAGCAAGCTCATAATCCAGCATCATGTTGGAGTTTTTGGTTACGGCATACGCGAGGAATGCAATATTAAGGCCGCCATACTCCATTGATGCAAAGTCTCCTTCCCGTCCGGAGTGATGCATACCCTGTGCAGCGATCGCATCCATACTGCTAGTGCGACCTTCTTCATCGAAATCACGTGCATGGTTGTTAGCGAGACTCAGGACATCGAAGCCAGCGTTCTTGAAATGGTTGGCATAACGCGTTGGTGAGCGAAAAAGGTAACACGCCTTCGGGTTACTGCATTTCTTGCCCGGCATGCCACCGTCGATGAGTACACCTTCGAGATTGCCGAAAGCGATATCGGCGCCGGAAATGACGGCAGTTACATCGCTCAAGAAGTTGACGCCGTCGTCATCGGGCAAATGGTTTTCTGGATAATTGGTGCCAATCATCATGTCGCCGACTGATGAGATGCTGATTCGCATCGCTGATTTGTCTGCTTTTGGCGGCGGCGGTAAAGTAGCTGGAGGTTCTTCGACGGACACCATTATGGGTCCTGGTGTTGTCAGTGGCGCGCTAACGCAGGCCGCAATTTGTAACGCGAGCAATGCAGTAAAAATGCGAACTAAACTAGTCACGGAGCCTGATACGCATAACGTCAATCTTGGTTGCCCGGAGCTGGCTTCTCGTTATATTCAGTTCTTCAAGGTCTTCGATGGGGCCGATTTCGACCCGGAAATAGTCGCGATTGTTGACTCGTGCGCGTTGTACGCGAGACTCGATTCCGTGCAGAGCCAGTGCAGCGCGTCTGCGATCTGCGTCGGTGTGGGTGGAGAATGCCCCGGCCTGCAGCATATATACACCGGGTTCGTCGATCGCTACTAGCTTGACATCCTCGTCAACGACCAGTCCTTGATCTGCAATAATAATTTTGGAAGCTGGCAGATCATCGTAGAAGGTGAAATCGAAACGACGGTCTTTAATGGGTGTTTCTTCAACAGCCGCAGTCGTGGAGTCCTCACTATTCTTGTCGATTTCACTCTGCATGCTGGTGGGCTTCTTAACAGTCGTAGCCACTTGGGCTGCCGGTTCTCGATCCTTGACGTAAATGCCAAAAGCGACGGACAGACCAATCGCCAGGCCAAAGATCATCCACAACCAGCCAGGGTAACTTTCCTGTTTTTTCTGACGACTTGAACTTTGTTTTCTGTGCTTCGCCATTACATTTGCTCCGGTGCAGATACACCGAGAATTCCTAGTCCGTTTGCGATAACGCATTTAATAGCAGCATAGAGGGTAAGCCGTGCGTCGCGTAGATCGGCATCATCCACCAATACTTTATGTGCGCTATAGCTCGAGTGAAAATCGCTAACGAGGTCGCGAAGGTAGTGTACTAACGTCTGCGGTGCGCGGTTCTTCGCGGCAAGTTCGATAATTTCCGGAAATCGGCTTAAGGCCGACATCAACGACTTTTCTTGATCAGTGGCCAGCATCGAAAGTTTACGTCGACCGTTGTCTGAATTCCAGCTTATGTCAGATTCGTCCGCCTTTCGAAATACACGGGCAATGCGGGCGTGAGCATACTGAATGTAAAAGACAGGGTTGTCGTTCGACTGCGTCGTGGCAACATCAAGATCGAAGTCCAGATGCTGATCGTTGGAGCGCATGACATAGTAGAAGCGAGCAGCATCGTTGCCCACTTCAGCGCGCAGTTGCCGCAATGTATCG
>Ga0233432_10001907_pt1 | contig 19755 bp, 11 predicted proteins | sample SI_122_August201_6_FD_179870 | JGI IMG/M metagenome (GOLD analysis project Ga0233432, IMG submission 179870) | Seawater microbial communities from Saanich Inlet, British Columbia, Canada - SI_122_August2016_10_MG | ecosystem: Environmental > Aquatic > Marine > Inlet | place: Canada: British... | reverse complement strand
TTTTCCGAGTGGTCTTTGGCAAACATAGGGACCTCCGGTTTGGTGGGGGCGACGAAAGCCCAGTGCTGATCGTACTTCGCTCCTTCATTTATCCACCGATAGAAAATGTCTTTTTCTTCCTGCGTCGGGGCGCGGTGATACTCAGGCGGGGGCATTATATCTTCCGCATCCGCTGCATTGATCATCCAGGTCAACAAACTCTCTTCAGCATCACCTGGAATAATCGCCGGTGAACCATCGCGATCGGCATAGGCCCCTTCGGGAGTGTCCAAGCGCAAATCCGCTTCACGCTGACTGGCATCCGGACCATGGCATAAAAAGCAGGTGTCCGACATTATCGGTCGTACATCGCGGTTGAATGAAATCTCGCGTTTCGCTTCAGGTTGGCCTGAAGCTGATAGAGTAGATACTAAGACTGCCAAAAGAGGTATTCGATATCTCATCGATCGGTTCATAAAGAAGTTCTAGTTAGGATAGAGTGAAAGGGAGATTTGGGTTAAAGCGTCATTAATACCGAGATGGGTCGAAACGAGAAGCTCTTTGATTACTCGCACATCATTGATGATAGGAAATTATTCTATTTCGATCAGTGGGTCACTGATTTTTCGCAATATACCTACTTCTCCGGAAATCTCCGGAAATCCGCCGCCTCTTTGTCAAAATCTGGTGTAAGTTTATTGGGATTGTAAGGCGGAGAATAGGGGTAATGGCGAGGGAGTGGAGGTTGATTCGCATTTTCAGCGTGCCAAGGCGGCGATAGGTTGCCATCTGTGTTGGTTATGACCAAGCGCGAGATAGCCGACGTGTTGAATGATATTGCGACCCTCATGGAATTGAAGGGCGAGAACCCGTTTAAAATTCGGGCGTATTCCAATGGAGCTCGAAAGCTCGAGACGCTGGACGAGGATTTGGGAGCGTTGATCGAAGCGGAGACGCTTGGCGATATTCCGGGATTCGGCAAAGCGCTCGTGGAAAAGATTGAGACGTTGTACCGGGAAGGGCGATTGGAGTTTTACGAGAAGCTGAAGGAGTCCATCGAGCCGGGGATTGTATTGATGTTGGAAATACCGGGTCTTGGTGCGAAGAAGATCAAGGCGCTGCATAAGGCTCTCGGCGTTTCGAGCATTGAGGCGTTGCAACAGGCTTGTGAGGATAATCTCGTGGCGGATCTGAAGGGGTTCGGCAAAAAATCGCAGGAAAAAATCGCTGAAGGAATCAAGAATCGGGAAGCATACGGGAAGCGGCATTTGTGGTGGCGAGCGCGAGCTGTGGCGGAGCCGATCCTGGAGGGGTTGCTGGCATTGCCGGAAGTGGAGAAAGCGTCGCATGCCGGAAGTTTCCGACGAAAACGTGAGCATGTGGGCGATTTGGATTTTATTGTGGCTTCGTCGGCACCGGCTCCGGTTATGGATTGGTTTGTTGCCCAAGAGGGTGTTAAGGAAGTCACTGCCCAGGGAGAGACGAAGGCGAGCGTCCGATTCGAAAGCGGGCTTCAAGCGGATCTCCGAGTGGTTCCGTTCAAGCAGTTTAGTTTTGCTTTACATCATTTTACGGGTTCGAAGGATCACAATGTGCTAATGCGACAGCGGGCTTTGGCTCGTGGGTTGAGTTTGAGCGAGTGGGGGTTGAAGCCGGCTGATGCGGAATCGTTCGAGAGCGGTTTGGAGGTTGATAGCGAAGAGGCTATATTTGCTTTATTGGATCTGAAATTCGTTCCTCCTGAATTGCGTGAAGGTTTCGGTGAGATCGAGGCAGCGGAAGACGCGGGGTTTCCTCAGTTGTTGAAGGTCGACGATTTGCGAGGCGTATTTCACAATCACACGACGGCGAGCGATGGCCGAGCGAGTCTAGGGGAGATGACGGAAGCGGCTCAACAGCGAGGCTGGGAATATTGGGGCGTCGCTGATCATTCGAAGGCCAGCTTTCAGGCGAATGGACTTAATGAAACCCGCGTGTTGGATCAAATTGAGCGTATCGAGAAATTGAATGCATCGAAAGCGTACTCGACTCATGTCTTCTCCGGCAATGAAACCGATATCTTGCCGGATGGTTCCTTGGATTTGGAGGAATCTGTTCTTATGCGACTGGATTACGTGGTGGCATCGGTGCATTCGTCTTTCACTCAGACCGAGGAAGCGATGACGGCTCGTATTGTTCGAGCGATCGAAAACCCTGCGACTACGATGTTGGGGCACTTAAGCGGAAGGCTTTTGCTCAGACGGGAATCCTATCAGCTCGATGTAGCGAAAGTCGTCGATGCGGCGATCGCTAACGATGTTATCATTGAACTGAATGCTAATCCTTACCGACTCGATATGGATTGGCGTTTTTGGAGGAAGGCTGCGGAAAAAGGGCTTTTGACCAGCATCAATCCGGATGCTCATGCTCCGGATCATTTCGATTTCGTGGAGGCTGGGGTGAATGCCGCCCGGAAAGGTTGGTTGTCGCCGGAGAATGTGATCAATACGCTTCCATTAAAGGCAGTGACCGCGATTCTCGCTAAAAAACGGCAGCATTTGAGAGGGGCTTAACTGGGTCACTTCATTTTGTCCCAATTTTACTGAGGTGTGACATGGGTGTGACACAATGGCCGTATTTTGACTCGGAGGATCTGGTTTCGCATAGCTTATTTGTTTGTAAGACATTGATCATAATGGGTTAGAATCTTTTTTATGAGCTTTGGTATGAGGTTTGCTAGAGGGGAGACATGGGACGAGTACTAGGAATAGATTTAGGTACCACTAACTCCTGCATGGCAGTGATGGATGGCGATGAGCCAGTCGTCGTTCCCAATGCAGAAGGAGCTCGCACGACGCCATCGATTGTGGCGTTTACGAAAACCGGCGAAAGGCTGGTTGGTCAAGCGGCCAAGCGACAAGCGGTTACCAATCCTAAGAATACAATTTTTTCGGCAAAACGACTAATTGGTCGTAAATTCGCGGAAATCGAAGACGAGGCTGCGGGCATTCCTTTCAGCATTGTAAAAGCTGATAATGGAGATGCTTTCATCGAATGTCAGGTAGGCGATAAGACGGAGCAGTTCGCGCCGCAGCAAATTGCTTCTTTCGTTCTCGCGAAGCTGAAATCCGATGCGGAAGCGTACTTGGGCGAATCGATCACCGAAGCAGTGCTTACCGTTCCGGCCTACTTTAATGACAGCCAACGCCAAGCGACGAAAGACGCGGGCAAGATCGCCGGTCTCGATGTACTTCGTATTATCAATGAACCTACCGCGGCATCGCTCGCTTACGGACTCGATAAGAAGAGCGACGAGAAGATCTCGGTATTCGACTTAGGTGGGGGTACGTTCGACGTTTCGATTCTCGAAATCGGAGACGGCGTTTTCGAAGTGAAGGCTACCAATGGCGACACGATGTTAGGTGGAGACAATTGGGACACCGCTATCATCAATTGGATGGTGGAAGAATTCAAAACCGAGAATGGTATCGATCTGAAGGGCGACCCAATGGCGCTGCAGCGTCTTAAAGAAGAAGGCGAAAAAGCGAAGATCGCTCTTTCGTCTGCAACGACCTTCGATGTTAATCTGCCGTTCATCACCGCAGACGCGACTGGTCCGAAGCACCTTAACGTTCAGTTGACCCGGGCGAAGCTCGAGCAAATTACCGACGATCTTTTCGCTCGTTGCCGCGTTCCTTTCGAGAGTTGCTTGCGCGATGCTGAGTTGTCCGCTTCTGAAATCGACGAGCTCGTACTCGTGGGCGGTATGACGCGTATGCCCAAGGTGTTCGAGATCGCCGAAGAACTTGCTGGCAAAAAGCCGCACCAAGGCGTGAATCCTGATGAAGTGGTTGCGATTGGCGCAGGCATTCAAGGGGCAGTGCTCAAGGGCGACGTTCGCGATGTTCTACTACTCGATGTGACGCCTCTGACTCTCGGTATCGAGACTGCTGGTGGAGTATCCACCGCGATGATACCACGCAATACGACGATTCCTGCGAAGAAGTCGCAAACGTTCTCTACCTACGCGGACAATCAGCCTTCGGTTGAAATCAAAGTCTTGCAAGGCGAGCGCCCGATGGCCGGCGACAACAAAGTTCTTGGTACTTTCCACTTGGACAGTATTCCGCCAGCTCCTCGAGGCACGCCTCAAATCGAGGTGACTTTCGATATCGATGCCAATGGTATTCTAAACGTTTCCGCTAAGGACAAGGGCACTGGAAAAGACCAGAGCATCACGATCACTGGATCAGGTGGCCTATCCGAGGATGACATCGATAAGATGACCAAGGAAGCTGAGCTTCACGCCGAAGAGGACAAGAAGGTTAAGGAGCAGGTTGAGAATAAGAACCAGCTAGACAGCACTATTTATCAGATGGAGAAGATGCTGAGCGAATCTGGGGATAAACTTCCAGCCGATAAGAAGGCTCCGATCGAAGCTGCGATTACCGATGCCAAAACGGCGTTGGAAAGCGGAGATTCGGATAAGATGAAGGAGGCTCTCGAAAATCTAAGCAAGCTCGGCGCGGATCTTTACCAAGCCGCAGCCGCCGATGGTGGCATGCCGGACATGGGCGATATGGCTGGTGCAGCTGGCGGTCCTCCTCCTTCCGAGGATGGGGACGCGCCTCGAGGCGAGCCTAAGCAAGCTGATGTAGTCGATGCAGACTTTGAAGTCGTCGAGGATGACGAAGAGAAAAAGTAGGCGTATCCCATTTTCAAGTAGCGTTCTCCTTATATGGGAAAGTGCCGCTTGCTCTAACCACCAACAATTCTATTTAACCCAAAGTAATCTAATAATAAAAACTCAATTATGAGCGCAGTTAAAGTAAAACCACTAGGAGATCGCGTGTTAATCAAGCACGCAGACGAAGACGAACAAGTTCGCGATGGTATCATCATCCCGGACTCCGCAAAGGAAAAGCCACAAGAGGCTGAAGTTATCGCACTCGGCACTGGCGCCAAAGACAGCGATGGGAAAGCAGTTCCGTTCAACGTAAAAGTTGGCGATCGCGTTCTCACAAGCAAGTATGGCGGCAGCGAAGTAAAGATCGATGGCGAAACCTACCTTTTGGTCCGTGAAGACGATATTCTCGGTATTATCGAGTCATAATCGAAATCGGTAGACCAAATAACCAACAGTATTTAGAAAATAATTACAATGGCTAAACAATTGATATTTGATGAAGTAGCTCGTCAGAGCATTCTCCGTGGCGTTGAAACGCTTGCGAGAGCAGTTAAGGTAACGCTAGGCCCGAAAGGCCGTAACGTTGTTATCGATAAGAAGTTCGGTTCTCCAACCGTAACCAAGGACGGTGTTACCGTTGCTAAGGAAATCGAATTGCCTGACGCGTACGAAAACATGGGCGCTCAGATGGTTCGCGAAGTCGCTTCCAAGACTTCTGATGCGGCTGGCGACGGAACAACGACTGCTACAGTACTCGCGGAAAGCATTTACCGCGCAGGATTGAAGAACGTAACAGCTGGCTCGAACCCAATCTACTTGAAACGCGGTATTGAGAAGGCCGTAGAAGCTGCCGTTGCAGAATTGAACAAGCTTTCCAAGGCTGTTGAGTCTCGCGAAGAAGTGAAGCAAGTTGCGACCGTTTCTGCAAACTGGGACGAAGCTATTGGCGACATCATCGCAGATGCGATGGATAAAGTCGGCAAGGATGGAACGATCACTGTTGAAGAAGCTAAGTCCATCGAAACGTCACTCGACGTTGTCGAAGGTATGCAGTTTGACAAGGGTTACCTTTCTCCTTACTTCGTGACCGATAGCGAGTCGATGGAAGTGTCTTTAGAAGATGCATACATCCTCATTCATGAGAAGAAGATCAGCGCTCTTAACGACTTGCTTCCACTTCTCCAAGGAGTTGCTAAGTCTGGAAAGCCATTCCTCATCATCGCTGAAGATATCGAAGGCGAAGCATTGGCTGCTCTTGTAGTTAACAAGATCCGCGGCACGTTGAACGTTTGTGCGGTTAAAGCTCCTGGTTTCGGCGATCGTCGCAAAGCGATGCTCGAAGATATCGCGATCCTAACGGGTGCGCGTTGCATTACCGAAGATCTCGGCATCAAGCTTGAGAACGTTGAACTCAGCGATCTCGGACAAGCTAAGAGCGTCAAAATCGACAAGGAAAACACGACTATCGTCGAAGGCGGAGGGTCTGCAAACGACATCCAAGGCCGCGTTAAGCAAATCCGTCGTCAAATCGAAGAAACATCTTCGGACTACGATCGCGAAAAACTGCAAGAACGCCTCGCCAAACTTGCGGGCGGTGTTGCAGTAATCAGCGTCGGAGCAGCGACTGAGCCGGAAATGAAAGAAAAGAAGGCTCGTGTTGAAGATGCATTGCATGCAACTCGTGCTGCGGTTGAAGAAGGTATTGTCCCTGGTGGCGGTGTTGCTTTGATCCGTGCGGCTCAAGCAATCGATTCTCTTTCGCTCGAGGGTGACGAAGCAATCGGCGCGCAGATCATCAAGACTGCTGTTGCTGGTCCAATTCGTCAGCTCTGTGAAAACGCAGGTGTTGAAGGTTCCGTTGTTGTTAAGGAAATCCTCGCTAGCGAAGGAAATATTGGATACAATGTAGCGACTGATGTATACGAAGACTTGCTCGGTGCAGGCGTTGTTGACCCGACTAAGGTTACGCGCTCCGCTCTTCAGAATGCAGCTTCGATCTCCGGCCTGCTCCTCACTACCGAATGTATGATCACCGATATTCCTGAAAAGGAAGCAGCTCCTGCTGGCGGTGGACATGACCACGGTGGTATGGGCGGTATGGGCGGTATGATGTAGTCCGCGTCTCAAACGCCGTTTGAAAATTTCAAAGCGACCCTCTATGAGGGTCGCTTTTTTTATTTAAAAATTCCCTGAAATGCTGGGTTTTCATGTATTTGAGTGAGAAATGGAGCTTTTTCCAGTTTGAGTGGTCAAAGAATATACAATTAATTGACGACACTAAGGTGTTTTTCTGTGGGAGGGAGGCAATCATAGTTGGCTTGAAAAAAGGGGCAGAGGCAAATGGAAGAAATCCTAGTAATAGACGATGAACCAATGATTCGGTCGATGATGAAAATGGCACTGGCGGAAATGGGATATACCGTTACGGGTGCGCATTTTGTAGAAGAGGCCTTGGGTACTTACGAAAACGATACTTGCCGATTTAGCGCTATGGTGACCGACTTCAATTTAGAGGACGGTACTGGATTGGATATTGTGAACACGGTTAACGATAATGAAGAATCTATTCCAGCTATTCTAATGACAGGGAGCGCGAAGATCTCCCCTCGAGATAGTTATCGGGCCGGGTTTTCAGCCTTTTTCCATAAACCCTTCGGCTGCGCTGAGATCGGTCACGAGATCGATGAGCTTCTCGGCAAAGCGAGCTAACTCAGTTCGCTAATTTCCTAGTTGTATTCGGCTGTTGGATTTCGAGGTTTTCATAGCGGATTCTATTTGCGATACCCGGATGATAAAGGGGTATTTTGAATGTGATTTCTTGCGAATTAAGGGTAACAATCCGCTCCGATGAAATTACTCCGGCTTCTAACCCTGGCTTTGCTGCTCCTAAATAGTTTTGCCTGCGCCCAAAAGGCGGCTCCCGCGTCGAAGATTCGTTGAATATTGGACACTTCAAAAAATTTGAGGATTCGATGCTCTCACGTTCTTTGCACGAATGGTACCTGAAGCAGCAAGCGATCCTAAAACTCCTACCTCCCGGAAAAAAACCGGATGAAAAGAAGGGGGCTTAGGAAAACGCTTTGTTGTTTCGGTAAAGGATCCGCGTTTCGTGTAGTGGTAATAAAGGTTAGGATAATCGATGTTGTTATTGCCGTTGTCTTATTGCTGCTTAGTATTGGGTGTGCATCGATTGAGCGTATTTTATCGTTTATCCAAGCCATGGGGCGGATACCAATAGCCTGCAGCCCTGGGTGAAGGTTAATAGGCTTATCGGTTTTTCGTGCCTGGTTGAGTCGCCTAAAAATGTTTGGCTTTTGATTCATGGAAATCGGGGCCAGGTCGCTGATCGCGAGTATGTAATCCACTGCTTATCTATTGAGGACTCAGTGTTTATTCTCGAGTATCCAGGTTATGGTAATCGTTCAGGAAAGCCTTCACGAAAATCGTTTAACGAGGCGGCGGAGGAAGCTTATTGGGAGTTGAGGGAACGGTTTCCGGGGACTCCGGTTTGCGTGGCTGGAGAATCGATTGGAAGCGGCGGAGCGTGTTATCTCGCTTCGCTGAATTCCCCTCCTGACAAAGTTGCGCTTGTAGTGCCTTTCGATGTTTTGTCGTCCGTGGCGAAAGAGAAATTCCCATCAGTGATTGTGAATCTCGTTTTGAAGTCGAACTGGAATAATGTGGATTCTCTTTCTGGATACAAAGGTCCTGTCGATATATTCGGAGCTAAATTGGATACGATTATCCCTGTCAGTCACGAGCAAGCAATTGTGTAATCGGTTCCGAATTCGGAATTAACTTTGATCGAGGGTGGACACAACGATTGGAGCCGCGAAGATAGAGTGACGTTTCGAAATCCTTGAGATCTCAGAATCTCAGTGCTTTAATAAGGTAACGGCCGATCTCTGAGCGGCCATATCAAGAAGATGATTGCTCCTGTAGCCGCTCGGAGGTCGGCCGCTACATCTTAAATTAAGAGTTTTTCTCACAGATAACATCGAAATGGACACCTTCTTTTTCTGAAGGGGTAAAATTGATCTGGTTTTTAAATAGTTTGAGGCTTTCGTCTTTACGATGACTTACGAATAGCAGAGTTGTGCGTTTTAGCGCAGCAAGCTTTTCGATAAAGGCTAGGACGAGGTGACGGTTAAGGTCGTCAAGCCCTTGCGTGGGTTCGTCGAGGATGAGGAGTGACGGTTGTTTTATGAGTCCACGGGCGATCAGCACGAGGCGTTGATGCCCCCAGGAAAGTTGACGAAAATAGGTGTTGGCTTGATCGGATAGACCCATGACCTCGAGCCATTGGAGAGCTAGCTGGCGCTGGGCTTCGGTCGCTTGTTGATAGAGACCGATGCTGTCGTAGAATCCGGATACAATGGTCGTGAGCGCATTGCCAGGAGCTCGATAATCGCGATGCAGGGATGCGGAGATGATCCCGATATGTTTTTTTATTTCCCAGATGCTCTCGCCGGACCCTCGTTGGAAATCGAAAATCTGGAGATCGTTGCTGTAGCATTGCGGATGGTCGCCGGAAAGCAGTTGGAGCAAGGTGGATTTTCCCGCTCCGTTGGGACCGGTTATGATGGTGTGCTCTCCCGAGTTGAGTTTCCAGTCGAAGTCTTCGAATTGAATTTCGTCACCGTATTGGACACGGCATTGGGTCATGCGAGCAATCGTGTCGAATACGGGCGCGTTGCCAGGGGGAGGCGGTGGGAGGTCCGGAATATTTGCAGCGTCGAGAGTAAGGATTTGTCGAATCTCAGGTTGGCTTTCGATGATTGCTTTGGGACCTGCAGCGATTAGTTGACCACGTTGCAGAATGCCTAAGTGAGTTGAGCAGGGCGGGATGTCGTCGATTCGGTTGGCGAGAAAGAGCAGGTCATGACCTTCGTCGACGAGGCTTTGGCAAAGCGAGGTCAGTTCTTCGCGAGAAACCGTATCGAGTCCTTCGAAAGGTTCGTCGAGGATGAGCAGATCGGGGTTCGAAAGGATATCTTTTAGAAGAAGTAACTTTCGGGCTTCGCCGCTCGACAGCAGCTTGTAACCTCGGTCGAGGATGTAATCGACGCGCAGCTTGCTTGCGAAATCGCGAGCTTGGGATTCATCGGCTCCCGATTGGAGAAGGATTTGGAGGCCCGTAGAACCGTGGTCGATCCGATCGAGGTAGTCAGTGTCGTCGTTCTCGATCTCAGCCTCGTAGGTCGATTGCTGGACTTCGAAGGATGCCCAGCTGACTCGTTTGGGGAGTTGTTCTATGGAGCCGTTTTCTGGAGTGGAATCGCCGCTAAGGACAGAGGCTAGCAGGCTTTTGCCGGAAGCGTTTCCGCCGATCAGACACCAGATTTCTCCAGGATTCGTCTCCCAACGATCTATGCGGAGGCTTCGGCATCTTAGATTTTCGAGGAGCATGTAGGATGAAGACGATTGGAAAACGGCCAACCTGGGAAGCTTTTTGTGGAAGAAACTTGTTTCGAAAACGGATAGAGCGAAGAAATAGCCCTTGCCAGTCGTTCAGGACTAAAATTGCCCTTTACGAGGGTGGCGCTACCTGCATAGGGTCTGCGATTCTATTTTTACCGGATCTCGCGATGAGCAGAAAAAACTACTTTAACACTCTGACATTGGCTCAGAAATTGGAACAACTCGGCCGCTGCCGCTTCATGGATAGCTCGGAGTTCAATGGCGTGGAAGCGCTGAAGGGCAAAAAGATCGTCATCGTGGGATGCGGAGCCCAAGGTCTGAACCAAGGTTTGAATCTACGCGATTCCGGTTTGGACGTTAGCTACACTTTGCGCGCCTCTGCTATCGAGGAAAAACGCCAATCGTGGAAGAACGCTTCGGAAAACGGATTTACAGTGGGCACTTATGATGAGTTGCTGCCAACGGCGGACCTCGTTTTGAACCTTACTCCAGATAAGCAGCATGCTGCAGTTGTTGAAGCCGTTCAGCCTCACATGAAGCATGGAGCTTGTCTCTCTTACAGTCACGGATTCAACATCGTTGAAGAAGGCGCCAATGTCCGTGAGGATCTAACCGTGGTTATGGTCGCTCCAAAGAGCCCAGGCACGGAAGTGCGTGAAGAGTACAAGCGCGGCTTTGGCGTTCCGACTCTTTTGGCGGTTCACACGGAAAACGATCCGAATGGCGAAGGTTGGGATATTGCTAAAGCCTACGCAGCAGGAACGGGCGGAGACCGCGCCGGATGTCTCGAGTCGAGCTTCATTGCGGAAGTGAAGTCCGATCTTATGGGCGAGCAGACGATTCTTTGCGGAATGCTACAAGCGGGTTCGCTACTCTGCTACGATAAGATGATCGAGCAAGGCATGGACGCAGGTTGGGCGAGCAAGTACGTTCAGCACGCTTTCGATACAATTTGCGAATCGCTGAAGCATGGTGGCATCACCAACATGATGGATCGCTTAAGCAATCCAGCGAAGCTCAAGGCTTTCGAGCTTTCCGAGCAGTTGAAGGACATCATGCGCGATCTGTTCGACAAGCATCAAGAAGACATTATGAGCGGCGCGTTCTCGTCGGGAATGATGGCGGACTGGGATAATGACGATAAGGATTTGTTGGGATGGCGCGAAGCGACTAACGGGTCGGCTTTCGAAAAGTCAGTTCCTGCGGATGTCGAGATCGGCGAGCAAGAGTATTACGATAAAGGCATTCTCATGGTAGCGATGGTTCGTGCCGGAGTTGAGTTGGCGTTCGAAGCGATGACCAATGCTGGCATCAAAGCGGAATCGGCTTACTACGAGTCTTTGCATGAAACGCCGCTTATCGCGAATTTGATCGGTCGCAAGAAGCTCTACGAAATGAATAAGGTAATTTCGGATACAGCTGAGTATGGATGCTACCTGTTCTCGAATGTAGCAGAGCCGCTTTTGGGCGATTTTATGAAGGGCGTGAATGTCGATGTGATTGGCAAGGGTCTCGACGTGGCCGACAATCAAGTGGACAACCAGCGTCTCATCGAAGTGAACGCTGCCATTCGCAATCATCCTGTCGAAGCGGTTGGCGCGATATTGCGTGGTCATATGACGGCGATGAAGCAGATTGCCGTTGGTTGATCGACGTTCCTTCCAAACGGTTTTTTGTAAAGACTCTGTGCGTATTGCGTAGAGTTTTTTTACTTTAGAAGGAGCGTGTTGGCGTAGCTACGCCAAGGACTCGCGTGGTTTTCGATAATAGCGGAATATGGCCGCTCGAAGATCGGTCGCTACCTTTAGGGTGCTTCGGTGGGTATTCCGAGTTTTCTGATTTTCAACGTCCTGAGCCGATTGAGGGCAGCCATAAGTTCCTGGATACGGATTTCGGCTAGGTCGTTTCCGTCGAGGGCTGAGAGGCCTTTTTCGTCCATGAGTGCTACAATAGTCTCAAGCGCTTGGATAATCGATTGATCATTGAAGAGTTTATTCTCGCAGGCATAGGCGAGGGCAGCTCCGATTGTTCGAGTTTGGGATGGGTTAACGAGTTGGGAGAGGAGGGATAGGTCAATTTCTTGGGTTCCGAAGATTAGTGAACGCGTGTTTTGCGCTTTGATGTTTTTGCGGGGTGGGCGTTGTTGGCGATGCCCACCATGCCTCGATCCTCTGTAGGGAACAGCGTGTTTGTAGGGATTTATTGATGAGGAATCAGCGAATCGTTTGGCTATTCCAATATTAAATGGCGTCGTTTCTTCGGTTGATGGTGAAATTGAGAAATCGTCTCCGCAGAGGGCTTTTGCCTGGGGAGTTAGGTCCTTGGGTAGATAGTTGTCTAAGGCGATGACGCGATGGGCCGGTTCGAAGTAGTCGCCAGAGCCTCCTAGTACTAGGATTGTGGAGACTCGGTATTGATCGTAGAGCGAGCGGACGCGTTGGACAAAAGGGGTGATGGGCTCTTTTTCTGGAGCGATGAGCTGTTGCATGCGAGCATCGCGTATTAGAAAATTGGTGGCGGAAATATCTTCGTCGATCAGCAGGGCGTGCGAGCCGGTTTCTAGGGTTTCGATAATGCTAGCGGCCTGTGAAGTTGAACCCGAGGCGTTCTCTGTGGTGAAGTTTTGAGTATCTTTATCTCCGGGCAAATTGTTAATGAATGGAGAGAGGTCGACTGAAGCGACTGAGCGAGCATCTTCAGCTCGAACTTTAGTAGCGTCCTTTCGAGCTACGACTTGTTCGCGCCCATCGCCTGGGATATGATTGTAGACGCCGCGTTCGATGGCATTGAGCAGGGTGGATTTGCCGTGATAACCTCCACCGACGATGAGGGTGATTCCATCGGATATTCCCATTCCAGAAATCTCTCCCGCGTGAGGAACAGTTAGACGAACGCGTTGGGACGCCGGCGATTCGAATGGAACCGCATTGGAAAGCGGATGCTGGTCGATACCTGATGCTCGGGGTAGGATAGCTCCGTCCGCAATAAACGCGACTAGACGATGATCCTCTAACTGCGAGCGTAGGTGATCAGCATCTTCATTGGTATCGGCGAATGAATTGATGTCGGTTTTATCATTTTTCGATAGTACGAGAGCCTGTGACACTATTTCTGGGAGCGTTTCGGTTAGTAGTCCAATTGCGGCTTTCCCGAGGATTCGCCGTCCATTCGCCGGGAGACCGACTGAGAAGCGGACGATTGTTTCGGTTTTGCCGATTTCGACGCAGGTTCGCTTTAGGATTTCTTGAACTGGAGTATCGATCTCGAGGCGTCCGGATTTTCCGGATCCGAGTGACGTTTGCCCGTGTCGACAGGCTGCAGAAAAGGAGCGAGCTAGATAGGTTTCCGATCCTGTGCGACGGGATGCGTTGGAGAATAAGCTGGAATCGATCAAGGAGCTTCGATGATCGATGCGAATAGAAAGTCGAGATGGGGAGGCGAAGGGGTCGCCTTGTACGCGGTCGATTGACAAGGTGAACTTATTGAATTTATAGCTTCCTCGTATGTTCTTATATGCAGGATACGGCTTTCCGTCAATCTTGCAAAGCGAATGGTGAAGATCTTCTGAAGTCATGTATTGAAAATTTATTTGGATCTAGGAGACTGATAAATAAGTCGAAGATTGTTATGCTGCCTACACTGGCTTATTTAACAGTCTCTAAGTCCTAGTCAATCGTAGGGCTGGCACTCGTTCCGGCCCTACCACAGGTGAGCATGTCCAGCGGGACAAGCGACGCAGTTTTCGGCTTGGGGAATTGGAATGCCAATTCCTTGGTTTCCGTTTTGCCAGAAGAAATTGGGCTGTGCTGGCTCTTGGGTTCCGTATTCGGTCATGGTGGCTGCGTTGAATAGCTTTCCGTTTGCCATGGTGTATTGGATACGTTCGCTGTGACGAATGTTCTTTGTCGGGTCGAATCCTTTTTCGATGACAATGAGGTCGGCGAGTTTTCCTTTTTCCAATGAGCCGATTTCGCCATCGAGGCCAAGATACTTCGCTCCGTATAACGTGCCGCAGGTGAGGGCTTCTTCTGGTGTCATGCCGCCTTGTACGAAACTCCAGATTTCCCAATGGGTGCAGATTCCATTTAGCTGGCCATGGCCACCGGCTTGGACGAGGCCGCCTTGGTCGAAGCTGGCTTTGGCGATGGTGGCGACGTCCATGTGATTGTAGTCATCCTCATGGGCTTTAATTGGACGACGCGATCTTGGCTGGAGAATGTGAGGTGGTATGAATGCATTGAGTCGAGAATGTGTCCAAAGGTCGTCGTGGGCGTACCAGTAGTTCTCGCCCCAGAGGCCGCCGTAAGCGACGGAGAGCGTGGGGGTGTAACCAACTCCCGTTCCGCGCCAGAGATCGAGGACATCGTCATAGATGTACTGAACCGGCATGGTGTGCTCGATGCCTGTGTGGCCATCTACGATCATGGTTAAGTTGTGCATGAAAGTCGAACCGCCTTCGGGTACCACCATCATTTCTTTTTCACGTGCGGCGGCTATTATTTGCTGACGCTGATCGCGTCGCGGCTGATTGTAGCTTTTAACACTGATAGCTCCGACTGATTTCATGCGACCCAGGTGGAATTGGGCGTCTTTTAGGGATTTAACCTCGGCTTTGTATGAACCAGTTGCTCCGTAAAGAATGGTTCCTGTGGAAAATATGCGCGGAGCGGTGAGGAGACCAATTTTGCCCAGCTCGCTCGATGCGAAAATGGTTTCGGTATCGCTTGAGGGGTTGTGGATTGTCGTTACCCCGAAAGATAATCGAGCTTTGTCGACCCAGTTGTTTTGAGGAATAATGCCATGGGTGGCTTGGGAGCCGTGTGCATGCGTATCCACAAAACCAGGAAGGATGACTTGATTGAATACATCGACGATTTTCGCTTTCTTGGGAACCTTTATTTTCGATCGCTTCCCAATTCGAGTGATTCGATTTCCTTCAATGACGATGGTCCCATCTTCAATGGTTCCGTCTTCGCCCATGGTGACAATCTTGGCACCGACTAAAGCAATGGTCGTGTCTGGCTTTGCATGTGCGGCTTTGAAGCCAATAGCTTGTTCGATAATCGACTCTTCCGGAGTGACTTTCGCACCATTGTTTAGGAATGCGTAGGCGCTTGCGAGTTCTCTTGTGAAGAGATTGGGGCCGAGCGACCAATGAAGGCGTTGGCTATCGCCTGAAAAACGGATGGAAATGCCCGCCTCTTCGCTGACTTGGGCGATAGGTAGCGTTTTTCCTTTGGGACCAACGAGTATGGATCGACTAGTCGCAACGAAGGGAGCGACGTATACGTTGAAGCGTTCGACGAAAGCGAGCCACTTGCCATCGGGAGAAATTTGGTAATCAGTCGCCCATTTGCTTGTGTAGTGAGTTTGTGGTTCTTTGCCATCCATGTCTACGGAAACAAAGACTCGATTGTCCGCATCTTTTTCACGCTTTGCTTGTTGATAGAAGAAGCGGTCATTGATGGCTCCGAATTGCGGGTCGTTACCTTTTTTGAGGATACGTTTGGCTTCGCCACCACGTGCTGGAATTCGATAAATGCCTTGTTCACGCGACCAGAGTGATGAACGGATGAGTCCACCACCTACGCGACTAAAGAGAATAGTTTGCCCATCCGGCGAGAAAACAGGTTGCGTATAGTGGCCCGGGTCTTGAGTGACGATCCAATCTTCCTGGTTAGTCTCTCGTTCGAGAGAAGCCACTCGTACGCTACCAAGTTCTTCGTCGTTCCAAGTAGTGTAGACGACGTATCGGCCATCTCTGGACAAGTTGGGAAACATTTCGAAATGTTCGGTTTGATCGGTGAGTCGTTTTGCCTCGCCGTTTGGCAAATTGCGAACGTAGAGATGTCCCAGGGCTTGAAATAGGACTTGACTGCCGTCGGGTGTGACTTGTGTCCAGCGAAGCATTCGCACGTCAAATTCTTCTGGAGCCACTGCGACCGGATTTCGAAGGGCTTCGGATACGCGGCGCTCGTCTTGGATGTGAAATGGAATGATGGTATCGCTGCCGTCAGTTACACTTATTTTGCGGATTTTTCCGCGTGCCCAGATGACGATGTATTCACCGTCTGGAGTCCATTCGAAGGAAGGGTAGACTCCGTGGATCGCCCAAGTCTCCTGCATGTCGCGTTCAAGCTGATCGTTTAGCAATCGGATAGCTCCCGTTTCAGTATCGAAAAGGTGTAGGCCTGTTTTTCCGTCTACGCGTCGGACGAATGCAATTATTTTACCGTCCGGAGAAGGAGTTGGACGGCAGGCTCCTCCGGGACCAGTGATGTAGGATTCGGTTTCATCGGTCGCTAGTTCTATTCGCTTGATCGCATAGATTTGCTTGTGGGGATCTTTGCTGTATTCGAATTCACTGCCTGGGCTGACGTCTTGCGAGTAATAGAGGTATTTGCCGTCTGGGGAAAAAATCGGTTCGTTTACGTCCTTCTGTTCGGTTGGCTTTTTAGTCAGCTGTACGCCGCCTTGAGCATTGGAATCGACACCGCTTTTGTGGTAGAGCCACATCTCGCCAGCTCCGAGAGAGCGACGACTTGTGAAGTGCTTGCGAGCTACGATGTAGTTGCCGTCTGGTGACCAGGCGGGTCCATTGAGCAACTGGTACGATTCATCGGTTATTTGAGATAATGAGTCGTCTTCCGGTTTGATTAGCCAAATATTGTCTCCAGCCAATTTACTTTTGCCCGTTCGGTCGCTGGTGAATGCTATGGTTTTGCCGTCAGGACTGTAGCGTGGTTGCATATCCCAAGCCATTCCTTTGGTAAGCCTTTCGGGATGGATGCCATTGGAGCCATCTGCTCCGCTGATTGGCATTCGGTAGAGATCGCCAAGAAGGTCGAAAACGATTTCTTTGCCGTCGGGACTAACGTCTAGGCTGATCCAGGTGCCCTCGGTAACGTCGATTGCCTGATCGTGCGTGGGGCCAGGTGGATTTTCGATGTCCCAAGCTGGGGTTTCCTCCTTTTTTGAGTCGGGTTCTTTCGCTTCGTCCTCGGCGAAGGAAATGAAAATTGTGGAAAAGCTGGCTAGGAGGGCGAGAGCCTTAGCGCAACGATATGGAAAAGGGGTGAGCCATGTCATTGCCAAAGATTGCAATCCGAAGGGATTGCAGTGGCAAGACAGGATTTTGGAATGATCCAACGTTGGAAGATGAAAAGTAGTACAGGCTTCCAGCCTGTTTCTTCACAGGAAAAATGCCTGTGCTACTATTGCTTTAGCGTCCGTCGCCGGTGTAGATGATAATGCCGTCCTTGGGAGCTTGAGGCCAAGGCGTGGTTCCAGGAGCCCATTCCTTGGGCTGAGTTGCTCGGACTTTCCCGACTGCTTCTTTGATCCATTCGGGTGCGTTTACATTTTCGTTTTGCCCATAAACCCAAGGGAGTGGGGGATCCATAAGTAGGGTCATATCTGGCATGGGTGGACGTTCGTCCCCAACTTGGGCTACGCGTTTCGAGAGGCGTTCGACAATTTGGGGATGCACTGCGGCGATGTTTTCCTTTTCGCTAGGATCGGTAACGATGTTGTAGAGTTCTTCACCGACTAGTTTGTAGTCACCCTTTCGGATAGCAGGAAAACGAACGCTGCCGGATACTTCGAAAATGATTTCGTCACGCTTGCTTGATTTGCCAGAAAAAATGGTGTCGGTCATATCGATACCGTCTACTTTTCGTTTTTGTTTCATGCTTCCGCCGGCGAGCGTAATGAACGTGTTGTAGAAGTCGACAATGTGCATAAGGCCATCATTGGAGCTGTTGGCTTCGAGTTTGCCTGGCCAGCGCATGACGCAGGGGACGCGTACGCCACCTTCGTAATTCGTGTTCTTAGTTCCGCGATAGGGCGCATTCATTTCTTCGCGTAGGCCGCCGTTGTCGTTGGCGAAAATGACGAGCGTGTCGTTCGTGTATCCGTATTGATCGACTGCGCCGACAATGCGACCGATCGCATCGTCTAGGCATTTGAGAGCGGCGTAACGTTTTTCGTATTTGTTGGTGTAGCGAGGGATTTCTTCGAGCGGTCCGTGGACTGCGTTAAATGGGACGTAAATGAAGAACGGCTGTTTTGACCGTTTCTTGTCTTTGTCATGGTCAGCGATGAGGCGTACGGTTTCATTGGCGATAAGATCGGTTGTGTAGCCTTGCTCGAAGATTGGTTCTTGGTTTCGATGCCAGTCGTAGACCGCGTAGCGAGCGGGGGCGTTGTGTGGAATCGTGTAGTTGTTGTAGTCGATGCCCCATGCATAATGTCCGTATTGCGTTGCGAAGCCCTGACCCATCGGGAGATGCTCCGGCAACCATTCACCGCAATGCCATTTGCCCACTAGGGAAGTGCGATAGCCGACGTCTCTTAGTGCTTCGGCGATAGTGCGTTCGTTTGTATCGAGAGCATGAATGCGGCGTGTTTCCTCTCCGCGTTCATTAATTGGCAAGGTAAGGTCTAGTTTTTCCAGGTAGCTAGGCTTTCCGAAATCTTCTGAGCGCCAATCGCTCCAAGTGCGGAAAGCGAAGCGGCCCGTCAAGAAAGCTGCCCGGGTTGGGGCGCAAACCGCGTGAGAATAGAATTGAGTGAGTTTGAGTCCATCGGCTCTCAGGCGGTCCATGTTTGGAGTCAACTCGGGGTTGCCGCCGTTGAAGCCTACTTCGTTCCAGCCCATATCGTCGGCCAGCATGAACACGATGTTAGGGCGGCTGCCATCGACGGAGGCTGCTTGGCCTAGGCTATGGAGGCCGAGCATGGCGATTGCGATTGCAGGTAGCAGCCTTGAGGCGGTCAGGCGAGCAGGGAAAGTGTGGGGATGTTTCATAGGTTGAGTGACAAGGTTAGTCTGGATCGGGTCGGGGACAATGAGAAAAACGTTGGATACTTGTGAGCAAAAATTGGCGATGCGGCGAAGTTTGGGTTGATTCTCGGGCGTTGCCTGATTTCAATTCTTACAATGACGACTATCGGGACACCATTCACATCGACTGCAAAGAAGGCGCTGCTCTGTGGCTCTGGCGAACTGGGCAAGGAGGTTGCGATCGAATTGCAACGGTACGGAGTCGAGGTTATTGCTCTCGATGCGTATCCCGATGCTCCGGCGATGCAAGTGGCGGATCGGTCCCATGTTGTTTCGATGCTCGATGGAGCGGCTCTTCGAGCGATAATCGAATCAGAAAAGCCGGACATTGTTATTCCGGAAGTTGAAGCGATCGCAACTGATACGCTCGCCGAACTCGAGAAGGAAGGTGTAGCTACGATTATCCCGACAGCCCGGGCTACTCAATTGACAATGAACCGCGAGGGGATTCGCCGACTGGCTGCTGAGGAGCTTGGGCTGCTCACATCGCCTTTCAAATTTGCAGGTACTTTCGAAGATTATAGCGCTGCCATTCGAGAGATTGGTATGCCGTGCGTTATTAAGCCGATCATGAGTTCTTCGGGTAAGGGTCAGAGCGTGGTCAAGTCAGAAGCAGATATTAAGACGTCTTGGAATTACGCTCAAGACGGAGGTCGTGCTGGCAAGGGCAAGGTCATTATTGAAGGTTTCGTCGATTTCGATTACGAGATTACATTATTAACGGTTCGTCACGTGGATGGAACGAGCTTTTGCGATCCGATCGGGCATATTCAAGTCGACGGCGATTACCGTGAATCTTGGCAGCCGCATCCCATGAGTGAAACGGCGCTGAAGAATGCGCAGC
>Ga0233432_10001906_pt1 | contig 19764 bp, 16 predicted proteins | sample SI_122_August201_6_FD_179870 | JGI IMG/M metagenome (GOLD analysis project Ga0233432, IMG submission 179870) | Seawater microbial communities from Saanich Inlet, British Columbia, Canada - SI_122_August2016_10_MG | ecosystem: Environmental > Aquatic > Marine > Inlet | place: Canada: British... | reverse complement strand
TCCTGTCTACTCCATCTATTCGTCGTTCAGGGACAATCTCAGTAGCATATTTTCAACCATTTGTTTATGATCACTCGGTGTCTGTGTAAAGTGAAAGTACGCTGATTTCGACGCAACACCAGAATACAACGTTCTAAGACAAAATATCCTAACAGGAAGATAAGAGGATGCAAGAATAATGTTTAAAAGTATTCTGATAGCTAATCGTGGTGAAATCGCCTGCAGAGTGATACGTACTGCCAAATCGCTAGGACTGCGAACAGTAGCGGTTTTCCATCACGCGGACCGAAAGGCACCACACGTAAATTTAGCCGACGTCTCTATTCAATTATTTGCTGAAACCCCAACCGCAGCTTATCTTGATTCAGAACAAATAATTAAAGCTGCGCAGTCCGTTTCTGTGGAATGTCTGCATCCAGGCTACGGTTTTTTATCAGAAAATGCTGATTTTGCTAAAGCTGTAGAAGCCGCAAGAATAGCCTTCATAGGGCCGCAGTCTGAAGTGATAAAACTCATGGGAGACAAAATTCTCTCACGTGAATTTGCCGAAAAATGCGGCGTCCCAGTTGCTCCGAGCGTAACTCAAGACGGGGACCTAAGTAGTTTTGTAAAAGAAGCTCGAAAAATTGGTTTTCCGATCCTTATTAAAGCGGCAGCCGGAGGTGGGGGTAAGGGAATGAGCATTGTGCATGATGCAGACTCTCTAGAAAGACTGGCTAAGACAGCAATGGGAGAGGCGGAACGCTATTTTGCAGATAGTAGAATCTACGCTGAGTTATATATTGAAAATCCTCGACATATTGAAGTTCAAGTGCTCGGAGATGGCGAAGGCAATGTTATTCATTTATACGAAAGAGAATGCTCAATCCAAAGACGCTTTCAAAAAGTGATCGAAGAATCTCCTGCTCCTTCGCTGTCCGGGGAGTTGCGAGATTCGATATGTGCAGCAGCCGTTGACCTTTCAAAAAAAGCAAATTATCTAAATGCGGGGACTGTCGAATTCATACTCAGCCCTAATGATGATTTCTACTTTCTCGAAATGAATACCCGACTGCAAGTAGAGCATCCTATAACTGAGTTAGTCTGCTCTGTAGATCTAGTAGAAGCACAGTTAAGAACTGCTTACACACGCAAGCTACCTTGGTTGCAAAAAGAAATTAAACAGTCTGGCCATGCAATCGAGTGCCGAATATGCTGCGAGGAGCCTGAAAATGACTTTCGTCCTGCAACCGGAATCATAAAAGTGCTAGCAACTCCGAATCCCGACGATGCAAGGTTTGATTCTGGGATTGAACAAGGACAGATCATTTCTGCGGCATTTGACTCAATGGTCGGGAAATTGATCTGCCATGCCGAGAATCGGAATTTAGCAACCAAAAAAATAACGGAAGCTTTAGATGAACTAGTCCTCTTAGGCGTCAGCAGCAATATTGACTATTTAGGGCGGATACTAAGAAACTCCAATTTTGCCAAAGCGCATATACATACCGGGTTTTTGACTGACAATGAAGGAGAACTAAGGCCTGTTGAACTAGCAGAAGACGAAGTAGCTTGTGTACTTCTGGCTGCATCGCTGGGACTCAAGGATTTTAGGACTCTATCCTTTGATACACCTGAACCGTATGCCTCCATAGGCGAGTGGAGGAACTTATAATGAGCGAATCATATAAATTCAATCTCGACGAAAAAAAATATGAGGTTGTAATCTCCAAGTGTCATCCCGAATTAACGATTCTAGTCAATGGGACTGCGTTTGCAGTCGACGATTTAACCCAAATCTCAGAGAACCACTTTTCTATGCGAATTAATGGCCAGTTGAAAAAATTCTGGTGGACTCAAGATGAAGAGGCCATTCATTTAAGATCAGATGGAAGAACATACATACTGCCGTATCTTGATCATATTAGCGCAACGCAAAAAGTCGCCAAAAATGAAGACATCATCAAGGCTAATATGCCGGGATTAGTAGTCAGTATAAACTGTCGAGCAGGATCTAAGGTATCGGCGGGAGATGTTTTAATCGTAATAGAATCAATGAAAATGCAAATCAATATAACTGCCCCGCGCGACGGAGAAGTCGAGAGCGTGCATGCAGAAACCAACTCGGCTTTTCAAAAGAATGCTGAACTAATTTCACTTAAGGCACAAGAATAATGTCTCGTATAAAATCGAAAATTCAGACTGAGTCAACCGAGTTCCAGTCTAACTATATCCATAACAAAGGCTTAGCTGATGAACTTAGGCAAGAGCAGCATGATGCGCGCTATAAAAGACCTCAAAAAGATGTAGATCGTCTCGCAGCCCATGGAAAAATGATGCCTAGAGAACGCCTTGAAAAATTACTAGATCCGGGGACTCCTTTTCTCGAATTCTCTACGTTAGCCGGCAGCCGTGCCGGTGATGCTGGATCGTCTGGCGCTAGTTGTATTACAGGCATCGGAGTTGTCAGCGGACAAGAAGTAGTTATCATCGGAAATGATAGCAGCATAAAAGGTGGGGCTTGGTATCCGCTAACGGTTAAAAAAATCGTGCGTGCTCTGGATATAGCTATAGAAAACCGATTGCCTGTAGTACATCTTTGTGACAGTGCTGGAGGATTTCTGCCTCTTCAATCCGAACTCTTTCCAGACAGGTACATGGCAGGACGGATGTTCCGTAATCAAAGTACCTTGTCAAAAATGAATGTCAAACAACTGGCTCTAGTATTTGGTCACTGTACAGCGGGGGGGGCATATGTGCCTGCGTTATCTGACTACTCTGTCATTGTAAAAGGTACAGGTGCGGTTTTCTTGGCTGGTCCCCCACTAGTAAAAGCTGCAACGGGAGAGATCGTTACAGCTGATGACTTGGGGGGTTGTGATTTACACACCCAGGTCAGCGGAGTATGCGACTACCCTGCCGACACAGAAGAGGAAGCTATTGCAATAGGTAGAGAAATAGTCGAGCAATGGGAAAAGACCACTAAGTGGAACATCCGAAAGGATGCTGTCGAAGAACCTTATTATGACGTTGATGAATTGTATGGGATTCTTCCAACTGATATAAAAAAATCTTTTGATATCAAAGAAGTAATTGCACGTATAGTCGATGGAAGTAAGTTTCATGAATACCAACCCGTCTATGGGACCACCATGGTTTGTGGCTTCGCTAACATATGGGGCTACAAAGTCGGCATATTGGGAAACAATGGCGTTATTTTCAATGATAGTGCCTTGAAAGCCGCTCATTTCATTGAGCTATGTAATCAAAATAATACTCCGATACTCTTTCTCCAGAACGTAACAGGATTCATGGTTGGAAAAGAATATGAGGCTAAAGGAATATCTAAAGATGGCGCGAAATTAATACAGGCGATTGTTGGCTCACATGTTCCGAAATTCACATTAATGTGTCACGGTTCTTTTGGTGCGGGCAACTACGGAATGTGCGGTAGAGCTTACGATCCAAGGTTTGTTTTTTCTTGGCCTAACCACCAAATCGGCATTATGGGAGGAGAACAAGCTGCGAAGACACTGGCAGATGTCAAAAAACGCCAATTAGAGAGAACAGGGAAAAAAGTTGAACAAAAAACTTTAGATAAAGTTTATGAAGAAACTTTAGAAGCCTTCCAAGGTCAAATGTCTGCTTACTATGCCACCTCTGAATTGTGGGATGACGGGATTATTAATCCGATAGACACTAGAAACTCTCTTGGAATAGCGATCAGCGCATCCTTGAATGCCCAACCAGGAGAGCCTGGATATGGCATTTTTAGATTTTAATAGCCGCAACTAATTTTTACAGCAACACTTGCAGAACTTTCTCAACTGCGCCTATTTTTGATATATTTTCTAACGCAGCACTGCTTAGCGAACCCGAAATATCCAGTATGGCAATGGCTAGCTGGGTGTCTTCTGCGACACCTACTTGCATACGAGAAATGTTTATATCTTCCTTGCCAAGCGCTTCGCCAATCTTACCTACCACTCCAGGCTCATCAGCGTGTTTGGTTATCAGTAAGTGTCCCTCTAACGGTGACTCAATTTCATACCCATTGATTTTCACCAATCTTGGTCGACTGCCGTCAAAGATTGCTCCTTCTAAAATGACGGTTTGCTCAGAACTCTGAGCTGTTATTCGCACTAAAGAAAGATAATCTTTAGAGTCAGCTGAGCTGACTTTAGTCACGTTGATTCCCTGTCTACGCGCCAAATGCAGGGCATTTATTTGATTGACGGGAACAGCATGGTGTCGACAAAGCAAACCAACCATCGAGGCGCTAGCAATAGGGTGTGAGTCGAATTTCGAAGCTTCACCAAAAACACCAATTTCGACCGAAGAAAGTGGGCCTTCAACCATTTGACATAGCACTTTCCCCAATTTGGTTGCCAACTCCATATAGGGATTTAACTGCGATAACTTGTCAGGGTCGACACTAGGGACATTCACTGAATTGATAATTTTCCCATCGATCAAAAAAGCAGCAATCTGATGGGATATTTCTACACCAACAGCCGTCTGGGCTTCTTCGGTTGATGCGCCCAAATGAGGGGTGAATTGGATATTCGGAACAGCAAACAAAGGAGAGTCGATCGGTGGTTCTTGCTCAAAAACGTCTAAGGCTGCGCCAGCCAAGTGGCCGGAATTAACAACATCGCATAAAGCTTGTTCGTCAATCAGTCCTCCTCGGGCACAGTTTATGATCCGAGAACCAGCCTTCATAGCGAGCAATCTCTCTCGACTAAATAATCCTCTCGTCCCATCCGTCACTGGGCAATGCAGTGTAATGTAGTCAGATACCGCAACTAAACCATCAAGATCTTTAGTCTCTACTCCGTGCTCTGCAAACGTTTGCTGTGTAACGAAAGGGTCAAAGGCGACAACTTTCATCTTCAAGCCCAAGCATCTCTCTGCTAAGAGCCGTCCAATAGTGCCAAACCCAACTATGCCAACCGTCTTACCAGATACTTCGGCACCGACGAACTCGTTTCTTTGCCATTTTCCGGACCTTACTGACAGGTCGGCTTCAGGCAGTTTCCGACTTAAAGAGAACATGTGTGCTATGGCGAGCTCAGCTGTCGTAGTTGCATTTGCATCCGGTGTGTTGAGGACAACTATCCCTCTCTCCGTCGATACATCTAAATCAATGTTGTCTACGCCAATACCAGCTCTGCCTATCACTTTACATCTCGCTGCGGCATCAAGTAATTGACCTTTAAGCTTTGTAGCACTTCTGACAATAATTGCATCGGCATTTTTTACATGCGGAATAGCTTCATCCACCGTCAATCCTGGGGAAAAGTCTATTTCTATTTCTGCATACTCTTTTAATGCTGCTATCCCTTCAGGCGCCAACTCGTCGGCTACAAAGACTTTATACATCAAAGTTCCTTTTATTTTTCGCTAATGTTCTATTACAAATATTTCGTTGAAACAGTCTCATATGCCCAGTCCAACCAAGGCAACAAGGCTTCCAAATCACTCCGTTCTACAGTGGCCCCTCCCCAAATCCTCAAACCTGGAGGCGCATTCCGATAGCCATCAATATCGTGCGCGACTCCTTCAACATCCAACAAGCCAGCTATTTCCTTGGTAATCATTACTTGTCTTTCCTTAGAGAGAGACACAAACCAATCAGCAATAATTTTAATACATATAGAAGTGTTAGAACGGCTCTCACTAGATTTTGCGAGAAAATCCACCCAACCGGTCTTATCTATCCAGCCTTCTATCACTGACAGATTCGACTGAGAGCGAGATATTAACGATTCTAGCCCCCCTATAGAGGAAGCCCAATTCAACGCATCTAGATAGTCTTCCACACAAAGCATCGATGGCGTATTGATTGTAGCCCCTTCGAAAATAGCTTCGTCAATCTTTCCTTTTTTCGTAAGACGAAACAACTTTGGCAAAGGTCTCGGTGGCACGTAGGTTTCTAATCTACTTACGGCTCGTTCGCTTAAAATGATCACTCCGTGAGCAGCTTCACCGCCAAGTACTTTTTGCCAAGAGAAAGTAACAACATCTAACTTATCCCAAGGCAGCTCCATAGCAAAAGCGGCAGAGGTAGCATCGCAGATAGTCAGCCCTTCACGATCATTGGGGATCCAGTCTCCATTAGGCACCTTGACGCCGGAAGTTGTCCCGTTCCAAACAAACACTACATCATTCTTAAAATTAACTTTTGTTAAATCCGGTAGTTCACCATAGGCAGCTTCATGTGTTTCAGTGTCGACTATACCCAACACATCTACTACATCGCTTACCCATTCTTGGCTGAAGCTCTCCCAAGCAAGAAGATCCACTCCTCTGGCACCAAGTAAAGACCACAAAGCCAACTCAACAGCACCAGTATCAGATCCAGCTACAATTCCGATACGAGATCCAGCAGGAACAGCAAGTATTTTACGTGTCTTTTCTATAGCTTCTTTGAGTTTCGCCTTACCTGGCTTAGAACGATGAGAACGACCCAATAGAGCGCCTTCCAATACCGCAGGCTTCCAACCTGGGCGCTTAGGGCAAGGCCCTGAGGAAAACTGAGGATTATTTGGCTTTTTTTCAGGTTTATTCATTGATAAATTCTCAGAAATGCGGCAGTGCAAGATAAAAATCGTGATTGTACGGAGCTTCAGCTAGAATGCAATGATTGTAGACAATTTCTTTGAGCTAAAACCGACTAGTAACCTACTTTCACTGTCTTAAGACACTGCAAAGTCACTTGAGGCTACATTACCGAAAGTCTCTCGATGCAGAATCCAACTGTCCTAGCAGTCCTGTGCGATCTTCGAACTCTTCTCCAATCAAATTAACCACATCACCCTCCCGCTGTATTACTCCTTTAACAGATAGTAACTGAGCTTTCAGAATAACACTGCGATATTTTTTTAATAACATAGGCCAAATAATCAAATTAACAGTACCCGTGTCATCTTCAAGCGTAACAAACATGACCCCATTCGCTGATCTTGGTTGTTGCCTGACAATAACTAATCCACAAAAAATCACACGTGTTCTTTGCGACAGACTTGGTAGTATCTCCGCAAGAACGCAATCACCAAGACGTGAACGCAATAGAGATAACGGATGCTTTCCTAACGTGAACCCAAGACTGGCGTAATCGGCAGAAACTTCTTCCCCTTCTTCAGTAATAGGCAAAAGAGGTATCACCTCATTTCTCCCAACTCCTTTAAAAAGTCCGTGAGTATCTCTAACAGCTAAGGATTGCCAGTTTGCCTGATGTCGGTTGCCGACCAAACTCTTTAGCGCACCTGAACTTGATAGGTGCTGCATTTCCGAACGTGAAAGATCTGTTCTGCTAAAAAAGTCATCGGAATTACTAAATGGATGAAGAGAACGCGCTTTTATGATGCGAGACCCAGCAGAAACCCCCAGCCCTTTAATCATTCTCAACCCAATGCGTATAGCATACGTGCCATCTTCCTTTTTCTTAAGATTATTGTTCCAATCGCTTTTTAAAACATTTACTGGTAACAGCTCTACGTTATGACGTCTAGCATCTTGCAAAAGCTGTGATGGCGCGTAAAAACCCATCGGCTGACTGTTTAAAAGAGCTGCTGTATAAGCGGCAGGCTTATGACATTTAAGCCAAGAAGAAAAATACACGAGCAACGCGAAACTCGCGGCATGAGCCTCAGGGAAACCATACCCTCCAAACCCTTTTATCTGATTAAAAGTCTTCTCAGAGAAATCTTTTGCATATCCTTTAGCCTTCATCCCTGAAAGAAACTTTGCTCGAAGAGAGCTAAATACCTCCCCTTCTTTCTTGCTCGTCATTGAACGACGCATTTCATCAGCTTGCCCTGAGGTAAATCCTGCAACTACCGTCGCGAGCCTAATTATCTGTTCTTGGAATAAAGGAACTCCTAGGGTCCGTTCCAATACTTCTTTCACTTTATTATTTGGGTAAACGATTTTTTCAGTACCGGCACGTCTGCGTAAATATGGATTAACCATATTGCCTTGAACAGGGCCCGGACGAACAATTGCGACTTGAATCACTAAGTCATAATAAGAACTAGGCTTCAATCTAGGTAGCATCGACATTTGAGCTCGAGACTCAATTTGAAACACTCCTACTGTATCTGCTTTCTGGATCATAGAATAAGTTTCTTCGTCGTCAAGAGGAATAGAGTGCAAAGAGAATAACTCTTCATTGTCCAAGTTAACCATTTCTATAGTTTTCCTTATAACTGTCAGAATCCCTAGCGACAAACAATCTACTTTCAATATCCCTAAAGTCTCTAAATCATTTTTATCCCACTGTATCAAAGTACGATCAGGCATTGCCGCATTCTCAATAGGGACCAACTCTGAAAGCGGCGCATCTGTAATCACGAAACCACCAACGTGTTGGGAAAGATGCCGCGGAAAGCCTATTAGTTCGCTCACTAAAAAAGCGAGATGTTGCAAAGTATGGCTTTTTAGATCAAGACCTATAGACTGTAGATCTATAATTGCTTGAGGAGCGCTCTCCCATCTGATTTCCTTCAGATGAAGCTCTTTAGCTTTCCATGCGTCTACTCCCAATACTTTAGCCACGTCTCGAACAGCACTACGAGATCTATATGTAACAACAGAAGCTGTTATCGCAGCCCTTTCACGACCATACTTCTGATAAATATATTGAATAATTTCCTCACGTCTTTCGTGTTCAAAATCTATATCAATATCTGGCGGATCATTACGCTCTCTTGAAATAAAACGCTCAAATAGCATATCAATATGGTGCGGGCTAACCTCAGTGATAAATAGGCAATAACAAACTACTGAGTTTGCTGCCGATCCTCTCCCTTGATAGAAAATTCTGTGACTTTTTGCAAAGCAAATAATATCGTAAACCATTAAAAAGTAGCCCTCATATCCGAGCTCTCTAATTAAAGAAATTTCATTATCGATACGAGCCAAAAAGTACTTGATCTCTTTTTGTGAGAAGCGTTGTTTCGCTCCGGCATAAGCCAAGTCTCTTAATTGCGAAGATTTTTTTTTCCCATCACTAAAAATTTCGTGCGGATATTCGTAGACAAGTTGCTTCAATGAAAAATTACATCGTTCAGCAACTCTCAAGCTCTCCTTTAATAATGCACTTGGGTAAATTGACACGAGTCGCTCTATGGGTCTTAAATAATGTTCTCCGTTAGAAAAAATACGCGTTCCTACTTCTTCGATTTGGATGCCTAATCTAATAGCTGTCAATACATCTAATAGTGGTCTACGGCTATAAGAGTGCATACGCACGTCACCAGCAGCAGTTACTCTTAGACCATAATTCTCCGACAATCTATACACCCATTTCAGGCGTGATTGGTCTGTCCCACTGTAAAAAAGACCAACTCCTATCCACACTCGTCCTAAAAAATTCCGTGAGAGCCAGGAGGCACAACTCAAATCTTTTTCGTTATAGCTAGGAAGCCAAATCAAGAGCCCTACATCAAAGTCATCTAAATCAGAGCGTGAAATTTCATAACCACCTTTCTTTTTTCGTCTCCTTGATTTGCTGATTAAAAAACTGATTTTCTTATATGCTTCTAGATTTTCAGCTAGAAGGATTATTTTAGTACCGTCATCAAAATGAAACTCACTACCAGAAATCATTTTTATACCTTGATTCTCGGCTTCGACATGAGCTTTAACTAGAGCGGAGAAACTGCACCTATCAGTGATGGCTATAGCTTTATAGCCAAGAATTGACGCAGTTTTAACCAGCTCCTCAGGATGAGAAGCTCCATGCTGGAAGCTGAAATTCGTTAGACAATGAAGCTCTGCGTACAATGGAAGGAGACCTATTAATTTCTTTAACTACTGTTTATTTATACAGTATAATTAGCAGCGCTGCTAGATCAATACTTTTATCTGTAAACCACCATATATTTTTATACCTTATTAAGGGAATCCTACTAACAACTTAAACGGAAAAAGTCTTACAATCTGTGTTGGTAATCTTGCTAACTACAAGCAAGAAATAAGGCACTAACGATAACACTGGAGAAATTTAACTGATGTTCGAAAATCTTGAGGAATTACACCCAGATCCTATTTTGGGCCTAATGACCGCTCACCGAAATGATGCAAGTCTAAAAAAAATAGATCTGGGCGTTGGTGTCTATCGTGATGAATCTGGTGCTACGCCAATAATGAAAAGTGTCTTAGAAGCACAAAAGATCCGCCATGAAACAGAACAAACAAAAAGCTATATCGGTCCTCCCGGAACTCCTGAATTCAATACTCTAACCAGAAAATTGATGTTTGGTAATGATAATCAAGCTGAAAAAAGTAATCGTATTGCCGGAGTTCAAACACCAGGAGGCTGCGGAGCACTCCGGGTAGCGGCTGAACTAATAAAAAGAGCTCGGCCCAAAACTACCATATGGGTAAGTGACCCAACCTGGGCTAACCATCAGCCTTTATTAGGAAATGCAGGTCTGAACTTGAAGGAGTACGCCTACTATCAGAAAAGCTCACGAAGTCTGAATACGGACGGCCTCTTAGAAAGCTTGAGTAATGTCCCCGCAGGAGATGCAGTATTAATACACGGATGTTGCCACAACCCATCGGGCGTAGATCTCGAGCCACAGCACTGGGAAGCTATTGCAGACTTAGCTATCAATCAAGGGTTCACCCCATTCATAGATCTTGCTTACCAGGGCTTAGGAGACAGTCTCGACGAGGATGCGATAGGGGTTAAAATTCTATCTGAACGATGTCCTGAAGTCATCGTAGCTAGCTCATATTCTAAAAACTTTGGGCTTTACAGAGAAAGAGTGGGAAGCTTGCAAATAGTAAGTCCAAACGTTGCTCAAACAACTATAGTTCAAAGCCAATTAGGGTCGGTTGTCAGAGGTATATACTCCATGCCCCCTGCACATGGTGCTGCTATTGTTGAAACTATATTAAGTGATAAAACACTTAAGCTTCAGTGGGTAGAAGAACTGAGTACGATGCGTGACCGGATAAATCTACTTCGTAAAGAACTTGCTAATCGCTTAACTCGGGAAATCGACCAAGACTTTTCTTTTATAGAGAAGCAAAAAGGAATGTTTTCTTTCCTGGGCATAGATACAAACCAGGTAGCTAGACTACAGAAAGAATTTGCTATTTACATGGTGGACTCTAGTCGTATAAACGTGGCCGGCGTTAATAACTCTAATATTGACTACTTTGTAGAATCTATGACTACAATCTTAAAAAATTAGTCCCCGCTTTATCTAGAGATAATTTCAACAATACGAGAGTGCCTCATCTCTGCCAGAATTATTTGGTCGAATCGCTTGGTGAGCGTGAGTGCAATCCGAGCCGTTTCTATGGCAAGTGTGAGTGTGTCAGAATTATCGACCATGTTCAGTATTGGGCAGACGCGCGCATTTCCAGCATTTTTTAGACTGCCCATCTCAGAGCTAAGCAATTGAGCTAAATGCACTGGTAGTATCCTGTCCCCTATGTCGATACCCATAATATTAGAGAGGAGCTCAGGCCTGTGGGCGATACTCGTTGCCAAATGCTGTCCAAGTATTTGTGCGGAGGCGATTGGGACCACAATATTCGTAAACGCAGGGATAAGAGGTTCGTATGCTGCGGGGGCTTTCACCAAGCGAGAACGAGCACCATCGGCCTTAATAAGAATCAAACCGAACTTTCGACTCTCCCAAATACCTTTGATACGATCAGCCGTAAGGCCCCCGACACGATTAGGCGTCTCTGTTTTCCCAGAAAATGCAACCACCCTGCTCTGATCATCAACCCAAGTACCGCTATAGTCCTCAATAACTCTATTCACAAATCTATCATCATATTGGAACATGTGAGAAGTAGAAGTAATGGCAACACGCCCCCGGTATTGACCAGAGGCAGCGTACAGCGTCGTTTTCTTACCACCCGCTCCTACGAAGCAAATGACGTCACCCTCTCTCGCTGATAACGCCTGAATTAAATTACCATTTTCTGTTGTCATTTAGTCAAACCTTTGGTGTTTTCAGTTTGGAAAGTTGATAAGCTTGTTAATAAATTAATAATTTTGTGCATAACTTATAAAAAATGTGGGTATTAACTGCTAAAATGTTAATATAGTGTATTTTAGCACCACATTTTAAGGCGATGACTTTATCCAATGCGAGCATACACCAAACTACTCTTGATAGGATTATTGTCTTCTTTCTCATTCTCTGGTTACTGCCTATCTAGCGGTCCATTTAAACTGGCAAATGCATTAAAGTTACCCGACAGGCTTACATTGCAGGGAACTCATCGTACGCGGTACGAAACCCTGAGCCATCAATATCGCAGTACTCTCGGTGGTAGTGACCAGATATTAGTTCAAAAAACGACCTTGTTCGCGAGTGTTGACTTGGAGCCCTTTGAAGTTGCTATCGAAATTGGAGACTCACGAGCATATTTAGATGACGACGGAACACCGATGTCGACAACCCATGTCAATCCATTAGAGCTCATTCAAGGTTATATTTCAGCTAAGCAGAAAAATCTTTTTAAAGATGGTGACAAATCAACTCTCAACGTTGGTCGGTTCACTTTAGATATGGGGAGCGGACGGCTCGTCGCGCGTACCAAATTTAGAAACACGGTCAACTCTTTTACAGGTGTCGAATGGAAATGGAAGAAAAATACGGGTGATCAACTGCATTTTTTTTACACGATGCCAATTAATCGATCACCAGACTCTATTTTAGAACTGAGAAAAAACTCAATTAAATTCGACAAAGAAACTGGTGCGACGACATTTTGGGGAGTAAATTACAGCTCTGATCGGTTACCTTTAGGTCATAAAGGTGAAATCTACATTCTTGGTTTAGACGAGGAGGATACGACGGACACCAGCACTTTGAATCGGAAGATCGTAACATCTGGATTTCGATTTTCTTTCCCAAAAAAAGTGGGTGCTATTGATTATCTGATCGAATCTATTTTTCAAGTTGGCGAGGTAAGGTCATCCAAAGCTAGTAAGAAGAATCTAGACCATTTCGCGCATTTCCAGCATGTAGAAATCGGATACACTGGGAAGTCAAAACAGAAAATCCGGTCTGCGTTAGAATACGACTATGCTAGCGGAGACAACTCCTCCCTAGACGAGAAAAACGGGCGTTTTGATAGCCTCTATGGTGCTCGCCGTTTCGAATATGGTCCTGTGGGTATTTTTGGTGCCTTCAATAGAAGTAATATTAGCAGCCCTGGAATTCGAGTCTCTATGCTGCCCAACAACCAATCTCAACTTATGATCGGTTACAGAGGGTTTTGGCGTGCTAATAACGGTGATAGTTGGGTTGCTGCCAAAATATCAGACCCAACAGGTACTGCTTCCTCATTCTTAGGCCAACAAATTGAGGCAAGGTTGAGATGGGAGTTAGCAGCGAATAACTCTCTACTGGAGATCGGAACTGCGTATATCAGATCCGGAAAGTATGCCCGTGATACAGGGAATAAAGCTTATAAAAAAGATATTTTTTATAATTACCTGCAATTAAGTTTTAGCTTTTAAAAGGGTTTCATGATGCATAAACCACTCTTCCTGTGCTCTGTTCTGATTTTTTCCGCGAGTTTCAGTCTAATTGCATCCAATTCAATTCTTGTACAGTCGACAACATCCACCCAAAATTCTGGCTTGTTTAACTACATCGTACCTATATATCAAGCTAAGACGGGCATAGAGGTCAAAGTTGTCGCGGTTGGGACCGGGCAAGCTCTCAAAAATGCTGCGAATGGCGATGCGGATGTAGTGATGGTACATGCTAAGTCTGCAGAAGAAATCTTCATAAAAAATGGCTATGGCATTGCTCGAAGACCACTTATGTATAACCAATTCTTTGTGGTGGGGCCGAGCCATGATCCAGCAGGCATACAATCAGCATCTTCGGCCGCTGAGGCATTCATGAAAATTGCGAGTTCCGAGTCGAAATGGATTTCTCGGGGTGACATGAGTGGAACTCATAAAAAAGAATTACAGCTTTGGAAATCCATTGCGATAAATCCAACGGCCTCTTGGTATTTGGAAGTAGGAAGTGGTATGGGTAGAACGCTAGGAATGACGATAGAACTAGATGGTTATACTCTTGTAGACAGCGCAACTTGGATTTCCTACAAGAACAAAGGGAGCTGTAAAGTGCTCTACCAGGAAGACCAAGCTCTATCAAACCAATACAGCCTAATTTTAGTCAACGATAAAATACACCCTCATGTAAATACAACGGACGCCAAAAATTTCATGGGGTGGCTCCTTAGCTCAGAAGGTCAATCTGCGATAGCTAAATTCAAGCTAAATGGGCAGCAACTTTTCTACCCTAATGCAAACAAGTTTTAAGCAGAAAAAACTTGATTCCTAGAGCGATACTTCGTCGTCAACCTCTTGGTCAAAGTCTTTATCTTTCAAATCTCTAAAGTTAGGGTATAGCTCCTTGAAGTCTTCAACTATTTTTTCAATAGGGACGTCCGAGTACTCTCCTTTGTATTTGAGATACTCCATATGTTGACGACCATCCATATCCAGCGAGTGATAAATAGAGTCGCTTGTGCCATCAAACTCTAATGGACGTATCCTAAATTTTTCGCATAATTCGACATTGAATGCTGGGGTCGCTTTCACCCAAACATCATTTAACCAAATTGCGGTATAACCGTGCCAGTAGAAAATGTCTGTACCCATAGCTTGTCGAAGTCGCTCTGTCGACAAATGGTTCTTTACATCAGCGTAGCCCAAAGCGGCGGGGATATCTAATGCCCTACAACACGCGGCTAAAAGGACAGCTTTACTAACGCACCAGCCACCTCTAGTCTCAATTGCCCGACTTGCACTTAGTCCACGAGCCGTTAAATCAAGGTCATAAGCGTCGTACCGGATTTCATCTCTAACCGCGTAATAAAGTGACACTGCTTTTGACAGGAAAGTAGTACCAGTACTGTGTGATCTCGCAAAAGCGACAACATCTGGATGCGTACTATCTACAATAGAGGTCGGAGCTAGGCAATCTAAATGGTCGGCATTACTAAACATATGAGTCATAATTAGTGCTTCAAAGTTAAAAAAAATACTTGAAAAAATGTTCCCGATATCTTCGCTGTATGACGTTAGGTCATTTATCCTCTTCGTCATCTGCCCCGACAACGAGGTCAACAATGGCTTCGCCTACCTTAAAAGGGATCTTAGCGACTGCAATCACAACATCGCTAGTCTGCTCCACAATCGCCCCTGCACAGCCAGCTATCGGACCCAGCATCAAGAACAGCAACATAACACGGAATAGGGTCTTCGTCTCGCATAGCGTTGCAAATTTAATTCGTCTACTCCTTCAAATTCTCTTTTAATAAACTAAGCCTTTCCAAGCCCCAATAAAGCTCTCCGTTATGTCGCCACGACGGAACACCAAAGACACCTGAATCTTCGGCTTCAGCTTGTATAGCTTGATATTCCTTCAATCCAAGATCTTTGTAGTAGGCAGAAAATTCTCGAGCATCATATCCAAGTTCCTTCATCAGGCCAGTTATTTCTTTATAACTCTCAAGATTAAACTCACGTCTCCAAAACCTCTCAAATATAGCATCATGATAACGACGGGGATCCTCGCTTTTAGATACGTAGAGAAAAGCAATGTGTGCCAAGGAGCTATTAAATATTTTTTTTGGACCCAAGATCGTCAGCCCTCTTCTATTAGCTTCACGACGACAGTCCATATATGAATATCGAACTCGCCTCCACTGATGATCATTTCTTTCCTCCACTATATCTGCGCCATCATTCCCCAGCTCGGCGCGACCTAAATATTTTTCTATCTTCAGTGTGTAAGGCACCCAACACACTTGAACCTCAGGCAGCGCGTCTAACTCCCAATTAGCTTTCTGTGCTAAATAGGCATATGGGCTTTTATAGTCGAAATAGTGATGTACTGTGTTCAAATTATTTTTCCGAGGCAGCCTTAACGTGTCGTGCTATCTCTTCGTGAGTAGCAAACCAAACGCCAGGTTTACTTTTCATGTAGGTAATAAGCCTATCTAACATCGCAATTCGGTATCTATGTCCAATCACTTGGGGGTGCATAGTGAGAATATAAATAGTCCCTTCATCATAAGCACCGTCAAACTCATCTTTCCATATAGAATAGACATCTTCAGCATTGCGAAGTGCCACGTGACTGCTGGGCCAGGAAATCTGAAATAATGGCCAATCATCCAAAATCCACTCTACAGGCAACTCAATTAACCCGGTATCTACACCCTTAGAAATTAACGCATAAGGTCTGTCATCTGCCATCATGCTGCTTTCATAAAGAAAACCCATTTCCTTAACTATTTCTATAGTGGATTCGGTCAGATCCCAAGCGGCCGACCGAAATCCCACAGGCTTCTTTCCGACATGCTTCTCAAAGATCTTCATCGCCTTAAGATAGACACTTCTCTCTTGTGACGGAAGAAGGCGCATTGGATTTTCATGGACGTATGAGTGAAAGCCAAATTCGTTCCTAGGGTTCTTCTTAATCATAGGAATAATCTGAGGGTGAAGCTCCATAGACATCGCAGGTATGAAAAATGTTGCAGGGATATCATGCTTTTTCAGTAATGCCATCACTCTTGGCATTCCAGCTCGCGCACCATACTCACCACGAGACATGTAAGAAGGCGACGACTGTTCCTGAAATCCCATCCAAACGGGCTCAGTATCTACATCAAACGAAAGACTAACTGCCACCCGCCCATCATCGGGCCAGCTTTCTGGAGTCAAATCCCTGCCCGCACGAACACGAGTAACCTCTTTTTTTATCTCCTCTGGCGACCACTCCCAAATGGCTCTCTCATCAGCTGGATCGCCATGACCATGAGCCATAATGAAATGGCATGGGATGACCCATGCGAGAAGCGGTATAAGCCCCCGACAAATCAAACTTCTTGTTTTCCCCATATCACACTCCTAGTGTGCTGTTTACTGCTCTATCATCTTGCCATATTATTAGCAATTTAAGAAACTCATTAGTGCAATCATTGCGAGAGTACATCAGATGCGCATTTTCACCAGTATCGATCAAAGGGACTTACGGAAAATCCCTGCCTTGACAAAACAACTAGAAGCCAAAGGCTTCACTGGAATTGCCACATTTGAAAATCGCCATGACCCTTTCCTTCCACTTGCTGTCGCTGCAACAAACTCTACCAATATAGAACTTACGACTGGAGTCGCTATCGCTTTTTTAAGATCTCCCATGTCGACAGCTCAAATAGCTTGGGACATCAACAATGCCTCTCTTGGTCGGCTAACGGTAGGTCTTGGCCCTCAAATTAAAGCACATAATGAAAAAAGATTTAGTGTCCCTTGGAGCCCTCCAGTGCCAAGACTTAGGGAATACGTTATGGCTTTAAGAGCCATTTGGAAAACATGGAAAACTGGAGAGGCCCTTGCTTTCTCAGGAGAGCACTACAAATTTTCATTGATGCCGCCAAACTTTATTCCCGAACAAACTGAAGTAGGACCACCTGCGATAACATTAGCAGCCGTAGGTCCATCAATGCTATCTCTGGCAGGTGAGGTTGCCGACGGCGTCCAGCTTCACCCTTTCTGCACAAAAGCGTACATAGAAAAAATGGTGCTGCCTCGACTTCAAAGTGGGTTTTGTAAATCCAACATTCACCGTAAGAGCTTTGAAATTTCAGGAGGCGGTTTCCTAGCAACCGGGCCAACTGAAGAGGCAGTAAGGAAAATGTCTGAATGGGTGAGATATCGAATCGGTTTCTATGCTTCAACCCCGGCGTACTGGCCCGTGCTCGAGTGCTCAGGCTTTGAAGATATCGGTCCAAAACTCAACTTGCTGACCAAACAAGGGAAATGGGACCAACTAGCCAAAGAAGTACCTGAGGAACTGTTATATGCCTGTACCGCCATAGGGACCCATGATCAAATAGCTGCAGAAATCCGCAACCGCTTTGGGGGACTTGTAGACACTTTGCATGCGAGCCAAAGCTACGAAATGCCTTCAGATCTCCCATCAGAAGTGATCCAGGACATTAAAAAAATACCGGCAGAATTTGAAGCTTTCGATAGGACTCGTTATCTAAACCTTTGAACTCTATTTTGGAGAATCTCCACCAATCTCAACACCTAGCGGAGGGGGCAGCTTTCTCTTTCCCTCCTCGTTGATCCCAGGGTCATCCGGAATCGCCCGACCCGCCATGAATCGGACTGCCTCTCCTAGTTCTTTATCATCTCCGTAGGCCGCCTGCATCAGTTCATCTATCGCTTCAGGATCCTTACCTACGTCAGAAAGAAAGCTACGTATATCTCCCGGGGCTTTCCTTTTATTATATTGTTCGAGTCCAGCAGCCGTACCAGACCGTTCTGGACCTAGCGGAACCCGACCACGCTGACGTCTCGCTAAACGGAGCAGTATGTTCCAAGCGCGTTTATTATCAGAAATAGATTCGACTTCAACTTCCCCCGATTTTTCGTACTCCTTCCAAATTTCCTCTCCACGCTTCGTCCTTATTACGACAATAGTTGCTTGCTCGGTACCTACCCCTCCACATGCAATATCTGCCATTTCAGCTGAAAAATCTCCACAATGAGCACACTCGGGACGCTGATAATCATCCATTGCCTCTTTTAATGGGATCTTTGCGATATCGCCATCCTTCTTATAAATTAGAACTTCACCTTTGACATTAAATTTGGTGACTTCTGTCAAAGGAATACCAAGACCTTTTTCGATACGTTCTGTCATCAATTCTGGTCTAAATACCTCGGTGCAAAAGAGACCGACACTAAATGAGATTCTCTTTGAGAATCCTCGTAAAAACTCTCGCTGTCTTCCAATTATTTTTGGTTTCTTTTTTGCGCCGAGAAGAAAGCTCGGATCCATGTGCTCCATCTTTCTCAAAGGAGTTATTTGGCAAGGAACACCGACGAACGCCACACTATTTAGGTCGCGCTCGACTACCTCAGGCAAAACCGTTTCATTAGCACAATAAGTGTACCAACTGCCCGCGCTATTTTTTATTTCTTCCTGGGTCGTGACCACCTTAGGAGAGGGAAAACAAGGCTTATCGTTCTCGCCAACCGTCGACACTATAGCCCCATCAATCTGCTTCGCTTCTAAAGCCCAGGCCAACAACCCTGTGACTACTCCACCGTCTTGCCCAACTTTAGCAATTTCAGATTTTTTTGTTCGTGCGACAAAAATATTTCTAAAAACTCCAAAAATATCTTCAAAGGGGCGATCCTCCTCGAAAACAGCATCTTTTAAATGCTCCTCTCGCGGCCAAAGGCGTGGACAAACAGTCGCGCACACATCGCAACCGGCACCCTCACTAACACCGCAAAAGTCAAACGGGGCTGAGGACTTCGCCGTTTGCTTAGGTTTCCCGTCAATATACTCAATGACATTGTGCGGACACGCAACTACGCAGGCCCCGCACTCGCAACAGCTGCCATAGTCGACCACATCGTTCATCATGTCTTTAAATGAGTTATGGAAAATTGATTTCAAACGGATCTCCTTAAGATGCCTGCCCAAGCGATGTTTTGGTTCATATAGGACATACGATCATTCTACCATACTGGGATCGTCATAATGATGTATAAAGTGAAAATTGATGCATTTCGGAGCCCCCTACAAAAAACCCTCTATCACACTAGAAACTGCAGGTGCCAAATGTTTCAAGAACCATTTTATACCTTGGTATAAAAGGCATCTTTGCTGCTGACCCACTTTGCGACCAACCCGTATTGGCGGTAAGATAAGTTTAATAAAACGAACAGGAAGTAAGTAATGTCTGACAAAAAGA
>Ga0233432_10001905_pt1 | contig 19764 bp, 14 predicted proteins | sample SI_122_August201_6_FD_179870 | JGI IMG/M metagenome (GOLD analysis project Ga0233432, IMG submission 179870) | Seawater microbial communities from Saanich Inlet, British Columbia, Canada - SI_122_August2016_10_MG | ecosystem: Environmental > Aquatic > Marine > Inlet | place: Canada: British... | reverse complement strand
CGGTGTCCTGTTGGATTAGACCTAAACTCGAAAATCTCGTTGCTTTGCGAATGGATGATCCGGGTGCCTCGCAGAATGCTTACTTAGAAGCATGGAGGTATCCTGAATTAACTTTAAAACAATGGAAATCAATCTCAAATACACTTAAAAAAGCAGATGCAAAAATGAGCATAGGCTATGTCAGCGGATGGTTAGATGATGGTAATCACACTCTTGGAGAACTAACTATTAACAACTCAAAGGTATTAGACCGTATAAAAGGAAAAGTATATCCTAGCATGGAAGTAAAATACTTTAATAAATCATCAAATATGCTATACGACTGCAAAACTCAATTCGAATATTTAAACTCGAACAATCGCTTTGAATTAGAGTTACACGGACATACACATATAACTCCAATGACAAAAGAATGGTTAAATGCTAAAGACCGCTATAGCAACTACAATTGGTACAGAGAGTTTCTCAACACACAAACTTTTCCTTTTTCACAACAAACCTATAAATTACAAAGAAGTATTGTTAAAGAAAGCCTTACTCTTTTTGAGGAACACAAGATTCCCAAACCATGGGCTTTAATACCACCGGGTCATAAAATTTCATATGATACGCTAAAAGTCATCAATAAATTCAATATTCTTTTTATGAGCGATTACTCTGTATCAATCATGAAAAACAATAAACCATACCGTTGCAATTTAATCAAAACTCACGATGGCGCACAAAAAAAATATTCGATTACACTAAAAGACTCTCAAGCTATGACAATGATGATTCACGACAAAGACATTGCACAGTCTGAACCCTCTTGGTTTTCGGATTTAATAAACGATTTGAAAAGTAACAATAGAAAAATAATAACGCTAAAAGAATTATTTTTTAAACTAACAATATGCCCAAAAGTAAAATACTATAAAATAAAGAACACCTTAGCTTTAAATTTTAATACAAATCAAAGGATCGTTGAATATTTTAAAAATAAAAAACATCATTTTGACTTTAAATTCAAATTGCCTACCAACACTTCAATAGCTTCACTACCTAATAATATTCAATTAATCGACGATTCAACTTTACGAATTTCTCTGAATGGAGATTTTTCTAAAAAAGAAATACAACTTAAGTATCTTAAATAACACTCATCTAAATTGACTGACTTCCAGAATATCAACTTTAAAAACGAAACTTTTTTTAGTGAACATCAAATTATATCTAATTGTGATAATTTGATTCTACATTTTGAGAGCCTTAATTCGACAAATACTTTTGCTAAAAATATTAAATCAGATTTCTTTAATCGAAATTCCACGGTAATCATTGCAGATGAACAAACTGCCGGCCATGGCCGACTAAACCGACCTTGGTTTTCTTCACCTAATCATTCGCTAACTTTTACTCTCATTAAAAAATGTGGTTCAAATTTACAAATCGAACTATTACCGCTAATAACTGCTCTAGCTCTCGCAAGAACAATGGATAGCTATGTAGATCCAAATATTGTAGATATTAAATGGCCAAATGATATACTTATTGATCATAAAAAAGTTTCTGGGATTCTTATCGAAAACCGACTATATAGTGATGAACAAATTCTTTTCATTGGCATTGGTATCAATATAAAAAGCTCTATTTTCCCTACTGAAATAACTGATACTGCATGTAGTATTGAATCACATACAGATTCAACCATTAATAAAGATGAACTTTTAAAAAACTTCCTAGATAATTATGATCAACTCTTCAATACTCTCCATTTATCTAATCAAGAAAATATCATTGAAGAATTTAGTGCACGATCATCTTATGTGAATCATAAAAAAATCTCTTACTACGAAAATGAACAAAAAAAAATTGGTATAAGTGATGGACTCGATTCCAATGGTGCACTCTTTTGTCTTGATGATAATGGAGTGAGACATCGTTTAATTGTAAGTGAAATACATAGTGTCAGAGAAGGTGAATTATGAGAGAAATCATAAAAAAGCGCATGCGTCATTTTATATTAGAAAATGATTGGGAGGTTGTTGCTGGAAAATCTGATCTAGACAATGACTTCATTAGCATTCACTTTTCTGAACCTGAAGATTATTGGTTTCACGTTGAAGGATGCCCAGGATCGCACGTTCTATTACTTAATAAGCCTGGAGAAGAACCTCATTCTTCGATTATTCGCACAGCTGCAGAAATTGCCGCATATTACAGCAAGGCAAAAAATGCCTCTAAAGCAGTTGTTGGACTTACAAAGGCAAAAAATGTAAGTAAAAATAAAGGAAGCCCCTCTGGGCAAGTTATGGTAAAGCGAGAAAAATCTCTCAAAGTAGAACCAAAACTACCAGAATCTTAGGCTTATTAGTAAAAGTTTTAAGCTATTAATAGGTTAAATTGACTTGACTAAATTGTTCAATTAAGATTATAATCTCTCAATATAAATAGCTTTTATGTAATGAGTACAACAACTTGGAAAGACCAATTATCTGATTCAATCCCCGATCAGATCAAACACAATATTGAAAATTTCGAAAGTCAGATTCAACTAAAAAAACAGAATAAAGTTGAAGATAAAGTCTTTGCCGAAACACGTTTAAGACTGGGGCTATACGGTCAGCGATACGACAATGGTTTCCGCTACGATGGATTTAAAAAACAAGAAATTGCTTTTCCTTCAGGCACAATAACTAAAGGTCCTGAAACTAAATGGGATGCTCCAGGCATGGTCCGTATTAAATTACCCAAAGGAGATGTAACTCCTGACCAAATCGAAGTCATCACACAGCTCTCAGAAGAGTATTCTGATGGAGTGAACCATATCACCACACGGCAAGACATTCAATTACACTATTTACACGTGGAAGATACACCTGATTTGATGTACCGTTTAGGTGCTGTAGATATCACAACACAAGATGCCTGTGGCAATAGTGTCAGAAATATCACGACTCACCCCTCAAGTGGTGTGCACAAAGATGAAGTGTTTAATGTCGACCCCTATGCAGATATTCTTTTTAAATTCTTATTAGGACACCCCGATACAATAGAATTTGGTCGTAAATTTAAAATTGCCCTTTCGGGTTATGAACACGAAGCTTGTGCTCTAACAAATATGCACGACATGGGTTTGATCGCTAAAGAAGAAAAAGTCGATGGCAAAACAATTCGTGGATTCAAATTTGTCATTGGTGGTGGACTCGGTGCCGTACCGCATGATGCTGCAACACTTTATGAATTTTTAACTCCAGATAAATTATTACCTGTAACTCAGGCAATTTGTAGAGTATTCAGTAGACTCGGAGAGAAGCAAAATCGTGCTTTAGCGAGAATCAAATTTTTGGTTGCAAAACAAGGTGTCGAAAAATTTAAAATATTAGTTGAAGATGAACTGAAAACTATGCCTATAGACCCGAGATGTGAACCACTTTTGGCTGAACTTACGGAATACTTGGACTCTCCAAAAAAAGAAGGCACGGGTTTAATCAATCCAAAAGATAATAGTGATTATTCAGCTTGGTTAAACAACAACATCACTGAGCAAAAACAAGATGGTTATTATTTAGTCACCATTTCTGTACCACTAGGAGATTTAAGTCCCGAACAAATGCGTGCTATCGCCGATATAGGGAGAACTCACTCAAGTGATTCAATAAGGTTTTCCATTGAGCAAAATGTCGTCCTTCGCTGGGTAAGTGGGTCAGATCTAAAGGATGTATACAATGCCTTAAGCACGGTTGGACTAGCAGCTGCAGAAGCGGGAACAATTAGTGACATCACAGCATGCCCCGGAACCGATACATGTAAACTTGGAACCTCTTCTTCAAGAGGCCTTGCATATGCACTAAGAAAACATTTTATTGCAAATCCAGAGCTTAAGAAGAGTATCGAATTCCTTAAAATTAAAATCAGCGGTTGTTATAATTCATGTGGCCAACATCACTTAAGCGATATCGGCTTTTATGGAGTTAACAGAAAGAAAAATGGAAAAGATGTTCCTCACTTCCAAGTGGTTTTAGGTGGAAGATGGTCTGAAAGCATTGGTTCTTATGGATTACCCATTGCTGCAATTCCATCAAAAAATGTTCCTTCTATGATTGAATCAATCGCTCAAAAATATCAATCTGAAAAATCAACAGATGAAAGTTTCCCTGATTTTATCAACAGAATTGGTAAAGCAAAAACTCGCGAAGTCATTGAACCATTCATGAAAATACCTGAGTTTGAAGAAAGTCCTGAATTCTATTTTGATTGGGGTGATACACGTCAGTATACTACTGGCGACAAAGGAGTAGGAGAATGTGCTGGTGAGATCGTTTCACTATTTGATTTTGACCTCAATGCTAGCGAAAGGGTTTATTTTGAAGGACAAATATCACTTGATGACGATAATTTTGCTCAAGCTAGAGAAAAAGCAACGGAAGCCATGAAGTTTGCCGCACTGGGCTTAGTAAAAGTACAAGACAAAGATGCTTCTACAAGTATGAATGACATCACTGAAGAATTTAAAAAAAGGTATGTTAGCACCAATATTTTTGCAGAGAAATTCGCTCAGTATTTCTTTGATGCAAATAACGAACAAAGTGACACAATTGAAACAGCCCGACGTTCACTTCAAGAGGCACATCTTTTCATTGAAGAAGTCATCCGTTGTCGTGATGAAGCTGCAGGTGTTAAATAATAAGATTATTATAAAGGAATATTAATCGTGAGCATTAAAAAATTTATATTAAAAATTTTCATTAGTGAAAATTCCCCAAATGGAGCAAGTGACTTCATAGCGACTTTCAACGAGTTTATCGTCAACAATAGCATCAAAGACGGCTTGATTGATGTAGCAGACTATACACATATGCACAATGGATTAGGGGCATTACTAACTGCTCATGAATCAAACTGGAGTTTTGATGAGCAATATGGAAAGCCTGGCTTAATGGTTGTAGAAAAGGGCTTCTCCGACAAAAACCCAAAAGAACGTTTTTCTGGTCTTTTAAATGAAATCATACATATTTGCAAAACCCTAGAACAAACACCTAGGCACAGTGGATTAAAATTCGATTATAATACGATAAGTTTTACTCTCAATGATCGCTCTCTTACAACTTCTGAAAGTGACCATTCAGTTAGTGAAGTAAAATCTTTATTTGAAACTATCATTAAAGATATCTATAACTCTACCAATATTTCATATGAAGATAATGCAGACCCCGCTAACAGAGCTGGCTTTAGTGCTTCTATTAAAGGTGATTTAAAGAGTTAACTTTATTAGTTTTTGATTTTATCTCAAGTTAAAATCAAAACATCTAAAATTTGAGCAAACCCAAATAGGGACTCAGTCCTCACCACCCCAATCAATGGAAAACTCTTCGTGTTCCAATATAGAACTAAGAATTTGGTTTTTCTCTTTCTCAGTAGCACTAGGCACCATATCAAGCAAAACCCAAGCTCTTGACATCAATTCAATTTTGGTTGTGGTGAGCCAGGAGTCAGCTGCTCTTTGTGCATAGCTTTCTGCTTCTTTAATTTTATCATTATCACTTTTATTTTTAAATTTATTTTTTAAACTTTGTAATACAGGACTTTTTGCAAAATATTCTCTTATCTGCTTGAGTTCCCTATTCTTATCTTTGCGCTTATCTCTTCTACCTTTCAGGTGACCGGGACGTCTGCGAACAGATTCATAAGTTTTTAAATTTATTTTGAAGCCATCTGTCACACCATTCTTTCTTTTTTCTTGAGGCTTTACAGTTCTAGCTTTGCTTTCATTTGGTTCATTAATAATTTTCGAATCATGGTAAACTTTAACTTTGTTATTTGAATATTCATAACCCAAAATACTAATATTATTCTTATTGCTCTTTAGGTAACTCCCAGTTAAAATAGATATTTTATTTTTAACTGCAAATTCTTTTAATTGCTCAGGAAGTCTACCTGTAAATGGGATACTCCACATTCTTTGTAACTTCATGCGTTCAGACGATGCCATCGTATAAATATTCCCGCCCATTGATTGAATCAAAGCCTCATACTTCATCCTTAATTCATTACCAACCTTATCTATAATTGCTCCCTGCTCTGAATCTTCTACAAAACCTAACACAACCCACGTCTTACCAGAAACGTCAGTCTTATTTATTTTAATTTGTGCAGATAGTAAACCTGTGATAAAAACACCAAGTAAAGTTGATAAAACCAAAACTCTCATACAGATAAACCCGCTATTAAACATTCGAAACATTTTTCTGGCTTTTCAGCACCAATTTTATAAACAACCCCTTCAAACTTGCTTTTCATTAATCGCATTGAACTTTTTTCAGAGCTAGTTTTAATTAAAAGCCTATCCCCTGGACGAACATCCCGAAAATACTTAACTCCATCAACTTGTTTTAAAACCATTGTTTTCTTTTCTGTTTCGCTGAATCCTAACTGATCACGCCAATGGCAAATTCCCAATTGAGCAGCACTTTCAACCATTAAAACTCCTGGAAAAATTGGCCCTATATTAAATTTCTCTGAGTTTTGTTTTTCAGGAACAGGAAAATGCCCTCTTGTCCAAAAAGCATCTTCTTCAATAAGAACCTCTCCCAAAAGGGAACTAATTTCTTCAACATAAGAGATTCTATTCAAAAATGACATCTCGTGACGATGAGGTATTAATTGGTCAATTTCTGCTTTTTCGCGGATATTACCTTTTTCAAAATATTCAAACCAATCCATTACGATTCCGTATGCTCACTCAATAGAGGAAAAGACAAGTTTTTCTTTTCAACAGCCATAACAACTTTTTCCATAACTTTTCTTTCTACAAAATGCCTAACCGCTAATTCTTCATGGAGAGTTCTTGCAACTTTCCCAACACTTTTCTCTAAAACCCTTTCCAGTTGGCTTTCTGTAATCAACTTATTATGCAAAAGAAGTTTAATCAACATCTTTTCTGCTGGGCTATCTATCATATATTGTATTTAAAATTTAATGACAATGGAGAATAGGGGAGTCGAACCCCTTACCTTTTCGCTGCCAGCGAAACGCTCTACCAAATGAGCTAATTCCCCTTACAAAACAATCATAACTACCTGTAAAACATGTCAATTTTATCATATCACTTCATTAACAACTCAATTCCTTTTTTTTAATTAATAATTTTAGATTGTGAAAAATATACTTATAAAAAATAAAATAATTTTGTGCAAAAAAATCAATAAGTATTATAGTCTAAACTACATTTAGAAAAAAATTGATAGATAAAGATCTTAAATTTCACTTTAGCGGCATCTGCGGTGCGGGGATGGGAAATGTTGCAACCCTAATGCATCAAGCAGGTTACAAAATCAAAGGTTCCGATAGTGCTTTTTTTCCTCCAATGTGTGAACAATTAGAAACATTAAACATTCCAACCTACAATAAGTATCATAGTGATAATATATTAGCAGATTTTAAACCAGATTTTCATGTAATTTCAAATGTACTATCCAAAAATCACGAAGAAGTTACTGCAGGAAAAGATCAAAACATTGCTTATTTAAGTTTCCCTGAGGTATTAAAAAAGTTTATTCTTTCTTCTAGAACTAATATCGTCATTGCGGGAACCCATGGTAAAACCACAACATCTTCTCTTTTATCTAGAATCCTGAAATCGTTAGACCCTGGTTATTTTATTGGCGGGGTAATGAAAGATAATCTACCGGGTTGCCATTTAGGTAATATAAATGCTCCGTTTATTATTGAAGGTGATGAATATGACACAGCTTATTTTGACAAACACAGTAAGTTTTTGCATTATCAGCCAAAACATTTGATTCTAACCCATTTGGAATGGGATCATGTCGATATTTTCCCGGATTTTAATAGCATGCTTATTGAGTTTGAGTCCTTATTAAAATTAGTCCCTGCAGATGGTTCAGTAGTTTATTGTGGTGATTTAGAAATATTCCGAAATTTATTAAAAAAATACACATTCAAAAAGATTTCATACGGATTTAAAGATTTTAATGATGTGCAAATTATAAAAACTGAACGTACAGACAATAAAACTAAGCTAAGCATTGCATTTGCCGGTAATATTTATGACTTAAATACTGATTTATTTGGAGATATCTATTATTTAAACTTAACAGCTTCTTGGGCCATGGCAATGAATATTGGCATGGAGCATGAGCAAATTACAAAAAATCTTGGAACTTTTTGTGGTGCAAAACGTCGTTTAGAAAAAATATCTTCAAACCCCTTTCCCATTTACAGCGATTTTGCCCACCACCCAACAGCTATTGAAGCTACCATCAAAATATTGTTAAATGAATTTCCAAATAAAATAATTTGGGCAATTTTTGACCCTAGAAATGCCACTTCCCGCAGAAATATCTTTGAAAAAGAAATTATTTTTGCTCTAAATTTAGCCCATAGAGTAAGTATCGGGCCAGTGATTGAGGATAAAAGAATTCTTCCTAATGAAAAATTTAATAATCAATACATCGCTAAACAAATTGGGAGCAAAGCAACAGCTTACACAGATGCGAATGATTTAGAAAGAGACATTCTTGACGAAAACAACCCAAATATCGTCATGCTTATCATGTCATGTGGTGCATTTCATGGAATTCTTTCAAAACTTCAAAATCGTAAAATCAAATAGAATTATCTACTAGTCAAATTGGTTAAGTTATTAACATTAATCTCCAGTATTTATAAGGAATAATGAAAGTTTACCTACGTCTTTTTTTAATTAGTTCAATTCTTTATTCCGGAATTTTATCCGCTAGTCAAATTGAACGTATTTATCGTCAAAATAAAGTCGAACAAGGTATCATTAACTACTTTGATTTTTCTGGTGAATTTAATATCGAAATTGAAGTCCCGAGCAGCCCACTCAATGTTATCAATAAAAACGGTGAATCGGTTTGGCTTTTTAATTTCAATTTACAAAACAGCATGGGTATTGTTGTTGAGTCTAAATACTTGAAAGAAGATGATTATTTACTAGAACCTCTCAAAATAATTGGTAAAGATGGAAAACAGGGATATACCCTTTACCCCAAACACCACACGATTACAAAAAAGGATCTTCTATTTCTAAATACAAAACATTTTAGAAAAATGTACGAAGTGACTGGAGTACCGTTGAATGTCTCAGCTTTGAAAGAAGGCGATACATTCGAAGCATATAAAAGGTCTTATGATTATAGTAATGATGAAGTACTTATTTATGAACCCAGTGGGTTTGAAACCGTTAGTGGAAACACCATTATTGAAAACGGAACCGTACTTGAAGAAAAGCACCTAGCCATGATTTTCAAAAAGGCAATCCTTCCCGCACGCGTTCAATATAAAGTAAATCCGAAACTTAGCTTTTTCACAAGAACAGATTGGCCCGAAAAAGCTTACTACTCACCAAAAAGATTCTGGGTATTTCGCGACGGTCAACCAAAACCATTATATTTATTGCGTTATCAACTACAAGAAAATGATACTCTCATCGGCGATGTTATTCGCTCAGATAGAACCATCATTTGTAATACAGGTGAAAAACTTCAGCTCCAAGGCGAGGTCAATTCGATTCAAGTCATTAAAAAATATACCGATGCCATTATGGTTCATAAAAAAACAAGAGCACCTATTACAAGTATCGACCCTATATCTCTCGTTCCAAATAGTAAAGTTGTAGAACCTAGCGGCTTAGTAATCGCTCCTCAAAATGAATTTGAGTTTTCCCAGCCTTACTTCATAAAAAATAAAAAAAGTCTTATAGATATGCTAAGTAAAAGTGCATACTCTTACTCAAGAGCATATACATCAACTAATGATATTAAGTATCCAACTCACATCTACCTCACTCATTACACGCTTCCTTTTTTAGTAGAATGCATTGCTGAATGCGATGAATTACTAGACATTACAGACTCATTGCTCAAAGGAAAAAAACATTGCCAACAATGTAAACGTCATAAATATTTTCAGCCTTATGTGCATCAACCTGTAAATGTATACTCACACTTAGACCAAACTTGGGAAAAAGATAGGATTACTTGTGTTTATTGCAAAGAACGTTTCTATTTAAGCCAAGCATATCTCACCGCAGGTAAGCGAGAAGACGGTTCTGACTTTGACCAAGTATCAGTAAACTTTATACATCCTAAAGATCTTATACCCGGAAAGTCTATACCCGTAGAGGAAATATCTTATTTCATGAATGGTGATGAAATCATCATTGAGCCTGGAGAACCTCTAGATAAAGAAATGATTGACGTCCTTAAAAAAAGATCTATTTCTCCTATATATCTTTCTAAACCAACAAGTCTAAAATCAGATGCAGCGCAATGCCCATACTGTTTTGGTTGGAATACAAAACCTCTGTCAGTCAATAATATCAGTACAGAAATAGGAACTTCTGAAGTAAGAAAGGGCGCTGTTAGCTTTAAGAATATAGGTCACAAAACGAATAGACTTGATCTGGTTGTTTTTGGATTGAGTTTCAAAAAAGAACCTACGACAGGAAGATCTTTAGCTTTTGTAGCCACATATGAAAGGTATGGCGATGAGCATTTTCAATTTATCGCAGGGTGGAAATTAGTTTCAAAAAAATGGAAATATCTATTCCCATATAACAAACCTCAAATAGCAAACTTCCCCATAGCTGCTGACCCAAGCGGAGCAAAATCTCCTAGTGAGTCAAACGATGACTTCATCGACGACTTATGATCTGAAAGACTGGGAAAGCCCTAAAAGTATCATTAAAGATACTGGCTTATCCCCTCTTAAAAGTTTAGGACAAAATTTCCTAATAGAAAAAAATACTCTTATATACATTTGTACACGAGCATCACTTAGTAAAAATGATGCAATATTAGAGATTGGGCCAGGTACGGGCGCACTAACATACTTTCTTCAACAAGAAAACTTACCTATGCTCTGCGTTGAACACGATAAAGGCTTAGCCAAAATTATTAAACAAAAATTTGAATCGGATACAACAAAAGTCGTTCATGGAGATATTCTGAAATCCAAAAAAGAAATCCACCAAGAGGCCATGGAATTTATTGAATTAAACTTATCCAAAGGCCGACAAATAAAATTAATTTCAAATTTACCTTATAAAATACTGAGTCCATTATTATGGATATTATTTGATATAAAACATTTATGGCATGAATGCACATTTTTAGTACAAAAAGAATTTGCAGAGAAACTTTGTGCACCTATTACCACAAAAAGCTATACCCCCCTAACTATCATTGCTGAATTGTATTTTAATGTAACAAACCTTAAAACAGTGGGGCCAAAACAATTTTGGCCCGAACCAACTGTCAAATCATCTATTATTCAAGTTGATAATAAAAATAAAAACGATAAAATTGACCCTGATTTTATAAAATTTTTAAAACAAGCCTTTTCTCAAAGAAGGAAATCACTTTCCAAATTACTAAAACCTTTTGTTGACGAGAGTTCAAAAATAGAACAATCTTTTCTAAAAATGAACATAAAATCAAACGTACGATCTGAAGAACTCACCCCCCAGCAATTGTTGAAATTATTCAATCTTATCCATGTATAAATTTGTTATTTTACTATTTTCAATTTGCATTATATGTAGTTGCAATAAAACCAACTCAGACAATACTCACTTTCACCGAAAAAGAGATATATATAAAAGCGAAAGGTTCCCCGATGATAAAGAATCTAATAATACTCAAGCAACCAAGATTTTTAATAAAGTTCATACTCTAATACCAAATAAAAATCTCGATGAGTATTTAAACTTTGAAGTGAGTTCAAAATTCAAAAAAAATGAACATCAAACCTGGACTGTGCCTAGTAAGGCCAATGATGACGAAGAAAGTATCTTTTCACTCAAACCAAAGAAAACTGATTCGACAATCAAAATTCAGTTAAAAAAAAGAAACTAAACTGTTGAAATTCGTTGATTAAAAGATGGTTAACACTCGCAATAGAATTTGCAGCATTTATCCTTATCCTGTGCTTCCTATCATTCCTATATATTGAGCCTCATCTAGAAAGCAACTTCAAGAAAATCCTCGAGGATAAAGTAGGTTTAAAATCTAATATTGGAATTTTTTATTTTTCTCCTACAGGAAAAATACGCGGCGAAAATATCCATCTTAAAGGTAAACTAAAAAATGGACTTGCGATAGAAATATATACAAGCAAATATGAAATAACGCCCAAGGATTTTATTTATGAACTTTTACTTGAGAAAAAAGAAAATTTTTCCTGGAAAGACCTTGGGTATCTCATTAATTTAACCGACGTAAAAGTTAAATTTACAGATATTAATACATTAATTAATATCGAAAAAATTCAACTTGATCTAGATAAAAATAAAATATCTGGGCAATTACAAAAACTATTTCTAATAAATAACTTCAATAATGGCCATTTAAGAGAGTTAACCATCGATATTAATAATAACCACGCCGAGCTTAAAGTAAAAGATTTAATTGGGAATATTGACGGAAATGAATTTAATCTTGACGACACTTCTATTAAAATTAACGCTCCAGTTGCAAAGGAGCTTTTCACAAAGCCCACCTCTGAATATTTCCTATCTATCAGTAGTCTTTTTGAAGAAATAAGAATTTCTTCATTAAAAATTCCGAAGCACTCTTTTAACTTGGAGGGCGCTCGATTAATCAAAATTGATAATAATAGCTGGAATTTATATACTAAATTTTCTAAAAATAATCAGTCCTATTTATTAACACCTCAACTGAAAATTGAAAACAAAAAATTAACCTTAACTGGAAATTTCAAACACCCTCTCTATAAAGAGACTCTACACTATAGTATTAATGGACCACTAAGCCATACTGGAAATTGGAATACTCAACTATATGATAAGTTTAATAATCGCTTAGAATTACAACTAACAAAAGAGAACAACCAACCTTATATTGGGACATGGGAAATTTTATTTACCCAATTGCATCTTAAACAATTAGGTGGACCTCCTATCTCAGGAAAAGTCAGAGGTGGTATCAGCTGTATTAAAGACTTGAGTAAGGTACAATTTAAGTTCGATGCGGATCAACTCAAAGGCAGTCGCTTCAAATTTAATGATATGAAAATACAACTGGATGCTGCCCTTGAAAAAGACTTACTAATAATCAATAACCTTACTGTAGGAGAAAATAATAATTGGTCTGGAAAGTTAGAGTTTTGTTCAATTGATATAGCAAAGAAAATCCCTAAGAAATTCTCTTTATTAATTAATCAACTCCCACTTGGTAAATTCAGCACAAAAGTATCAGGAAAAGTAGATGCTGATTTTACTTTTGATTGGCCCATTTTGAAATCTAACGTTTATATCAATGAACTCTTCCCAGAAAAAGATATACTTAATAAGGTAGAAAAATACAAAGCCGAGTTAACAGCAAACAATAAAGAGTTTCACTACAAACAATCTTTTATTCAAGCAGGCGATCAAAATAGTTTAGAAGCAAAAATTAAAGTTTTAGATTTATTTTCTAATTTGCAAAACTCAAATAAGGGTGTATTAACTTACCTCAAAATTAAATCAAACCTTTTTGAGTTAAAGTTAGCAAAACCAGCTCAAGTATCAGTAGATTACCTAGGAATATCAGCATCTAGTTTTCAGCTAGAAGATAAATATTTACGTTTAAACCAACTTAAAGGAAGTGCTTACATTCCTTTTCTCAAACCTCAAACGTTAGAAATAAAAGCAGATCATGCATCCCTTGACCTATCTAAATTCCCTACGATTGCATCATCTCCTATGAGTGGCATTATCACTATTAAATCAGCAATATGGAACAAAGGATGGTCACTCAGAAATTTAAATGCTAAATTTTCTGGTAAAAACTTAAAGCTCTTTCCTAATGCAATCCTGCCGCAAACAACTATTTCTTACATCAGTGGAAGCATGGGTAATTCTTCAGTACATATCGATAAGCTTATAGCAGCACCCATTAACGGTGGTTCACTTAGTCTAAAAGGGAAGTATAGCTTTTATCAAAGATTCCTTAATTTAAATATAAATGCATCTGGTTTAAACTATGAATCAGATTCTTACAATATAAATTATAATTCAGAAAACTTACATATCCATGGGCCCATTAATAAAATTAATACTTCAGGAAATATCTCAATCAATGGTTTTAGATACTTTGAATCTTTCGAACTTTTTGGTGATGAAAATAATCTAAATTCTAATCTGAAAATACAATTACCTGATGCACCTGATATAGAGCACACATTAAATTTGAATATCTCAAATATAAAACCTATGCAATTATCTAATAGCACAGGACAACTTTCTTTTAACATTGAAACATTAAATTTAAATGGAGCGATACTAGCTCCAACTTGGAATGGTACTATTCTAAGTACAACATCGGCCTTAAATAAGCTATCCCTACCTATTAAACCAATTGATATAAGTTTTGAATCTCCTAAAGTGAAATTGTTTTTCTCTAATGATACAAAATGGAACCCAACACTAACCCTACATGCAAAAACACATGTTAAGGATACTCAAATATTTTTAGGTTACGATGGTCCCCTAAATGATTTTAAAAAGGGATTTATCCTTAACAGTCAACCTTCTCTTTCTCAAAGTGAAATTATTGATCGTTTAAGCGGCGGTGTGAGTCAACAAAAAAATGTTTTCGAATCAAATCCTAATGAAAACAACGAAACATCAGCACCTAAACTGAGCATTACCCGAGGGATTAGCTTAGATAAAAATTCCACTCTAAAACCAATACTATCTTCAGATACTGGTTTATTTGAGTTTAACTTTAACTATTCCCTCAATGATTTTTTAGAATTAGAAGTAACTCAAGACCTATCAAATAACTACCAACTCAGTTTGAGACTTTCTAAAAGCGAAGACCATTTCAATGACTTATTCCAGTTAAACACAAGAATTAAAAACAAAAATATAAATAATTCTATTCATATTGATTGGGAAATATCAGGTTTAAATATTTTTGATGATCCATTCTTTAAAAAAGAATTACTCATTCATTTAAAAAGGGTAGATCCATCACTTCAAAGAAGTGATTTCAAAGATGCTCGAGAACAAGTAAAACATATCATTACTAAATTCTTAGCTGAAAAAGGTTTCCTCTTCGCTTCAATTAAAATTAACAGCATTCAACAGAATACAAAAAAACATTCTCGACACACAGGAAAAAGAATATTCTTAAAAGAGGCCATTAAAGTCAAAATTCAAATTTTTCCTGGCAAACGCTATGTTATAAACGACGTAGTTATTAATGGGTGGCCTCAACATTTAAAAAAAAATTTACACTCGCAGATTAATACCCCACATCGGAGAAGTCCCCTTTTTCAGATGAAAAACTTAAAGCAATATCAAACTAATCTTATAAAACAACTTCAAAATAATGGCTATCCCGCTGCAAAAATTTCAAGTGCAGAAATCTTTCATCGTAAAGTAAGTCCTATTCCAATTGAAACAAATGTCAGTAAATTTGATCTTTTACCCCCCCAGAGAAGAGAAATAAAAAGCATCAATCTTACAATCGGTATCAACAGTGGAGAAATACATAATATATCACAAATACTTTTTATTGGAAACGACAGTTACTCAAAGCAAAAACTGTTAGATATTATCAATGCTAAATCTGGTGATAATTATGTGAACAATGTTCTAAATAAACATCTTAATAAAATTATTAAATGGTATCAAAATAATAATTACTTTAATACCAATGTCTCAGTCAAAATTTTAAGAAGTCGATATTATAATCGGGTAAGTCTACACTATATTATTGAAGAAGGGAAAAAATGGAATATAGGAAATATATTATTCGAAGGTCTTAACCGAATTTCTGAAACTTATATTAAAGATCGGATCCCAGAATTATCCGGAAGGGTTGCCAATAAAAATGAAATTAAAAATTTAATCAGGAGTTTGAGTAAGCTAACCTCATTCATATCGGTTAGGCACGAATGGGTAGATTCAAATGAACCACATATCAAAGACTTAAAGATTATTTTTGAAGAAACAAAAACCTATGATTTTTCAAGTAGACTTGGCTTAGAAAGCGAAAATGGCGTAAATGCATCATTAAGTTTTAGTCGACATAATATTTTTAATCACCCGAATACACTTTCGTTTGAAGGTGGCCTAGCAAAACATGAATCCTTACGAAAAATCTCTTTTGATACACAAAAAGTATTGAATCAACTAGATGGCCAATTACTAATCGCACAAAGGCGAGAACGTATTTCTAGTTTAGATTTTATAAATAGTCAATTCATATTAAAAATTAGCTTAATCGAAAAAAATAATAATTCTTTATTAAAGAAACTCAGTATATTATTTCAATCAGATGATAATTTTCAAAATAGTAATAAATCATTCAGATTACAGTTTTCTAAAAACTTCTCCAAATACCTCAAAGGACCAGAAGAAGGTTTTGATTATTTTATTTTTAGTTCATTAAACGAGTATCTAACTGAAAAATATAAAGTTGCATATACTGGCGATTATAAAGTTAGATATGGAATTAAGTTAGGGAAAAGTATCTTAAGCCCATGGTTTCGCTATGCTCACCACCTTAAATCAGATAAAAACTTTTATATTCCATTAAACGACCGCTATTTTTTAGGTGGCACACAATCTCTAAGAGGCTATAAAAATGATGAAATATCTGGACCTATTCAACAAGGTGGTGAAAGTTTAATGTCCCTAGGGATTCAACTTTTTTACCCATTTAATAGTTGGGTAGATGGAAGCCTTTTCTATGAGAGTGGTAATGTTTTTAATGATTCATACCAAATTCATTTTAATAAATTACATAACAGTATTGGAATGGGTTTACTTTTCCGAACACCCGTTGGACCAATTCAAACCTTTTTTGGTAGACCTTTAGATAGATCACATGGGAGGTTTGGCATTCAACTTGGAACCAATTTCTAATAAAGAGTCAGTTAAATTTATCCTTTTAAACTATAGATTTATCAAAGATTTTTCTATAATTCAAGTACTATTTTTCCGATATAATCTGTATGAATAATTTAGCCATCAACGGAAACCAATCGAGTCAGGCGTTTGGTCAAAATGCTGGTGGAACACTACAACGTGATGCCATTATAAATGGTACCGTTTTAGAAAAGCTAGATAATAATCTCTATTTACTCAAAATTGGAAAACATTCCATTGAAGCCCAAATTGCAGCTGATCTACAAGAGGGTGCTGAATACCAATTTGTCGTAAAGAAGAACTCTTCTCCACCAGAATTAGAAATCGTCACAGCTGATGCCACAAAAAATAATTCTTCAAATGGTTTAACTCCAAAAGAAGAAGCATGGGTGAATCAAATCTTTAAAGGTCTCGACTCAGAAGTAAAAAGTGATAATATTAATAAATTAGAACTTTACTTATTTCTTAAATCTATTGGTTTATCTACTGAAGACAGCCCAGAAAAAATATTACCTACACTCAATAAATTATTACCTCAAATACAGAAGGTAGACGCAACATCACCAATGCTTAGGCAAATATTGGGCCAAACACTCCTTTTTTCGATGGGCTCTCAACATCAACAGGTTTCCCAGAATAATATCGACCAACAACTCTTTGAGCACGCTATTAAATTAAGTGGAAAAGTTGTAGATTGGCAGAAACCCGATTTTGAACTTCTAAATAAACTTCAGCAAGCTATCGAACAACTCGATGGAAAAACTAAAACAGAATTAAAAGCACAACTTTTAGGCTTGTCTAAAAATGCAAAGCCAGCTCAACTTGCAAAAAGCTTAGAAACTATCATTATGAAATTAAATTCCGATTTACCGCCCGAGAAGGCGCTGGCTGTAACTCAGCAACAAGTAAACACAATTCTTAAAAATGAATCTATGCGTTTAGTACTTGGTTCTGCAAAAATTGATGCAAATTCAAATCAAACACAATATATCTCAAGTTTAAACCGAAATTCTGTCATTGCCGCGTATCAGCAACAAGCTCCTGGCCTAAATACAACGAGCATTAGCAGTATGTTAGACCAATATATTTCTCTTGGAGGAAAACTAGAAGATCTCCGTTTAGGCGATGTTATCTCAGCCCAAATGGCTTGGAAGGGGGGCACTCCATCTGCTATGCAAGTCCATCGTGCTGGCACACTTTTATACTTAGCTAAAGACCTACCTATAGATAATAAAAACTTTTCATCTAGTCCTCTAATTCAATCAGTTCATGAGAACCGTGAATTGCCTGTAATTCTAGATAGAAAATTGATTTCAGACCCTTCAGGTTCTAGTGTGTCTTTATCAAAAGTCAAAGAGTTTTCAACTTCAAGTAAATTACCTAATTCATTTCACATCGATAAATTTTTACAAACTTGGGTAAAAGCCGGCAATCCTCTTTCTGAGGTTAGAACACAAATTGAATCGATACAAAAATGGAATAATATTATTGAAGAATTTCCAAAAATTAGAATCCAATTTGCAGAATACTTATTAAGAAAACCTGCTTTTGGAACACCAATTTCTCAGTCTTCACAAAACTCTACACACAGTCTTTCAGTTAACCCTGATACTGAACCTCAATTAATTAAACACCTTAAAAATTCTGGTTTAGCAATAGAAACTATCCCGAAAAAAATTATTAAGAGCTCTATCCAAGCGCTTCAATCACTAGCTGGAAGTGGCGTGAAACCAAGTGAAGCATCTATACAACTCGCCACTTGGTTAATAGGTAAAAATATAAATTTTAATGAAGATATCTTAAAGTCTCTCTTACAATTTCAAAATGGTTCTAAAGATGAACTCGGTAAAATTGTACAAGAATTTAAGCAACTCAATATGAAAAAAATTCCTGCTGAGATTCAAAAATCTATCGATCAACTTTTTTTAAATGCTGATAAAAAAGACAACTCATTAAAATCAGTCTTAAGTTTTTATCAATCTGGAAATGGTAATAAATTAAAGTCTTTAGCTGCTCAATTACAACACTTGGCTTCCTTAAATCAAAACCCAGATACTCCTATTCTTGCACGTCTATCAACAGGCTTGCTCACCATGAGCATGCAATCTGAAGATTACCTGAATGGATTAAAACAATATAACATCCAAGCTAATAGACAAGATACTCCACAATTATATGAGATTCCTATCGCTTATGGGGAAGAAAAAGATAAAGCTTGGCTCAAGATATTTAAAAGAAATCAACCGGGAAAAAATAATCAAAAAGATAATTATAAAGTTGTTATTGATTTAGATCTTAGTGGCTTAGGAAAAGTTAGGTCTGAGGTAACTCTTATAGACAAAAATTTACAATTAGAATTTTTAAGCCAACAACCTGATACCATTAATGCTTTAAAAACCAATTCATTATCTCTAAAAGAGCGTTTTGAAGAATTAAAACTAAATGCCAACATGGGCTTTAAGGTTAAAAATTTAAACAATGAAAATGCTATTGATGAAATCAAAAATAAAGAAACACCCGTTTCAAAATCAAAAATAGATTTATCTGCATAAATGTCCGATCAAAAAAAAACACAGACGGCCATCGCTCTTGGTGGATCTAGTGGCACGCAAAGTGTCCCTAAAATCGTTGCCCAAGGCCAAGGTGACCTGGCCCAAAAAATCATTGATTGGGCAGAAGAAAATGGACTCGCAATCGAAAAAGATTCTGATTTAGCTCAAGTTTTAATCAACCTAAATTTAGGTGATTCAGTACCTGAAGAGGTTTTTATGGCAGTAGCAGAAATACTTTATTATATATTTGAAGTTAATAAAGATTTAAAAGATAAAACACTAAGTCTAAGCACATCAACCTAGAAC